>Ga0315900_10004311_pt1 | contig 20138 bp, 19 predicted proteins | sample LakEriMetagenome_FD_203521 | JGI IMG/M metagenome (GOLD analysis project Ga0315900, IMG submission 203521) | Freshwater fungal communities from buoy surface, Lake Erie, Ohio, United States - Buoy 12 MA114 | ecosystem: Environmental > Aquatic > Freshwater > Lake > Lake biofilm | place: USA: Lake...
GGCGGCGAGGATCACGACTGTCAGGGACATTGGAAGACCTTTCCTTTGGCGCCCGCCCGTTCTACCCGTGAGGGCGCGCGCCGCAAGGGGGCGGGGTGCGGGGGGCTTCACGCGGCCTTTCGGATTGTTGCAGGCTGAAAGTCCGGGGGCCAGATGCGCACGGTCATCTTCGATCTCGACGGCACGCTTGCCGATACCTCGGGCGATCTGCTCGCGGCGGCGAATGCGGCCTTCGCGCTGGGCGGCTTCGGCCGCCCGCTCGGCCCCGAGGATGCGCCGACCGCGCTGATCGGGGGCAGGGCGATGCTGCGGCTCGGGCTCGGCCGGCTCGGCGTTTCGGCCGACGAGGCGCGGCTGCAGGCGATGTATGCCGATCTGATCGCGGCCTATGAGGGCGATATCGCGCGGCGCACCCGGCTCTATCCCGGCGCGGCTGAGGCGGTCGGGCGGCTGCGCGCCTCGGGGGCGCGGGTCGGGATCTGCACCAACAAGCCCGTCCATCTGGCCCATGCGCTGCTCGGGGCGCTCGGCGTGCGCGAGTGGTTCCACGGGCTGATCGGGGCGGGCAGCCTGCCGGTGCGCAAGCCCGATCCCGCACCCCTTCACGCCGCGATCGCGGCGTCGGGCGGGCATGCCGAACGCGCCTGCCTCATTGGCGATACCGACACCGACCGCGAGACGGGGCGCGCTGCGGGCGTCCCGGTCGTCCTCGTGACATTCGGCCCGCATGGAGGCGATGTCGCGCGCCATGCGCCCGAGGCACTCCTGTCGGATTATGGCGATCTCGAGGCGACTCTCTCGCGCATCGGGCGCTGAGGTTCAGCGCATGCAGATGCCCTGCAGCGCGACCCAGTCGTTGTCGGGCAGGATCAGACGCGCGGGTTCGGTGCGGCTGATGTCGGCTGCGGCAAGCGTCGGATCATCGGGGCGGACAGCGCGCGCATAGGGGTCGGCGCGAACGCCGGCGGCGGCGAAGCGCGCGGCGAGTGCGCTGGAATCGATCTCGGCGGACGCGCGGGTCAGAAACGATTCGGCAAGACCGCCGAGCGCACCCTCGGGCAGCGATCCCGTCGTCAGCAGCCGCGTTGTCGCGGTCAGCCCCGCCTCGTCCAGAACCGCCGGAAGCGGGTCGGCGGATTCGGCCCTGAGGGCTTCGGCCAACAGATGGCCCGCGAGGATCTCCGGGGTGTCGTGGTTCTCGATCAGCCCACGATCCACGAGCAGCAGGCCCCCCGGCAGATGCGCTGTCATGCCGCGCGCTCCGAGGCCTTCGCGCAGCACCTCGATCCGATAGGCATCCGGACCGAAGAGCCGCAGCGCGAGCTTGTCCGCGGCTGCACGCCCCATCGCGCCATCGCAGGGCGGGCCGGTCAGCCGCCCCAGATCGGCAAGGGCGGCCCGCCCGATTGCGGCCCGCGATGCGGGGGGCACGACTTCCGAGGTGTGGCGCACCACGGCCGCCGGCAGCCAGAGGGTCGCGAACAGCGCGACAGAGGTTGCCATGAGAACGAAGAGCACAAGCCTGAGCCGCCCGGGGCGCGGCCTGCGCTCGGCGATGCGCCGACGCAGCGCCTCGATCCGGGCCACAGCGTCGGGGGCGGCGATCTCGAGCGTCTCCCCCTCATCCGAGGCTTCGGGTGCATAAAGGGCAGGGGTGCGGTTGGGATTGAGCCGCACGAGCGCGGAAAGTGCCCAATGCGCCAGCACAACGTCGCTGCGGCCATCGCTCAGCACGAGACTCGTGGCGGAAAATCCGATCACGACTTCGCGCCGCTGTGCCGCGGGGCCGGCACGCCAGAGGCCGGTCGCGCGCGCGGGGCTGGGCGGGGGCGCGGCAGCCGTCATCTTGTCCTGTCCGCCTGATCTCTGGCCTGTGCGATCATGGTGCGATCATAGCGAAGCAAGGCCCTGCGGACAATCCGCGCGATCCCGGCGCGAATGTCGTGGCACCCCCTTGCAAGGGCTGCCGGTGCGTGCAAATGCGCGGCCGATCCGGCTTCCGGCCGGCACAGGCACGGAGGTCGGATGCACATCGCGATCATCGAGAATTCGCCCGTCACCTACCACGGCCAAGTTGGGGTCGCGCTCAACGAGGCCGGGGCGCGGATGGATGTCTTCCGCCCCTTCGCCGACGGCCGCTTGCCCGAACCGGGCGCGCATGACGGAATGGTCGTCTTCGGCGGTGAACAGTCGGCACTCGACGATGCGCGCCATCCCTACATCCCCGAACTTGCACGCCGGATGCATGCCGCCGCCCGGGCCGGCCATGCAGTGCTCGGCATCTGTCTGGGTAGCCAGATCTTTGCGCGCGGACTCGGAGCCGAGAACCGCCTCGGGATCGCGCGCGAGTTCGGCTGGTGCCGGGTCGACCGGTGCGCCGCCGCCGAAGGAGATGCGCTGCTCGGGGCGCTTCCCGCCGGGTTCATCGTGCCGCAATGGCACAGCGATACCTTCACCCTGCCGCCGGGGACGGCGCATCTGGCCCGTTCCGAGACGGCCGAGGTTCAGGCGTTCCGCTTCGGCCGGGCGGGCTATGGGTTCCAGTTCCACTTCGAGGCAAGCCAGGCCGTGTTCTCCGAATGGCTGCGGGTCTTTCCAGACGAGGTTGCCGATATGGCCCCGGGATATGGGATGACGCACGCGGAGCGCGCGGCGCGCGATGGGGCGCAGGCCGATGCGACCGGGCTGCATCTCGCCCGCGCCTGGGTCGGCCTTGTCGAGCGCCGTCCATGATGACCCGTGGAGCGTCTGGGATGAAAGCGGCGATACCCCTTTTGCAACTGGTCGCGGCGGGCAGCATTGCCGTCGGCATGCTGGTGCTCGGGCTCAAGCTTGTCGCGTGGTGGATGACGGGGTCGATCGCGCTCTATTCCGACGCGCTCGAGAGTACGGTGAACATTGCGACCGCGATTGCCGCCTTCATCGCGATCCGTGTCGCGTCGCGCCCCGCGGACGCCCGCCATCCCTATGGCCACCACAAGGCCGAGTTCTTCAGCGCTGTCGTCGAGGGCGTCATGATCGTGGTCGCCGCGCTTCTCATCCTGCGCGAGGCTTATTTCGGCTTTCTCGATCCGAGGCCGCTCGAGGCCCCGCTTGGCGGTCTTTTGGTCAATCTTCTGGCCGGGGCGGTGAATGCGGCGTGGTGCGTCGTCCTGTTGACGCAGGGGCGCCGACGGCGGTCGCCTGCGCTGGTTGCGGACGGCAAGCACCTGCTGTCGGATGTCGTGTCGTCGGTCGGCGTCACGGCAGGGGTGCTTCTCGCACTGCTGACGGGGTGGGCGGTCCTCGATCCGGCGCTGGCTGCGATCGTTGCGCTCAACATCCTGTGGTCGGGATGGAAAGTGCTCGCCAGCTCGATCGGCGGCCTCATGGACGAGGCGGTGCCCGACGATGTGCTCGGGCGCATCCGCACCATCATTTCGGACCACGCCACGGGCGCCATCGAGGCGCACGACCTGCGCACCCGCCATGCCGGGCGGATGACCTTCATCGACTTCCACCTCGTGGTCGATGGCCAGACGCCGGTCGCCGCCGCCCACGACATCTGCGACCGCATCGAGAAGGCGCTGAAGGACGAGGTCGCAGACGCGCAGATCACGATCCACGTCGAGCCCGAGAACAAGGCCAAGCACGCCGGCGTCCTCGTCCTCTGATCCAGCAGCACGGAGTGCCCGCATGTCGGCCGATCCCGTCCCCGCACCGGCGCATCGTCTTGCACTGCGGGTCTATTACGAGGACACCGATCTGGCCGGGATCGTCTATTACGCGAACTATCTGCGCTTCATCGAGCGTGGCCGCAGCGAATGGGTGCGCGGCCTCGGAATCGACCAGACGGCGCTGCGCGAGGCGCAGGGCATCGTTTTTGCCGTGCGCCGGGTCGAGGCTGATTTTCTCTCGCCCGCGCGCTTCGACGATCAACTTCAGGTCGCAACGCTGCCGCTGATGGTGAGCGGAGCGCGAATCATCCTTGATCAGAGGGTGGAGCGTGCGGAGGTCGTGCTCTTCGCCGCGCGTGTGACGCTTGCGGCGCTCGGGCGCGACGGGCGGCCCGCCCGGCTTGATTCCGCTTTGCGGGCGCGTCTTTCGGCTGCGCTGGCCTAAAGCCTGCGCCCTAGGCGCCGTTTCGTGATTGCGAAGTCACTTGGCGCGGCAGCCGAAGGTTGCTAGCCTTCCTCTGCAGTCGCCGGATCGGGATCAGATGCGCCACAGCCTGCCCATCGCGCCGCAGTTCTACGTCACGGCTCCCCAGCCGTGCCCGTATTTGCCTGGGCGTATGGAGCGCAAGCTCTTCACCGCGATTCAGGGCGAGCAGGCCGAGAAACTGAATGACGCCCTTTCCAAGCAGGGGTTCCGCCGGTCTCAGAATGTGCTCTATCGCCCCTCCTGCGCAGAATGCTCGGCCTGTCTGTCGGCGCGCATCCGGGTGGCCGATTTCGTGCCTACCCGCAGCCAGAAGCGTGTCCTGCGCCGCAACGCCGATCTTGAGCGCAGCGTCTCGAGCCCGTGGGCGACCGAGGACCACTTCGCGCTCTTCCGCCGCTACCTTGATTGCCGGCACGCGGATGGCGGCATGGCCGACATGGACATGTACGAATTCGCCGCGATGATCGAGGAAACCCCGATCCGCTCGCGGCTGGTCGAATACACCCGCGCACCCGAGGACGGCGAGCGCGGGCGGCAACTCGTGGCGGCGTGCCTTACGGATGTGCTCGATGACGGGCTCTCGCTCGTCTATTCCTTCTACGATCCCGACATGCAGCGGCGCAGCCTCGGCACGCATGTCATCCTCGACCATGTCGATCTGGCCGCGGCGGCCGGGCTGCCCTTCGTCTATCTGGGCTACTGGGTGCCCGGCAGCGACAAGATGGGCTACAAGGCTGCCTTCGGCGCGCTCGAGGTGTTCAAGGGCCGTGTCTGGCAGCCCATCGGCGATGCCTCGCGCCACGACGCGAGCCTGCACCCCCTCTCGGTCGATCCGATCGCCGAGCAGGTGGCGCGCATCACCCTGCCCGATGGTCTTGTGCGGCCCCGCTAGGCCCCTCAGGCGGCGGGCATCCGCGCCTCGATCATGCCCGCGAACCACGAGCAGCCGAAGGGGATCGCGCTGTCGTCGAAATCATAGGCGGGGTTGTGGACCATCGCCGTATCGCCGTTGCCCATGAGGATATAGGCCCCGGGGCGTTCCTCGAGCATGTAGGCGAAATCCTCGCCCCCCATCAGGGGCGGCACCTCGCGCGTGGGCGTGCCCGCGACGGCGCGCGCGACCTCGGCCGCGTGGACCGTCTCGCGGTCGTGGTTGACCATGACCGGATAGCCGCGGTCATAGCGCACCGCCGCGACCGCCCCGAAGGCCTCGGCGGTCGATTGCGCGATGCGGCGGATGCGCTCTTCGGCAAGGGTGCGCACCTCGGCCTCGAGCGTGCGGACCGTGCCGCGCAGCTGCACCGTCTGTGGGATGATGTTGTAGGCCTCAGACCCGGTGCGGAACGAGGTGACCGAGACGACCACGCTTTTCAGCGGATCGACATTGCGCGACGCCACCGTCTGCAGCGCGAGCACGAGGTGCGAGGCGACGACGGTCGTGTCGATCGTCTCGTGCGGTTTGGCGGCGTGGCCGCCCTTGCCCTCGAGGTCGATCGTGAACTGGTCCGTGGCGGCGAAGAAGGGGCCGGGGCGGATCGCGAAGGTGCCGACCGGTAGGCCGGGCATGTTGTGCATGCCGTAGACCTCCTGGATGTTCCAGCGCGCCATCATGCCGTCGGCGCACATCTCGCGCCCGCCGCCGCCGCCCTCTTCGGCAGGCTGGAAGATGACGATGGCCGTGCCGTCGAAATTGCGCGTCTCGCAGAGATATTTCGCCGCGCCGAGCAGCATGGCGGTGTGCCCGTCATGGCCGCAGGCGTGCATCTTGCCCGGCACCTTCGAGGCATGGGGCGCGCCCGTGATCTCCTGCAGGGGCAGGGCGTCCATGTCGGCGCGCAGGCCGACGACGCGCCCGGCGTTGTCCGTCCGCCCCTTGATGACGCCCACCACGCCCGTGCGGCCGATCCCGGTTACGACCTCGTCGCAGCCAAAGGCGCGCAGCAGCTCGGCGACCTTTCCGGCGGTGCGGTGCACTTCGAACAGCAGTTCGGGATTCTCGTGGAAATCGCGCCGCCAGGCGGTGATCTCGGGGGCGAGTTCGGCGAAGCGGTTCTTGACGGGCATCTGGGGCCTCCGGTGCTGGATTGCGGCCAGAATGGCCGCGGGCGGCGAAAACCGCAACCCTTGCCCGTCACCCCCGCAGGCTGCGGGCAAAGGCCGCGGCGCGGGCAAGCGCCGCCGCGTCGATCCCCGTCGCAAACCCCCGCGCGGCCAGATGCGCGGCCACCGCCTCGGTCGCGACATTGCCGGCCGCCCCCGGCGCATAGGGGCAGCCGCCGAGCCCGCCCGCGGCGGCGTCGAACACCCGCAGCCCGTGCCCGAGCGCCACGTCGATGTTGCCGAGCGCCCCGCCGCCCGTGTCGTGGAAATGCCCTGCAAGGCGCGCGGGCGCCATCTCGGACAGCACCGCCGCCAGCATCGCATCGACCGCCTCGGGCCGGCCGCGCCCGAGCGTTTCGCCAAGCGAGACCTCGGCGCAGCCCAGATCGCGCAAGGCCGCGACGACGCGCGCCACCGCCCCGGGCGCGACCGCGCCCGCATAGGGGCAATCCGTCACGCAGGACACATAGCCGCGCAGCGCCACCCCGTCAACGTGCGCCGCCGCCGCGACCGGGGCGAAGCGCGCGAGGCTTTCGGCGATGGTGGCGTTGAGGTTCGCCTTCGAGAACGCCTCCGAGGCGGCGGCGAAGATCGCGACCTCATCGACCCCGGCCGCGCGCGCCGCATGATAGCCCTGCAGGTTCGGCACAAGCGCGCCGAAGCGCACGCCCGCGGGCCGCGCGATGCGCGCCATGACCGCCGCGCCATCCGCCATCTGCGGCACCCAGCGCGGCGAGACGAAGCTCGCCGCCTCGATCCGCCCGAGCCCGCTGGCCGAGAGGAGGTCGATCAGCGCGACCTTGTCCTCGGTCGGGATCGGGCGGGGTTCGTTCTGGAGCCCGTCGCGGGGGCCGACCTCGACGATGGTCGCGACCTCAGCCATCGGCGGGCCCCTCGGGCGCGAGGCGGACCAGGGGGGCGCCGGCCTCGACCTGCGCCCCGGGGTCGACCATCACCTCGGCCACGATCCCCGCCCGGGGGGCAAGGGCCGCGTGCTCCATCTTCATCGCCTCGAGCGTCGCGAGCCGTGCCCCGGCCGCGACCGCCTCGCCCGGCGCGACATGGACGGCGCGCACGACGCCCGGCATCGGCGCGCGCGCGACATCGCCCCCCGCGCCCGCGCCGGAGCTGCGCGCGAGCGGGTCGGGGATCTCGAAGCTGCCGCCGCCGGGGCCGGGCAGGTGGATCATCGCGCCCGCGCGGACCACCCGCAGTGCTGCGCGCGCGCCATCGATCCACCAGACGGCCCCGCGCCGCTCCGCGAGGTGGCGGGCATCGCCGAGCGTGACCTCGGCCCGGTCGGCATCCAACAGGCGCAGCACCGCCCCGAGCGGGCGGCCGGCGTGCAACAGGTCGATGTCGCGCGCGAGCGGCGCCCAGAGGGCAAAGCCCGCATGGGGCGCCGCCCCCTCCCACAGCCCCGCGGCGGCGAGGACGGCGGCGACGCGGGCGGCGGGCCCCGGTTCCTCGGGGGCGGCAAGGGTCGCGATGTCGCGCGCGATCAGGCCCGTGTCGATCTCGCCCGCGACAAAACCCGGATGGCGGGCGAGCGCGCGCAGGAAGGGCAGGTTCGTCACCGTCCCCGCGACCTCGGTCTCATCGAGCGCGCGGGCGAGGCGGCCGAGCGCCTGCGCCCGGTCGGGGCCGTGCGCGATGATCTTGGCGATCATCGGATCGTACCAGGGCGTGATCGCATCGCCCGCCCGCACCCCGCTGTCGGCGCGCACGCCTTGCGGAAAGGCGAGATGCGCGATCCGCCCGGTCGCGGGCAGGAAGCCCGCCGGCACGTCCTCGGCATAGAGCCGCGCCTCGACGGCGTGGCCGGTGATCGCGATCTGGTCCTGCCGGAGCGGCAAGGGCTCGCCCGCGGCGATGCGGAGTTGCCACTCGACGAGGTCGATGCCGGTGATCGCCTCGGTCACCGGATGCTCGACCTGAAGGCGGGTGTTCATCTCCATGAACCAGAAGCGGTCGGGGCGGAGCCCCTCCGAGGCATCGACGATGAACTCGACCGTGCCGGCGCCCGCATAGCCGATCGCCTCGGCCGCCCGCACCGCGGCCTGGCCCATGGCGGCGCGCATGGCCTCGGTCATGCCTGGGGCGGGGGCCTCTTCGATGACCTTCTGGTGGCGGCGCTGGAGCGAGCAGTCGCGCTCGAAGAGGTGCACGGCGCGGGTGCCGTCGCCCATCACCTGCACCTCGATGTGGCGGGGCGCGGCGATCCATTTCTCGATGAGGACGGCCGGATTGCCGAAGGCGGCCGCGGCCTCGGCCCGCGCCGAGGCGAGGGCGGCCGCGAAATCGGCCGGATCCTCGACCCGGCGCATCCCCTTGCCGCCCCCGCCCGCGACCGCCTTGATGAGGACGGGATAGCCCAGCGCCTCGGCCGCGCCCGCGAGATGCTCGGGATCCTGACTCTCGCCTTGCCAGCCGGGCACCACGGGCACGCCCGCCGCCGCCATCCGCGCCTTGGCCGCATCCTTGAGCCCCATCGCCCGGATCGCCGCCGCCGAGGGCCCGACGAAGACGAGGCCCGCCGCCGCCACGGCCTCGGCGAAGTCGGGGTTCTCGGAGAGGAAACCGTAGCCGGGGTGGATCGCCTCCGCGCCGCTTGCGCGCGCGGCCGCGATGATGGCGGCGCCGTCGAGATAGCTTGCGCCGGCAGGGGCGGGGCCGATCGGGAGGGCCATGTCCGCGGCCGCGACATGGGCGGCGTCGCGGTCGGCCTCCGAATGGACCGCGACCGAGCGCAGGCCCATGGCGCGGGCAGTGCGGATGATGCGCAGCGCGATCTCGCCGCGGTTGGCGATCAGGAGGGTACGGAACATGGGGCCTCGGGCGCAGGGCGAGGGGCGGGGGGCGCTGCCCCCCGGGCCCCCCGGGGTATTTCGGCCAAGATGAGCGGGGCGGGGGCGTGTGAGGGGATCATGGCGGGGGGGCGGCGCGGGGGGTCATGGCGCGTAACAGGCGATCATGCGCCGGCAGTGGCCCTGCGCGTCGAGTTGCATGGTGTCGGCGCAGCGCTTGCCCCCTTCGCGGGTATAGAGGATGCAGAGCGCGTTCACCCCGAGGCGGACGTCATCGAGCGTGAAGTGCAGCGCCGGGTTGGCCATGCCGCGGGCGAAACAGGCACGCAGTTCCGGCTTGCCCCGCAGGGTGCCGTCGGGGCGGCCGAGGCGGTCGATCACGGCGTCGAGGTCGCGGGCATTCCAGGCGGCGATCCAGGCCTCGGCGCGGGCGGTGGGACGGTCCATCACATGCGGAACACGCCGAAGCGTGTTTCCTCGATGGGGGCCTCGAGGGCGGCGGCGAGGGAGAGGGCGAGGACGGCGCGGGTGCGGCGGGGGTCGATGATGCCGTCGTCCCAGAGCCGGGCCGAGGCGTGGAGCGGGCGCGACTGGCGGTCGAACTGGGCGATGGTGGGGCGGCGGAAGGCGGCCTCGTCCTCGGGGGACCAGCTGCCGCCCGCGCGCTCGATCCCCTCGCGCCGGACGGTGGCGAGGACGCCCGCGGCCTGCTCGCCGCCCATCACCGCGATGCGGGCGTTGGGCCAGCTCCAGAGGAAGCGGGGGGAATAGGCGCGCCCGGCCATGCCGTAATTGCCCGCCCCGTAGCTTGCGCCGACGAGGACGGTGATCTTGGGCACCGCGGTCGTCGCCACCGCCGTCACCATCTTGGCGCCGTGGCGGGCGATGCCCTCGGCCTCGTAGCGCCGCCCGACCATGAAGCCCGTGATGTTCTGGAGGAAGAGGAGCGGGATGCGGCGCTGGCTGCAGAGTTCGACGAAATGGGCGCCCTTGATCGCGGCCTCGGAGAAGAGGACGCCGTTGCTGGCGACGATGCCCACGGGCCAGCCGTCGAGATGGGCAAAACCGGTGACGAGGGTTTCGCCGAAGCGGGGCTTGAATTCGTCGAGCCGCGAGCCGTCGACGAGGCGGGCGACGAGCTCTCGCACCTCCCACGGCGTGCGGGAATCGGATGGGATGAGGCCGAGGAGTTCCTCGGGGTCGTGCGCGGGCGGTTCGGGGGCGATGCGGGCGGGCCCCCCGACCGGGCCCCGCGCGGGAGGGCGGTTCAGCGATGCCACCGCCTGGCGGGCAAGGGCGAGGGCATGGGCGTCATCCTCGGCCAGCATGTCGGCCACGCCCGAGAGGCGGGTGTGGACATCGCCGCCGCCCAGATCCTCGGCCGAGACGACCTCGCCGGTCGCGGCGCGCACGAGGGGGGGTCCGGCGAGGAAGATCGTGCCCTGTTCGCGCACGATGATCGCGACGTCGGACATGGCGGGCACATAGGCGCCGCCCGCCGTGCACGAGCCCATCACGACGGCGATCTGGGCGATGCCTGCCGCACTCATCCGGGCCTGGTTGTAGAAGATGCGGCCGAAATGGTCGCGGTCGGGGAAGACCTCATCCTGGTTGGGCAGGTTCGCGCCGCCGCTGTCGACGAGCGCGATGCAGGGAAGGCGGTTCTCGGCCGCGATCTCCTGCGCGCGCAGGTGCTTCTTGACCGTCATCGGATAGTAGGTGCCGCCCTTCACGGTGGCGTCGTTGGCGATCACCATCACCTCGCGGCCCATGACGCGGCCGATCCCGGTGATGAGGCCGGCGCCGGGGGCGGCGCCGTCGTAGAGGTCATGCGCGGCGGTGGCGCCGATCTCGAGGAAGGGCGAGCCCGGATCGAGGAGGTTCGCGACGCGGGCGCGGGGCGCCATCTTGCCGCGCGCGGTGTGGCGGGCGGTGGCGGCCGCGCCCCCGCCGGCGGCCGCGAGCGCGGCGGCGGCCTCGACCTCGGCCAGGAGCGCAAGCGCGTGGTCGCGGTTCGCGCGGAATTCGGCGCTGCGCGGATCGAGGGCGGAGGCGAGCTTCATGCGGGGGCTCCGGTCGGGGGGATGGCGCCGGTTTCGGCGCGCGCCATCGCGCGCAACTCGCGCCGCACGACCTTGCCCGTCACGGTCATGGGGAGGGCGTCGAGGAAGGCCACCTCGCGCGGGTAGGCGTGCGCGGCGCTGCGGGTGCGGACGTGGTGCTGGAGGTCGGCGGCGAGCGCCGCCGAGGGCGCAAATCCCGGGCGCAGCACGACATAGGCCTTGACGATCTCGGTGCGGAGCGCGTCGGGCTTGCCCACCACGCCCGCCGTCGCGACCGCTGGGTGGGTGAGCAGGCAGTCCTCGATCTCGCCCGGGCCGATGCGGTAGCCCGCCGAGGTGATGACATCGTCCGCCCGCCCGACGAAGCGCAGCGCCGGCCCCTCCCAGATGCCGCGGTCGCCCGTCAGCATCCACGCGCCTGCGAATTTCGCCGCCGTCTCGTCGGGGCGGTTCCAGTAGCCGAGCATCATCGCGGCCGAGCCGCGGCGCACCGCGATCTCGCCCTCGGCCGCGGTCGGGTTGCCTGCGGGGTCGAGGACGGCGAGATCGTGGCCGGGGACGGCGCGGCCGATGCAGCCCGGACGCGCCGCGAACATCGCCCCGCAGGAGGAGGCGACCATGTTGCATTCGGTCTGGCCGTAGAATTCGTTGATCGCGAGCCCGAAGGCACGCCGGCCCCAGTCGAGCATCTCGGCCCCGAGCGGCTCGCCCCCCGAGGCGACCGAGCGCAGGCCGGGGATGGCGCGGTCGGCGGCCTTGAGCATGCGCAGCGCGGTCGGGGGGAAGAAGACGTTGCGCACCGCGCCGCGCGCGACGGTATCGGCCGCGAACTCGGGCGAGAAACGCTCGGCCCGCGCCGCGATGACGGGGACGCCGAGCGCGAGGCCCGGCATCAGCACATCGAAGAGGCCGCCGATCCAGGCCCAGTCGGCGGGCGTCCAGATCCGGTCGGCCGGATCGCTGCCGAGGAAGTCGTGGCTGATCTCCACCCCCGGCAGATGGCCCGTCAGCACCCTGTGGGCGTGCAGCGCCCCCTTGGGCGCGCCCGTCGTGCCCGAGGTGTAGATCAGCACCGCCGGATCCTCGCAGCCCGTATCGGCGGCCGTAAAGGGGCGCGGGTCGGGGGCGAGGGTTTCGGGGATGACGGCGTGGCCGCCCGCCGCCTGCCAGGCGGGCAGGCCGGGGTGGCCCGCGGGTTCCGTCACGACCACGCGCGCGCCCGCATCATCGAGCCGCATGCGCAGCGCATCGGTGCCGAAGAGGCGGAAGAGCGGGATCGAGATCGCGCCGAGCTTCCAGATCGCGACATGGGCGGCGGCTGTCCAGCCGCCCTGGCCGCGCAGCACGCCCACCCGGTCGCCCCGGCCGACGCCGAGGCCCGCGAGGTGGCGCGCGAGCCCGTCGGCCATGGCGCGCAGCGCGCCATAGCTGAGTGCCACCCGCCCGCCCTCCGACAGATCGAGGATCGCGAGCCGGTCGGGATCGGCCTCGGCCCAGCCGTCGCAGACCTGCCGCGCCATGTTGAGCTGCGGCGGGATCTCCCAGCGAAAGCCCGCGCGGAGCGCGTCGAAGTCGCGCGAGGGCGTCAGCACCTCAGGCCCCCGCCGCCATGAGTTCGCGCCCGATCAGCATCCGGCGGATCTCGGAGGTGCCCGCGCCGATCTCCATCAGCTTCGCGTCGCGGAAAAGCCGCGCCACCGTCGCATCGGCCAGAAACCCCGCGCCGCCCAGCGCCTGCACCGCCTGATGGGCCTGCACCATCGCCTGTTCCGAGCAATAGAGCACGCAGGCCGCCGCATCCTGCCGCGTGACCTCGCCCCGGTCGCAGGCGCGCGCGACCTCGTAGAGATAGGCGCGCGCGGTGTTCGTGGCGGTATACATGTCGGCGATCTTGCCCTGCATCAGCTGGAACTCGCCGATCGGGCGGCCGAACTGGCGGCGCTCGCGCAGATAGGGCATCACCTCATCAAGGCAGGCCGCCATGATCCCCGTCCCGATGCCCGAGAGCACGACGCGCTCATAGTCGAGCCCCGACATCAGCACGCGCACCCCCGCCCCCTCGGCCCCGAGCACGTTGGCCGCCGGCACGGCGCAGTTCTCGAAGATGAGCTCGCCCGTGTTCGACCCGCGCATCCCGAGCTTGTCGAAATGGGGCGAGGTCGAGAACCCCGCCATCCCGCGCTCGATCAGGAAGGCGGTGATGCCCTTCGAGCCGGCCTCGGGGTCGGTCTTGGCATAGACGACCAGCACATCGGCGTCGGGGCCGTTCGTGATCCAGTATTTCGTGCCGTTGAGGATGTAGCCCTCCCCACGACGCTCGGCCCGCAGCCTCATGCCCACGACATCCGAGCCCGCACCCGCCTCGGACATGGCGAGCGCGCCGACCTTCGTGCCCGCGACAAGGCCGGGCAGGTGGCGGGCCTTCTGCGCGGGCGTGCCATTCAGGCGGATCTGGTTGGCGCAGAGGTTCGAATGCGCGCCATAGGACAGCGCGACCGAGGCCGAGGCGCGCGCGATCTCCTCGATCGCGACGGCATGCGCGAGATAGCCCATCCCCGCCCCGCCATATTCGGGCTCGATCGTGATGCCCAGAAGGCCGAGCGCGCCCATCTCTGGCCAGAGTGCCGCGGGAAAGAGGTTGTCGCGGTCGATCGCGGCCGCCATCGGCTTCAGCCGCTCCTGCGCCCAGCGCTGGACGCTCTCGCGGAGTGCGGCGACATCCTCGCCGAGGTCGAAGCGCATCGAGGCGGTGAACATGGGCGCCCCCGGTTTATTGAACGGACGTTCAATAAATACCGCGCCGCGCGCGGCCGGTCAAGCGCCGCGCGCCCCCTTGCGGGCGGGGCGGGGGGCGCGCAATCTCGCACCCATGCAGACGCTCGCCCAATCCCCGACCGATCCCGCCTTCGTGCAGGATCCCTATCCCTTCTACGACCGCGCCCGGGCGGCGGGGCCGATCTTTCACTGGGCGGAATACGGGATGCCGGCGGCGGTCGCGCATGCCGCGGTGAACGCGATCCTGCGCGACCGGCGCATGGGCCGGGCCGATCCGAACCCGGCCCCGGTGCCCGACCACCCCGCGCCCTTCTATGCCATCGAGGCCCATTCGATGCTCGAACTCGAGCCGCCGCGCCACACCCGGCTGCGCGGCCTCGTGCTGCGGGCCTTCACGCAGCGGCGGATCGCGGCGCTTGCGCCCGAGATCACGGGGCTCGCCCACGCCCTCATCGACGGGCTGCCGGGCGAGGGCGCGTTTGACCTCCTGCCGGGGTTTGCGAGCCGCCTGCCCGTCATCATCATCGCGCGGCTTCTGGGCGTGCCCGAGGCGATGGCGGATGCGCTGCTCGGCTGGTCGCATGCGATGGTGGGCATGTATCAGGCGGGCCGCAGCCGCGCGGACGAGGATCGCGCCGCCGCCGCCGCGGCCGAGTTCGCCGATTTCCTGCGCGCCCATATCGAGGCCCGCCGCAGCCGACCGGCCGACGATCTCCTGACCCACCTCATCGCCGCCGAGGAGGACGGCGCGCGCCTGTCGCCCGACGAGATGATCGCGACCTGCATCCTGCTTCTGAACGCGGGCCACGAGGCGACGGTGCACACGCTCGGCAACGGCATCAAGGCGATGATCGAGGCCCGCATCCCGCCCGCGGCCCTCGCGCCCGAGCGGATCGAACGCACGGTCGAGGAGGTGCTGCGCTTCGATGCGCCCCTCCACCTCTTCACCCGCTTCGTCTATGAGGATGTCGAGGTGATGGGCCATGTCCTGCCCGCGGGCAGCCGCGTCGCCTGCCTGCTTGGCGCGGCCAACCGCGACCCGCGCGCCTTCGATGCGCCCCACCGCTTCGATCCCGACCGGGCGGGGCCTGCGCATGTCTCGTTCGGGGCGGGGTTGCATTTCTGCATCGGCGCGCCGCTCGCGCGGCTCGAGTTGCAGGTGGCGCTGCCGGTCCTGTGGGCGCGGCTGCCGGGGCTGCGGCTCGCGGACCGGCCGCGCTATGCCGACATCTACCACTTCCACGGGCTCGAGCGGCTGATGGTCAGCGCCCGGCCCTAGCGGAAGAGGACGAGCGCGCCCGGCGACCAGCCCACCCGCACCCGCGCCTTGATGTTGAGGACGGGGCGCCCGAAGACGTTGCGCATCGAGATCCGCACCGGCCGGTCGGTGCCGTCGAGGCGGACGTCGTAATAGGTCATGTCGCCGTAATAGACGACCTCGTCCACCGTGCCGTCGGCGCTGCGGTCGGTGGGCGCCTGCCCGTCATAGAGGATCGTCAGCGTCTCGGGCCGCATCCCGACCGTCGTGCCGCCGTTCGCGGCAACACCGCCCGCGGGGGCGTCAACTTCGCACCGCCCGAGGCCCATTACCTCGAGCGTCGCGCGCCCGGCGCCTTCCGAGACGATAGTCGCGGGCAGGAAGTTCATCACCCCGATGAATTCGGCTACCCGGCGCGAGGTCGGGCGGCGATAGAGCGTCTCGGGGTCGGCAAGCTGGGCGATCTCGCCCTCGAACATGACCGCGATGCGGTCCGACATCACCAGCGCCTCTTCCTGGTCGTGGGTGACGAGGATGAAGGTGATGCCCACCTGCCGCTGGAGCTTGATGAGCTCAACCTGCATTTGCTCGCGCATCTTCTTGTCGAGCGCCGAGAGCGGCTCGTCGAGCAGGAGCACCTTGGGCTTGAGGATGAGCGCGCGCGCGAGCGCCACGCGCTGGCGCTGCCCGCCCGAGAGGGCATGCGCCGCCCGACCGCCATAGCCCGCAAGCCCCACCATCTCGAGCGCCTCGCCGATCCGCCGCGTCTTTTCCGCCGCATCGAGGCCGAGGCGGCGCAGGCCGAAGCCCACGTTCTCGGCCACCGTCAGATGGGGAAAGATCGCGTAGGACTGAAAGACCATGTTGGTCGGCCGCCGGTTCGCGGGGACGCCTGCCATGTCGCGCCCGTCGATGCGGATCGTGCCCGAGGAGATCTCCTCGAACCCCGCGATGGTGCGCAAGAGCGTGGTCTTGCCGCAGCCCGAGGGGCCGAGGAGCGAGAAGAACTCACCCGGCCGGATCATCGCGGTGATGCCGCGCAGGGCGTGGTAATCGCCGTAGTATTTCTGCACGTCACTGAGGTCGATCATCGGGGTGTCGGTCACACGAAGCCTCCGCCGGGTGTGCCGCCGGTGCGCGCGATGCCCCGGCGTCTGAAATACTCCGCCACGGCCAAGAGCAGGACCGAGACGGCGACAAGCACCGTGCCGAGCGCGAGCACGGCGGGCACGTTCGAGGGAAAGCGGAACTGGCCGTAGATGTAGACCGACAGGAGCGGCTCGGTTCCCGCGAGGAAATAGGCGAGGATGAACTCATCGAGCGAGACGGTGAAGCAGATCAGGAGCGACGCCACGATCCCCGGCGCCACCAGCGGCAAGATGACGAGGCGGAAGGTCGAGACCGGCGTCTCGCCCAGATCGAGCGCCGCCTCCTCGAGCGAGCGGTCGAGCGACTGGAACGCCGAGGTCAGGATCGCAACCGCGAAGGGCGTGCAGAGCAGCACATGCCCCAGAATCACCGTCCAGAGCGACAGGTCGATCCCGACGGCCAGCAGCGCGACCAGAAGCGACATCGCCACGATCATCTCGGGCAGCACGAGCGGCAGCATGATGAGGCCCATGATCCCGGTCTTGGCCGGGAAGATATGCCGCGTCGAGGCGCGCGCGGCGAAAAGGCCGAGCACGGTCGCAAGGATCGCGGTCGAGCCCGAGACGATCAGCGAATTGCGCAGCGCCTGCCACATCGAGTTGTCGTTCCACATCGCCTGAAACCACGAGGTGGTGAAGCCGCTGAGCGGAAAGGCGATGACGACGCTGTCGTTGAACGCGAAGATCGGCAACAGCGTGATCGGCGCGTAGAGAAAGACCAGATACGCGATCGTGTAGGAGAAGAGGCCGGGCGCCTTCATCGCCCGCCCCCGAGAAAGCGTCGGTTGAGCAGCAAGAAGACGATTGTCACCGCCGCGACGATGAACATGGCGCTGACCGCCAGCGCCGAGCCCAGCGCCTTGCTGTTGAGCTTGAGCATTTGCACCTCGATCGCATTCGCGATCATCGGCAACTTGCCACCGCCAATGAGGTCGGGGGTGACATAGTCGCCGACCGTTGGGATGAACACGATCAGGACAGCCGCGACCACGCCCGGCATGGAGAGTGGCAACGTGACGCGCAGGAAGGTCATGAAGCGGGACTCGCCCAGATCCTGCCCGGCCTCGAGCAGAGAGCGGTCGATCTTCTCGAGCGCCACGAAGATCGGCAAGATCGCGAAGGGGGCATAGGCGTGCGCGAGCGTCATCACCATGGCCTGCACCGAATAATTGATGGCCTGCAGCGGCGCGTCGATGATCCCGAGGCTCAGCAGACCCGAATTCACGACCCCGTTGAAGCCCAGGATCACCTTCCACAAGAAGACCCGCACGATGTAGGAGGTCCAGAACGGGATGGTGATGAGGAAGAGCCACAGCCCCTTGCGCGACGGCGCAACGTGGAAGCTGACATAGTAGGCCACCGGATAGGCCAGCGCGACGGTGATGGCCGTGACCGCCATCGAGACGCCGAGCGAGCGCAGCATCAGGAAGCGGTAGATCTCGTCGGTCCAGACGGTGATGTAGTTGGCGACGGTGAACTCCGCCACGACGGTGCTGAGGCCCCCCGCCGTTCTGCCGTCCGTCATGAAGGAAACGAGAACGACCGTCCCGAGTGGAACGGCCAAGAGGAGCGTCGCGTAGAGCGCGGTCGGACTGACAAGGGCGAGCCCCCGCCATGCCATACCCAAGCGCCCCGCCATCAGTGACCGCCGCCTGTGAAGACCGACATCATCCCCCCGCGCCCGTCATGCGCGCCATCGACAGAAAGCAGTCAAGTTGCACGTCTTGGAACGTTTGAAAAGCGTTTTTGCAGCCGGACTGGGCTCTCAGCCAGCGATCATCTCGACATTGATCGCGCGCCGTTTCAGTTCCGCGTGAAGGGCCGGCACGACGCGCGCGGCGCGCACCGCGCTTGCCAGAACTTCGCGCAAAAGGTCGGGATCGGCCCCGACGCCCGTCATCTGCCAGACCAGGCGTTTGGTGACCCCGTCGTCATAGACGATCTCGACCGGGCCGCGCGCGCGCTGGCGCAAGCCGAGGAAATCGCCGCGATCCGCCGCTCCGTGAAAGGCAACCGACATCATCACCGATCGCTCCGATCCTCAATTTGCGCAAAATGCAACCTGCGGGTGCAATCCGACAGGAGCCACGCGATAAATCAAATGAATTGATGCTTCGTGTCGATTTCGGGGCGGGGGTGAGTCCGCGTTGCCACACCCGCGTCGCGTCACGCGACGCGCTTGCCCTCCGACCACACCCCGCGCAACCGAGGCAGCGGCCCTTCGTCGGCGATTCGGATGACATCGGCGCGTAGCCCGGGCACGAGTCGGCCGCGATCGGCGAGGCCCGCGGCGGCGGCGGGCGCGGCGCTTGCGGCGGCAATGCCCCGCGCCGTATCGCCGAGGATCGCGCCAAGCGCGAAGGCCCCGATCAGAAGCCCGGCGGGGACGTAATCGGACGACAACACGTCGATGAGCCCCGCCCGCGCGAGTTCCTCGGCCGCGACGTTGCCCGAATGCGACCCGCCCCGGATCAGGTTCGGCGCCCCCATCATCACCGCGATGCCATGGGCCCGGCAGGCCTCGGCGGCCGTGCGCGTCGTCGGGAACTCGGCCAGACGCACCCCATGCGCGGCCGAGCGCGCGACATCCTCGGGCGTGGTATCGTCGTGGCTGGCAAGCGCCGCACCGAGGCGCCGCGCGGCCGCGACCGCCGCCACCTCATGCCCGGGCACCTTGCGCGCGCCGAGGTCGCGCAGAAACGCCACCCGCGCCTCGAAGGCGGCCTCGGACATCCCCTCGCCCTCGCGGGCGAATGCGCGAAGCTGGCGCAGGTCGCGAAACTGGCGTTGCAGCGGGGTGTGGTCCATGAGGCTGATGAGGCGGACGTCATCGCCCGGCCCGAAGGCGTCGAGTTCCTCGGCGAGCGTCTCGGAGCAAAGCTCGGCGCGCAGGTGCAGCGCGTGGTCGATGCGCAGATGCCCCGCCGCCCGCAAGCCGGCGATCTCGGACCAGAGCGCGCGCGCCTCGGACCGCGCCATCGCCCCGCCGGCCGACGGGATGGCCCCGATCCGCAGCGCATCGAAGACCGTCGTGATGCCCACCCCCGCAAGCTCGGCGTCATGGGCCATGATCGCGGCCGCATGGGGCCAGTCGACCGAGGGGCGCGGATGCAGGTGGCGTTCGAGATTGTCGGTGTGCAACTCTACCAGACCCGGCGCCACGATGTCGCCCGCGCAGTCGATCGCGCCCGCCGCCCGGCTCGGGGCGCGGTTTGGGGCGCAGTTCGGGGCGCAGTCGATCTCGGCGATCCGTCCCGCCCGCAGCACGATGGTGCCCTCGGCCATCCCCTCGGGCAGGCAGAGCCGGGCGCGGGTCAGGATCGTCTCGGGGGCGTCGGTCGCGGGCATGGCACCTCTCGCCTCGGGCAGGTCGGGCGGATATAGGTCACACGATTCCCGACCGACCGCCAGAGCCGGAGACGCAAGGATGGCCGACCCCGACGCGCCCGAGTGGACGCGCCACGCGATCTACTGGCGCCCAGACCCCGGGCCGCTCGCGGATTTCGGGGCGGCCTGGCTCGGGTGGGAGCCGCGCACGGCCACCGCCCCGCCCCCGCCCGCCGATGCGCCGGCGGCGCGCGAGGGCTGGACGTCTACGCCCCGAAAATACGGGCTGCACGGCACGCTCAAGGCCCCCTTCCGGCTGGCCGCCGGCACCTCGGGCGCGGCGCTGGGGGCGGCGGCGGCGGGGGTCGCGGCCGATGCGGCGCCCGTCGTGCTGCACGACGGGCTGCGGCTGGCGCGGCTCGGCGGTTTCCTCGCGCTCGTGCCCGCGGGGCCTGCCCCGGCGCTCGCGGCGCTGGCGACGCGCATCGTGGCCGAGCTCGACCCCTTCCGCGCACCC
>Ga0315900_10004313_pt1 | contig 20136 bp, 20 predicted proteins | sample LakEriMetagenome_FD_203521 | JGI IMG/M metagenome (GOLD analysis project Ga0315900, IMG submission 203521) | Freshwater fungal communities from buoy surface, Lake Erie, Ohio, United States - Buoy 12 MA114 | ecosystem: Environmental > Aquatic > Freshwater > Lake > Lake biofilm | place: USA: Lake...
ACGCCCAGCTACGGCTTTAACAAAGATGAGCCGTTGCAGTACTACCAGATCATGCACACCAAGGAAATGCCTTGGCAAGGTTCGGCTGGCTGGAACAAGGGCATTGCCGCGGTCGAGTTGGCATCTCTAGATCAGGACATCGATCTGTATGCTAACTACATCATGCTCAACGGCGCAAAGCCCAGCGGCGTGTTTACCACCGAGCAAGTCATTCCTGACATTAAGTACAAGGAACTGGCTTCACGGCTAAAAGAGGCGTGGAACAGTCTGACGGGTTCGCGCAATACCGACCCGAGCAAGCCGGGTCAGGGCATGCTGCTGGACCAGGGCATGAAGTACATGCCCATTGACATGCTGACGCTGCAAGATGCTGATGCGGCCAATCTGAAGATGCAGACCATGAAGCGCATCTGCGGATTGTTTGGCGTGCCGCCTGCGATGATTGGGATCACCGATTCCAAGTACAACAATACGCAGACGATGCTGGATGAGTTCTACAAATCCACGATGTATCCGCTGATCATCAACGTCCAGCAGAAGCTCAAGCAGCATTTGCTGGCTGATTATTCGGCGCTGCGGATTGAGTTCGACACGCAAGAATTCTTGTGCGGCGCTCCGTTGGACCAGATGAACTACGTCACGGCTGGCGTCAAAAACGGCGTCATCACGCCAAATGAGGCGCGGGAATACCTGGGCCGTGCGTCTATGCCCGGAGGCGATCAGTTGGCTGTTGATGTCGGCGGTGCAAACGAACCGATTCCGGGCCGGTCGCCGCAAGACACGGGCGGTGGCGGCGGCAATCAACGCAGGCGCGCCAAAATTGGCACGACTTGACATTCGTCATGGTTAATACAAAATACTTGGCAGCACTTGCCCAAATGGTGAGGAAGCCGCAAGTGCCGGTGCTGTTACAGCGCGCCGCCCCTAAAATACAAGACAATAATCAAGCAATTGACTTAGGGGTCATCAATGAAGAATCTCCAGTTGGTGTGCGAAGCGCAACTAAGACTGACCGAAAAGGCAGGAAGCGCCGAACCCACGGGAAAGATTGAAGCGACCGTTACCACCTGGGGACCGCGTGAAGGCGCGGATGGTCGCCGGTTCTTCTATAAGCCAGAAGGCTTCATGGAATGGGCCAAAGAATTCAGCAAATCGGGAAGGCCACTTCCCATGTTCGTCAACCACAACGCAGATGCGGTGCCCGTTGGCGAATGGAGTTCGTTTGAGTTCACAGACGAAGGAATGACTGCCGAAGGTCGGTTGTATCTCAATACCACCGCTGGCTCGGACTTGTATCAGGTGATGTGTGAGTCACCCGCAATGTTCGGCGGCGTTTCTGTAGGAGCTTACGCCGATGAATACGAAATGGTCGATGCTGAAGGAGCGCCTTGCGGCGATATGGAAGAAGGTTACTTCCAAATTACGCAAGGAGGACTCCGCGAAGTCTCAGTAGTCATGTACCCGAACAATCCTCGCGCCGAAGTCTCCAAGCTGGAGTTCTTCCGCGAAGACGGGTCTGCTGACCTAAAAGTTTTGGAGCAAGCACTGCGGGATGCAGGGCTTATCAAAAAAGATGCGGTCGCTGCCGCATCTGTCTTTAAGCGCGTGCTGGAACAGCGGGATGCTGCGCCTGTCGAGCTTGAAACTGCGACGCAACAGAGGGATTCTGATGCGGAAGCGACCGAAGCGGAATTGCTCTCTGCCATTGAGCAGTGGGAAATTCTTAAACATCTTGAAAACCGTTTGAAGGGTTAATCATGTCTGAGAAGATTTTTGAGAAGCTGGACGAAATCCAATCGTCCATGCTGGGCAAAGCCGAAGGCGTTGCTGAGTCGAAGGCTGTTGAAATTGCTGAGGCTGTTAAGGCCGAAGTCAATGAGAAGCTGGCGACCCTGGAAGCAAAGATTGCTTCTGTTAACGCTCCCGAGATCATTCGTCCTATCGCTAGGTCGGTTCGCGCTGATGTGAACCGTTCTGTGCGCGAGCAGCTTTCTAGCTTCTACAAAGGTGGCAAGCAACTCGAAAAAGAACTGGTGATGTTCGCTGATGAGTCTCAGTATCAGGCTTATCTGAACGAAGCATCGCAACTGACCGCTGGCGGTGACGGTAAGGGTGGTCGCACCGCTTACGACCCCGTGTTCGTTGCTCTGCGTCTGTACAACCCGCTGCGCGGCATTTCTCGCACTGTGGCTACTGATGGTTCGTCCTATCAGTTCCGCGTGAAGACGGGCAACGCGGGCGCCCAGTGGGGATACGGCATCCAAAATAACGGTGCGCCGACGACTGAAAACACCTCCATCTGGCAAATCGTGCTGAAGGACATCAACGTGCAGTTCCCGATCCGCACTGCGGCTCTGGACGACATCGATGGTTTGGAAGCCAACGTGGTTGACGACATGCTCGCGGAATTCGCAAGTGCCGAGGCCGCGTCGATGATCACCAATAATGACCAGAGCGGCACGGGCACTTCCGTGACCACTGGTGGTGCTGACGGTCTGCGCGGTCTGGACCAGTACGGTGGTGCGAATGCAACCTACACGGGTGGCACGACCTCTACCGCTGCGTTCGGCACTTCTGGCACCGGCTCTACCTCTGGCCTGCACTCGCTGGCAACGTATGACCAGTTGACCACCAATGGTTTCGCCACGGCTAACAACGTGACGTACCAAGATTGCGTCAACATGCTGTACGCGCTGCCGCAGCAGTACTGGACTCCGAATGCCAAGTGGATGATCAACCCGGTCATGCTCTCGGCCATTCGTGGTTTGAAGGACAACAACGGCACGCCGATTTTCGAGCGTATGCATCCCGGCGTGACCGAGGGCATCGTCGGCAATCTGCTCGGCTTCGATGTGGTGGTCAACTCTTACGTTGACACCCCCAACGCTGCCGGTGCGTCTGCTGGTACTGTCTCGAAGTACCCCATGTTCTTCTGCGACTGGTCGCGTTTCCACACGATCATCGACCGCTTGAACATGATCATGCGTCGCTACGATCAAACCGCCCCCGGTTTCATCACGTTCTTCGGCGAAAAGCGTCTGGCAACCAGCGTGCGCGACCCCTTCTCGGGTGTTCGCTATCGCTCGACTGCTACGGGCGCTTAATAAAGTGGGGGGCTTCGGCTCCCCTCTTTTCAAAGAAGTCTTACGGGCTTCTTTGAAAGGGATCACTGGGCGCAACTTGAAAAGGAATACGCCAATGGACAAGGCAAACGCTTCCATCACCGAAGCATTCTTGGATGCCATGAAGACGGCAATTTATGAACAGCGTCGAGTCAAGCTGGATGTGAAAGAAGCATCAGCTTTGACGGGTTCTGGCTCTGGCATCGGTGGCCGCGTCATCTTTGACGATGCGTTTGCTGCGTTGCGTTACGCAAACCCGTTTCGCCAAGCTGTGCGTCAAATTACCGTGTCTGGCTCGGATGCTCAGTTCGTTGCCAAGACTGGTAACGCGACCAACCAAGCTGGCAATCCCTGGGGATACGTTGTGCAAAACAACACCGGCTCTCCTGACACCAACACAAGCATTTGGCAATTGCCGGTGCGCGTAGTGGCTGCTCGATTGCCCATTCGCTCTGCTGTTCTGTCTGACGTTAACTACTTGGACGAAACGCTGGTCGAAGACATGATGCTGGAATTCAGCCAGCTCGAAGCCGCATCGATGGCCGTCAACTCCGACCAAAGCGGCTCGACCACCACCACCACTGGCGCTGAGAATGGCCTGCGTGGACTGGACATGTACCTTGACGGTGCAACATCGGCGTTTGGCACTAGCGGCACGGCTATCACCAACGGCATCCACACGATTGCCACCCAGACGGCCACCACGTCTATTGTCTACAACGATTTGACTGCTGCTGCGTCCAAGCTGCCGGCTCAGTATTGGTCGCTGCCCGGTACGGCATGGCACATCAATCCCAACACGATTGAGTCGCTGCGCGAAATCAAGGACACCGCCGGTCTTCCCATCCTGATTGAATCGGGCGATGATGACGGTGGTTCTTTGACGCATCTGTTTGGGTTCAAAGTAATCCCGAATCCGTACTTGTCTGCCACCTATCCAATCTATCTGGCGAACTGGCCGAGGTTTATGACCATTGGCGACCACACGCAGTTCTCAATTCAGATGATGGAGCAGACCACCCCCGGTTTCGTGACGATGTACGCGGAGAAGCGTGTGGTTTCGACCGTGCGTGACCCGTTCGCTGGCGTGCGTATCAAGCTCTGAGGATAAGTAATGTCCACAAGTCCTGCTCTTTCAGACGGTGGGCCATACCTGTCACCCACGCGCAATCCATTCAACTACTCCAAGGTTGAGCAGATTGACCGCGACAACGTGACAGCATGGCTCACGCTTGATGAGATCACGCAGCAGATCAACTTGTTTGAAGATGAGTCGCAGGACGTTTATCTAAAGAGTCTTGAGCTTGCTACCCGGCAGGCGATTGAGGACTACCTGGGTCTTCCAATCATGCCGGTGAGTTATCGGGTGTACTACAACGGCAATGCTTTGTGGGGCGTGCCGCTGTCGCTTGATTTGCCTGAAGTCAGTCCTGGCACCGTAAGCAGCCCGTTCTGCAACAACGGCAATAACGGCGTCACGATCAATCGCGTTGGCTACTGGAATGCCAATACGCCAAGCGTGTTCATCACGTTGGCAAATACTGACTATTCCTACGACAACAGCGGCAACAAGATCATTCTGGCTAATCTGCCGACTGATCTAAATTACTTTATGACCGCGCCAATCGTGGCTGAGTACACCGCTGCTGCCAGTCCTTTGAGTGCTTACCCGGTCATCAAGCAAGCTGGCCTGTTGCTGTTCACGCATCTGTATAACAACCGCAGCAACACGGTTGACACGCCACTGCGAGAGATTCCCTACGGTGTCTCTGCGCTTCTTCGCCCGTACAAGCCTTTGGTGCTCTGATGGCAATCGCACGGTTTGAGAACATCACCGTCAATTCGCTTACGTTTGCTAAGTCGGATTTCGGTGAGCAAACCACGACGATAACGAAGTGGTTTGGCACCCGTGCGCGTATCGCTGATGTCGCCAACAGCTTGAAGATTTCGGATCGGTATCGTCTGTATCAAGACTTGGTGCAGATGACGCTGAACTACACGCCGAACGTCAAGCACATTGTTGATCGGCAAGATTTGTATTCGTTCAACTGGCGCGGCCATGACTGGCGTATCACCGACTGCCGGGAAGCAAACGACCGCATGTCTGTGACGTTCATGTGCTATCGCAACGACCCGGTGGTGGCTGTCTAATGGCAACTCAGCAAAACCCAGTTGCGTATGGCAAAGCCATTCAGTACCAGTTGCAGCAGATCGTCAACCCGGTGCCGGTTTATGCCGCCTTTAACCGCAACTTCGCCACGCAGCCCAAGTTCATTACTTGGATGGCGCGAAGCATTCACCAGCCCGTCTATACGGGTCCGGTGCAGTCGGTCAAAGGCATTGACACGCCGGTTTTCCAGATCAGTATCTTCACGCAAGTGATCGAAGACGGGTTCACAATTTCCAACCAAATACTACAATCTCTGCATGGATACAGTGGTCAATTTGGTGGGCCGACTGGATTTAACGTGTCGAAGGCAGATGTATTCTGGCTATACAACTCCTACGACAACACAGAAAAGATGGCGCAAATCTTTCTAGATTGCACCTTATACATTCCAACGTAAGACAAGACTTGTTCAACCACTTAGAGGATTGAAAAATGGCACTTCCGAATAAAGTCTTGCCGGGTTTTTCTGCGGCGATGTACGCCCAATCTGGCGCAACTCCCACCCCGTTGACCACCGCCCAACTTTCGCTTGTGGCGAGCGTGTCTCCGATTGCTGTGTCTGGCAATCAACTCAACATCGAAGCGGTCCCTGCGTTTGGCATGGATGACGCAATGGCTAACTTCTCGGTGGCCGGCTCGCGTCAGTCAGACAAGATTCCGACTCAATCGGCGCCCACTAGCATGACCATCACGGCTGCTTGGAACCCAAGCGATGCCAACATTGTGCAAATGCGTACCGATGCCTACAACGGCACCGTAGACCGCACATTTGTGATTGCCGCCACCGAAGGCAGCAACATAATTTATTTTGCATTCAATGGCCGTGTGTCGAACTTCCAGATCGATGCCCAGCCGAATGCTGAAGCTAAAGCGATCTTCACGGTTCATCCCCGAGGCAACCAGTACGGCTGGTCCAACAACGCTTGAGGTAAATCATGGCACTTCCAAACAAGATTCTTCCCGGCTTTAGTGGCTCGCTGTGGATGCAGTCTGCCGCAACTCCCACGCCCTTTAGCACGGCCAATCTTTCGGTGTGGTCTGCTCAGGTCGCAACGATTGTGGGCACTGCTGCTGGCGGCACTGGCACTGCTGGCGTGCTGTTGCCGGTTGAGGCTGTCCCTGCTTATGGCATGGACGATGCGATGGCAAACTTCTCTGTCGCTGGGTCACGCCAGTCGGACAAGATTCCCACGCAGTCTGCCCCGACCAGCATGACGATTACTGCTGCGTGGAATCCTTCTGATACCGCTATTCTTCAGATTCGTTCTGATGCGTACAACGGCACGGTGGATCGCACGTTTGTGGTTGCGTCTTATGACGGCACAAACACGATTGCTTTTGCGTTCAATGGCCGAGTCAGCAATTTCCAGATTGATACCCAGCCCAACGCTGAAGCTAAGGCGATCTTCACGATCCACCCCCGTGGCAACCAATACGGTTGGAGCAACAGCTAATGGCACTCAAAGCAATCATCGATGAGATTGCTAATGCACGGGCAGACATCAAAGCTCTCGCCCGTGCCCAAATGGTTGACCCTGCGGAAGTCGCTGCGGCACTTGCAAAGGCAAAACCGGGCACGGTTGAGCATGTGGTGTTGTCTGTCCTAGCAGAAGCACACCCGGCAAAAGCAGCGCCGCCTCCAACAGAAGAATAAGACAAGTGACGACAATAAAAAACACGAACGATCTGCTGACATTCCTAGAAAGTCAAGCGGCTCTAAGACAAGATTGGTTTGGGCACAAGCAGCAACGCATGACGGCCATCACATTGGCCCATGAGATTGCTGCTCGCCACGCCGATAAAATGAGTCCCGAGGATGTGGTTGATTACGCGATGGAGCTTAATCAACGCATTTTCGACAAGATCATTGATCCAACAAGACAAGGAAAGAAATGAAGCTCTCTGCTGCATTCGGCGACATCTCCGCGCTCCGCACCAAATCGTTTGAGCTTGGTGGACACAAGTTCAAGGTGCGTATCCCTCTGTCTAAAGAGCTAGAGGCAATCACTGAGCGCACCAATCAAGTTGACCCGGCAAAGTACGAAGAACGCTTTGCGCGCCTGACCAAAGGCATGGAAGTGGTCGATGGTGATGTCATGGTTGATGGCCGTTCCACTAAAGAGTTGGTGGAAACCGCTATCCGGTTTGAGAACCGCACTGTCGAGTTCTTCAAGCTGTTGGTAGCCGACAGTGGCGACCTGAATGATTTGACCTACGAAGACATCGAATCTGAAATGCCGCTGACGGTTCAGATTGAGATGATCAATGCCATCGGTGATGCGATTCAACCTTCGTTTGGAGAAAGCCGAAAAAACTCCTAAGGGACACCCGTGCCCAAGTTCGGGCATACGTTTGGGCGCATGGTGGGTGTCCCGACAACATACCGGCCACAGATATGCAGAACATCGAAATCATGTTTCACGATGGAATGCTCGGGCCGAAGGCTACTCTGCTGGCGTTGAGTTCGCTCACGACCGGCAACCTCAACTCCAAACTCAAGCAGGGCACAAAACCGTTCCGCATTGAGGATGTTCTTCCGTCAACGTATGACTACATTCATCCACCGTTGACATCGGAAGAGCAAAAACGTCTTGTCAGTCAACAACTGCTTGCATTTATGTCGCAAGCTCCGGGTGCAGATAAGGCGTTGAATGGCATACGTTCCAAGTAACAGCACGGTCAAGCTGGAGGGGTTTGCTGAGTTAGAGCAGCAACTTCTTGAGCTTGCCAGAGGCTACCGTGCCGACAACATCGCTCGCAACACGCTTGTAAAAGCGGCAGAGCGTGCAATGGTGCCTGTTCTTCTCGACGCAACGTCCAGAGCGCCGTTTGATGAGAACAACACAGACGGCATCCACATGAAGTACACCATTCGACTGGATGCGCGCATTCCAACCGGGCGTGATCTCATGTCGGACTATGTAAAAGAGACTGATGCGGCCATCGCGGTGGTGTCAGTCAAAAAGTCGGCAGTGTCATTGGCGCAAGAATTTGGCACTAGAAAGCTTGCTCCGCAGCCATTTATGCGGCCAGCGATAGAGGGTGCCAAGGATAGGGTGTTGGGCATTCTGAAGACTGAGCTTGCCCAAGCTATTCCGGCTTACGCGCAGAAGATCAGTCGCATGAGGAAGAAATAATGGCTTCAAACAACATTGCTCGCCTTGGTGTTGTCCTTGGTTTAGACATGGCCGAGTTTTCGGCCAACATTGACAAGGCAATCTCTGAGAACCGCAAGCTCAAAAATGAGATTCAGCGGCATACGAATGCTGCGGTTCGTGAGCTTAATGCGCTGACTGAAGCCACTGCCGACTATGGCCGCGAGGTCACCAAGGTAGAGCAGATTCAACGTCAGATTGCGTCTGGCAAGTTCGCCAGCGCGACTGATGACATGAAGCAAAAGCTGCTGGCGCAGGCCGCAGCGTATGACGCAAAAGTAATTGCGGAGAAGAAGTCATTTGACGGCACTAAGCTGACGATGCAGCAACAGCAGCAGCTTGCGTTCCAAACAACTGACTTGGTGACGCAAATTGCTTCCGGTCAGAATGCTTTAGTTGCGCTGCTCCAGCAGGGTGGTCAGCTTAAAGATTCGATGGGCGGGTTCAGCAACATGTTCAAAGTGCTGGCCGCGCAAATCACGCCTTTCCGATTGGCTATTGGTGGCACTGTTGCTGCTCTGGGCACACTTGGGTTAGCCTTTTATCAAGGATATCAAGAGTCGGCTCGCCTGCGCGATGATCTTATTCTGACTGGCCGCTACGCAGGCATCACGCAAGAACAGTTCCTGCGGCTTGCTTCTACCGTCAGTGACAAGCTCGGCACTTCTGTCGGCAACGCTAAGGATGTGTTTGGTCAGCTTGTCGCGTCTGGCAAGTTCACTCAGACCAGTCTAGATTCGGTCGGCGAAGCAATCCTGCGCGTTGCACAACTCAGCGGGAAGACTGCGGAGCAAGTCGCGCAAGACCTTATCCCGTCATTCAATGGCTCTGCGTCAGCGGCCAAGTCGCTGAATGACAAGATGCATTTCTTGACGCTAGAGCAGTACAAGCAGATTGCCGCTCTGGAAAAGTTGGGCAAGACGCAAGAAGCCGCCAAGCTGACCGCAGATGCGCTGAATCAAAAGCTGTCTGAACAAGAGCGGCCATTGGGCATTCTTGAGAAGGCGTGGAATGCTTTGAAATCCGCTGCCAGTGGCGCATGGGATGCCATGCTGGGCATCGGTCGGCAGATGGACCTTGAAGCGCGGCTGCAAAAGCAGATTGATGATGCAACTGCGATGCTCAATGCAGAAGAAGACCCAACATCAAAAGCCAACCTCAAAATGGCGCGGGATCGAGATGCGTTGCAAGCGCAACTGGATGCATTACGTAAAAAGCGCGAAGAAGAAACCAAGAGGGCGCAAGAGGAATCGAAAAATATTTCGATGTATGAAGGTGCTGGCGGTCTTGCAAAAGAGACTGCATTGCGAGATGAATTGGCTCGCAAGAGCATCGAAAATCGTTTTGCATTGGAGCGCAACGCAGCAACTGAAATCGGCAAGATTGAGCTTGAGGCGTCAGAGAAGATTGCGCTGGCTCGCTTGCAGATGGAGCAAAAGAATAGGAATGAAAACAACGTATTTGCCAAGCTCAACGAAGAGAATCTGGCAAAGGACATCGTTGCAATCAATCTAGACAAAGAGCAAAAGATTCGCGCTGCTCAAACTGCGCGCATCGGCGCAATGATGGCCGCTGAACAAGAGTTCAAGGAAAGCTTGCGCGAAGACATGGCAATTTATGAGGTGCACTTTGCCATCCAGCAAAGCTCGCTAAACCTTGAGAACAAAGCACTTGAGTTGAAGAAGCAAGAGCTTGAGCTTAACGGCCAAAACCTCTACATGTCAGATCTTGACCTTCAGAAGCTGCGACTCCGCATGGAGTACGAACAGCGTCGAGAGGCTATCCGGCGCGATCCAAAGCTGTCATCAGAAGCCACTAAATCCATGATCGATCAGCTCAATGCCCAAGAGCAAATGAAGATCGGTTTGCTTGAGATGGAAGAGCGTCTGAGCACGTTGCGTAACATGAGCAACAGCGTGTTTGAGAACATGATGCGCGGCATCGAAACCTTCGTTCGCACCGGCAAGATGTCGTTCAAGGACTTGGCCCGCAGCATCATTCAAGATTTGATAATGATCCAAATGAGGATGCAAGTCATTGCCATCTTCAGAATGATCAGCGGCAGCATTGGAACAGCTATGGCCTACGGCACCAACATCGGTTCTCAACAAACCAACATGCTGGCCGCGCAAGACGCTTTCTTCAAAGCCGATGGCGGTCCTGTGGCCGGCAACCAGCCCTACGTTGTGGGCGAGCGCGGCCCTGAACTGTTTGTGCCTCGCGGTGCTGGCACGATCATCCCCAACAATCAAATGGGCGGCATGGGCACAACCAACGTGACCAACAACTACATCAGCGCGATTGATGTGAAGTCCTTTGAAGAACGTATCTTCGGCAGCGCAAATGCTGTGTGGGCCGCGAGCACTTACGCACAGAAGCGGCTGCCTATCGGCGCAGGGAGAATGTAAATGTCATTCCAGACCATCGTTGACATCCAGCAGTCCATGACGGTGCAGAACCGCCGCATGGTCGGCCAACAGGTCACCCGTGGTGGGCAGATCAGAACGGCTCAGTATCTGAATGCCGTGCCGTGGGTGTTTACCATCGTGCCGCACAACTATCTGTATTACCCACAGGTGCGCGATGTCATCCAGACCATCGACAACCTTGACCGGCAACTTCCCGCCAACATCACGTTTAGTAGCACCAACCTTCAGTGGTTCACGGCTTATCAAGGCGGCTTGAGTCTGGTGCAAGCTGCGGCTCTGACGCTCGCCAGCGTGCCCCCTGCTAACTCACAGACCATCACTGTTGGCAACCTGCCCGCAGTCGGCTCTACGGTTGTGGTGTTTGCTGCTGGCGACTTCTTGCAGCTTGGCAGCTATGTTTACAAAGTGACGCAGCAAGTACTGCGCGGCTCTGGCTCAACGGTTAGCGTGAATCTGCACCGCCCTGTTATCGGCACGCCGTCTGTCGGCACGCTGACTGCTGTGGGTAAGGATGTGTACTTCCCGGTGTATGCCGAAGTCTGCCCGACCTACTCGCTCACGCCTATGACCAATGGTGCGTTTGTGAATTGGGATCAACCGTTCGTGTTCCGGGAGAATGTCGCGCCATGACCACCACGATGACCGCGCTTAACAGCGCAAACATTCGACACGCAGAATTTGTGCGCTTGATTGTTGGCAAGGCGCCGTCTACGACTACCTACACGTTCTGTAACGCCGCGGCCCCTGTCACGGTCAGCGGAATCACTTTCAGCAACCTTGGGTCATTGCTGTTGGTGGGCGAAGTGCAGCGCGACATCAAGTCAACATCGTTTGACATGTCAATTTCCCTCACCGGCATTGACCCGAATAATGTTGCGTTGATCTTGTCAAGCGACATCAAGGGCAGCACGGTCGAGATGTGGCGCGGGTTCTTGGACTCGAACAATCAGATCATCACCACGCCAACTCAACAGTTCTTCAAGCGGTGGACCGGCATTGTCAACAACGTCAGCATCACCGAGGACTGGAACGATGAGATTCGGTCCCGCGTTGCGACTTGTACTATCACTTGCTCAAGCATGCGGCGTATCCTTGAGAACCGCATTGCTGGTGTTAAAACAAATAAGGCAAGTTGGCAGGCGATCTATCCCGGCGATGCATCGATGAGCCGCGTTGACGCGATCTCCAACACCTACTTCGACTTTGGCGGCAAGCCCAACAGCGGCAGCATTTCCGATCCGGGCGGTGGTGGCGGCGCTGGGCGCAATATCGACATCCCTGACGAACAAGTCCAATCGTGATCAGACTGGCAAATAAATTCGACTTAGACGATTGCGTAGAAATGATGCGGCACTATGCCGCAGAGTCAAACATCCACAAGTTAAGACAAGCGGCCAACCATGATAGTCAGTACGTCAAACAGTTTTTGTTTAGCCTGATTGCCGGGCGTGGCTTTATCTGCATCGATAGCGAAAAACGCGGGATGCTGGCGGCTATCGTGACGCCAAACATTTGGTGTCCCGGCGTCAATGAAGTTAAAGAACTAGCATGGTGGGTTCACCCGGATCATAGAGATGGCACCGTGGGTGGCAAGCTCTTTATTTTCTTTCGCAAACACGCAGAAGAATTGATTGAAGACGGCAGGGCAGAAATAATCACTGCATCGCTCATGGCGAACAGTCCTGCTATCGATCTTGAGGCGCGAGGATTTCGCAGGATCGAATCGACGTTTTGTAAGGAATAAGAAATGCCATCATCAATTGTCATTGCTGCGGCGCAGATTTATGGATTGGTCACGGGCCTCATGGCCGCGTATCCAGTCTTTGCGATGGCCGTTAACTTTGCCGTTTCTTATGCCGTCACGCGAGTATTTGGTGCAAAAGCGCCCAAGCAGCAAGACAACGGCGTTCGCCAGCAAATCCCGCCAAGCTCAGAGAATCGCATTCCGATTGCATACGGCGAAGCGTGGATGGGCGGCACGTTTGTCGATGCCGTGCTGTCCACTGACAACCAAGCGATGTACTACGTCTTGGCTATCAGTCACATTTCGCCAAACGGCCAGATCGCGTTTGACACAACGCAGTTTTACTACGGCGACCGACTGATTACGTTTGCCCCCGGCACTAATCGCGTTGCTTCGCTTACTGATGGCGCTGGCAATGTAGACACCAAGATCAACAACTATCTGTATTTCAATCTCTACACATCGACAGATGCTGGAGTCATCACAACCGTGATGGGGTCTGCGCCTAACGTGGCGATGGGCGGCTCTGACATTGCTGCTGGGCTGCGCTGGCCTGCGTCTGGTCGGCAAATGAACGGTCTGGCGTTCGCAATTGTTTATTTGAAGTACAACACTGATGCTGGCACAACCGGCCTTCAGCCAATCACATTCAAGATCAATCATTCGCTTAACGGCACCGGCGTGGCGAAGCCGGGTTCTGTGCTGCGCGACTATCTGGTCAGCACTGTTTATGGCGGCGCAATTCCACTTGCAAATGTCGATACGACTGCTTGCGCTGATCTTGATACTTACTCGGATCAGACCATCACCTACACGCCAAGCGGCGGCGGCTCGGCAACTCAAGCGCGTTATCGCATCAACGGTGTTTTGGATGCGGGTGAAACCGTACTCAACAACATTGATCACATCCTGACCGCTTGCGACTCTTGGCTTTCTTATCAAGCCGAAACGGGCCAGTGGTCGCCGGTCATCAACAAAGCCGAGTCTTCGTCATTCAGCTTTGATGACTCCAACATCATTGGCGAAATTCGCGTCAGCGCGGTTGATTTGACGCAATCGGTCAATCAGATTGAGGCGTCATTCCCGTGGAAGGGCAACAAGGACAAGCCCAGCACCGTGTTCCTACAAACACCGTCTGGCTTGCTTTATCCCAATGAGCCGGTCAACAAGTACACCACCAACTTCTCAATGCTGAATGACTCGGTTCAGGCAACATACATTGCCAATCGAGTGCTTGAGCAGGCCCGTGAAGACCTGATTGTTTCGTTCAACACTGCATACACAGGCATTCAGGTGAACGCGGGTGATGTGGTGAGCGTGACCAATTCAGCCTATGGCTGGACCAATAAGCTGTTCCGCGTATTCAAGGTCAACGAAACTAGCTTGCCCGATGGCAACCTTGGTGCGCGGATTGAGATGAATGAGTACAACGCTCAGGTCTACGACGATTTCGGCATCACACAGTTCACGCCAACGCCCAATTCTGATCTGCAATCGGGCTACTACTTTCCTGCTCTGTCGGCTCCTACATTTAGTGACCAGTCTCCAAGCACTTCACCTCCGACCTTTAGCGTTACTTGCCAACTTCCCTCCACGGTTCGCGTGACGGGAGTAAGTTTGTTTTACACCACTACGGCAACCCCAGCGCAGTCTGATTGGCGCATTTGGGCTACGCAGATTGCGCCCGACAACAATGCCTTTGCACCGGCTGCGGCAATTAAGTTCACCAACGTGACTATCGGCGCGGGTACATACTACTTCGCGTTTTTGGTCAACAACGAAATTTCCACTTCGTCGCTGTCCACGCTTTCATCGTCAATTTCTTGGACTCCTGTAACTCCTTCGGGTCCACCCGGTGCTGACGGCACATCTTCACGCATCTGTTTTGCGCGGGTGGCTGGCAATCCATCGCCTGTATCTGGAAGCGTTGTCACAGTTGGGAATTCTTCATATCCATCAAGCGCACAGTCTTTAACGGTATGGGGATTTGCGGCGACATGGGGCGCTTCTGACCCGAACCCGAGCAGTACAAATTCCTTATATCAATCAGACGGCACTTACGACCCGGCAACAACCCTTACCACTTGGACAACACCTTACATCTCAAGCCTAAAGGTTGGGCAGCTTTCCGCAATCACTACCAACACCGGCACGCTCACGATTGATTCGACGGGCTACCTGCGAGGCGGCCAGACCGACTACAACACGGGCACGGGCTTTTTCCTTGGCTACAGCGGTTCGGCTTACAAGTTCTCAATCGGCTCATCTACACAGTCCTTACTTTGGGACGGAACTTCGCTCACGCTTACGGGCAACTTGTACGCGGTAGGTACTGCAAAGATTGATGGCACAGCTTTCAACAGCGGAGTTGGCTACACCATTGCGGCAGATTGCAACAACACCGGCAATGCTGACATCGGAGTTTTAGGCTTTACCAATAACTCAGGCGGCTTTGGCGTTGTTGGATACACCGACACAGGAACTTCATTTGCCGGGGTACAAGGATCGTCTAGCGTTTCGGGCGCTTATGGACTTGTCGCCAACAACACTGGAGGCGGCACGGCTCTATATGTCAGCGGAAGAATGCAGATCACCAACAATACTTTGGTGACGAACTTGAATGCTGACATGGTGGATGGTGTCAATATCACGGGTATCGTGGCATCAGGCACTCAAATCGGAACGTATAACGGTGGCACAAAGCCCGGTTCTTCGGGAACCACTAATCAGTGGTTGGCAATCGTTATCGCAGGCACAACCTATTACATCCCGGTGTGGCAATGAGAACAATCACAATCCCGACTCAGACGGTATCTGAGGCAATCCAATCTTATGATCACTTTGTCGGCTTTAAGGTCAACATTGTGGTGGGAGTGGGGCAAGAGGTTGACGGACAATTTGCTTACACGATCCCGCAACAATTTCAGTCTTACGTCATTCAGAATCAAGCGGCAGTCACTGATGCTCAAGGCAATGTGCTTCGTGCCGCGATCACTGATTACAATGATTTGATGAACCAATATCCTGACGGCAACTTTGGCACCGAAGACCTTTGGCCGTACATTGACCGCATCAGGAATCGTTCATAAAATCGAGCAAGACAAGACACACTTCGTAGCCCTGCGAGTCAGCGGGGAGCGTCACAACCCGAGTTAGGGGAAACCATGAGTGTCAATGCGCTTCCCCGCGTAGGGAAGCAATATGCCCAAGTTCAATAAGAACGTCATCACGCAAGTCAGCGGGTTCGACAATGCCCTGCTGTCGGGTGAGTTGGTCTGGAACCAAAAGACTTATTGGAACCTTCAGCTTAAAAATTGCGGCACCATCGTTGATCTGACGGGCGCCACGATTGCTGCGTCTATCGTTCGACGAACGGTGACCAACCTGATAGACACCCGCAACGGGCTGTCTTTTGATGTGGGGGACTACACCCCAACGCCAACGCCGGTCAACCTGACGATCACCAATTTCGTCCCGGCTAACGGCTCGTTCACGCTTGTGATTGATGACTCTACTTGGAGTCTGATCAACAGCGATCCTGAACTTTCAATCAACGCCAACGACCCCGTGGCCTTCACGGGTCGCATCAAGATTTCCATTCCGGTGCAGGGCACAAACCCGGCTCAGGATTGGGTCATCTTCCTTTTCTTCCTCGTGCGCTCCGATGGAGTGATTAAGGTCTGATCATGCAAGTCTTTGTCGAAAATCCCAACACCATCGTCATTGATGTCGATCAGGGCCGTCAGGGTCGCGGCATTTCAAACATCACTTACACCGAGGTAAGTGGTCAATACTTCCTCATCGTCACCTACACCGATGGGACGACCGAAACGCTCGGGCCTTTGGTGGTCACGGGCGGCGCGGCTTTCCTGTTGGGTGGCACGACCGGCGCACTTCCCTATCAAAGCGCACCGAATACCACGACCTTCTTACCTCTCGGCACGTCCAATCAGGTGGTGGTGGCAGGCGCTTCTGCCCCGCAGTACACCTCGAACCTCACCGGCCTGACGGTCAATAACACGCCTGTTGGAAACACGACTCCATCAACGGGCGCATTCACCAACTTGTCAGCCTCGGGCACGTTTGCCCTGACCGGCGACCAAGTGCAGATTTCCGAAGGCGGCACCGGGCAGACCACGGCCAATGCAGCCTTTAACGCTCTTGCTCCCTCGCAAACCGGTAACGCAGGCAAGTACCTCAAGACGGACGGCACGAATTCCGCGTGGGATCAACTCGACATCTCGACTGCCGACATCACCGGCACGCTGCCGATTGCTAACGGCGGCACGGGTCAAACCACGGCCAACTCTGCGCTCAATGCGCTGCTGCCTACGCAGGTGGCTCAGTCGGGCAAGTACCTGAAGACCGATGGCACGAATGCTTCTTGGGATCAGCTTGACATCTCTACGGCTGACATCACGGGTGTTCTTCCTGTTGCAAACGGTGGCACTGGTGCGTCTACTGCACCCGGCGCACGGGCTAACCTGAGTGCTGCGGTTCTTGGAACTAACAACGACATCACTTCGATGACCGGGGTGACGGGCGGCATTAGCTCGCCTGACTTCGTGCAGTTCGACACGACCGCTGCCGCGACAAATGCTGTCGGCAAAGTCTACTGGGACGCAGCGCAGGGCACGCTTGATGTTGGCCTGCTTGGTGGCAACGTCATCACGCGCATTGGTCAAACCCTTGTGGCGTTTGTGACCAACGCCGAAGCGACCACGATCACCAAGGGTCAGGTGGTCTATCTGTTCGGCGCTCAAGGCGACCGGGCAACCGTCAAACTCGCCTACAACACCTCTGACGCGACTTCTGCCAAGACGTTTGGCGTGGTGGCTGAAAACATCGGGCCTAACCAAACCGGCTTTGTGATGTGTCAGGGTGTGCTTGAGGGCTTGAACCTCGGCGCATTTACCGCAGGCGACACCCTGTACCTCGGCGCTACCCCCGGCTCACTCACGGCCACGAAGCCTGCCGCACCAAATCACCTTGTATATGTGGGCCTTGTCGAGCGTGCGAACCCCGGTAACGGGCAACTCTACGTCAAGGTGCAGAATGGCTATGAGCTAGACGAAATCCATGACGTACAGATCATCACGCCCCAAAACGGGCAGACACTGATCTATGACGCGACCACCTCGCTTTGGAAGAATGCCAACCTGACCGCAGGATCGGGCATCAGCGTCACGAATGGCGCTGCGTCGATCACTGTGTCTAACACGGGTGTGCTGTCGTTTAGCGGCGGCACGACCGGCCTTACCCCGGCCACCTCGACCACGGGTGTTGTAACCCTTGGCGGCACGCTGAATGTGGCAAACGGCGGCACGGGTGCCACGACTGCCTCGGGCGCTCGCACTAACCTTGGGTTGGGAACGATCTCAACTCAAGACGCCAACAGCGTCACCATTACTGGTGGCTCAATCAACAACACCACTGTCGGTGCGTCTACTCCCTCGACGGGCGCATTCACTTCGGTGGCGATGACCTCGGGCACGGTCAGCACAACTCCCGCAAGCGCAACCGACATCGCAAATAAGCAATACGTCGACACGCTTGTTTCGAGTGGCATCACCTACCACGCCCCGGTCAAATACGAAGTGCCCAGTACCACGGGCAATCTGAACGCCACATATAACAACGGAACCGCCGGAGTCGGCGCGACCCTGACGAATGCCGGTACTCTCGCAGCATTCACACCTGATGGGGTGGTGGCGCAGGCGGGTGATCGCATCCTGATCTACAACCAAACCAACGCAGCACAAAACGGTGTTTACGTTGTCACCACGGTTGGAAGCGGATCGGTTGCATGGGTGCTGACTCGCGCTTCTGACGCAGACACCTACGCGCTCAAGAGTCCCAACAGTCTTGGCGAAGGCGACGCCTTCTTCATCCAAAGCGGCAACACGGGCGCAGGCGAAACCTACGTTTGCAACACGCAAGGCACGATCACATTCGGCACGACGCCGATCACCTTCGTGCAAGTCTCTGCCTCGCAGGTCTACAGCGCAGGCACGGGCCTGACGCTCTCGGGCACGCAGTTCTCCATCACCAACACCGCAGTCACGCCCAACAGCTACGGTTCGGCCTCGGCGGTCGGTACGTTCACCGTTAATCAACAGGGCCAACTGACGCTTGCGGCGACCACGCCGATTGCCATCGCAAACACTCAGGTGTCGGGTTTGGGCACCATGTCCACCCAAAACGCCAACAGCGTGGCGATCACGGGCGGCAGCATTGACGGCACGATTATCGGCGGCACGACTCGCGCAGCGGGATTGTTCACCACGCTCACGCTCACGAACGCTCTTGGCATCGCCAACGGCGGCACGGGGCAAACAACGGCTAACGCAGCATTCAACGCCCTTGCGCCTTCTCAGACGGGCAACGCCGGGAAGTATCTGACCACTGACGGCACGAATACTTCGTGGGCGACGAACCCGCTAGGCACGGTGACTTCGGTGGATGTGTCGGGCGGCACCACGGGCCTGACCACTAGCGGTGGGCCGATCACCTCTAGCGGCACCATCACGCTTGGGGGAACGCTTGCCACCACCAACGGCGGCACGGGGCTGACATCCTTCACGGCTAACCGGGTCTTTTATTCTTCTAGCACTTCGGCTATCGGCTCAAGCGCGAACCTGACGTTTGACGGCACGACCCTCACGGCCAATGCTCTGACGACGACTTCCACGGTCACGATCAACGGAGGAACCGCCAACGGAGTGGCCTATCTCGACGGCAGCAAGGTGCTGACCACGGGGAGTGCGCTGACGTTTAACGGGACGACATTTACCCAGACAGCAGCCGCACCAGTATTTAGCATTACGGAAAGCACAAGCGGAAACTTTAACCGCATAAACATTAGTCAGAGTGGCACTGAGAGCCGTTACAACAGCACGTTTACTAGCGGATCAGGACAGCACGTTTGGCAAATCGGCAACGCCGAACAAATGCGCCTGACCTCTATCGGGTTGGGCATTGGGACGAGTTCGCCGGTCAATCGACAGTCAATTCAGACAGCCTCAACAGCGGGTATTGCAATCGCCCTGAACCTTAACAATCCGCGCAATTACGGCGCCGGAACAGGTCTTGCGGGCGCAGGCATTCGGTTCAACAGATCGCCAAGCGATGCAGGCTCGACCGGCGTGTTGGCAGACGTTTATGGCGTATCTGAAAGCGAAACGTCTTCGACAGCCGGTGCGCTTGTTTTTGCAACCCGAACGGGCGCGTCTGAGGCCACCACGGAGCGTATGCGCGTCACTAGTGCAGGTAACGTAGGCATTGCGACGACTTCGCCGGGCGCGTTGTTGGATGTTGCCGGTCTTGCGCGAACAGGCGGTGACGCCACATTCCGTGGCGATGTTGTTATTCGACAGAACACCAATACCATTAGCGGCAATGGCGGCCTTGAATTAAAGGCGGATGGAAATGCAAGCGGTTACGGGGCGCGAATCCAAAGTATCTTTAATGGAACGAGTGCCTACGATCTTTCGTTTCAACTTCGCAACAACTCTGC
>Ga0315900_10004314_pt1 | contig 20130 bp, 16 predicted proteins | sample LakEriMetagenome_FD_203521 | JGI IMG/M metagenome (GOLD analysis project Ga0315900, IMG submission 203521) | Freshwater fungal communities from buoy surface, Lake Erie, Ohio, United States - Buoy 12 MA114 | ecosystem: Environmental > Aquatic > Freshwater > Lake > Lake biofilm | place: USA: Lake...
GAGGCCTGCTGCCAGGCGCTCGCCAGTGCCAGGTCGTTGGCCGCCACCCGCATCCCCTTGCCGCCGCCGCCGGCCGTGGCCTTGAGGAGCACCGGGAAGCCGATCTCCTTGGCGATCCGCACCGCCTCCTGCTCGTTGGCGATCAGACCCTCGCTGCCGGGCACCGTGGGCACGCCCGCCTCACGGGCCAGGGCCCGGGCCGAGTTCTTGTCGCCCACCCGCTCCATGGCCTCGGGCGTCGGCCCGATGAAGCCGATGTCGCAGGAGCGGCAGACCTCCGCGAAGTGGGAGTTCTCCGAGAGGAAGCCGTAGCCCGGGTGGATCGCCTGCACGTTGCCGATCTCGGCCGCGCTGATCACCCGGTCGATCCGCAGGTAGCTGTCGGCGGCCTTGGCCGGACCGACGCAGATCGCCTCGTCGGCGAGTTCCAGGTAGGGAGCCCCGCGGTCGGCCTCGCTGAAGATGGCCACCGTCTCCACGCCGAGCTCGCGGCAGGCGCGGATCACGCGCAGGGCGATCTCACCGCGATTGGCGATCAGGATCCGTTTGAACATGGATGCCGCTACGGTGTCAGCCTTCGGGATCGACCTTGATCAGGGGCTGGCCGAACTCGACCGGCGCCCCGTTCTCGACGAGGATCGCCACCACCTGGCCCGACACGCCGGCGGGGATCTCGTTGAACACCTTCATGGCTTCCACGATGCAGACCGTCTTTTCCGGTCCGATCCGGTCGCCGACCTTGACGAACGGTGCCGAATCGGGGCCGGATGCCTTGTAGAAGGTTCCCACCATCGGGCTCTTGATGACGAGCATCTGGGCGTCGGCGGCTGACTCCTTGGCCGGGGCAGCCTCGGCGGCCGTCGCGGCCGGTCGGGGGGCCGGCATGGCGGGGGCCGAATAGGCGACGACCTCGCCACCCCGGCGGATTCGCACCCGGTTGTCGGCCTGCTTGAGGTCGAGTTCCGAGAGATCGTGCTCCTTCATGAGCTCGATCAGCCGCCGAACCTTCTTGACGTCGAAGAGGTCGCCGGGATTCTGTGCAGCACACATGGCGGTAGTCTGGTCTCCTGCCCCTGGCCGCGTGCCGGCCAAGTCGCGGGAAGGTAGCCCGACTGCGCGGTTTCAGTCAAGGTAAACTCGGGTTTCGTCGCGGGTTGCATGGCACCGCCGCTCGCGCCGCCCCTCGCGAATGCTCCGCTTTTTGCGGGGCCTGAAGGCCGCCCATGCCGATCGACACCCCACCTGAAGACCTCGTCAGGCTGCCGCCGCGCGGCCGGCAGGCCAGCAAGCGCGATCACGGCCGCGTGGTCATCGCCGGAGGCGCCCCAGGCATGGCGGGGGCGCCCGCGCTGGCGGCGATGGCGGCGCTCAAGAGCGGCGCCGGCCTCGTCGAATTGATGGTGCCCGACTCGATCGCCCCGATCGCGGCGGCGTTCGATCCCTGCGTGATGACGCGCGGCCTGCCCGCGGAGACGGTCGGAGGATTCGATGCTGCGGCTGGTGTCACCCTCGCCACCCGGCTGACGGCGGCCGACGCCGCTGCCGTTGGGCCCGGCATGGGGCGGACGGCTGCGGTCCGGACCATCGTCGCACGGCTATGGCGCGAGGCGCTCGTGCCGATCGTCTTCGACGCCGACGCGCTGTGGGCGCTGTCGCCCGCCGACCGCGGCTTGTTGAGGGAGCATGCCGGCCCCCGGGTGCTCACGCCGCACGCCGGCGAACTCGCGCGGCTTCTGGGCCGTGACCCGGTGGGCGTGCGCGACGCGGATCGGCCGGCGCTCGAGGAGGCCGCGGCGGCACTCGCCGCGGAGCTCGACGTCGTCGTCGTCTTCAAGGGCGCGGGCACGCTCGTGGTCGCCCGCGACCGACAGGCACGCAACGAGACGGGCAACCCGGGCATGGCGACGGCGGGGACCGGCGACGTGCTCGCCGGCGTGATCGCGGCGCTGCTCGGCCAGGGGCTCGGCGCGTTCGACGCCGCGCGGCTCGGTGCGTGGGTGCACGGCCGCGCGGGCGACGCGGCGGCTGCCGACCTCGGCCAGGTGTCGATGACGGCCCGCGATCTGCTCGACCGGTTGCACGTCGGCTTCCGTGCCTGTAGCGGTGGTCTTTGACCGTCGACAAGAGTTGGCGCCGGCGACGGGCTGCCCGTACCCCATCGCCGGACGTTCGCTCCGGGCATCCTGCCCTCCGCTCACTCGGAGGTGCCTGCGCTACGCCTTCCAGGCTCCGCTGGCCACCTACGCCGGCTCCCGGGGCACGGGCAACCCCTCGCCTCCCCGCATGGTTCCGCTTGCCTCTGGTGCGGCGGTCTTCAAATGCCGCTACCGGACGCGCTTCGCGAGCGCGGCGAGGCGGGTGACGTCGGCGACGCCGTCGTCGCGGGCGATCCAGAGCCGCATGCCCGCCGCGAAGGTGACGCGGTGGCCGCCGGTGAACGAACCGAACGCTGGCAGGACGAGCGTCGAGGCCTCGGCGACGAAGCAGCGGTCCGCGATCCGGTCGCCGCCGGGTGAACGGATCGAGACGGTGGGATGCAGGTGGCCGGCCACCGTGAAGGCCGCGTGATCGGCATCTCGCGGCACGGCGGGCTCGTGGACGAAGTGGAACGGGGGCTCCGCAAGGTGCGGCACGCAGGCGTCGAGGCCGAGCGTGGCCGGCACCCGGCCCAGGGCGCGGTCGTGGTTGCCGATCACGAGCACCACCTCCACGGCCGTGATCCGCCGCCGGGTCGCGGCGAACTCGGCGCACACCGCCTCCGTGCAGCCACTCCTGGCGTGCAGCAGGTCGCCGAGGATCAGGAGCCGTCGCGCGGCCGTGTCGCGTACGAGCGTTTCCAGCCGCGCCAGGTCCGCCTGGGCCGAGCCCTCGGGCACGGGAATCCCGGCGCGGCGGAACGTCGCCGCCTTGCCGAGGTGCAGGTCGGCGACCAGCAGCGTGCCGCTGGCGGGCAGGAAGGCGGCCCGCCCCGGCAGCAGGAAGATGTCGGCGTCGCTGCGGCTGGCCTGCGGCGGGGTGGCGATCTCGATGCGCACGGGATTGCTTTCGGCCGTCGTCATCATGCCGCGCCGTCCGCGGCCTGCTCCAGATCGCGGGCCATGTCGGCGATCTGGGCGAGCCAGTCCTTCGTGGTCAGTCGCGTCTGCACGAACTCTGCCCAGATCGGGAACGCCAGCGGCGAGAGCCGCGGCGTCTCCACGATCCGGATCTCCTTGGACGCCAGCCCGGTCAGGGTCTCGTGAAGGCGACGGAACTCGAACTGCCGCTCCAGCACCTCGCGCCGGGCCTGGGCGAGGAGCATGTTGTCGGCGTCGTGCTCGGCGAGCACGTCGAAGATCAGGCCGGCCGAGGCCTGCGTCTGGCGGTCGCTCCGCCGCCCGCCCTGCACGAGCCCGGCCACGCGGGCGATCTCGCGGAAGTGGCGGCGGGCCATCTCGGTGGAATTGAGGCAGGCGAGGAGGTCGTCGAGCAGGTTCACGGGCGAGAGCAATCGCCGCCACGTGCGGGCGTCGGCGGCGAAGGCGTCGCGGCCGGCGAGTTCGAAGCCCCAGTCATTAAAGGCCATCGTGAGCGTGGCGGGCCGCGTCCGGGCGATCCGCCAGGCGACGAGCGCCGCCAGACCCTCGTGGACGAGCCGGCCGGCGAAGGGGAAGAGAAAGCAGTGATGGCCGTCGCGGCCCTGCCAGCGTTCGACGAGCAGCGTGTCGGCGTCGGGCAGCCGGCTCCACCGCGCCTGCACGTCGAGCAGCGGCTGCACGGCCGCCACCTCGCGGGCCGCGTGCCGCCCGCCGCCGGGGGCGACGCCGGTGCCCACGAGGTCGAGCACGGCCGAGGAGAGCAGCGTCGAAAGCGGCATGCGGCCGCCGTTCCAACGGGGCACCTGCAGCGGCGCTTGGCCGCGGGCCCGCTTCACCCAGGCCGTGAGGCCGTCGAAGCGAAACAGCGTCAGCGGCTTGCCGGCGAACAGGAAGCGGTCGCCCACATTGAGCCGCGATGCGAACGACTCCTCGACCGTGCCCAGCCGGCCGCCGCGGACCCACTTCACCTCGACGGTCGCATCGCCGGCGATCGTGCCGATGCCCATCCGATGGCGGCGGGCGATCGCGGGGCCGGCGACGTACCAGCGGCCGAAGCGTTCCTTGATCCGCGCGTAGTCGGGATACGCCGCCAACGCCGGCCCGCCGCGGGCGGCGAAGTCCATCGCCCAACGCCACGACGCATCGTCGAGGTCGGCGAAGGCCCGCGTGCCGCGGACCTCCGCGAGCAGGTCGGCCTCGCGGAAGCCGCCGCTGCAGGCGACCGTGACGATGTGCTGGGCGAGGCAGTCGAGGGCGGCGGTGAGCGGTGGCCGGGCTTCGACGGTGCCCGCCTCGGCCGCCCGCCGTGCGGCGGCGCACTCCACGAGCTCGAGGGCGTGCGTCGGCACGCACACCAGCCGGCCGACGGCGCCGGGCGCGTGGCCACTGCGGCCGGCCCGCTGCAGCAGCCGCGCGATGCCCTTCGGGCTGCCGATCTGCATGACCTGCTCGACCGGCCCGAAGTCCACGCCGAGGTCGAGGCTCGACGTGGCGACCACGCACTTCAGTTTTCCCGCCCGCAGGCCCGCCTCCGCCGCGGTGCGCAGGTCGCGGTCCACGGAGCCGTGGTGCAGGGCGAGCGTCTTCCGCCACTCGGGCCGGGCCGCCGCGAGCGCCTCGAACCAGCGTTCCGCCTGCGAGCGGGTGTTGGTGAACACGAGCGTGGTCGCCGCCCGCTCGATCGCCGCCACGACCTGCGGCAGGAGCCGCATGCCCATGTGGCCGGCCCATGGAAACCGCTCCATCCGCTCCGGGATCAGCGTCTCGATCTCGAGCGGCCGCGGCACGCGGGCCGACACGAGCCGCGCGGCCGCCGCGCCGGCCGGTCCCACGAGTGCCGTCAGCGCGTCGTCGAGATTGGCAAGCGTGGCGGAGAGCCCCCACGACACGAGTCCCGGCCGCAGGGTCCGCAGTCGGGCCAGCGCGAGTTCCGTCTGCACGCCGCGCTTCGTGGAGAGCAGTTCGTGCCACTCGTCCACGATCACGGTCTGCAGGTCGGCGAAGATCTCGTGGGCGTCGTCGAGCGAGAGCAGGATCGAGAGCGACTCGGGCGTGGTGACGAGCGCCGTCGGCCACCGGGCCCGCAGCCGCCGCCGGTCGGCGGCCGACGAGTCGCCGGTGCGGATGCCGACGGTCCAGCCGCTCGTCACGCGGCCGGCGCCGCGGAGCGGCTCCTCGAGGGCGAGCGCCGTGTCGGCGGCGAGCGCCTTGAGTGGCGTGATCCAGACCACGAGCGGACCGCGGCGCGACGCCTGCGGAGCGGCGACGGCCTCCGCCCGGGCGACCGCGCCGAGCCAGGCGGCCAGCGTCTTGCCCGTGCCGGTGGGCGCGTGGAGGAGGCCGCTGGAGCCGGTGGCGGCCGCCTCCCAGACCTGCGTCTGGAAAGGAAACACGTCCCAGCCCTGGGCGGCGAACCATTCGCGGGATCGCGCGACCGCAGGCCCGGGGTCAGATCGCGCGCGGCCTGCGGCGACCGATTTCGACCGTTGCCGGCGCGTGTCGGCCTCGATCGTCACCTGCGGCTCTCCCTGCTCGGCAGGATGGGTGTGGCCGGTCGCGTTTCCCTGCACAGGGAGCACGTTTCCGGCCGAAAAATGGACCTGCTGCGAACCTTGAACTACCGTTCATCGTATAGCCTCCGTCCCCCGGAGCGACCACCGATGCGTTTTTCCCAGTCGTCACACCCCAGTCGCCGATCCGGTAGCCGCGGAGACCGGCGTCGCGGTCGTCCGCTCGGTTCGTGGGAACGGCTGGGGCTGGGGGCGGGTCACGAGACGCTGGAAGCCCGCGCGCTGATGGCGGCCGACCTCGGGGTGGCGATCGATTCGGCCCACGTCTGGTACATGCCCGGCACCCAGGTCACCTACACGGTGACGGTCAGCAATCCCGGCTCGGAGACAGCGACGGGGACCGTGTCCGCAGCGCTCGCCGGCCAGATCACGCGGAGCACATGGACGGCCGCCTACTCGGGCGGTGGGGCAGGGCCCGTGGTCGGCGCCGGCAACGTGGCCGGCTCCGTCACGCTGCCGGTCGGCGGCAGCGCCACGTTCACGGTCGTGTCCACGATCGGCCCGTCTGCGATCGGTCCACTGACCTCGACCGCCAGCGTCTCCCTCGCCGGCGATGCCAACTCCGCCAACAACACCGCCAGTGAGACGCTGCAGTTCGTCGCCACGCCGCTGGTCGTCGCCGACGACGCCGGGGTCGCGAGCACGTCGGCCGTGCGGGTCGTCGATCCGACCACCGGCGCCGAGCGTGCCCGCTTCTTCGCCTACGAGCCGGGCTTCCGCGGCGGTGTGCAGGTGGTGCTGGCCGACGTCGATGACGACGGGCGTCCCGAGGTCGTGACGGTGCCGGACCGGGGCCGCGACGGCGAGATCCGCGTCTTCACGCTCGACGGCGTCGAACGGACGGCCTACCGCACGCTGCCCTTCGGTCCCGGCTGGCGCGGCGGCGTGAATCTCGCCGTGGGCGATGCCGACGGCGACGGATTCATCGACTTCGCCGCGGCCAAGGCGAGCGGCGACGGCGAAGTCCGCGTGTTCCGCGGCCAGGCCGGCGCCGATCCGGTCGCCGACGCGCCGTATCGCACGATCCGGCCGTTCGCCGCGACGTATCTCGGCGGATCGACCGTCGCCTTCGCGGACCTCGGTAGGTTCGTCGCCGGCACGACCGTCGATGCCACGGCGCCCGACGGCCGTGCGGAGTTGCTCATCGGCAACGGTCCGACCCTCGCGCCGCAGGTCCAAGTCCGCGACCTGTCCACGCCCGGGGCGGCCGTGATCGACACGATCCGGCCGTTCACCACCGCGTCGCTCGGCGGCTTGGCCGTGACCACGGCCCGCGTGAACCTCGACTCGATTCCCGACGTGATCATCTCGGCCGGCCGGCGTGGTGCCGGACGGGTGGAGGTGTATGACGGCCGTGTCGGTCCCGCCGCCAACGCCCGGCTCGCCGCCTTCACGGCGTTCGCCGGCAGCGGCCTCGCGCCGACGGTCGCCACCGCGATCGACGGCGACGGTGACGGCCGCGCCGACACGCTGCTGGCCGCGCAGGCCGGTCAGGCCGTGCGTCGGTTCTCGACCGCGGGCGTCGCCCTCGGCGGAGTTGGGCCGGTCGCGGGCCGTGTGGCTGCGGCCGTCGCCGCCACGAATCCAGCCATCGTCACCACCGCCACGGGCCTCCAGTATCGCGACCTCGTGGTGGGCACGGGCCCCAAACCGTCGTCGTCGACGGCCCAGGTGACGGTGAACTACGAGGGTCGCCTGCTCGACGGCACGCGATTCGACGGCAACAACGGCACCCAGTTCGGTCTCAATCAGGTGATCGCCGGCTGGACGGAGGGCCTGGCGTCGATGCAGGTCGGCGGCCGCCGCCAGTTGATCATCCCGGCGAACCTCGCCTACGGCTCCACGGCCCGCCCCGGCATTCCGGCCAACTCGACGCTCGTGTTCGACGTCGAGTTGCTGGCGACGACCTGACGCCGCTTCACCAGCGGGCCTCGAGGCCGAGGCTCGCGCCGTGGAGAAAGAGGCCGGCGCCGCCGTTGAGACCGCTGCCGCTGGTGCTCGCGGCGCCGAAGTCGAACTGGTTGGGCGCCAGCGCCACGCCGGAGAGCCAGATCAGGTTGTAGCCGGCCCGCAGGCCCCAGGTTTCGGTGAGCCGGTAGACGAGCGTGGCGTTGATGTCGCCGATGAAGCCCACGCCCCCCTCCGCGGCCGATTGCGCGGGGCGGATCGGCGGGTCGGGCACGACGGCATCGACGATCGGATCCTGCGACTGCGACATGGCCGAGCCGCAGAGGGCCGCCTTGGCCCAGCCCTCGATCGCCCAGCGGTCCCATTCCATCCGGCCGCGGCCGCCGAGCTGGGCGCCGAAGAGGTTCGTGGAACTCCGCAGGCCGTACACGCCCGGCAGCGGGCTCGCACCGCCGTCGAGCGTGAGGCTTGCCGACTCGTCGAGCCCGGCCCAGCGGAAGCCGGCCAGCCAGTCGAACGTGCCGCGGCAGTAGCCGTCGCAACGCCGCCACGGCTGGGCCGCGGTGCGGCAGAAGCCGCCGTCTTCACCGCGCGTGAAGGTGTTGATCTCGATGGAGTTGAGCGTCGAGGCGTAGGTCGCCCGCGCCGTCGCGCGGCCGTTGAAGTCGGGCACGAGCAGGGCGAGCGGGTCGGGCGTCTGGAGATCGTCCGGGCCGCCGGCGGTCCGCGAGCCAAACATGTTCCAGACACCGAGGTAGCCGATCTCCCAGCCGGCGTTGCAGTCGTTCACGCTGCCGTAGAAGAGCCGCAGGGCGGGCTGCGTGGGGAACTGCACCTGGCCGGTCGTGAGCACGGCGTTGCCGGCGCTGGCCGCGAGCAGCTGGTCGGTGGACTGGTTGTCGCGCTGCAGGAAGAGGACGTCGGCGATCGCGTAGGCCTGCGCCGTGCCGGTGGCCGGCAGCCGCGTGTCGAGGGGCGGTGTGACCGAGTCCTCGATGACCGCCGGGGGAGTCGCGGGCTGCTCGCCGACGATCGATTCAGTTGCCGCGGCTTCATTCGGCTCCACGATCCCGACCGGCTGGCCGACGACCACGTTCTCCGCCGCCTGGTCGAGGAGCAGCGCCTCGGTCGGCGCGGGTTCACTCGCCGGATGGTCGTCGGCCCGGGCGGCTGCCGTCAGCCCCGCGGCGAGGACCAGGACGGCGAGGCGGAATCGTGCGGTGGCCGGCATCGGCTGGCGTTCCCGAAAGGCCGGCCGCAGACGGCGCGGCGATTGTGCCCACCGGATCATTCGGCACATCCGGCACGGGGGATGAGGATCGTTGCGATCCGTGCGACCGGCCTGGCGAGCCGGGTAAGCTGGCGAACTTTCGCGGCCCTAACGGCCCGAGTGGCCCGGCTATCGGGTCGCGATTTCGGTGCCCGGGAGGAGCCAGCGCTCGCCCCAGGTGAGCACCGTCGCCTTGGGTTCCGGGACGTTGCGGATCGTCTTGAAGGCGTGGTCGAACGACCACCGCCAGGCCTGCGGGGGTGTCGGCGAGTGGGCGAGTTCCAGCACGTGCGACACGAGCGTGATCCGCGGATCGAGCGTGCGGATGCTGCGTTCGATCGGCAGGCCGACCTCGACGTGGGGGATGAAGATCGTCACGGGCCGATCCGGCTTCATCTTGTCGATGTTGCTGTTGTCGCCCGAGTGATAGATCGTGCAGTCGTTGCCGGCGGGCCCGCAGTCGACCTGGAACATGAGCATGTTGTTGCGCTGTTTAGGATCGCGGTAGTGGTGGTCGCCGATGTCGATTCGCACCCGCAAGCCACCGAGCGTCATCTCGTGCGGCGCGCCGGTGGCGGCGTCGATTCGCCGCGTGCCCGGCTGGAACGAGGTGACCACGGGCTTGCCCTGTTCCAGCAGGGCGGCGACGAGGGCGTCGCTGCGGTGATCCGTGTGCTCGTGGCTGACGAGCAGGAAGTCGAGGTCGGCCGCGAGCCGCGGGGCGGCGCGGCAGTGCAGGTCGATGCCGAAGCAGCAGTCGGGCGTCTTGAAGACGTAGCCCATGTTGTAGAGATGCCACACGGCCACGCCGCGGCGCACGGTGGTGGCGCGGAGATCCGTCAGGGCCTCGTCGACGGCATCCTCGAGGTAGCGGAGCACGTCGGCCGTGGCGAACTCGTCGGCACGGGCCGGGTCGGCCTTCCAGGCCCGGGCATAGGCCTTGTAGTCGGCCGCCGGCAGCCTATCGGCCGCCTCCTGGATGGCCGCCATGTGGCGGCGCCGCGCGGCGGCGTTCGTGCCGTCGGGAGGGTTGGCCCGGAGGAACTCCCGCGCCGTCTCCAAGTCGGCGGCGACCACGGGTGCGGCGGAGTCTTCCGAACGCGCGCCATCGCAGGCCGCGAGCCCGGCCGCCACGACGAGCCCGAGCAGGCACGGAAAAAAGCAGTCAGCCAACAAATCTGGGCAAGATCCACGGATCGTGGTGCCGGTCAGCAGGTTCGGGCAAGGGCCACGCAACGAGCGGCTTTTGGCTGGCGAACTCATGTATGCCACATGCCCGCGTTGGTTCAGCTTTCCAGCTTTGTCGGCGGTCACCTTCTCACCGCAACCGTCGTCATACGCGCTTGATCGGATCGAGCAGCATCTGCTGGATCCCGCGCAGGCGACCGAGGAGCTCCTGCGTCTGGAGTTCAGGATTGGCTTCCACGATGGCGATGACGTCCGCGATGTCGTGCTGGCGTTTGCTCGGGCGGCGCGTCGGCTCCGCCGCGGCGGCAAGTTTCAAGACGATCAGGTCGGCGGCCGATGCCACCCGCAGCCTCACGCCGCCCAGATCGACGTCGCTGGCCCGCGAAATGGCATCCGCGATCCCCACCTCTTCCGCCGAAAACTGCACCGCCGTGCGCGTCGGGATCGGACCGGTTCCCGGCGCCCTCCAGTTGTCGCTGTGGGCATGGCGGCCCGTGTGATCAAAACCGGCGCGCAGCAACGCCTCCCGAGGCACCTCGTCGTAGCGTCCGACCGCGATGTCGATGTCGAGCGTGGTTCTCGGCTCCAGTGTCCGTACCTGCACGGCCAAACCGCCGATCAGGGCATACGGTACTCCTGCCTGGTCGAGCACATCGGCAAGCAGCCGCAGCGACTCCTCCTTGGTGTCGGCCATGCTCTTTCCCGTGGTGAGATGCCAGAGCCGATCAAGTTGGAACCCGACTCGCAACCGTTCCGGAGCCGTGAGGTCGGAATGCGTTTCCATGAAGGAAATGTACATCCGTCTCCACTGCCCATCAACGAGCCACAAGAAGAAAGGTGACAGCCACCAAATCTGGTCAAACTTCTGGTGGTCCGCCGAGCTACGGAGCCGCGTCGCCGCCTCTCGGACGACCGCGCGGCCGCAACGTCGCCCCGAGGTCGAGTCATTCGGCCACCTGCTTCCATTCATGGGGGCAGGTCAGACGACTGCATGAAAGTAATCCGTCGTCTGGATCGGAAATGACTTGAAGCGGCCCTGGTAGAGGTGTCCAAGGCCGATGTCGCCGTGCCCAGATTTGGTGGCTGTCACCTTTTTTCCCGTCACCGTCGGGCGTCGAGCGTGCGTACGGGTCGATACGACAGGATCCGCTCGTCGGCGGTGACGAGTGTCAGATCACCGAGCCGCGCCGTCGCCACGAGCATCCGATCGGCCGGATCTTTGTGGAACTTGCCGGGCAACTTGTAGGCCTCGATTGCCACGCGGTGATCGACGTCGATGCTGCGGGCCTCGAGCGAATCGACCGCCGATCGAACCCATCGCTCGAGGCTGCCCTTCAGTTCGAGAAGGCCACCGGCGACGAGGCGGGCGATTTCGAGCGTCGAGACGGTCGATACGCACACGTCCTCGGCCGTCGTCTCCAGCAGGGCCCTGGCCTTCGCCCCGATGGCACCGGGACTTTCCTGCGTCCAAATCCAGACGTGCGTGTCGAGCAGGAAGCTCACGAACCGGACTCCCAGTCCGCCGCGAAGTCGGTGTGCACGATGTCGCCCTTGATGCGCATCCGGCCCCGCTGCGTGCCGAGGCGGCGCGTCGGGCTTGGTTCGCGCAGCGGTTCGATGCGGGCCAGTGGCTTCCCCCGCCGCGTCACGATGATCGGCTGGGCAGTCCGCTGCGCTTCCCGGAGCAGCGCGATGCACTGGGACTTGAACGTCGACAGAATCACGGTCTTCATATCCTAATCGTACCAGACCAACCGACTTGGTCAAGTTGGCATCCCGCGTCGTATGCGGCGTTGGCCCTGCTCAATCGGCGTTCACCGAAGCCGCGCCACCGGCGAAGCCACCCAGAGTTGGCGGGCGTCACCGTGTTTTAGCTGCGAGTTTTCTGACGCCGGGCTACGTGCCAGCCGGCGCAGGCGATGCCGGCGAGGGTCAGCGCGTAGGTGGAGGGTTCAGGAACCGCGGCGATGCTGAATGCCACGGAGTTACCGGCACTGTATCCACCCCATGTCGAGCCGCCATCGAAGGAGATCTTGGTCGCGCCGAAACTCCATCCGGAATCATTCTGTGCGGTCGGTGAAACGGCGGCCGCGTTGCCATACCAGCCGAACGACGAAGCATTGGGGCTGTCGTCGCCCACGAAAAGCCAATAGTTCGTCGATGCCTGCAGTTCTGCTGCAGACGCTAAAGTGAAGTCGTAGAGGCCCGTGGTCGTTACGGAGTTGCCCTCACCTGGAATGTAGTAGAAGGCCGCGACCGTTGACATCGACGGAACTCCGCCATCGTCCCCCGTGATGAAAGCAAAGGGAACGGGATCGTTCGTCGGGCTGCCGATGCCCAGCCGCAGACTGCCCAACGGCCAAGGCCCGTCCGAGCCGGTCACGAAGGACACGGCTATCCGAGTGCCGTCCGGGCCTGCGTCGATCGCACTGGTGGAGAGCCCGCCGAGGGCATTGTTTCCGGATGCACCGAGATTCCCGAATACGACGTCGGCCATCGGGCCGGAGACGGGACCCGCGAGCACGGGCTCACCGCCGGCCACGGCAAACGAAACGAGCGCGACGGCCAAGGCCGCCTTCGCCTTCCGACGCCGCCACAGCGAGAAGCCTCCGTAGGCAAGACCCGCTAGTCCCATCGCCCACGTCGACGGCTCGGGCACGGCAACCGGACTTGCGAGACGAAATCCTGTGTCGCTGGTTTGTTCCGACGAGCCGCCAAATATTCTTACTTGCATCGACATGTTAAATGCGTTCTGAGTTGACCAGCTACCGCCCCGGATCCCTCGCAAGCCGCTTTCACCCGTAACGTCGTTCCATTCACTGACGTTGCCGTTCATGTCAAAGGTGCCGTAACTGCCTGGGCTGTTCGTAAATGCCCCGACGTCGGTAAGGTAGCCCTGGGCAACTGAGTACTCACTTCCGCCGGTGGAGTACGAGCCGTCGGGGTAAACACCGAGGTAGTAGTTCGCCTGATTCGCTCCACTGCCGATCGTGTTGCCCGGCGCCGTATCGCTCTGGGTGGCGTAGTTCCAATATCCGGCGTTCGTGCCGCTGCCCTTGTAGTAGGCTGCCTTGACCCACTGGTCTTCCGTCGGGATATAAAACTGTGCGCCAGCATTCCTTGCCGGGGCGGTGCCAGTTGTCGCTCCGCTGAGCGTATACGCCCCGGTCTCCGTGCTGCCCGAGCCCTGCCCGTTCTGCATCCAATTTGCAAAACGCGCCGCGTCGAACCACGAAACGTGCGTGATTGGCCGATTTCCGCTCCCAATCACGCTGTAGCTGTACGATCCACTCGATCCCGACCGCGAGATGCCGGCGATGTTGTCGAGCACCATGTTCACGGCGTAGAGCGAGTACGGGTCGCTCTTGGCAGCGGCATTCAGGAACTCCGTGTACTGCCCGATCGTCACCTCGTACTTGCCGATCCGGAACTCCTCGGACACGGCACCGAATACTGGCCAACCTGGTGCGTTCCCTGGATCACCCACCGTCACCCAGTCGATCGTGACGGCACGGGCGGGCGTGAGCGACGTGCAGATCGTCGCGAGGGCGAGGCACGAGGCGGTGATGAGGCGTGCGCCGGTGCGGCGGGCGCTCGATGCGCGGGCAGTGCGGCGGGGTGTCGAGATGTCCATGAGCGGGGCTCCGAGGTCGGCGGTTGCGAAGCGGATGGGGCGGGCGGCTGATCGCCACTCGCGACGCGCACGTCGCGTCACAGACAAAGCCGGAGCCGACCGGTAAAAGCGGACGCGCCAAAATCGAAAATGTGACGAATCCGGCACGAGCTGGGACGAATCCGCGGCGCGACATTCCAGCCTGGGACGAATCAGGCGGATTCAGGGACGAATCGGCGGAAAAAGGTGACAGCCACCAAATCTGGGCAAACTTCTGCTGGTCAGACGAGCTGCAAAGCCGCCTCGCCGCCTCTCGGACGGCCGCGCGGTCGCAACGTCGCCGCGAGGTCAAGTCGTTCGGCCACCTGCTTCGCCCACGGCTCGTCACCATAGGGCCGGCCCCGAGTCGCACTCGCCCGTACGCTCGCGAGTTCGCCTTCAGTCTGAGGCTGGTTCACGCAGTCGATCCACAGATCGCGGTGCCGGTCGGCTGGCCCAGGCACGGGCCATGCGGAGAGCGGAATTGGGCTGCCCGGCGATGGCTGGCCGAGACTCGACCACGGCCACGCTTCGGCGCGGGACACGAGGTTGGCCCGCAGTGGATTGCGCTCCACGTAGCGGACGACTGCATGAAAGTAATCCGTCGTCTGGATCGGAAATGACTTGAAGCGGCCCTGGTAGAGGTGGCCAAGGCCGATTTCGCCGTGGGCCCGCTTCCAGCGTTTCACATGCAGGTTCGTGAGGTGCTGCAAGAAGGCCGACAGGTCGCCATCCCGCTCCGGCCAGAGCACCATGTGCCAGTGGTTCGGCATCACGCAATAACCACAGATTCGCATCCGCCGGGTTCGCAGCGTCTCGGCGACGGAGTCGATGAAGGCCTCGTAGTCGGCGGCGCGCTCGAAGACGGTCCTCCGGCCGACGGCACGGTTCAGGACGTGAAATGGCAAACCACCGGGAGCGACGCGAGGCAGGTGAGACATGGACGCATGTATACATCACGCGCTCGCCGTGTCAACTTACCCAGATTTGGTGGCTGTCACCTTTTTCCTTTTTCTTGACGCGGTGTACGAAACGCCAGTATAGTTCTTGTTGCACGGCAGTTAGCGGGCTTTTCGGGATCGATCGCACCATGAAACACGTACGGATCGAGATCGCGCCTGATGTCATGGGGGGCAAGCCGGTGGTCGCGGGCACCCGGATCCCGGTGGAATTGATCGTGCGCAAGCTGAGTGAAGGCGCAACGGAGCGGGATCTGCTGGACGCGTACCCGACCCTGAAGCCGCAAGACGTCCGGGCTGCACTGGCGTACGCCGCCGACACCCTGGCACACGAGACCATCGTCGTGCAGTCGGCGTGACGGGCGATGCGCTTTCTTGCGGACGAAAGCTGCGATTACCTCGTTGTCCGCAGGCTGCGGGATGCCGGCCATGACGTGGCTGCCGTCGCCGATGCAGGCGAGCGATCGGTGGACTCGGCCGTCATCGACAAGGCGTTCGCGGAGGACCGCATCCTCCTCACGGAAGACAAGGACTTCGGGTGGCACGTGTTCGTGGCTCGAGTTCGGTCGCCTGGAGTCATCCTGATCCGGTTTCCTGCTTCCATGCGGGATACGATGGCGTCGGCCACGCTGGCGGCTGTGGAATCGCACGGCGAGCGTGTCGCGGCTTCATTTATGGTTATCCAGCCCGGCCAGGTTCGGCTCCAGAAACTGCCCTGATTACGCCCGCCTGCAACCCGGATCCCCGCCGTCATACGGACGGCGACCGCTCTCGGAGTTCACGCACGGCAACTCTGCAAAGTTTCCCAGATTTGGTGGCTGTCACCTTTTTCTCACCTTTTTCTTCCTGCTGTGTCAGGCTCGCTTGCGACGCCGGTAGGTTCCCCAACCCGCACAGGCGATGCCAGCCAGTCCCATCGCCCACGTGGAGGGCTCGGGCACGGCAACCGGACTTGCGAGACGAAAGCCGAGGCCGCTGCCCGCGATCGTCGGGGCGCCGGTTTCCCTCCAGGAGGACGACAAGCTCAACTCGGAGTTGCTGTTCCAGTCGCCGCCCCGATACCCACGAGACGAGCCGGCAGCACCCGTGAGATCGTTCAACTCCCAGACGTTCCCGCTCTGGTCGAACGTGCCGTACGCACTCGGGCTGCCTGTAAAAGCACCCACGTCGGTCAGGTAGTTCTGGCTATCTGAGTAACTCGACGACTGCGTCACGGCCCAATTGGCCACGTAGTAGTTCGCCTGATTCGCCCCGCTGCCGATCGTGTTGCCCGGGGCTGAGTCGCTCTGCGTGGCGTAGTCCCAGTAGCCCGCGTTCGTGCCGCCGCCCTTGTAGTACGCCGCCTTGTACCACTGATCTTCCGTCGGGATATAGAACTGTGCACCGGGGTTCCTTGCAGGTGCCGTGCCGCTCGTGGCGCCGGCGAGCGTATACGCCCCCGTCTCCGTGCTGCCCGAGCCCTGCCCGTTGTGCATCCAGTTGGCAAACCGGGCCGCGTCGAACCACCGCACGAAGGCCATCGGGCGGTTGCCGGGGCTGCTTGCGCCTGCCGGTGTCACGCCCGATGGTCCGATCACGCTGTAGGTGTACGCACCGCTCGATCCAGCCCGCGAGATGCCGGCACTGTTGAGGTTGGTCGCCATGTTCGTGTTGTAGAGCGAGTATGGGTCGCTCTTGGCAGCGGCATTCAGGAAGGCTGTGTACTGCCCGATCGTCACCTCGTACTTGCCGATTCTGTATGACTCGGCCACGGCACCGTAGCCGGTGTCGTCAGCCGAGTTGCCCGCATCACCCACCGTCACCCAGTCGATCGTGACGGCGTGGGCGGGGGTGAGCGATGTGCAGAGCGCCGCGAGGGCAAGGCAAGAGGCGGTGATGAGGCGTGCGGCGGTGCGGCGGGCGCTCAATGCGCGGGCAGTGCGGCGGGGTGTCGAGATGTCCATGAGCGGGGCTCCGAGGTCGGCGGTTGCGAAGCGGATGGGGCGGGCGGCTGATCGCCACTCGCGACGCGCACGTCGCGTCACAAACAAAGCCGGAGCCGACCGGCAAAAGCGGACACGGCAAAAGCGGAAAAGTGACGAATCCGGCACGAGCAGGGACGAATCCGCGGCGCGCGATTTCAGCCTGGGACGAATCAAGCGGATTCAGGGACGAATCGGCGGGCCATCCTCGCGCGGAAATCGGAAAAAGGTGACAGCCACCAAATCTGGGCAAAGGTTCGCTGGTCAGCCGAGTTACGGAGCCGCCTCCCCGCTCCTCGGCCGCCCGCGGTGCTGCACGAAGGCTGACCGTTCACCGTCCCGCCAGTAGCCGGGAGAGACGCGAGGCGTGCAATACATGAACGCATGTATATATTGTTCACCAGCCCTTGCAACGTGCCCAAGTGTGGTGGCCGTCACTTTTTCCTCGACTGATTGGAACGATGCTCGATCGCCCGACGACCGCGTATTTCCGGCATGTCCGCCTGCGGCCGGATCGCAGTATCCTTCAGGACGAGTGGATTACCCTTACAATCGACGATCCCGAGGTCGAGGAACTTCAGCCTGACGGCCGAGTGCGATGCTGGAGGCGTATCCCGGAGGCCGGTGGACGGGCTTTGCGGGTCATTCTCCTGCCGGACCGGATGACCATTCACAACGCATTTTTTGATCGAGACTTTCCGGAGCGGAGCGATGAAGGTCAGGTATTTTGAAGACACCGACACGGCGCTCGTCGAAATCGGCACGACCGCCGCTCACGAGACCAGGGAACTGTCCCCCGATCTGTACGTCGATCTGGATGCCGAGGGGCGGGTCGTCTCGATCACGATCGAGCACGCCAGCCGGCAGGGTGACCTGAGCGAGGTCACGTTTGAACGGGTTGCCACCAGCCCGCCGGTGATCAGGCTCGGTTAGAGAAAGGTGACGGCTACGTGCCAGCCACCAAGGGCCTTGGATGCCTCGCGGTCTCTGCACCCTCACCTCGACCCCTCTCCCACAGGGAGAAGGGGCATCGGTAATCGCCGTGCCGCATCGCGTGTGGCAGGCACTTGCGTCTTCAGGGGCTGGGCAGGTTCATGACGGACAGCCGGCCCGAGCCCGCGGTCGGCAGGTCGCCCGCGTGGCCGCCAACCAGAAGCCGGCTGCCGTCGGCCGTGACGAGCAGCGCGCGGACCTTGAACCCCGGCCGCAGTTCGTCGAGCGTGGCCAGCGTGGCCACGTCGGAGATCCGCACGCACGTTTCGTCGGCGGCGACGAGGATCCGGCCCTCGCGCGAGAAGGCGAGGCCCTCGATCGCCCGCTCGTGCGGCGCGAAGAGGCCGAGCGAGGTGCCCGTCGCCGCTGCGAAGAGATGCACCGCGCCGCTGCGGGCGCCCACGGCCACGAGCGTGCCGTCGGGCGACCAGGCCACCGCCGACGACTGCCCGACGACCGCAAGATCGAGAGGCGGCGACTGCTGGGCAGAGCCGCCGGCCGAACGCGGCAGCGGAGAGATCGCCGCGCGGTCGCCCGCGATCGCCACCCGCGGCGGACCGGCTGGGGCTGTGGCAAGGTCCGTCACGACGCCGGCAGCCGCCCCGACGCGCTGCACGGCCCCCGTGCCGGACGCACACCAGAAGAGCCCGCCGTCGAAGGAGCGGACGACGAGATCGCCGGCCGGTGTCCACGCGACGAGCGCATCGGTCGGATCGGCGGGGGCTGGCAGCGCGACCGGCACGGCCGCAGCGGGGGCGGTGTGCGTCATCACGAGCACCGGGTCACCCGTCCGCCGCGAGATCGCGAGCCGCTCCGACCGCCGATCCGCGGCCACTCGCCAGACGCGATTCACACCGCTGGCCACGAACGGCCGTGCAACACCTGCCGCGAGATCGATCGTGCACGGCGCGGCCCCGTCGCCGACCGCCAGCAACACCGGACTGGCGGCGCCCGGCCCCGGGCGGGCCTCCACGACATGCTCGACCGAGCTCTGCGTCAGGGGGATGTTCGTGAACATCGCCGTCTCCGCAGAACGCTGCACGTCCCAGCGACGGACAGTGCCATCGGCTCCGGCCGTGAGCAGCGTGCCCGCCGGCTCCCAGGCGACCGACCAGATGCGGCCCACGTGGCCGACCCGTCGGTCGAGCACTCGGCCTGTCTGGGCATCGAAGATCCGCAGACCACCGTCGCGGCAGGCGGTCGCGATCCGGCTGCCGTCGGCCGAAAACGCACAGCCTTGAACCCACGCCGGATGGCCCGGCAGTGAGACTGTGAGCCGGCCGGTGGCGACGTCCCAGACGTGGGCCTTGGCATCGGTGCCGCAGGCCATGAGACGGCCGCCGTCAGCGGTGACAACGAGGCCTCCGAAGACGACGCTGGTGTGCGGCTCGACAGGCGACTCGCATGCGCGCACGAGCCGGCCCGTCGCGGCGTCGAGGAGGACCACGGTGTTGCCGCAGGAGGCGGCCAGCATCTGGGGCGACACGAAGGTCAGCGACTCGATGTCGGGCGCCTTGTCGGCAGGCGCGTCGAACGCGAACAGATCGACCGCGTGGTCGGGAGCTTCGAGGTTCACCAGCCGCACGGTGCGGTCCTCGCCGCCGGTGGCGATGGCGCGGCCATCGGGCGACCACGCGGCGGCGTAGAGCGGGCCCGTGCCCGGCCGTGCCTCGCCGGCCGTGACAAGCCCGGCGGGGGTGAGCCGCCACCACCGGAGCCGTCCGTCCTGGCCCGCGCTGGCGACGAGGGAACCCTCTGGAGAGAAGGCGACGTCGTTGACCTCGTCGTGAGCCGCGATCGTGATCGCCGTCGGCCGGCCGTCGAGCTCGCGCAGAAGATGAATCGATCCATCGGCGCCGGCCACGGCGGCGGTCGCGCCGTCGGGCGCGAGGGCGATCGAGTAGAGGTCGCGCGGCCGCTTGCCGTCGCCCGACTCGGCGGCGAGAGCGAGCAGAATCTCCCGCTCACCGTGGGTGCGGCGGGCCAGCCAGCGGCCGGCGAGCGAGTCGGCGAGCGCGGAATCCACGGCCCGCGTCTTGTCGAGCTGCTCGACCGCCGCCGCGACATTGCCCGCCCGCAGCGCCTCGAAGCCGCGGCGGATCTCTTCGAGCCCCCGTTGCTGGCGGATCTCTTGCTCGCGCCTCGCAACCTCGCGGCTCCGCTCGAGGCCCACCCATGCGGCGCCGCCCAGCGCGGCGAGCGCGACGGCCGCCAGCGTCGCCACCACCGGCCGGCGGCGGACGAGCCGCGCGGCATGGCCGAGCAGTGAGACCGGCCGGGCGCGGGTCGGCCTTCCGGCGAGCCAGTGGTCGAGATCGGCGGCGAGGTCGGCCGCGGTCGCGTAGCGGTCGGCCGGCTGCCGGGCGAGGCATTTTGCGGCGACGGCGGCGAGGTCGCGCGGCACGCCGCGGACGACCCGGTCGGCGGGGACCGGTTCGTCGATCAGCACCTGCCGGTAGATCTCCGTGTCGGTCGTGCCGCCGCGCAGCGAACGGCCGGTGAGCAGGCGGTCGAGCAGCAGGCCGAGGGCGTGGACGTCGGTGGCCGGCCCG
>Ga0315900_10004317_pt1 | contig 20122 bp, 18 predicted proteins | sample LakEriMetagenome_FD_203521 | JGI IMG/M metagenome (GOLD analysis project Ga0315900, IMG submission 203521) | Freshwater fungal communities from buoy surface, Lake Erie, Ohio, United States - Buoy 12 MA114 | ecosystem: Environmental > Aquatic > Freshwater > Lake > Lake biofilm | place: USA: Lake...
CGTCATTCCGCTCGGCGAGGCTGTGCAGGAACGCCACCGCGGCCAAGGGGCGCGGCCAGCCCACCAGGTCGTTGTAGACGAGCGTGGCGCCGTCACTCAGCAGCGTCGGATCGATCAGGTCCTGGGGCCGCAACGCGTCCCGCGTGGACTCCGCGCCGCAGAAGGAGTACGTCGCGTTGAACGCCTCCTGCCCGGCGCGGTGCGTGACCACCACCGCCGGCACGCCGGATGACTCCGCCCGCCGCACGATCTGCTGGCGGTAGGCGTTGGCGCCGCCGCCCATGGCATGGTCGAAGACGACGAGCGGACGATGCGAGAGGCAGAGCCGCTCCAGGGCCCGGCTGCGCAGCTCCCGCCAGGGATCGCGGGCGATGTGCGCGTGGACCGACGGCATGTAGCCCGGCCAGCGCTCGGCGAGGACGGCCATGTGGTCGGCGATGAGTTGCTGTTTCTCGGCTGCCGGAAACGAGCCGCCGTGGTCGTGATGCACGAACAGGTTGGGCACGAGCACGTGCCGGTAGCCCCGCGCCACCGACCGCTGGCACCAGTCGTTCTCCTCCCCATACCCCCGGCCGAAGGCGGCGACGTCGAAGCCGCCCAGGCTGCGCCACACGTCACCGTTGATGGCCATGCAGAAGCCCACGCCGGTGGGCACCTCGAGCTGGCCGGCCGCCGGCCAGTGCTCCCGAGGCAGGCCGCGAAACGCCGCATCGATCCGCTCCACCGACAGTCCGCCGGGCAGCCGGTTATCCTCGTTCGGCCGGGGAAACGAGAAGATCGTGGCGGCGTTGCTGAACGGCGTGGCCGAGGCGATGCCGGGATCGGCGAAAACTGGGGCCATCAGCCGTTCCAACCAGCCGGGCGGCACGTCGGTGTCGGTGTTGAGGAGCACGAAGTGCCGCCGGGCCAGCTCCGCCGCCGCGTTGACCGTCGCCACGAAGCCGCGATTTTCCGGACTGCGGATAAAGCGGGCCCGCGGCAGGGCGTGCAGCACCGGCTCGATCAGTTCGGCGATGCTCCGATCCGGGCTGGCGTCGTCGAGAAAGATGAACTCCACGTCTCGCGAGGTGTTCCGCACCAGCGCCGGCAGCAGTCGCTCCAGATGGGCCCGGCCGTTGTAGATCGGGACGATGACGCTCACGTCGCGCAGTTGCTTGGGCCCGATGAGAGGCCAGTCGGTCGGGACGTTCGACGAGGCCGGCGCCCCCGACCACCACGTGCCCACCCGCAGGGCATGGACGAGCGGGTTGTTTCCCGCTCGGCCGGCTTCCGGGTAGCGGGTGATGTAGGCCCGCGTGTCGAAGTCCGCCGCAGGGTTCCGCCCCTCGCGGGCCCCGTACACGAGATAGTGATGGATCGGATTCATTCCCATCTGCGCGACGTCGGGATTGTTCCGCAGGTAGTACGTAGCGTCGAAGCGGCCCGAGCGGCGGATGATCCGGCCCTGGCGTCTGAGCCTCAACTTCCGCCGTTTCCGCAGCGTCCAATCCACGACTCGTTTCAGCGGCCGCGGCAGCCGATGGTACAGGGCCGCCAGCGCCGAAGCCGCCTGCCAGCGCCGGCTGTCGAGGAGCGTGTGATACTGCCGCTGCAGGCCGTCGGCCCGCTCCTGCTCGGCGGCAATCCTGCGCTGCAAGCCGGTCAACTCTGCGGCCACTGTCGCCTCGCGGGCGCCGATCGCCGATTCGAGCCGGGCAATCCGTGTCGTCAGCGCAGCCTCGCGAGTGACGAACTCCGTCTCCAGTTCCGCCATCTGGGTCTCCAGGGCGGCTTTCTGCTTCGCAAACTCCGCACTGCGGGCCGTCAGCACCGTCTCCCGGGCCGCGACCTCCGTCCGCAGTTCGTTGATCCGCGCGGCCGCCGCCGTCTCCCGGGCGGCGGTCTCTGTCTGCAGCGCGACAACCTCCGCGGCTGCAGCCGCCTGGCCGTGCGCAAGCTCCTCGCGCAACCGCCCCGCTGCGGCCAGGGCGTCGGCATCCCGGGCCGCCAGCAGCGGCGTGGCCCGGCCGAACTCGCCGGCCACGCGGTCGAGCACTCCGCGCGCGGACATGTCCGCCTCGTCGTGGGCCAGCAGCGACAGGGCTGCATAGGCGTCAGCCGCCCAGCCGGCCGTCACCGCATCGATCTGCAAATCCTCCGCCGGGATCGCATGATGCCGCAGGTCGCCGCGCAGGACGGCATCGATCACCGTCTCCGCCTCGGCCAGCGGCATGGGCCACGTGACGCCGAGCCTGAGATCCCAATCGGCGACGGCACGAGCACCCTCAGCCAGCAGGCGGTCGTAGCCGACGACCGTGCGGGGCAGGCCGCGGCTGGCTCGTTCGGCGTCCAGAACGCTTCTCAGCCAGAGCATCACGGCGTCGGCCTTGGGCATGCCGTTGCGGGCGGCCAGCGATGCAGCCACCTCGAGCGGATTTCGGAAGGCGATCACCGGGCGCACCGCGATGCCGATCTCCCGTAAGACGTCCACGTACACCGGCACGAGACGGCAGACCCTGGGGTCCTTGAGCACAAACAGCGGCGCGTCGCCGTACTCCTCCGCGATCACCCGGCGGAGTTCCGCCGTGTGGTGGGCCAGACGCCCCGGCGCCAGCGCCTCGGCCGTAAAGGGCCGCCAGTCCCGCCAGGAACTGCCCGCGTCGAGGAGCAGGGCGTCGTGAACGGGGATCAGCCGCTCGGGCTCCCAGTGCCCCGCCTGGTTGTCGTGGTCGGCCCCGAGGATTTTCCGGGGCAAGGCCGCGCCCAGCAGGCTCAGCACCCGGGTGAGCGCGCTCGTGCCGGAGCGGTGCATGCCGATCACGAGCAGGCACACCCGTGTGCTGTCGGCCGCGACGGGAGGAGGGGACGAGGACATGGTGCGGCGCTGCGGCGCAGCCTCCGGCGAAGAGGGGCGGGCCACATTCTATCGATCCGTGGAAAAAGCCCTTCATGGCCTTTTTCCACACGTCCTTCGCAGCGCCGTCGCGAGCCGTTACGACGCCCCGCCGGTCAGTCGCTCGTCCCGGATCACCGCGCCGTGCGCCAGTTCGATCACGCGGTTGCATTCACGGGCGATCAGGTCCCGGGAATGGGAGGCCAGGACGAGTATCCCGCTGCGCGCCACCAAGGCCCGGATTCGCGACTCCGCCTGCTGCCTGAACTCGGCGTCACCCACCGAAAGCCATTCGTCCATGAGCAGGATGTCGGCCGGCACGCTCGTGGTGATCGCGAACGCCAACCGCAGCATCATGCCCGTCGAATAGGTCCGCACGGGCACGGCCAGATAGTCGCCCAGGCCGCTGAACTCGGCGATTTCCGGCGTCAGCTTCCGGATCGTGCGCCGGTTCAGCCCGAGGAACAGACCGCGGATGGTGATGTTCTCGTAGCCCGTCGCCTCGGGTTGGATGCCGAGCGTCGGGTTGACCAGGCTGTTGATGCTGCCCTGGCACCGGTAGCGGCCCCGGCTCGGCGGATAGACGCCGGCCAGCGTCTGCAGCAGCGTCGACTTGCCGGCACCGTTGTGCCCCACGACGCCCAGCCGGTCGCCATCACCCAGGTCGAGCGACACGTCGCCGAGTGCCTGCACGACGGTCACACCAGCGTCCTGGCCGATCCGGCCGCCGGTGGCGGCCGACACCAGGGTCTTCTTCAGCGACGCCGCGTCCGCACCGTAGATCGGGAACTCGACCGACACGTGCTCGAGTTGCAGGGATGCCATCGGGGCCTCAAACCCAGTAGACGATCCGCCGCCGCTGGGTCGCGTAGAGGACGGCGGCGACCGCGACGGCGAGGAGGGTGAAGTCGAGGAGGAACCAGCAGGTGCCGCTCGCCGGCCGATCGCCGAGGAGCGGCAACCGCAGCACGTCGAGCATCTGGGCGAGCGGGTTGTAGAGGATGAACCGGGTGCGGGTCGGGGCCGTCTCCTGGGCGAGAATCCGGTCGGGCATCCAGAACACCGGCGTCAGGAACATGAGCAGCTGCAGCATGCTCGCCACGATCTGCGGGACGTCGCGGAATCGCGCCGACACGATGCCCAGGATGATCACCAGGGCGTGCAGGTTGACGAGCACCAGGAGAAACCAAGGCACGAACAGCAGCATGTTCGGCGACCAGCCCACACCCGACCACCACGCCACCGGAAGATAGAGCACGATGTGGTGGGCGAGTTGGATCACCTGCCGGGTGAGGTTACGCCACACGAAGACGCTGCACGAGACCCGACCCTGCTTCAGGTAGGGGGCCGCCGCGATGAACACCTGGCAGCCTTCGTTGATCGTGGCGCTGAAGAAGTGCCAGAAGATGATCCCCAGCGTGAGATACGGATAGAACTTGTTGAGCGGCTGATCGAGAAGCCTGGAGTAGAGCGGGCCCATGCCCAACAGCATGGTGCCCATGCTGAGCGTGATCCACAGCGGCCCGAGCAGCGAGCGGCGATAGCGCAGCAGAATGTCGTAGCGGGCCAACGTCCACCAGAGGTCGACGCTGCGCGTGCCGCCCCACCAATCGCGCCAGGCGCCCGCGGGGCTGCTGCTGGAATCGTTCATGAGGCCGGAACACGGGAGCCGGGACGCGGACGACCCCGCCGGCCGGCTGGCGCCGCCGCACGGGTGGCGGCGAACGCCTCCGAAACGTCGACACTAGGCAGGCCGGTGGGCCCAGTCAAGCGGCGCGGTGCCTCAGCGCTGCGGGGTTATAGTGGCGGAGGGCCTGGACGCGGCAGCGCCCGGGGCGATCGCTTCCGCGCTGCCGACCGTTCCCATGGACATCCCGCGCGTCACCGTCGTCATCGTCAACTTCAACGGCGGCGATCACGTGCGACGCTGCCTGGAGAGCCTGGCCGCCCAGACGCGGCCGCCCGACGCCGTCGTCCTGCTCGACAACGCCAGCACGGACGGTTCGCTCGACGCCTGCCGCGGCCTGGTGGCTGCCGACGTCCGGCTCGGGAGCCGCACACGGATCGAGTCCCTGCCTGTCAACGTCGGCTTCGCGGCGGCTTGCAACCGCGGGGTGACCCACGCCGATACCGAGTTCGTGGCGCTCCTCAACCCGGACGCCGTCGCCGAGCCCGACTGGCTGGAAAACCTGCTGGCGACAGCCGACCGGCATTCGGACTGCGCCGCCTTCGGCTGCCGGCAGATGCGCTCCGGCCAGCCGGGGATCCTCGACGGCGTCGGCGACCGCTACCACGTCAGCGGCATCGTCTGGCGCGAGGGGCATGGCCGTCCCCAGCGTGACGACGACCTCGTGCCCCGGGAAATCTTCTCGCCCTGCGCGGCCGCGGCCCTCTACCGGCGGGCTGCGCTCGTGGCCGTCGGGGGCTTTGACGAAGACTTCTTCTGCTATTGCGAAGACGTCGACCTGGGGTTTCGCCTGCGGTTGGCCGGGCACCGCGCCTGGTACGTCCCCGACGCGGTCGTGCGCCATGTGGGTGGGGCGAGTTCCGGCGGACCCGCCAGCGACGCGGCGGCCTATTACGGCCACCGCAACCTGGTGTGGACCTTCGTGAAAAACATGCCCGCGCCGCTGCTGGCGTGTTTTTTGCCCGTCCATCTTCTGCACACTATGATCGCGTGGAGCAGGCTGGCACGACGCGGTCAGGGGAGACTCTTCGTGCGATCCAAGTGGGACGCCCTGCGGGGCCTCGCTGACTGCTGGCGCAAACGACGGGTCGTGCAGGCTTCCCGCAAGACCACGCTCGGGGCGATCTGGCGGATGCTCGACAAGGGGCTACCGCGGCCGCGCTGACCACGCCGGCCGCCGACGAAGGATTCCACCGATGGACGCCACGGACGCCGACCTGCTGCCCGTCTCGATCGTGGTCGTCAACCACAACGCCGGCGGCCTGCTCGCCGAGTGCCTCGACGCGGCTCTGGCACAGGCCCGCCAGGTGGTGCTCGTCGACAACGCCTCCGAACCCGGGCCACTCGCGCGGGTGCTGGAACGGTTCACCGGGCACGAACGGCTGGTGGTGCTCCTGTCGGCGGTCAACTCGGGGTTCGCGGCCGCCTGCAACCAGGGTGCAGCACTGGCTGGCGAACCGGTGCTGCTGTTCTTGAACCCCGACTGCACGCTCGCCGCCGGCAGCCTGGCGGCGCTCTGCCGGGGGCTCGACTCGGCCGCCGCGGTGGGGATGGTGGGCGGACTGCTGACCGACGAGAAGGGCATCGAACAGGGCGGCGCGCGGCGGGCCGTGCCCACGCCCTGGAGGTCGTTCGTGCGCGGCTTCGGCCTGGCCCGTTTCGCCAACCGCTGGCCGCGGCTGTTTTCCGACTACTGCCTGCACCGCGACCCACTGCCGGCAGCGCCCCTCGACGTGGAGGCCGTGTCGGGGGCCTGCACCATGGTGAAACGTGCGGCCTTCGACGACGTGGGCGGCTGGGACGAGGGTTTCTTCCTGCACTGTGAGGATCTCGACCTCTGCATGCGCTTCCGGAGCCGGGGCTGGCGGATCCTGTTCGTGCCCGATGCTCCCGCCGTCCACCACCTCGGCATGTGCGGTCGGGCCCGACCCCTGTTCGTGGAGTGGCATAAGCACCTGGGCATGATCCGCTTCTACCGCAAGCACTTCCGCCACCAGTACCCGCTGGGACTGATGGGGCTGGTGGTGCTCGGCGTGTGGCTGCGGTTCGCCGGCATCGCCTGCCGACACGCGGCGCGTCTCGCCTGGCACGTCCCGGGTCGCATGCTCGGGTGGCGGTCGGTAGCATCGCCACTGGCGTCGGCAGCACCGTCGCTGCCCTCGACATGAACGGCGCGGCGCAGACGGCACCCTCCGTGCGGCACGCGACCGCCGGGCAAACCGTCGGCGTGCTGGGCGCCACAAGCCTCGTTGGTCGGCCGCTCCTGCCCCTCCTCGCCGCCGGTGGCCGCCACGTGCTGCCCTGCTCCAGGGCGCCTGCGCCCGCCGGCTGGTGCCGGCCGGGGGCGACGCCAGACGGGCGTGGTGCCGTATCCTCCTGGATCACGCTCTGTCCCCTGTGGTGCCTGCCCGACCATCTCGACTGGATCGCCGCACTCGGCGCACAGACGCTCGTGGCGCTCTCCTCCACGAGCGTCGTGACCAAGCGGCATTCAGTCAGCGCCGCCGAGCGCCGCGTTGCCGCGGCTCTGGCCCAGGCCGAGGCGGAGGTGGCCGACTGGGCGACCCGACGCGGCGTGCGTGCGTGCATCCTCCGGCCCGCGATGATCTACGACGGCACAAGCGACGGAAACGTGACTGCGATCGCCCGCTTCGTGCGCCGGACCGGCTGCTTCCCCGTCTGTGGAACGGCATCCGGCCTGCGGCAGCCCGTGCATGCCGCCGACGTGGCCGCAGCCTGTGCAGCCGCACTCGACGCCGAGCGGCTCGAGCCCCGCTACGACCTGTCGGGCGGCGAGACGCTGTCGTTCCGCGACATGGTGCTGCGCACGTGCGCCGCGGAGGGGCTGCCGCCGCGACTGGTGTCGCTGCCGCCCGTGCTCTGGCAGCTGCTTCTGCCCGTGGCACACGCGTTCGGCCTGGGCCGCGGCATGTCGCTGGGCATGGCCCGGCGCATGAACGACGACCTCGTCTTCGACCACTCTGCGGCCGCTCGCGACCTCGGCTACCGGCCTCGGACGTTCCTGCCGCACGCCGCCGATAGACTCGATCGGCCCGGCACTCGAGCGGGCGCGGCCCGGGACGGACGATGATGGACACGCGGGCGGCGCAGGACCGACACGGAACGGCCGCCTGGCTGGGGCTCGTGCCCGCGGCTCTGCTCTTCTTGCTCCTCGTGGGCCTCAACCTGATCGTCGATGAGGCCGCCTATGACGTCTCGCAGATGCCGCGGCTGTTGGCCCTGCTTGTGTTCCTGGCGGTCGTCGTGCCGATGGTGGTGCTCCGTCCCGGCGCGGGCGCGCGGCTCGACACGGCGGTGCTCCGCCAACCAGTCGTCGTCGCCTCGGCCGCCTACCTGGCGGCCTGCCTCGTGTCGCTCCTGTCCGCCGTCAACGTGTCGGCCGGCCTGACCGACGTGTTTCGCACGCTGGCGGCTTTCCTAGTGCTCTGCGTGTGCTGCCTTTCGCTCCCCTGGGACACCCGCTGGCGGGAGCGGGTCTTGCAGGTCGCGGTGACGGCCACGGCGGTATCGGCCGCGATCGGCTGGAGCGAGGTGATCGGGAAACTGGGATTCGGCTTCCACGACCGGCGGGCCTTCGAGGCCGTGACCGGCCTGATGTCGAACGTCAACCTGTTCGCGGGCTTCCTCGTGCTGCTGCTGCCGCTGAGCCTGTCCAGCGCGGTCGTGCTTCCGGGACCGTGGCGGATGGCAGGCGGCCTGGCTGCCACGGCCGCCCTCGGACTCGTCGTGGCCCTGCAGTCGCGGGCCGCGTGGCTCGCCCTCGGCGTCGCCGCGGCCAGCGGAGCCGCCCTGCTGCACGGCGGTGGGCCGCGGCTCGGAGTGCCGTCGTGGGTGCGCCGCGCGGTTCAGGGTTGTTCGAGCGTCGCGGCCGTCGCCCTCGTCGCCGCGGTCCTGGTCACCGGCTCCGACTCGGCGCTGGGCCGCTGGCTCGACAGGCTGCTCGTCAACCGGCCGCACCAGGCAGCCGGACCGGGCGACGGCGGTCGGACGCTGATCTGGCAGGCCGCCTGCCGCATGATCGCCGACCATCCGCTCGCCGGCGTGGGGGCGGGCAACTTCACCATCCGACTCCACGAATACCAGGCCTCCGACCTCGATTTCTCGACCCTGCCCACCGACAACTGGGTGCAACCGCACAACGACTACCTGTGGGTGTTCGCCGAGAAGGGGCTGCCGGGCATCGTCGCGTTCGCAGCAGTCTTTACCTGCGCGCTGGTCGCGCTGCACCGTGGCTGGCGGCAGTCCCCGGATCGACCCGGAGCCTGGCTCGCGCTGGGCGGCCTGATGTCACTCGCGGCCTATCTTTCTTTGTCGCTCGTCGACTTCCCGCTCGACCGGATCAGCCATCAGGTGCTGGTGGCCGTGCTCCTGGCGGTGGCCGCCCTACTGGCGAGCGCGGGGCGGCCCGCAGCGGCCATGCCGCTGCCCCGCTGGCTCGTGCTGCCCCCCGTGGTCGCCGCGATCGGTCTCGGCATCGCCTACTCGGTGGCCGCGCTTCATCAGGAGCGCGGGGTGATGGTGGCACGCCGCGCCCAGAGGGACGGCGACTGGGAGACGATGCTCGCCGCCGCCCGGCGCGCGGCCACGCCCTGGAAGACGCTCGATCCGCTCGTCGTGCCGGTGTCGTTCTTCGAGGGCACGGCGCTCGAGAACTTGGGCCGGCTGCCGGAGGCGGTCGGCTGCCTGGAGCGTGCCCGCGGCGAAAATCCCGCCAGTCTCCCCGTCCTCACGAACCTGGGGACGCTGTATGCCACGACCGGCCGGTTCGACGAGGCGGTGGAGTGCCTTGCCAGCGCGATCGACCTGTACCCTGACCGGATCGACCTGCGTCACAACCTGGCCATCTGCCTGATCGATGCCGGCCGATTCGCCGAGGCCGTGGCGGTGCTCGAGGACGTGCCCACCGAGTATCGCAGCGAATACATGGAGGCCGCCCTCACCCACGCCCGGGAACGACTCGCGGTCGATCCCCGGCCGCTTCCCGACGCCGAGCAGGAGACCGAACCGGTGACGGTCCCTTAGTCGGCGGCCCTGCGCTACAGCTGCGTCGGGTTCGGCGCGTCTCCGTACACCTGCTTGGGGTCGAAGGTCTTTTCGTGCTCGGTGAACTCGAGCGCCGTGCCACTGGCCCGGGCGGCGCCCACCGGCACCTTCCGATAGAAGCACGAGCGGTAGCCCACGTGACAGCTGGCCCCGCCGGGAATCTCCACCCGCAGCCAGACGCAGTCCTGGTCGTCGTCGATTCGCATCTCCACGATCCGCTGCACGAGGCCGCTCGTGGCCCCCTTGTGCCAGAGCTGCTGACGGCTGCGGCTCCAGTAGTGTGCCTCGCCGGTTTCGATCGAACGGCGCAGGGCCTCACGGTTCATCACCGCCACCATCAGCACCTCGCCGGACCGGAAATCGGTGGTCACGCAGGGAATCAGGCCCTGGGCATCGAATTTGGGTGCCAGGTCACTGCCTTCCTCGACCTGCTCGACGGTGACGCGCTGGCCGAATAGCGGGTCGGATGCGGCGGGACCGGTCACGCGCGGCTCCTGGTGGTGAAGGGACGATCGATGCCTGCTCTCGGGACACGCGATTGTACTGTGGCGTACGCCGGCCGGTTGACCACCCCGCCGACCAGCCCGTACCTTCGGCTCCGCCGGCCACGAATCCCGGCGTTGCAGCCTCGAGGAGCCTTCCGATGCGGTACGCACAGGCGGTCACCCTTCTTTTCGCCCTGCCGCTTTCCTGCCCCATGGCAGCCGGCTTGGCCGCCGACTGGCCAACGTTCCGCGGCGCCGACCGCACCGCGGTGGCCCCCGACACGAACCTCCTCGAATCCTGGCCGGCCGAGGGACCGGCCCTGGTCTGGGAGACGGCTGGTGCCGGTCGGGGCTACGCCAGTCCCACGATCGTCGGCGATCGTCTGTTCACGCTCGGCGACGGGCTCTCCAGCGCCGACGACAAGGACGAATACCTGACCTGCTTCGACCGCGCCACCGGCAAGCAGCTCTGGAAGACGAAGACCGGTCAACCCTGGACCGACGGCCAGGAGTCATGGCAGAGTTCGCGCGGCACGCCCACGGTCGACGGCGGCCTCGTCTACGTGCTCACGCCGTTCGGCCAACTCGTCGCCTGCGCCGTGAAGGACGGCCGGGAGTCGTTCCGCGTCGATCTCAAGGGGCAGCTGGGGGGCAAGAAAGGCGACTCCTGGGGCTACAGTGAATCGGTGCTCGTCGACGGCAACAAGATCGTCTGCACCCCGGGCGGTGAGCAGGCGGCCATGGTGGCCCTCGACAAAAAGTCGGGGAAGCCGCTCTGGTCGTGCCCGCTGCCAGGCTGCCGCGGCGCCGGCCACGCGTCGATCGTCGTTGCCGAGGTGAAGGGCCGTCGTGTCTACGTGCAGACGACCGCCAGCGGCGCCATGGGCGTGGACGCCAAGACCGGCGTCCTGCTCTGGACCTACCCCATCGACCAGACGACGGCGGTGATCCCCACGCCCATCGTGCGCGACGACCTCGTGTTCTTCGCCGCCGGCTACGGCCGTGGCGGGGCCCTCCTGCGGCAGGTGCCGGATGGCGGCGGGATGAAGGTCGAGGAGGTGTACGGGCTGAACCGCGAATTGGCCAACAAGCACGGCGGCATCGTGCTCGTGGGCGACCACCTGTACGGCGATTCCGACGACAAGGGGATTCCCTTCTGCGCCGAACTGATGACCGGGAAGGTGGTGTGGAAGCAGCGTGGCAGCGGCCGAAACTCGGCGGCGCTGGCGGCTGCCGACGGTCACGTCTACGTCCGCTTTTCCGACGGCACGCTGGCCCTCGTCAAGGCCGACCCGCAGGGCTACCAGGAAGTGAGCGCGTTCAAGGTGCCCGGCAGCGGTGACCGCCCCAGCTGGGCGCACCCCGTGATCCTCGACGGCCGCCTCTATCTCCGCGAGGGCGACCGCATCCTCTGCTATGACGTCCGCGCCAAGTGACGGCCGTCAGTCGGCGCAGTCGGCCACTTGCTTGTAGATCAGGCCGCCCACGATCCCGCCCACGAGCGGCGCCACCCAGAACAGCCAGAGTTGCTGCAGGGCCCAGCCACCGACGAACAGGGCCGTGGCCGTGCTCCGCGCCGGGTTCACCGACGTGTTCGTGACCGGGATGCTCACCAGGTGGATGAGCGTCAGGCAGAGCCCGATGGCGATCGGTGCGATCACGCCGCCGGCCTTCTTGTCGGTGGCTCCGTGGATCACGAACAGGAACACCGCGGTGAGCACCGCCTCGATGATGAAGGCGCTCTGCCAGGGATAGCCGCCGGGGGAGTGGTCCGCGAACCCGTTCGAGGCGAAGCCGCTGGCCGCCGCATCGAAGCCGGGCAGGCCCTGGGCGACGAGATAGAGGATGCCGGCACCGGCGCTGCCGCCGAGCACCTGCGCCACCCAGTAGGGGATCATGTCCTTGGCCGGGAAGCGGCCGCTGGCGACGAGGCCCGCCGTCACGGCCGGATTGAGGTGGCAACCCGAGATGTGGCCGATGGCGGCGGCCATGGAGAGCACGGTGAGCCCGAATGCGAGCGACACACCGAGAAAGCCGATGCCCAGGTGCGGATTGGCATCCCACGCGGCCGCCAGGACGGCGCTGCCGCAGCCTGCCAGCACGAGCCAAAACGTACCGATCGCCTCGGCGAGGAGTTTGCCTGCCATCGTTGCTCTCCGGGAATGTGGTTGGTGCGGTTCGCGAATCCCCCATCGGCCCCGCGCGCGGCTCACGCTACGACTGGTTGCCGCCGCCCGTCAATCGGAATTCGCGCCGTCGGCCGGCACCCCCGGACGGCCTACCAGAAAAGGGGCACGAGCCTGGGGACAAACACCACGAACCCCACCGCGATGGCCGTCAGTACGGTGACGAGCACGGCCCCGCTGGCCGCGTCGAGCGCATCGCGAATCCGCGAATCGGGCCCGCGGTCCAGGGCTCGGGCCAGTGATTCGACGGCGGTGTTGAACACCTCGGCCGCCACGACGCCACCGATCGCCAGGGCCACCAGACCCCACTCGACGAGGCTCACCCGCAGCAGCGCCGCCAGGGCCACGGCGGCCACCGCCACCGGGAGGTGTGCCGCGAAGCTCGACTCGGTGCGCACCGCGAGGAATAGCCCGCGGAAGGCGTCCGCGAACTTGCCCAGCCAGGTGCGCCGCTGCGGGGCCACGGCTACCCGACCTTCACGTAGGGGTCGCCCTTCTTCCAGTTGCAGGGGCAGAGTTCATCGCTCTGCAGGGCGTCGAGCACGCGCAGCACCTCGGCCACGTTGCGGCCCACGCGGCCCTGGTTCACGTCCACCCACTGGATCACGCCGTGCGGATCGACGATGAACGTGGCCCGCAGGCAGTAGCCCTCGGTCTTTTCCAGGATGCCGAGTTCGGCGGAGAGCTTCTGGGCGGCGACCAGCGGATAGCCGAGGTTCGTCAGATCGGGATGGGCCCGCCGCCAGGCGAGGTGCGAATACTCGTTGTCGGTGCTGCCCCCCACCACCTTGGTGTCACGATCGGCGAAGTTCTTGAGTTGCTTGTTGAACTCGGCCAACTCCGTCGGGCAGACGAACGTGAAATCCTTGGGGTAGAAGAAGTACACCACCCAGGAGCCCGCAAAGTCGGCGTTCGCGAGCAATTTGACGTCGTCCTTGCCGGTGCCGATGCAGGCCTGGCAGGAGAACTGGGGAAACGAGTCGCCGACGGTGAGCATGCGGGGTTCTCCCAAGTACCTATGGATGACGGTCGTGGACGGGCGAGAGTCTACGGCCGGCGCTGCCGCGGTTCAACGCGGCGGGCCGGCCGCGGCGGATCCGTCATACTGTGGGGCCATGTCCCAGCCCGCGCAGCCCGCCGCCGATCCCCTCCTCTGCAGCGACACGTTCAGCGGCCGTGCCGTGTTCGTGGCCCCACGCCGGCGTGAACGGCCCGATGACGCCGGCCTGCTGGCCGGCCACGGTCCCGGCGCCGCTCCCGCAGACTGGTGTCCATTCTGTGCCGGCAACGAGTCGCGCACGCCCCCTCACGTGCTGCGCGTGCCCGACGACCCGGCCGCGCCGTGGCGGGCGCGGATCGTGCCCAACTGTTTTCCGGTCGTGGCCCACGCTCCCGGGGTGTCCGGCGCGCCGGACGCCGTCCGCACGGCGCACGGCGTCCATGACGTCGTCGTGGAGAGCCCGGAGCACGCCCGCTCGATCCTGGAGATCGACCCCGCGGCCTGGTGCGAGGTCTGGGAACTGGTGCGCCGGCGCCTGGAACTTCTTGCCGGACGCGACGACCTCGTTTGGGCGCACGTGTTCAAGAATTCGGGCCCCCGGGCCGGAGCCTCGCTCGAACACGTCCACAGCCAGCTCGTGGGCCTCGACTTCGTGCCGCCTGTCGTGCAGGCGGAACTGGCTGCCGCCGCCGCGCATCCGTTCACCGCCTTGCTCGACCGTGCGGCCGCCGAGGGACGGATCGTGGCCGAGTCCGGCGGGCTCGTGGCGCTTGTTCCGCCGGCGCCGCGACAGCCGTACGAGACCTGGATCCTGCCGTCCGCAGCCGCGCCGCACTTCCACGCCGCCTCCGCCGCGCACGTGACCGCGCTCGCCGCCCTCACGCAGTTGCTGGTGGCGCGGCTGGGACAGCTCGTGCCCGCCGTCGATTACAACTGGTGGCTGCACCAGGCGCCCTTCGCCCGGGCCGCCGACCGCGGCGCTTCCGGCTGGCACTGGCATCTGGAGATCCTGCCGAGAGTCAGCGAATTCGCCGGCTTCGAACTGGGCACGGGCTGCCACATCACGACACTTCCCGCCGCGGAGTCGGCCCGGCTGCTGCGCGGGCCCTGACGCGCCGGCACCAGCGGACGGTGGCGCGATGCTCGAGCCCTTGCGGGGCCTCGGCTCACTCCCCGCAGCGGAGCCGCTGGCAGCCCGCTGCGATTGACCAGTCGATCAAGGGCACCTCGGTCGCCTGAGCGTGTGGAAGGACGGCGACCGGGACGTTCGGCAGGCGCGCAGCGATTTCGGCGGCGCCGTCCCGAGCGATACCGTCGTCGCCGACCGGACCGGTGCCTCCCTCCGCCGGCGCGATCTGAGAGAGCACGACGGCCACCACCCGCAGCCCCTCGGCCCGCGCCGCCCGCACGGTGGCCAGCGTGCGGCCAATCGTGCCGAGCCGCGCCGCATCGACGATCACCAGCGGCAGCGCCAGGTGCCGGGCCAGGTCGCAGTTGAGCAGCGTGTCGCCCAGGGGCGAGAACAGGCCGCCGGCACCCTCGACCACGACCACGTCGCTCGACTCACGCCACACGGTGAGTCCCGCGGCGAGGAGCCGCTCATCGACCTGCCGCCCCTCGACGCGGGCACTCGCAGGAGGGGCGATCGGAGCCGCAAAAGCCTGCGGGCAGACCGCGTGCGGCGTCAGCGGACGTCCCGCTGCCTCCCAGAGCCGCAGGGGATCCCCGGCGGGAACGTCGGCCCCGAGAATGCCACTGGCAACGGGCTTATAGACGCCCACCCGCCAGCCCCGCTGCCGCAGCGACCTGACGATCGCCACGGCCACCGTCGTCTTGCCGACGCCAGTGTCGGTGGCCGTCACGAACAAGCCTGGAAATCCCATCTCTCCGCTCCCGTAGGCGGGGCATTGATTCCACGTGCCGCCTTTTTTACACTCTCATGGAGTTGAGAACTTGTCTCAATTACGGCGGAACCTATCGCTAGATGGCACCCGAGGCCCAGTTTTCATGATCTCGCTGGACGACATCGCCGTGGGTGGGACCGCTCGTGTTCACGATGTCGAGGGAGTCGATCCCACGGCGGTTCGACTCTTGGAGATGGGCCTCACACCCGGGGTCGCCGTCCGCGTCGTCGGCCAGGCACCGTTCGGCGATCCCGTGGAACTCGAATTGCGCGGGTATCGCCTGTCGATCCGGCGGCACGAGGCCGCCCGGGTGGTGGTCGAGAACCGCTGACGCGGCTCTGCCGGTCTCCCGCTCGAGGCGTTGCATGCACGTGCCTGCCGGCAGCCGGACCGACGCGGCGCCGCTCACGGTGGCCCTGTTGGGCAACCCCAACACCGGCAAGAGCACGCTGTTCACGGCGCTGGCCGGGATTCCCACCCGCGTGGGCAACTACCCGGGTGTGACCGTGGAGGAGAAGCTGGGACGCTTTACCCACCGCGGCCAGTCCATCGACCTCATCGACCTGCCGGGAACCTACAGCCTCGCCGCGCAAAGCCCCGACGAGCAGGTCGCCGTGGACGTCCTCCACGGCCGCATGGTTGGAGTGCCCCGTCCGCACGGTGTCGTCGTGGTGGCTGACGCCACGAACCTGGAGCGGAACATGTTCCTGGCCACGCAGGCCATGGAACTCGGTCTGCCGCTGGTCATCGCCCTCACGCTCTCGGACGTCGCCGACCGCAAGGGAATCACGATCGACGGTGCCGAACTCTCGCGCCGCCTGGGCTGCCCGGTGATCCGCGTGGCAGCCCCGCAGGGCACGGGCGTCGCCGAACTGCGAGAGTGCCTGCTCGCCATGGCCGCCCCGCCCCGCCCGCTGCCGCTGGCCGCCGGCCCGGACGGACGGCCGCCCCGGGCCCGCGAGGCGATCGCCCGGTATGCCGCCATCGAGGACCTGCTCAAGGGCGTGGTGGGCCGCGCGGCGCAGCCGCGGCGGTCGCTCGAGGACCGCATCGATGCGGTCGTGACCCACCGCGTCTGGGGCACGTTCGTCTTCGTCGCGGTGATGCTGGCGATGTTCGCCGCGATCTTCCGGCTCGCGCCACCGCTGATGGATCTGATCTCGGCCGGCATGGACGCGGTCTCGGCGTTCGTCGCCGACCTGCTGCCGGACGGCCCGCTTCGTTCGCTCGCCGTCGACGGGATCCTGGCCGGCGTGGGCGGCAGCGTCGTGTTCGTACCGCAGATCGCCATGCTCTTCCTGTTCATCGCCATTCTCGAGGGATGCGGCTATCTCTCGAGGGCGGCGTTCCTCATGGACCGGCTGCTCGTCGGCGCCGGCCTGAGCGGAAAATCGTTCATCCCGCTCCTCTCCAGTTTCGCCTGTGCCATTCCGGGCATCATGGCGGCACGAACGATCGAAAACCGCCGCGACAGGCTGCTCACGATCCTGGTGGCTCCACTGATGAGCTGTTCGGCACGGCTTCCGGTCTACTTGCTTCTCTGTGGGGCCTTCGTGCCGGACCGGGCCTTCGGCTTCTCCTGGCTTCCCCTCCGGGCCGTGGTTCTCGCCGGGCTCTACGCACTGGGGGTGGTGGTGGCGGCCATCGTGGCCACGGTCCTGTCGCGGACGGTCTTCCGCGGCCCGCCGCAGCCCTTCGTGATGGAGCTTCCGGGCTGGCGCTGGCCGCGGCCGGCCGTGGTGCTCGAGCGGGTGCGGGAGGCGGCGGTCTCGTTTCTCCTCAATGCCGGCACGCTGATCGTGGCGATCAGCATCGTGCTTTGGGCGCTGATGAACTACCCCCGCGGCGACGCGGCCATCGATGCCGACGTGGCGGCGGGGCGGGCTGCCCTCTCGGCGACGCTGGAGGCGGCCCGGCCCGACGATCCCGGTCGGGCCGAGTGGGCTGCCGCACTGGCGGCGCTCGACACACCCGAGGGACTCGCCGCAGCCCGGCGCGGGGCGGCGCAACGGCAGAGTTTCCTGGGCCGCGCCGGACGGCTCATCGAACCTGCGGTCCGGCCCCTGGGCTGGGACTGGCGGATCGGCTGCGCGGCGCTGGCGAGTTTCCCGGCCCGCGAGGTCGTGCTTGCCACGCTGGGCGTGATCTACAACCTCGGTGATCTCGATCCAGGGGAGGCCGAGGGAGCCACGGCACTCGAACGGCGGCTGAAGGCCGCCCGCTGGGATGGCACTACGAGGCCCGTGTTCACGCTGCCAGTGGCCCTCTCGATCATGGTGTTCTTCGCGCTCTGCGCGCAGTGCGCAAGCACGCTGGTCGTGATCGGAAAGGAGACGGGCAACTGGGTGTGGCCCGCCGTGACGTTCACCTACATGACCGTCCTGGCCTGGCTGGCGGCCTTCGCCACCTACCAGATCGGAACCGCCCTCGGCTGGTGACCATGCAGGACGTGATCGCCATCGCCATCGCCGTCGCCGCCGGGCTGTGGCTGGCGCGAACGCTCTGGCGGCAGCTATCGGCCCCCTCGTGTGGCACGGCCGACACCCCGCCCGGCACTGACGGATTCGTGCCGCTCGACGACCTCGCTCGGTCAGGCAACGAGGCAACGACGAGGCGCGATCGCTAGAACTTTCCTCCGGCGACGGTCGCCGCAGGCGAGTCGCCCAGCCGCAGCGGCGCTGCGGCCGCGGTCGCCCGGAGGTGCGACCGCCCGGCCGGCTGGGCACACCTCGGCTGTGCCCCCGCCGGCCCAGGGGAAACCGGGCACGATGCCCGAGTTTCGCGTGACACTAGTACATGTCGTAGTCGCCGCCGTGACCACCGGCACCGGCCTTGGCCTTCTGCTCCTTCGGCTTCTCGGCAATCAGCGCGTCACTGGTGAGCAGCAGCGTGGAGACGCTGGTCGCGTTCTGCAGCGCCGTCCGCGTCACCTTCGCGGGGTCGATGACGCCAGCCTTGACGAGATCCTCATACTCGCCAGTGGCGGCGTTGTAGCCCTGATTGCCTGTTCCGGCGAGCACTTTCTCGCAGACGATGGAACCGTCCTGGCCCGCATTGGAGGCGATCATCGTGAGCGGGGCCCGAGCCGCCCGCACCACGATTTGGTAGCCGACCGTCTCGTCGTCCGACAGTCCCCGCGGCTTGAGCTGCGAGCAGGCCCGCAGCAGAGCCACGCCTCCACCCGGCAGAATGCCCTCCTCGACGGCCGCCCGCGTGGCGTGCAGAGCGTCTTCGACGCGGGCCTTCTTCTCCTTCATCTCGCTCTCGGTGGCAGCCCCGACGTTGATCTTGGCCACGCCTCCGGAGAGTTTGGCCAGCCGCTCCTCGAGTTTCTCGCGGTCGTAATCACTCGTCGCGGCCTCGATCTCCCGGCGGATCTGCTCGATCCGCGACTTGATCTCACCCGTCTTGCCGGCGCCCTCGATGATCGTGGTGTTGTCCTTGTCGACGATCACCTTCTTGGCCCGGCCCAGCTCCGCCAGCCCCAGGTTCTCGAGTTTCATGCCCAGGTTCTCGAACACGGCCGTGGCCCCGGTGAGGATCGCGATGTCCTCGAGCATCGCCTTGCGGCGGTCACCATAGCCGGGCGCCTTCACTGCGCATACCTGGAACGTGCCACGCAGGCGGTTGATCACGAGGGTGGCCAGGGCCTCCCCGTCGACCTCCTCGCTGATGATGAGCAGCGGCTTGCCCGCGTTCACGACCGCCTCGAGCAGCGGAACGATGTCCTTCACGCTGGAGATTTTCTTTTCGAACACGAGGACGTAACAGTCCTCGAGCACGGCCTGCATCTGCTGGGGGTTGGTCACGAAGTAGGGGGACAAGTAGCCGCGATCGAACTGCATCCCCTCCACGAACTCGATCTCGGTCTTCAGGCTCTTGCCCTCGTCGACCGTGATCACGCCGTCCTTGCCCACCTTGTCCATGGCCTCGGCGAGAAGTTCGCCGATCTCCATGTCGTTGTTGGCGGCGATGGCGGCGACCTGGGCCATCTCCTTCTTCCCCTTCACGGGGATCGACATCTCCTTCAGCTTGCCGGTGATGTCTTCGACCGCCTTCTCGATGCCGGCCTTCATCTGCACCGGGTTGACGCCGGCAACCACAGCCCGCAGGCCCTCGTTGAAGACCGCCTCGGCGAGCACGGTGGCCGTCGTGGTGCCGTCGCCGGCCACGTCGCTGGTCTTGCTGGCCACCTCGCGCACCATGCGAGCGCCCATGTTCTCATAGACGTCCTCGAGGTCGATCTCCTTGGCCACGGTGACGCCGTCCTTGGTGACCGTGGGCGAACCGAAGCTCTTCTGCAGAATCACGTTGCGGCCCTTGGGGCCGAGGGTCACCTTCACCGCGCGGGCGAGTTTGGCGACACCGCGCCGCATCGCCTCACGGGCCTCTTGGTCGAATGCCATCATCTTGGCCATGGTTCGTATCTCCTCTGGTCTGACGGGGTGTGGGTTGGAACGGATATTGAAAGTCGTGGTCCGGGGAGCCGGTTCAGCCGAGCACGGCGAGGATGTCGTCCTCGCGCATGAGCAGCAGTTCGCTGTCTCCCACCTTGAAGGGCTCGCCGGCATAACTGGTGAACACCACGCGATCACCGGGCTTGACCTGGAGCGGATGCCGCCGGCCCTTGTCGTCGCACTTGCCCTCGCCCACGCTCACGACCGTGCCGCGGGCCGGCTTGTCCTTGGCGGAGTCGGGCAGCAGGATGCCGCCGGCGGTCCGCGTCTCGCTCTCCTCGCGCTCCACGACGACGCGGTCGCCGAGCGGGATCAGGGTCGACTTCTTGCGGGCGGGCTTTGTGGCGGTCGCTGACATGATTCTCCCTCGAGACGTTGGATGGATGCGGACGTGGTGAAGGCGGCGGGCCGATTGGGTGAGCCCCAAAACCGCCCCCCGGAATTCCGGGGGCGCCTGCCCGATGCGG
>Ga0315900_10004318_pt1 | contig 20120 bp, 16 predicted proteins | sample LakEriMetagenome_FD_203521 | JGI IMG/M metagenome (GOLD analysis project Ga0315900, IMG submission 203521) | Freshwater fungal communities from buoy surface, Lake Erie, Ohio, United States - Buoy 12 MA114 | ecosystem: Environmental > Aquatic > Freshwater > Lake > Lake biofilm | place: USA: Lake...
ATTTCGCCTGGATCAGGTGCAGGCGCTGGCGATGGGCATTTTGGAATCCCTGCGTGAGCATCCGGCGGTGACGCGTGCGGAGGTTTGCGGCAGCTTCCGCCGTGGCAAGGAGGTGGTGCATGACCTGGATTTTCTGGTCTCCACCCGCCGTCCTGAGGAGGTGATCGCGGATTTTGTCCAGCTGCCCCAGGTGGAAAAGATCATCGCGCAGGGCGGCACCAAGGCCAGCGTGCATGCGGCCGGTGGCGTGCAGTGCGACCTGCGGGCGGTCAGCAGCTCGGAGTATCCCTATGCGCTGCTGTATTTCACCGGCAGCAAGGAGCACAACGTCGTGCTGCGTCAGCGGGCGCTGGATCGCGGGCTTTCGCTGAACGAATACGGTTTCAAGCCAGCGCAGGAGGGCGGCCGCGTGCCGGACGCGGCGTCGGAGGTCTATGAAGAGAGGGAGATCTACCAGATCCTGGGGGTGGATTACATCGAACCCGAGCTGCGTGAGAGCTCCGGGGAGTTTGAGGCGGCGGAGAAGGGGCGGCTGCCCAGGCTGGTTGAGCTGGAGAACCTGAGGGGTGTCTTTCACAACCACACCACCGCCAGCGACGGCAAGGCGACGCTGCGTGAGATGGCGGAGGCGGCCATGGAGCTGGGCCTGCAGTATCTGGGCATCGCCGACCACAGCAAGAGCAGCTTTCAGGCAAACGGCCTGGATGAGCGCAGGCTCAGGGCTCAGATGGCGGAGATCCGCAGGTTGAACGAGGAATATGCGGGAGACTTCCGCATTTTTGCCGGCAGCGAGGTGGACATCCTGCGTGACGGCTCGTTGGACTTTCCGGACGATCTGCTTGCGGAGCTGGATTACGTTGTCGCCAGCGTTCACAACGTCTTCAACCTTCCGGAGGACGAGATGACGGCGCGCATCATCCGTGCGATCGAGAATCCGCATGTCACGATGCTCGGTCATGTCACCGGCCGGCTGCTGGCACAGCGTCCCTCCTATGCGGTCAACATTCCGGCCATCATCGAGGCGGCGGCGGCCAGTGGCACGATCATCGAGCTGAACGCCAGCCCCTGGCGGCTGGACATGGACTGGCGCTGGTGGCGGCTGGCGGTGGAGAAGGGGGTGAAGTGCAGCATCAATCCCGACGCGCACAGCATCCACGGGCTGAAGGACGTGGTGTTCGGCATCCGCGCGGCGCGCAAGGGCTGGCTGACCCGCAGGGATGTCATCAACTGTCTTTCCGTGGCGGACGTGGAGAAGGTGCTGGCTTCCAAACGGCAGAAGCAAGGTTTGGATTGAAGCAAAATTGGCTGACGATCCTTCTTGATTCTGGCACGCCAGCTGCCTGAAGGAAAAGGGACATGCTGTTTCCTGTCCTGGCTGACGCCACCTCCACCGCCCACGATCTTCTGCTGCTCAGCGCCGTGGCGCTTGCCGGCATCGGCCTGGGCCATCTTTCGATCGGTGGCGTGCGGCTCGGGGTCGCGGGGGTTTTGTTTGCCGGGCTGATCGCCTCGCATCTGGGCTGGCTGCCGAATCCGGAGGTGATCCACTTTTTGAAGGACTTCGGGCTTGTCCTGTTTGTGTTTGCCCTGGGAATGCAGATCGGACCCGGCTTCCTCGCCTCGCTGAGGAACGACGGCCTGAGGCTGAACCTTTATGCTGCGGCGCTTGTTGTGGCTGGGGCCTTTGCTGCGCTGGCGGCGGGGCGGTTGCTGGGCATGCCCTCGGCGGCGGTGGCGGGCCTGTTTGCCGGAGCCACGACCAACACTCCCGCCCTTGGAGCCGCCCAGCAGGCCCTTCAGTCCACGGGGGCCGATGCCGCCACGACGACCCTGCCTGCTCTGGCTTATGCCACGGCTTATCCGCTGGCGGTGGTCGGCATCATCCTGGCTCTGGTGATTCTGCGGGTGCTCTTTCGCGTGGATGTGACGGCTGAAGCCGAGGCTTTTCGCAAACGCCAGGCGGTGCCAGCCCAGCCTCTGGAGCGGATGAACCTGCGGGTGGACAATCCCAATCTGCAAGGGCTGCGGCTCGGAGAAGTGCCTGGCATTCATGAGACCGCCGTGATCGTTTCCCGCATCCGTCATGCGGGTGATGACGCCGTCCTGCCGGCCGCGGCGGACACGGTTTTACAGGTCGGTGATGTGATCATGGCCGTGGGAACCCAGGAGCATCTGGAGCAGTTCCGAAGGATCATCGGCAGCCGCTCGGAGGACAATCTGATGAAGGCTCCGGGTAATGTGGGTTATCGCCGTGTCATCGTCACCAACCGCGCCATGCTCGGCAAGACGGTGGGCGAGCTCGGGCTGGATCATCTTCACAACGCCATCGTCACGCGGATCAGCCGCGGAGACCAGATCTTCACCGCCATGCCCGAGGTGCGGCTTCAGTTTGGCGACATGCTCCAGATCGTCGGCGATGAGGCGGCGATGGAATCCGCCACCGCCGCGCTGGGCAACGAGGTGAGACAGCTTCAGGAAACCAAGTTTGCCGCCATTTTCACCGGCATCCTGCTGGGGGTTTGCGTGGGCATGCATCCCTTTCAGTTCAGCTTCCTGCCCGCGCCCTTGCGGCTGGGGCTGGCAGGAGGGCCGCTGATCGTGGCCATCCTGATGAGTCATCTGGGCAAGATCGGGCCGCTGGTCATGCACATGCCGCTGAATGCGAACCGGGCGCTGCGGGAGCTGGGCATGGTGCTGTTCCTGGCCAGCGTGGGACTGCTGGCCGGCGAGCACTTTGTCGAGACCGTGCTGAGCCGGCAGGGGCTGGGCTGGCTGGCGGCGGGATTTCTGGTGACATTGCTGCCGCTGCTCGTCGTGGGAGTGGCGGCCAGGCGCTGGCATGGCATGGACTACATGACGCTCTGCGGGCTGCTTTCCGGCGGCATGACGGATCCTCCCGCTCTTGCCTTTGCCACGACCCAGGCACGTGCCGACTACCCGGCCGTGGCCTACGCCTCAGTGTATCCGCTGACGATGCTGCTGCGCATCGTGGCGGCGCAGGTGCTGGCCCTGCTCTGAGCAAGGGCGGCCTGCGACGTATTAACCAGAAATGTGAACACGAAGTTCAAGCACGGGGACCTGGAGGTCGTGTGAGGGCGTGGCCATGTCCGGAAGCGGCGCGCGGATGATGAAGTGCGGGGGCGGTGGCGGCGACCCGGGGTTCAACTCCCAGGTTAGGCCGGGCCGAAAGCGCGACTTCCAGCATCCCCGGTGCAGCAGGGTGTCGGCGGCGCCGTGGCGCAGGTAGGGGAAGCTGTTCTTGTGGCTAAGCGCCAGCCTGAGAGGATTCAGGTCGGAGGAGGTGCTGATGATGTGCATGGGGCGGACCGGGCCTTTTTGACAGGCGGCTTCGTAGGCCAGGATGGCGCTGAGTGCGGGAGCGGCCGCGCCCAGGCCGATGTCCCAGATCACGAGCGGCTCGCTACCAGGCAAAAGCAGGCGGCGGAGTTCCGAGAGGTCGATCTCCGTGGATGTGGGGATGGGCGTGCCGGAGGGCTGGTGCAGGATGCGGTCGCCCTGAAGCTGGTAGTCGCCCAGCGTCGTCGGTGCGCCCGGGCTGCTGCTGCGCTTCGGCGGTGTGACGGGGTGATCGACGTCCTCGGCCTGAAGGATCTCCCGTTTTTCGCGGTAAAGCTCCAGAAAGCGGTTCTCCAGGATGCTGCGCCTGACCTCGCGCATGAGCTGATGGTAGAAATGAATGTTATGCTGGCCGACCAGCTGCCAGCCCAGGCTTTCCTGCGTCTTGGTGAGGTGATGCAGGTAGGCCCGCGAATGGGTGGCGCACACGGGGCAGGAACAGGCGGCGTCGAGAGGCTGGTCGGAGAACTTGTAGATGGAGCGGCGCAGCTCGACGATGCCGTGGGAGGTGAAGGCCGTGCCACGTTTCGCCACCTGGGTGGGAATGATGCAGTCAAACATGTCCACGCCGCGATGCACGGCCTCCAGGACATCCAGCGGCGTGCCGACGCCCATGAGGTAGCGCGGCCGGTCGGCGGGAAGCATGGCGGCGGTGAGCTCGCACATGTCCTCGCGCTCATGCTTCTCCTCGCCCACGGCCAGCCCGCCGATGGCAAAGCCGTCGAACGGCATCTCCATGAGGCCTTCGGCGCTCTCCCGGCGCAGGTGCGGAAACAGCGCGCCCTGGACGATGGCGAACAAAGATTGCGGTGAATCCTCCCGGGCCGCCAGGCTGCGGGCGGCCCAGCGCCGCGTCACCTGAAGCGCCTTTCTGGCCGTGGCCTCGTCCGCCGTGCTGGGAATGCACTGGTCGAGCACCATCATGATGTCGCTGCCGATGGCCCGCTGGGTCCGGATGCTGAGCTCGGGGCTGAGCAGGATGCGGCGGTTGTCCACATAGCTTTGGAACACGGCGCCCTTTTCCGTCATCGACCTGGAGTGGGGCAGGGAGAAGATCTGGTAGCCGCCGGAGTCGGTGAGCACGGAGCCCGGCCACTTCATGAAGCGATGGATGCCTCCCAGTTTCTCGAAGACCTCCGGTCCGGGACGAAGCAACAGGTGGTAGGTGTTGGCGAGCAGGATCTGCGAGCCTGAGGCGGCCAGGGACTCCTGTGTCTGGGCCTTCACCGTGGCCTGCGTGCCGACGGGCATGAACAGGGGGGATTCGATCCTGCCGTGCAGCGTGTGAAAGGTGGTCGCTCTAGCCCGGGAGCCCGTGGCCTGGGCGTCGAGCTGGAACTGGAGTCGGGATGGCGGCATCCAGGCTTCATACGAGGGCTTCGCCGGATGAAAAGCCGGATGTGCAGGAGCAGCGCAGGTCCTGCATCGGGTCAGGCTGGCGGAGTCGCCGCCACCGCCGCAGCGTAGGACTGCTTCAGCGCCGGGTCGGTCTGCGTGTGGCTGCCGCGGTACACAAGCAGGAGGCCGAGTCTGGGGTGCCCGGTGGTGTTGGGCGCCGAATGATGGATGGTTTCGCAGTGGTGAATGGTGGCGTCGCCTGGCTGCAGGAGGCCGCAGAACTGTTCATCAAGCGGCACGCGGGTGGGCCTGGCCATGCCGATGCTGTTGCCGCGCACGCCGCTCGGCGCCGTAGGCTGCATGCCCTGTTTGTGGGAGCCCTGAACGAAGAAGACAGGGCCGTTGGCCTCGGTGACGGCGTCGATGGCGATCCAGACGGTGAGCATGTCCGGCGGCGTCTGGCAGAAGTAGGCGTTGTCCTGATGACAGGGCACGCCGGACCCGAGCCGTGCGGGCTTGTTGAAGGTTTCCACGCCGCAGAGGACGGGCTCGCCACGAACGAGCGGGGCGACGAGGGCCTTGATGTCGGCGCGTTCGCCAAGGGCACGGAAGAAGGCATTGTGCACCTCAAGCCGCCAGAGGTTACGGACGGTCTTCTCATCCTTCTCCAGGGTGCGTGCGTCCGCCGGCAGGCGGGCGAGGTCATTGCGGATGTAGCGCTCGAGCTCGGCGCGGACGGCACCGACCTCGTCCTGGCTGAGGAACTGGCGGATGAGCACGACGCCGTCGCGCTCGTAGTCGGCCTCAAGGCTGGCGGAAGGTGGGCAGGTCATGACGGCAAGCATGGAAGACCTGGCGAGGTCTGCCAACAAGCAAGCCCTGGTTCAACGGGTGAACCAGGGCTTGGAAGGTCGTAGCCGGGACTGGTCAGTCCATGTAATCGTTGATCAGGTTCTCCAGCATCTCCTGGCGGCCGCTGGCGGGGATCACTCCACCGAGTTTCAGCGCATGCTTCTCCAGGGACTCGAAGGTGGCCTTGCGCGTGGTCACGGTCTTGCCGATGCCGGATTCAAAGGTGGCATAGCGGGCCTTCACGAAGCGGTCGAGCTCGCCGTCCTCGATGATGCGGTGGGCAATCTTGAGCCCGCGGGCAAAGGCATCCATGCCGCCGATGTGGGCATGGAAGATGTCCACGACCTCGTGGCTCTCCCTGCGCACCTTGGCGTCGAAATTGAGGCCGCCGGTCTTGAATCCGCCGGCACGCAGAAGCTGAAGCATCATCTGCGTGGTCATGTAAATGTTGGTCGGGAACTGGTCGGTGTCCCAGCCGATGAGCTCATCGCCGGTGTTGGCGTCGATGCTGCCGAGGGCGCCCGCGTTGGCCGAGACGGCGAGCTCGTGCTCCACCCGGTGCAGCGCGAGGGTGGCGTGATTGGTCTCGATGTTCAGCTTGAAGTGCTCCAGCAGGTCGAACTCGCGGAGGAAGTTCAGGCAGGCGGCCGCATCGCTGTCGTACTGGTGCGTCGAGGGTTCGCGCGGCTTCGGCTCGATGTAGAACTGGCCTTTGAAACCGATCTTCCTTTTGTAGTCCACGGCCATGTGCAGGAAGTGGGCGAGGTTCGCGACCTCGCGCTTCATGTCCGTGTTCAGCAGCGTGGCGTAGCCCTCGCGACCGCCCCAGAAGGTGTAGCCGAGGCCGCCCAGACGGTGCGTGACCTCCATCGCCTTTTTCACCTGGGCGGCGGCGAGCGCATAGACGTCGGCGTTCGGGCTGGTGGCCGCACCCTGCATGTAGCGCGGATGCGCGAAGAGGCAGGCGGTGCCCCAGAGAAGCTTGATGCCGGTCTGCTTCTGCAGCTTCTTCAAATGGTCCGCGACGGCGTCGAGCGCGTCATTGCTGGCCTGCAGGTCATCCAGTTCCGGGGCGACATCGCGGTCATGAAAGCAATAGAAGCCCAGGCCGAGCTTCTGCATCATCTCGAAGCCGGCGTCAGCCACGCGTCTGGCGTTGTCGATGCTGTTGCTGCCGTCGTCCCAGGGGCGCTGGCGGGTTGCCATTCCGAAGGGGTCGCCGCTGCCGTTTTTCAGCGCATGCCAGTAGGCAAGAGAGAAGCGCAGATGCTCTCTCATGGTTTTTTTGCCCACGACTTCGTCGGCGTTGTAGTGACGGAAGGCGAGGCGGTTCTTCGTCTTCGGCCCTTCGTAGGCAATGATTTTGATTTTGGAGAAGTATTCCTGGCTCATGGTTGGGGTGGTGTTGTTGACGGGGTGATCATTGCGGGGAGGATTCGAACACGTCCAGCTCGTGGATGGACCAGTAAAGGCCTTTGACGCTGCCTGTGTCGGTGATGCGGATGAACTTTGTGTTTGAGGCTTTCGGGAACATGAACTCGGTGACGCTGGCATTTTCGCTCCTGCCTTCAAGGATGGGCTTAGACCAGGTTTGGCCGTCTGTGGAAAGCTCAATCTTCCAGCCTCGCGGCCAGTCGCCCTTGGAACTGGCGGTGTCGAGGTCGAGGCCGGCGACGTTCGCAGGCTGAGGCAGCTCGACCTGCACCCACATGCCCGGGGTCTGCGGGGTGTGGGTGTCCCAGCGGGTTTCGGGGTTGCCGTCGACCGTCTTGGTCAGGTCCTTGGCGTTGTGGCTGGCGGTGAGTTTCCAGGCGCTGCGGTTTTCGAGCGGTTGATGCGGGCCGGTGCGTTTGAGTTCATCCGTCGTCCAGGGCGTTGTTCGTGAGGCCAGTTCCCTCCGCAGCCTTGAAACCTCGGCCTTTTCAATGAACCGGCCGTTGTTGCCAAAGCTCTTGCGCACATAGCTGGCGATGTCGGCGAGCCATTCGTCCGTGTTGTTGGCCATCGGGATCATCTGCGCCTGGTAGGTTTTTCCATTCACCGGGCCGGTGAGGCCGTGAAGCAGCACGCGGAGGATGAAGTCACCTTTCTGGGCGAGCTTCGAGCCGGCGAGCGGCGGAGCGAGCGTCATGCCGGGCGCGAGGCCGTCGATGGCGGTGCCCTTGCCGTCCAGCCCGTGGCAGGTGAAGCAGAGCTCCTGGTAGATGGCCTGACCGCGACGCATCTGGTCCTTCTGCGCATGGGTGAACTCACGCGGGAAGCTGAGCTGGTTGTTGAGCATCTGGGAGGCGAGCTCCTTCACACCTTTCGAGGGGGTGGTGAGGGCCGTGAGGTTGATGAGCTTGGCGTGGTCCTTCCATTTCAGCTGCTTCGCGGTGAGCAGCGCCTGTGTGATGACGGAGGGGTCGCTGTCCTTCGTCAAGGCGATGACGCTGGTCTCCAGTGAGGTGTCGGTGAGCGATTCACCGGCGCGGATGGCGGCGCGGCGCAGCATGGGCGAGCTGTCCTTCAAGGCGGCAAGCACCTGATCGCTGGTGAGGGCGCCGAGGCCTTCGAGGGTCCAGAGCGCATGGAGGCGCGCGAGGGTGCTGTCATGCTTCCGCAGCATGGCGGTGAGCGCTGGCACGACGCTCAAGTCCTGCTTCAAGACGAGCAGCTTCTGGGCGGTGTCACGGTGCCATCCGTTCGGATGCGAGAGGGCCTCGACGAGCTGCGCAGGCCTGGCTTCAAGCAGCCTAGGCGCGGTTGCGGGTTTTGTCGTGTCATGCACGAGGCGCCAGACGCGGCCGCGGTTGATGATCTTCTCCATGCCATGCTGAAGGATCACCTTGCGCAGGTAGCTGCCTTCGCGGGTCCAGTTGCCCTCCTGGATGATGCCGCGGTACATGTCGCAGATGAAGAGCGTGCCGTCAGGCGCGGTCTTCATGTCCACGGGCCGGAAGCAGGCGTCGGTGCTGCGCAGGAACTCGCTTTGAGGATGAGGGTTGTGCAGGATCGTGATGCCGTCGTTCACTTCAATGGTGCTGCGGCGCACCAGACGGCCCACGGGCTCGCCAAAGAAGAGGTTGCCGCGCAATTCGGCGGGCAGTTGGTCGCCTCGGAAGATCTCACCGCCGCAGGTGGCGGTGAAGTGGTTGAGGGTGCCGTCGTCGCGTGACTTGCCGGGACCGCCTTGGTAGTCGCGCAGGCCCATCGCAGGCCACACGACCTCGAACCCGGGCTCGAACTGGGCCCTGGCGGCCGACTGTCCGTAGAGGATGTGGTTCTGGAAGTTGATCGGGCCTTTTTCGCCGCCGGCGTTGACGACCCAGAGCTTGCCCTCATCGTCCTGCGAGGCCCCCCACTGGCCGCCGTTGCCGGGGATGTCCTGCTTGATGAGCCGGCCGTCCTTCCAGCGCAGGCGGTAGTTGTTCACGGCGGTGTAGATCCAGTTGTCGAGCGCCCAGGTCATGCCGCTGGGCTGGTGTTCCAGGTTTCCGCCGCGCGGGCCGCCCTGATACACGAGCCTCTTTGCATCGCTCACCCCGTCAGCATTGCTGTCCTGGTAAAGGTGGATGTCGTTGGTGTCGGTTTCACCGATGAGCACGCCATCCGCCATTGGCAGCAGCAGGCGGGGCAGCTTCAGCTTGTCAGCAAAAACGCGGTGCATGTCATATCGGCCGTCATCCTTGCTCGACCAGTGCACCGACACGCGGCCTGTGCTCACCAGCTCGTCGGTGCCGTCGATGTCCCGCATGTAGCTGCTCATCTCGGCGACATAAAGCCGGCCGTTGCCGTCAAAGGCCATGCAGACAGGTTCGGTGATTTCCGGTTCGGAGAGGATCAGCTCCAGGTGGTAGCCGGCCGGCAGGAGGAAGGTCTTCTGCTCCTCCGCAGCGCTCAGGGGCTTCACCGACGGCATCGGCGGAAACTCTTCCGAGGGGGCGGCTGCAAGGCAGCCCAGTCCGGCGGCGGAGGCGAGAAGCAGATGTCGGAGAGGCATGTCGGATGGGTTGTTGTGCAGAACATACTTCAGGAGCTGTGTGTTCGTTTGGTGACAGCCTGCCAAACTTTGTTAAAATCCGGCCACGATGCCGCTCCGACTTCAAAAGGACTTTTTCGCCCGGATCGCCGATCCGCAGGGCGTGCGGGCCATTTTTGAGCACATGCCCGGCGTGTTCTTTTTCATGAAGGACGACCAGGGCCGGCACATCGCGGCCAACAGCGCCACCTTTGAGCGTTTCGGCATCAGGAACGAGCGAGAACTGATCGGCGCGATGGATGAGAAATTCTTCCCTCCGGACGTGGCGAAGGGCTATCGCGAGGATGATCAAAAAGTCATCCGCAGCGGCAGGCCGCTCATCAACCGGCTCGAGGTCTGGTATGACGAGCAGCGCAATCTGAACTGGTTTTTATGCACCAAGCTGCCAGTTCACGACCGTCAGGGCAGGGTGATCGGCGTCATGGGAATCACGCGACGCGACGAGGACCGCATGCGTCAGCATGATGTTCGCGAGGTCACGCTTGCCGTGAATCACGCGCGCCAGCACAGCCATGAAGTCATCACCACCGCCGAGCTGGCCAGGGCGGCCGGTGTTTCCGAGCGCCACCTTCACCGCAAGCTGCGCGCGGCGCTTGGCCTGAGCCCTTATGAGCTGCTGCTGCGCACGCGCATCCAGTCCGCTGCGGAGGCCCTGGCAAGGACCACGGCGCCGATCATCCAGGTGGCGCTGGATCATGGCTTCTGTGATCAAAGCGCCTTCACCCAGCAGTTTCGCAAGCGCACGGGCATGACGCCCAAAGAGTTCAGGCGGAGGCATCAGGGCTGAGCTCGCTCAAAACGGCCTCATCCGCAAAATCGAGGGCGGCGAAGGCCTGGTCGATGTGCGCCGGGGTGCGGCCTCCGATGAGCGTGCAGGCAATGCCCGGCTGATGCAGGGCCCAGGCGAGGGCGAGATGGGCCGGCGAATGACCGTTGCGTCTGGCGACGGTCTCGAGCCGGGAGAGGCGACGCCAGGCGTCCTCATGAAAATAGATCTGCTGATGGCCGGGAATGATCTCGAAGCGTGAGCCTGCCTGAACGCCGTTTTGATGCTTCCCCGTCAAAAAGCCGGCTCCTAGCGGGCTGTAGGTCACGATGGCGACTCCCTGCGCGGCGCAGTAGTCGCGCAACGCAGCCGTCATATCACTTGCCGCCAGGTTGTGGTTGTTTTGGATGACGTTGAAGCGCGGACCCAGTGCGCGGAGTTGATCGAGCGTGACGTTGCTGGCCCCGAACCGTCTCACCGGCAGCTTTTCCCATGCGGCACCGGCCTGCAGCGCGCTGACGTGCCATTGATGGAGGTAAAGCAGGTCGATTTGATCGACCCCGAGCCGTTGCAGGCTCAGGGTGAGATCAATGCGGTCATAGGGTGGCAGGATTTTGGTCGCGACGGTGATGTTCGCCGGTTTCCGCGACGCAAGCCACCTGCCGAGGATGCTTTCCGAAGCGCCGCCGCCGTAAGCCGCCGCCGTGTCGAAGTGGGTGATGCCACGCGCCAGGGCATGATCGAGCAACGCGAAGGAGGCGGCCTCGTCGATCTCACGCCCCAAGGTCACGCAGCCCAGGCCGATCCGGCTCATGGGCTGGAGGGCGGGCGTGACGGCGGGCGTTGTCATCGGTTAGGCTGGCCGGCGGCTTTGAGCTTTTGCTGCCTGGCAAGCTCCGTCAGATAGGCCGTTTCACGATCCTCGACATAGCGCCTGTAACCTTCGGGATCGACAAAGGGATTGCTTCCCCCGGCGACAAGGAGCCTGCGATGCTTGGCCGGAAGGTCGTAGTAGCCGCCGTGAGCGCCGAGAAACAAGTCGACCGGAAGACTTTTGAGGACGCGAAAGCAGTGCTCATAGTCCTGGGCGATGCCTGGGTAGTCCTGGTTGTTCACCAGGATGTAGCCGGGATTGACGTTGGGGCTGCCGATGATGACCGCGTTCAATCCGCCGGCCTTAAGTGTCCATGTGGTGCAGCCCGGGGTGTGGCCTGGAGTCAGTCTTGCCACCAGCGTGCTGCCGCCGAGCTTGACCTCCTGACCATCCTTCAAACGTCGGTCCACCCTGGCCGGGGTGAACTGGGTGTAGGAGGCCTTCAGCCGTGACTGGGTGGCTCCACCTTGTTCCACCGCACCCGCATCCTGCTCCATCACGAAGTATTTTGCGCCCGTTTCGCGGATGATCCGGGCGCTGCCGGCGCAGTGGTCGGAGTGGGCATGGCTGATGAGCAGCACCTTGATGTCACCAAATTTGAATCCCAGGTCCTCGATGCTTTGGCGGATCAGGGGCACGGAATGCTCGAAGCTGCTGTTGATCAGGATGTGGCCTTCCGGCGTGGTCACCAGGTAGGAGGCCAGATCCTTGGAGCCGACATAATGAAGGTTGCCTGCGATGGTGTGGGCGGGGAAGGGCTCCATCCAAGACGAAGGCTGGGCGCTTGTGTCGCAGCATGAAAGCAGGACGAGAGACAGGAGCAGGACGAGGCGCATGAATGGGAAGGGGGTCAGTAATTTTTGCCGCCAGGAATCGCGTGTGTTTCCGCGCTGGCACCCAGCACGGCGTCGAAGTCCGCTGCACAGCCGGAGAAGTGGGCGCAGACGGCGCTGAACTCGGCCCCATAGACGATGAACCTGGCCCCCAGGTCGACCAGCGATTGCATGTCCTCGCGGCTGCCGACAGGGCGGCCCCAGGCCTTGCCATGCCTGCGGCAGGCGGCGTCGAGCTGCTTCTGCACATCCAGCATGACGGGATCGGCAACGGCGGGAGTGCAGCCGAGGCGCAGGGACATGTCGCCGGGGCCGAGGAACAGCACATCGACCCCGGGAACGGCGGCGATGGCGTCAGCGTTCGCCAGAGCCTCAGGGGTTTCGATCTGCACCACGAGGAAGGTTTCACGGTTGGCCTGATCGGTATAATCGGCTGGTTTGCCGATCCAATAGCTGGCATCGCGACCACCGCCGCAGAAGCCACGATCTCCCAGAGGGGGGAACTTGATGGCGCTGACCAGGGCCGCAGCTTCCGATGCATTGGCGACATGCGGGATCATCAGCCCTGACGCGCCGTCTTCGAGGAGGCGGTAGAGGCCGTTTTTCTCCTTGGTTGGCGGGCGCCAGACGCAGTCGATGTCGGCGGCATGATGACGGCCGAGCATGGTTTCGACCTCGCGTGGATCCCAGACACGATGTTCGGCATCAACCCAGATGCCATCGTAGTGGAAGTGAGCGGCCACGGCAGGGTAGAAGGCGATGGGCGAACCCGTGCAGCAGAGGCGGGCGACCTGACCGGAGCGGAGCTTGGCGAGAACTTTGGAGCGGCGCATAGATTTGGAAAAGAACTACGGAATACACAGAATACACGGAAGGATTCATTGTTCGCGGAGCCAGTCGAGGGTGATGCGACGGATGCGCAGGCGGTTGAGGGCGCCGACCTTGCTGTCACCGGCGCAGTAGGCGAGGAGAATGGCATCGTTCGTGAAGTGAATGGCCGTGTAATGGTAGAGGCCGTCGGGGTCGCTTTCGACCAGCTTCCGCCTGGGCCAGGTTTTGCCTCCATCGGAGGAGACTGCGGCGACCAGAGGGTTCCGTTTTTTGGGAGGAAAAGGGAACATGCCGGAGTGGTCGTTGAAGAGCGCGAGCAGATCGCTGCCGCCAGGAAGTCGCTTGATGCTGGCGGGGCCGTTGGGGGATTTCAACTCGGTGGGGGACGGCGGAGTGAAAGTCCTGCCGCCATCCTGGGAACGGAAGCCATATTGGGCACCCTGGTCGGTTCGTGACCAGGAGAAGAGCGAGCCGTCCGCCAGTTCGACAATGCCAGGCTCCTGCAGTCCGCTGCCGCTTGGCACAGGCATGGCCCACCAGTTGGAGGATTCCGTCCAGGACCTGCCATCGTCGTCGGAGTAAAGCCAGGTGGTGATGGCTCGGGCGTCCCAGGAACGGCTGGCATGAGGGTCGGTGCCGCGTGAACGATGGAAGGCCAGGGGGACGATGATGCGGCCCTTGGATGTCTGGATGACCCGGTCGTTGTTGAGCACGAAGTAGCCGGGCGCCTGCTGGATCAGGCGTGGGTCGCTCCAGGTTTCACCCTCGTCCGATGAGGTGCGGATGTGCGGGCGGCAGTCGATCCAGCTGTTCTTGATGCAGTAGAACATCGCCAGAGTTCCGCTTTGCAGCCTGAGCAGGGAGACGCTCATGACATTGTTGCCGCCCGTGTTTTCAACCACCGTGGTGGGCGGGCTCCAGGTGCGGCCCTGGTCGTCCGAATGGATCTTCACGATGCGCGCGGGGCTTTCGTCCGCAGCGCCCCCGTAGAACTGGGAATAACAAAAAAGGATGCGGCCTGACTTCAGCGCGGTGAAGGAGCCTTCGGAGTTGCGTGGGTGCTCCGCCGAGGGATCGAGGTTCAGGGTGACCAGGCTTTCGCCGCGGACCGCGACGGCAAGCAGGAGGAACAGCAGGAATTGCTTCATGAGAGTGGCGCGGGTTACCAGACCGTCCAGCCGCCGTCGACTGCGAGGTTCTGGCCGTTGACGTAGCTGGAGGCGTCGCTGAGCAGGAAGGCCACGGCGCCGGCGATTTCAGGAGCCTGGCCGACACGGCCGAGCGGGACTTTTTTGCCGAGCCGCTCGACAAAGGCGGGCTGGTCGCGCTGGATGGCTGGGTTGGGGAAGGGGCCGGGGCTGACGGCGTTGCAACGCACGTTGGCAGGGCCGTAGTGAACGGCCAGATAACGGGTCATCTGCAGGATGCCCGCCTTGCCGACACCGTATTCCACCGGGTTGGGGTTCATCGGCGCTTCATAGATGGAGGGATCGGGGGAGACGGCCCCATACATGCTGGAGAACAGCACCAGGCTGCCGCCGCCGTTGGCCGCCATCGCATTGCCTGCGGCACGCGCCAGGGTGAAGGTGGCGGTGAGGTTGCCATGGTTGGCCATGTCAAAGTCCTCGGCCTTGAGATCGTCGAAGCGCTTGGCCGTGGAGGCGTAGGTCATGACCACCATTCCATGGGGCGTGCCGCGTGTGCCGAGCTGTTCCTGGATGAAGGCTTCAAGAGCGGGGATGTCGGCCGCATCAAGGCCCGCCGGGGTGACTCCCGGAGAGGCGCAGGCCCTGCCGGGCAGATCCACGCAAAGCACGCTGGCGCCGAGCTGGCAGAGCTGGGTGACGACGGCTTGTCCGAGGTAACCGGCGCCGCCAATGACCCAGATGTCGCGTCCGGTCAGATGAAAGGGTGTCTGGCTCATGGTCTGCCGATCTGAGTGACGGTCAAACCGCCGTCGATGGTGATGATTTCGCCGGTGATGTAGGAGGCGGCGGGAGAGCAGAGGAAGGCGACGGCGCCTGCGCAGTCGCGGGGGGTGCCCACGGTGCCGAGCAGGATCTTCCTTTCGTAATGCTTCAGCAGGTCGTTGGCGCGCGGTTCCATCCAGGTCTGGGTCAGGGGCGTGCGGATCAGGCCCGGGGCGATGCCGTTCACCCGGATGCCATGCTGGGCGAGGGAGACCGCCAGCGAACGGATCATCATGACGAGGCCGCCCTTGCTGGTGTCATAGGCGACGCTGTCCGCCTCGGCCTGGAAGCCGTTGGTGGAGCTGACGATGACGATGGCACCGCCGCCGCCAAGCGCGACCCGGCGTCGTGCGAAGGCCTGGGCGAGGAAGAAGGTGGCGCGCAGGTTGAGATGGAGCGTCTTCTCCCATTCCGACGGCGTCATTTCGAGGAAGGGCACATCAAAGAAACTGCCAGCATTGCAGACCAGCAGATCGAGCTGAGGCTGGATTTCGAAGGCTCTGGAAACGAGCTCCGCCGGAGCTTCAGGTGAGGTCAGGTCGGCGGACAGGTAGGGAGTGATGTCGTGTTCGGGCTGAAGACCGTGCCTGACCACGGCGGCGCCGGATTCCTGCAGGCCGTCGGCAATGGCTGCTCCGATGCCCTGGGAGGAGCCGGTGACCAGGGCGGCGCGGCCCTCAAGAGAGAATGCTTTCATCAGGAAGCTTCAGGTAGTTCAGGGTGTTGGTGCAGGCGATGCGGCGCACGACGGAGTCCCCGGCGGCCTTGAGCGCGGCGACCTCCTCGGCGTAGGTGCTGATCAGCTTCACAACCTTGCCGCTGATCTCGGCGGCGTAGCTGTAGAAGGGCGAGTCGCTGCCCCACATGAACTTGTCCGGATAGGCGGCGGCGAGGTCGGCGATGACACGGGCCGGGTTGGTGTAGTCGGAGTCAAAGCGCCGCTCCCGCGGGGCGATGTAGGCCAGGTCATCCACGGCGCCGACGCAGTGGATGCAGTGCGCGGAATTGTCGAACCAGGCGTTAGGCAGCGCCGCGATGCGGTCGAGGCATTCCTTGTCGAACCGGCAGGAGTGGGCGGCGCAGAAGCGGATGTCGGGGTTGGCCTCGGCGATGTCGAGGATGTCGTGAGCCTGCGCCCAGAGGTCGTCCCTGGCGACGCTGCTGTGAATGAGGAAGGGGACGTCCCATTCGCGGGCCAGGTCGAGAAAGACACGGCCCTCGTGCGCCAGGCGCTTGATGTCGCTCTGGATGATGGTGCTCTGAATCTTGATGCCGTGAAAGCGGTATTCGTTACGCAGCTTCAGCAGTTCGGCGGCCTGGGCGTCGGTCCTGCGCATGGGGTCCACCATGATGAAGGGCAGGATGCGCCGGCCCTCCTCGGGAAAGAGGCGCTGGCATTCATCCAGCAGGCGTCGGTTTTCAAAGGCGTAGGGGATGTCCTCAAGCCCGTTGGCGTCAAAGCCAAGGCCGCCGCTGCGGAACTTGGTGACGTCCATCGCGGCGTAGCTGACAAAGGGAAAGGCGACCCAGTGGGTGATGCCAAGAGCCCCTCCCTCCTGGGTCATGTCCATCATCTGCTGGGCGTAGGGGAAGTCGCCATGCAGATAGAACAGGAGGTCGGCGCCGATGTGATTGTGGCAGTCGATGAGCATCGCAGGAGGAACGGTTCAGGGTTTTCTGACGGCCACCGCCTCGATTTCGTAGCGGAGACTGGGCGGCAGGCAGTGGGTGATCGTGGTCCGGGCCGGCTTCGGGTCCGGGAAGCATTCGCGGTAGAGCTGGTTGTAGAGCGGCAGGTCCTCAGGATTGCGGACGTAGTTCCTTGTCTGCACCACGTGGGCGAGGTCGCTGCCGGCGGCTTCGAGGACCCTGCGCAGGTTGTCCACGCTGCGACGAAACTCGCCTTCGAAGCTGTCGCTGATGATGCTTCCCTTTTCATCCACGCTGGCCTGGCCTGAGACAAAGATGAGGTCGCCGACGACCACGCTGGGGCTGAACGGCAGGTGCGAGGTGGGCGTGCCGGGATCGCAGGGGTAGGAGACGAGCGGATGATTCATGAATCGAGCGGGTAGACGGGACGGCGCAGGTGCCTGTAGGGGAGGATTTTCAAGTTGCTGCTGCAGGGGCCGGGCGTGTCCACCCAGTACATGCGCGCGGCGATGGGATCATAGGCGCGGCGATGGGCGACGGCGGCCTTCACGCAGATGACGGAAAGCCGGGTGGGTTCGATGCCCTGGCTGCGCCACTGGCCGAGGTCAAAGGGGGGCGTCTTGATGCTGGTGAGCAGGAGTGTGATGCCTTCGTGGCGCACCACGGCGCAGCGGCCCATGTCAAAGACATCACCGCACATGCTGGCGAGGTGACTTTGCCTGTCCTCAAGTTCAAAGCGTCCGTCGTTCAAGGCCAGGACCTCGACTTCGAGCGCAACGGGGCCGGGGTCGATGCGGCTGCCCTTGCCGCCGATGCTGAGGGTGACTTTGGAGCCTTTGCCAGAGGCCTCCGCAGCCCTGACGGCGGCGGGGTCGGCGATGCAGATGGCGCTGTTGCAAATTAGGTTATCCAGCAGGGCGCGGAGAAGGCCGGTGCAGTCGCCTGGAGCACCGCCGCCAATGTTGTCGGAAGGCTCGACAAGCACGGTCAGGCCTTTGGAAGCGGCGATGACCCGGGGCATGACCTCGGCAAGCGGCGCGTCGGTGACATTGCCAAGGTGCTTCATCTCGGCTGCCTTGGCGGCGAGCTCCGCCAGGCATGCCGACATGGCTGAATCCTCAGTGCCGGTGGCCAGCAGGCTGACGCCTGTGAACTCCGTGTCGGCGAAGGCGAAACCGGCGACGATGCTGACCGACCAGACGCCCGGAAGTTTTTCCATCCGCCGGGCCATGGCCTCCAGGGTCTGCATGGGATCCTTGGCCGTGGCGGTGCCTGTGGGGGGCCAGACGATGTCGGTGACATGCAGCCGCTGGTGCGGGCGCTCTCCGGTTTCCAGACAACGCTGGAGCAACCGGGCGGAGATGCAGGCCGCCTCACGGGCGTCGGTGTGAGGATTCTCACGGTAGCCGACGAGGCAGTCGGTGCGCTCCGCCATGGCGGGTGTCAGGGTCGCGTGAAGGTCGAAGACGCCAAAGACCGGCACCTCAGCCAGGGCGGGAAGACGGCGCATTCTGGACAGAAGCTCGCCTTCGACATCCTGGATGGATCGGGCGGTCATGGCGCCGTGGAGGATGAAATAGAAGGCATCCACAGGCTCGCCGAAAAAAGGTTCGGCGTGGGCGAGGAAGTCGCTCCAGAAGGCCTCGATGACCTCATCCTCCACGATGGCACCGGGCTGGGCCCGATAGTCAACGGTGGGAAGCATCCGCCAGTTCCAGGAGCGGGCGAGTTCAAGGACACCGCCCAGCGGTGAGCTGTCGCCCTCAGCCTTGAGCAAATCGAGGCCTCGCGTGACCTGAAAGTCCTGGAGACCGGTTGTGCCTTCCAGGAAGGTGTGGGTTTCATGGAAAAGGCCTGCGACCAACACCCTTGGGCGCCTGGGCGAAGCCTGATGAACGTCGGATGAATCGGGCATGGCGGTGGGTGACTTCGTCATCCGGAAAAACCTCAGTTCGCAGGCTTCCATTCAGCGGCGTGTTTGGCGAAAGCCGCCTCTGCAAGGGCCAGCGCTTCGTCGATGTCCTGCTGACGATGGGCGAGGCTGACGAACCAAAGGCCGCGTTCGATGGCGCGCACGCCCTGCTCGAGCAGGCAGATGCGGAGGTGTGCCCAGCGGGGGGCGTCCTGGCGCCTGGCATAATCACGGTAATCCTTGATGGGTCCTTCCGCGGCGCCTGGTTTCAGCATCACGGAGTGGAAGGCGGCTCCGGGGCCGTGAGGACGCAGCGGCACGTTGTGCCGGTCGGCGAGAGAGCGAAGCCCGGCCATGAGCTGGCGGCCAAGGTCATTGGCGATTTGCGGGTGCGTTTCGCCGAGGCCCAGCACATGATCGAGGCACCACTTCGAGGCGGCGAGGCAGAGTGGGTTGCCATTGAGAGTGCCCGCATGAACGACGCTGCCTTCGATGATTTTCTTCATGGCGGACTCCTTGCCGGCCAGGGCGGCGAAGGGGACGCCGCCGCCGATGGCCTTGCCCAGGATGGTGAGGTCAGGGGTGAAGCCCAGGTATTGCTGGGCGCCACCGGGGCCGAAGCGGAGGCCGGTGATGGTTTCATCGGCGATCATGAGCATGCCGTCTCGGTCGCAGAGTTCACGGATGGTTTCGATCTGGCCGGGCACGGGCTCCATGCAGCAGGTGTTGCACATGATGGGCTCGAAGATGATGGCGGCGATCTGTCCGCGATGTCTGTCCACCTGTCGGCGCAGGTGCTCCGGGTCGTTCCAGCGGGCGACGACGAAGGTGTCGAGCACTTCGGGAATCACGCCCTGGCTGGGATGCAGGCGGGTGGGGTTTTCATCGTCCCCCCATTTGTCGGGAGGCGGCGCAAAGCCGACGAGGCCTTCATCGGCCCAGCCATGGTAGGCGCCTTCGAACTTCAGGATCAGCGGCCGGCCTGTGTGGGCGCGGGCTAGGCGAAGGGCGGAGAGCACGACCTCGGTGGCGCTGTTGTTGAAGCGGATGCGTTCGGCGCCCGGCATGAGCTTCTGGAGACGTTCGGCGACCTCGATTTCGAGCTCACACTGGGCGGCCCAGTGGGTGCCTTTCCTGGCCTGGTCGGCGATGGCGTCCGCCATGCCGGCGGGGGCGTGGCCGTAGAGCAGGGCGCCCTGGCCGATCTGGAAGTCGATGTATTCGTTGCCGTCCACATCCCAGACACGCGATCCGGCGCCATGGGAGAAGTATAGCGGCACGGGCTGCTCCATCCTGCGGATGCCGCTGTTGACTCCTGCGGCGATGCTGTTCTGGGCGCGTGCGAAAAGGTCTCGGGATCTGGCGTAGCGGTCGGTCATGGGAGTTGAAACAAACGGTGGCTAAGGGCGGCATATTCGCATTCATGAGCCGGAACCGACGAGCGGCGGCTTGTGGTCTCCGGATGTCACCAAACAGGCGGAATCCGTGCCTCCTTGGCAACACAGTTTGTTGCCAGAAATTCAACGCCTGCTAGACTTGAGTGTCTCAAGGAGGATCCATTGTCAGACAATTGATTCAGCACGCATGCCCGCCCCCCGACTCATCCTTCTCGCGGTCGTCATCCTGTCCTGTGGATGCCAGGCGCCACCGCGGGGGAACTTCAAGATCACGCTCAAGGACGGCAGGGTTTTCCTCTGCAAGGGGGAGCCCAGGTTC
>Ga0315900_10004325_pt1 | contig 20104 bp, 19 predicted proteins | sample LakEriMetagenome_FD_203521 | JGI IMG/M metagenome (GOLD analysis project Ga0315900, IMG submission 203521) | Freshwater fungal communities from buoy surface, Lake Erie, Ohio, United States - Buoy 12 MA114 | ecosystem: Environmental > Aquatic > Freshwater > Lake > Lake biofilm | place: USA: Lake...
CAATAAAGCCATGTCCAACACTCCAGCTGCCTCCGCCCAAAGGGCCGAGGCTAGCGTCCGAACATGGGTCAAATCTCAGCAGCAACTTCACCCCAAACCGGGTCACTTCTCAGCGGCATTCAACAACCACGCGGGAATACTTCATCGGCACCGTGCTGGTGTCGCCAACAGATCAGAAAAACCACTATGAGGTGATCGACGGCCAGCAGCGCCTGACCACCTTCTTCCTGCTGCTTTGCGCGCTCAAGCATTTGTTCCAGGGCGAACCGCAGCGACAGATGATCGCCGGGCTGATCTCGACCAGCTACGTGGACAGCGATGGCGAGGTGTGTACCACCCTTAAGCTGGAACCGCGTTACGAGAGCGCGGGCGAAGTGATGGCCAAGCTCGTGGAGCTGGACGCCGAACCTATGGCCGTGCGCGCAGGCATCCAGGCTTCGGGCATCGCCAGCTTTGGCTCGCTGGAGAATCTGGTTAATGCCTACAGCACACTGTATCGGTACCTGAAGGACAACTACGACGATACGGCCAAGCTGAAGAAGTATTGGGGCTATCTGGCCAACAACGTGGTGTTCATCCAGATCTCGACGGACGTCAGCAGCGCGCTGAAGATTTTTGAGACCATCAATGAGCGCGGCGTGGGCCTGAACCCGATGGATTTGCTAAAGAACCTGCTGTTCACGCAGGTCAATCAAACGCAGTTCACCCAGCTCAAGGACGAGTGGAAGAAAATCACCAAGCCGCTGGAGAAGGAGAAGGAAAAGCCGCTGCGCTTCCTGCGCTACTTCCTGATGGCCAACTACGTCATCAAGAATGCACGCGGCGATGCGGTGGTGCGCGAGGACGAGATCTACGACTGGTTCATCGCCAAGGGCAACGCGGCGCTGTGCGATTACGAAGGCAAGCCCTTCGAGTTCGTTCGCAAGGTGATCCGCAACGTCGAGCACTACCTTGCCTTTGCCAACGGGCTGGGCAATGACGGCAAGCCTAGTCTGGCGATGGACAGCCTCAAGCGGCTGACCGGTGGTGCATTCAGCTTACACTACGTCTTGCTGCTGGCGGCGGCGAATTTTCCGAAGCCGCTGTTCGACCACTTCGTGGCGCAGCTAGAGAGCTTCCTCTTCTACTACATCTTCACCAAGACGCCGACCAAGGATCTGGAGCGCAGCTTCTCGCAATGGGCCGACGAGCTGCGTGCAATAGCCGAGGCCAGCGATCCGGTGAAGCAGAAAGTGCAGCTCAACGCCTTTGTCGCCGACCGCTTCGAAAAGAACATGGCGGGCAAGTCGCAGGAACTGGCCGACGCCCTCAAGCGCTTGACGCTGTATTCGATGCAGCAGTACCGCACGCGCTACTTGCTCGCGCGACTGACTCAGCACGTCGAGATGGCGTTCAGAGGGCTGAAGACCCCGGGCAGTCTGGAGCCCTTCACCAAGTTGGAAATCGAGCACATCCTGCCCGACAACCCGAAGGCGGAACTGCGTGCGACGTGGGCTGCAGAGAACCCGAACGCGACCTACGACGACTACAAGAATCGCCTCGGCAATCTGACATTGCTTGAGAAGCCCATCAACATCGTCGCGGGGAACGACTTCTACGCGGCCAAGCAGGTCGAGTATGGCAAAAGCGGCAACTACCTGACCCGCAGTCTGGTGGCGCTCACCGACGTTGGACAGAACACATCGATTTCCCGGATCAACACCAAACTGGCGGCTTTTCCTGCGTGGAATGCCGCATCCATCGAGCAGCGCCACGGACTGCTCATTTCCTTGGCGCAGGAAGTATGGAAGACGACGGCCATCGACATCTAATCTCGGCCTAGGCAATGGAGTTTTCTTGGTAGTCCCGCCGCCGATCCACGCCTTGTAATGACCTATTTCACTTGGCGTGTAACCGCTGTCTGTGCCCCACTGTTTTTTGACTTGACTAGTTGGGTGCTGGTCCGCGGCGGCTCATGCCGCGAGGACGGCGGGCTTTGCATCACGCCAAGCCGAGGGCTGCCGACAGGCGGGGCGCAGACAGCGGTTACGTCCATCACGAATGAGAGATTTCCGGTTGTGTGCGCATCTTCCCGCCAGATAATGCCATGGGAATTGTTTGGTTGAATTTTGGATAAGCGCGCTCCAATCCCCTCTTAAAAGAGGGCCAGTCCTCTGCTGCACGAAGTAAGGCGATCACGCCGGATATGTGTTCTTTTAATTTTGGATGGCCACGATCAGGATTAAACCATTGGTGGTGTTTATGTGTGCGCCGCCCCCGCGGCCTGCGGCGCATACGCATGGGCTGCGTCGCCCCTGATCGACACTGATCCCGCCCGCCGGCGCCGCGACCGACGCTCCTGCCAACCCGAACACGCCGGGGACCACACGCCAGGACCGAGATTCGGGCGCTTTTGCGCGCGCCGCCGCCGAATCCGCCTCCGCATCGACATTTGACAGGCAAGGCCGGATGGTGATCATTTTTCCTATCGAGTCTTTTTCTCGTTGGAACCTAACATGAGGCCCGTCATGCGGATCGTTAAGTTTGTGCAGGTTGGAATCTTCGCGACCGTAACGTCCACGGTGGTGCAGGCGCAAGTGTCTCACGCTGACTATGAGAAGTTTAGGGCGATGAATAGCTCCGCGCTCACGTCGGTTAGTAAGGCTTCAGACTATGTGCAAAAATGTTTCGACCGAACTTCTACCTCGGCCGATAGGCAACGCAGTCTTGCGGCCGCTCTCGCTGAGTATGACAACGCGACTCGCCTTTTCACTACGGTGTTGCGAAGCGTGCCGCCGAGCTGGGAACGCCTCTACGTAATCGCGAGCGACAATTTGAAGAGTCTCCCGGACAGACGGAAGCTAGCTGATGACGTTTGCAGCAGGCGCTGAGGCGGATGACGTCCCGCTGATTGTTGGGCTACGCAACTTCTCTTCTGTAAATGCGCGAGGGTCGAATGCGATGGGGTGGGGGTTCAGGGGTTCATGGTGAGGTAGGTTTTGCCGCGCGGGACCGCACCGTCTCGTGGCGGCGATCTTCGCGGTCATGCACGGCGCTGGACTTGCGACCACGGCGGCCCCCGGCGAACTGGTCGGTCGCGGGCCTCGCTATCGCCGGCGTCGGCCCGAGGACACCACCCTCCATGCCCTGCTGCGCACGCATGCGCCCGCCTTCTTCGCGCGTGCCGAAGCCGGCAGCATGGCCATACCGGGTTCGTCAAGGCCGAGTTCGACGCCACGCTGGCTTGCGGCCGGCCCGAGCACGGCATCGTGCGGCTTCGCTGCGCGTCTTGCGGCCATGACGCGGTCGTCGCCTTCAGCTGCAAATGCCGAGGCTTCTGCCCCTCCTGCGGCACGCGGCGCATGGAGGCGAGCGCGGCGCATCTGGTCGACCGGGTCCTGCCCCGCGTGCCGGTGCGCCAATTCGTGCTGACACTGCCGATCCATCTGCGACTGCTGCTTGCGGTCCGACCAGGCCTGATCGGGCCAGTGCTAGGCGTGGTGCATCGCCTGCTCGCCCGGCATCTTGCAGCCCTGGCGGGGCTGCGCGACGCCCTCTGCGCAACCGGCGCGGTGACGATCATCCAGCGCTTCGGGTCGGCGGCGAATCTCAATGTCCATTTCCGTTGCCTGGCCCTGGACGGCGTCTATTGGGTCGGGAGGGACGGGCGGCCCGCTTCCACGGTGTCCTCGCGCCGAATGCGAAACTGCGTGCGATGGTCGTCCCGCAATCGCCCGGATCCGCGCGCCCCAGGCATGACTGCCGCCCACCGGGCGGCGCCGACGCGGCGGCTTCGGTCGGTCGAGCGGATGCGCCCGCGCCCGCCTTCACTCCAAACAGACCCTGGAACCCTCCGTCGTCAAATCATCCGAAACCGATGTGTGCTGCCTAAGACGGTATCTGGCCGATGCGAGCCCGAAGATGGCAGCATGTAAAAGATGCTCACACGCTCTCCACCAACCTAAACCCGCGCGACGCCAACGGCAGGCTGTCCCTGCTGGTGGTGGCGTCCTCGCCCGGCGCGTTCATGGCCTCGCCCTCTCACCCCACCCGTCTCTTCACCACCTGCACATGCAGCGCCGCTGCTGGCAGATCCACGGTGGAAAGGCTCACATTCCGCGCCGTCACGCGCACCTTGTCATTCGACCAGACATGGCAATCCAGCACAAAGGCAATGCTGCTGGTATCTAGCGAAGCATCCGCAAAATCCCCCCGCCGCGCGCCGGGCACCGTCACATCTGCGTTCGTCGTTGTCCCTGGCGCCATGCTTGGCAGATCCCAACTGGCCGAGAACATCAGCGTCCTCCCGCCAGCAGGTAGTGCGGGGCAGCCCGAAAGTATCGCCGGCGCATCCTCCGGCAAGCCGTAAAGGCGCAGTGCTTCCAACTCAATCTGCCCGTCAAAGCCGATGATCCCGATCTGCGCAAAGGCAACCTCCGGCCCAAAGCGCACCGTCTGGCGGCGATTGAGGTCGCTCTCCTGCATTACTGCCCCTGCCTGCCAGGTTTTGGAGGTTGGTGCCCATTGCAAAGTCGTGCCGGATGCCAACGCATCGCCGGCGATGTTTTCCCGCACAATGCCGGCGCCATCAAAGCAACGCAGACAAAGCCGCCCACCATCCGCACCCCCCACCAGCCAATGCGCCAGCGCGAATTCCTTGGCATGGGTTGTTTGCACCACAAAGCCGATGCCGCGATTGGAGTTCAGCAACAGGCCACGCGCGGTGGCGGTGATACCATTCAGCCCATTCCAGGACAGCGCGGCCATGGCGGTCTCGGCGGTGGTGGAAGTCGCCATGATGCAGGCGCCCTCCACACCAATCTCCGTGCCGCTCTGCCAGAAAGCGGCGGCGCGGATATTTGGGATATGCGCCAGCAAGCGCGTGAGGCGCGATGTTGGCGCGCGGTGGCGGTTGAATACGGCATTACCGGCGCGTGTGGCGCTTGGCGTGTAGTCCACGCCAATCGAATAGCTCTGCGCCCAGGCCACATCATATTCGCAATCGGTGGCGGCGGCAGTGTGCCGCGCGGCAAAGGGGGAACAGCCCTCCATCCGCATATTGCGCGCGATAATGGCCGTGCCGTTTGTCTCATTCAAGAAGGGAATGGCGACATTGGGGTCAAGCTGGCGCAGCTCGAAATTCGGCGCGTCAAAGACATGGCGATTGTGGTTGTTATAGGCGTCCGCCGCACCGCGCGAAAACCGCACGCCAAAGCGGTCCAGCGCCGGGTTGATGCCCGTGCCGCAGGCGAAATGCCCGCCATAGTATCGGATGGAGGTATTCCAGGCCGTCGCCGTCGCGGCATACGCATCAAGCCCGTAGCGATTGTTGAGGATGCGTCCCAGGTTCAGCGTGCTATCCTCAAAGCCGCGCCCATCGCCCAGCGTGCGCAGCCCAATGGTGAACCCGGATACCAGGCGGAGATCAAGCAGCGAGGAATCAAGATTGCGCGCCAGGATGCCGATATCATTCTCGCTGACCCAATCGGATTGGATCTGCCGGGTGACTTGCAGCCCGAGGTACAGCTTTTCGCCATTGCGCGTCGTGCCGCCATCACCCAGCGTCAGCACCGTGGCGGGTGCGTTGGTGGCGCCGGTATATTGAATGATGCCCTGCATGATCAGCCCGCGCGCGCCGCCACCAAGCACAACGCCCGCATCCACACGCCAGGTACCGGGCGGGATGATGGCGAATTTCTTGTCTGCCGCCGCGCGATCAAAACAGGCCTGGATGGCCGCACGATCATTCGCCGCGCCATCGCCAAGCCCACCGAAATCAAAGGGCAGCACAGCTTCTCGGTCGCGCAGATATTTCGCCAGATCAGTCTTCGAGATATTCTGCCCCAGTACCAGCAGATCATCGATGCGTGCGGCCATGGCAGCGCCCCTAGATTGCGGTAGCGGTGACCGGCCCGATCAGCGCGGAGACATTGCCCTCGGCCGAGACAGAGCGCAGCCAATACCAGCGGGCAGCACCAACACTGAGGCCGGTGCGATCCCAGGGCAGTGCGGTGGGTTCGCTGGCCAGCTTCACCGCCTGGGCAAGATTGGCGCTGCTCGCTTCAAAAACCTGCAACCGCACAACCTCCGGCGGCAGGATCCCCGAAAGCCGCACACCGCCCGCAATGCCAAGCGCTGCCAGTGCGGTGACGCCGCCGGGAATGGCAGCCTCCTGCCAGCCAGATACCGCGCCACTGCGGGCCACGGCGCGGAGCCTGAACGCCGTGGGCTCGCTGGTGGCGATGGAAGCCGCGGTGGCGCTTAGCGCCCCGCCATAGCCCTGCCAGGCGGCAACAGAGGCCGGTCGGAATTCCAATTCATAGCCTGACAGATAGGCGCTGCCGACCGCCGCCCAGGAAATCGCCATTGCGGCAAAGTTGGCACCTGCCGGTGTCTCCACACTTATCGTCGCCGGCGCGGCAATCACGCCCGGATTGGGCAGAACGACCGATGGGCTATCGCCGGTCGCGCGTTCATCAACGGCAGGGTCCCAATCCCAAATCGCAGGATCTTCCTCAGCCAGCGTCAGATCCACGCCACCATCGGGTGCCAGCCGCCAACCCGTCACCCGCGCTGGGAATGGCCCCAGCCGGTCAAGCGCCAGCGTCACACTATCCCAGGGCCGCAGCCGGAGCGCGGAGAGATTTGCCGGAAAGGCCACTTCGCGCTGGCGGCGATTGCGTTCCAATTCGGCCTTCATGATGCGCTGCACGGTTGCGACCGAGGTCGTCAGCGGAAATTCCATGCTGCGATAAATCGCCTCGCCGCCATCCTCGGCCACGTAATTCGCGGCCAACAATGGCGGCGCATCGGTCGGCTGCCAGTTTTTTGCAGGGTCCACATAAACTGCGCGCACGCCGTTAAAGAGATCCCGACGCGGGCGACTACCCTGGATGGTAACATCGCCCCGCAGCGCATTGGCATTGAGTGTGGTCACAGGCAGTGCCGGTCCGCCGGCATGAACAAAAAACCGCCCGCCCGAGACCACCAGCGCGCCCGCCATGGCTGCGACAAGCTTGCGGGTGATGGCGATCTTGCCTTCGCCCAGCGAGACACGCCCATTGACCGTGTAGCGCTTTTCATAAACCCCGGCGCGCGTGCCGATCAGCTCATCACAGATATTAGCTGCGGCGATCAAGGCGGGAATGTCGATATCATCCCAGGATGCCTTCCAGCCAAAGGGCGCGGTGAGATACCAGGCAAGGCAAAGCGCGGGATTGTCAGACCAGCCGGTGGTGTTCGTGCGCGGGTCAAGAATGTTATTCGCCCCCTGCACCAGGGCAGCAATGTTCGGCGGGCCAGAGGGAAAGGCCTGGGCAGTGATTTTGAGCCGCACCGCGACATAGGCACGCCCGCGGCCACGATGATTGGCGGTCCATTTACCGGCGGTCTCGGCAATCAAGTTCCCATTCGCCGCTTGGTCTGCCGCGCCCAGATGGCGATCAATCCGCACCAGGCCGGAGAACTTGGCATCGGTCGCGAGCGTATCACCCAGCCAGACATCGCCGATGGAGTGCACGCGATGTGCGGCGAGTACGACAACGGCATAAAAATACCCATCAGCGCGGCCCTGATCATCGGTCGCGGAATGGATGAACACGATGGGCCCGCCGACCTTACAGCGGCCAAAGACGATCTGATGTTCCGTGAGCGGCTGGCGGACGGATTGCGTGCGCCCCGCGCCTGGGGCGGTGGCGTCATCGCCCGCGCGGGCGGGAATGACGGGGGCTGAGGGCGGTCGTGTGGGAAAGACCGAATTGCCAACACTGGTAATGGCAAAGGCAGTGCCAGCACCGACCAACGCACCGATGATGCCACCACCGACTGCGGCTGAGGCCACCGCACCGACGGCGACGGCAATGATCGGGATGGCGACGGGCATTCAGCCAATCCTCCAGGCGAGGGAACATTCCGTAATTGCTGCCGTGGTCAGGCCATGCGTGCCGACAAAGGCCGCGCGCCCTGCTTCGACCACCACGCCAAGGCGCGGTGGGCTTCATGACATCGACTTCCAGGGAGAAGATGGAAGGAGTGCACTGCGCAAGCCTGAGAACGCAGTCATGTAGATTCAGTGCGCGGGCCGACGGATAGACTTGCAGGCTCGTTACAGATTACACGGTTTCAAACACATTTGGTGGCGCTACGCTGCTTAGGCCTCGATACCTTGACTTAACCCTTGCGTACGACAGTTACCAACGCCGGTCTAGGCGACGGAGTTGATTCTGCGCAGCCGGGTCACCTTGGCGGGCAGCCCGCTGCCACCAAAGAATTGCCTCTTCGCGGTTGCGGGGCACCCCTTCACCTAACTCCAACATAAAGCCGAGGCCGACCTGTGCATCGACGTGGCCCTGCTCCGCGGCGCGCCGATACCAGCGCGCGGCCTGACCAGCATCCCGTGCTACTCCACGACCCGAATCAAGGATAGCCGCAAGATACACCTGAGCGTCAGCATCACCCTGCTCGGCAGCCTGCCGAAGCCAATGCACCGCCTGTGCATCATCGCGTGCTACGCCACGACCTGTTGTTAGCATCTTGGCGAGTTCGATCTGCCCGTCGGCGTCACCCTGTTCGGCGGCACGCCGAAACCATTGCACCGCCTGCGCGTCATCCCGCGTCACGCCTCGCCCATTTGCCAGCATAAAGCCGAGATTGGTCTGCGCGTGGGCATTGCCCCGTTCGGCGGCGCGGCGATACCATTGCACCGCCTGAGCATCATCGCGCGCCACGCCACGCCCTCTCGCCAGATTTTCACCAAGGTTGTTCTGCGCGTCAGCATCACCCTGCTCGGCAGCCTGCCGAAGCCAATGCACCGCCTGTGCATCATCCCGCGCAACGCCACGACCTGCTGTTAGCATCCTGGCGAGTTGGGTCTGCCCGTAGGCGTTACCCTGTTCGGCAGCACGCCGAAACCATTGCACTGCCTGGGCGTCATCGCGCGGCACACCTTCTCCGAGCTTCAGCATTAGGCCGAGGCTCGCCTGCGCGACGGCTAAGCCCTGTTCGGCGGCGCGGCGATACCATTGCGCGGCCTCTGCAGTATTGCGGGCTACACCCTCTCCAAACAGAAGCCTAGTGCCGAGATTGTTCTGCGCGTTGGCGTGGCCCTGCTCGGCGGCGCGGCGGTACCACTGCACGGCCTGCGCATCATCACGCGCCACGCCACGCCCTCTCGCCAGATTTTCACCAAGTTTGTTCTGCGCGTTGGCATTGCCCTGCTCGGCGGCCAGTCGATACCATTGCACTGCCTGCGCGTCGTCACGCGCCACACCTCGTCCGTCGCTTAGCATATTGCCAAGGTTGTTTTGCGCGAAGGCGTTCCCCTGATCTGCGGCGCGGCGATACCACTGCACCGCCTGGGCGTCATCTCGTGCCACGCCACGCCCACTCGCCAGCAATTCACCAAGGTTATTTTGCGCGAAGGCGTTCCCCTGATCAGCAGCGCGGCGATACCATTGCACCGCCTGGGCGTCATCCCGCGTCACGCCTCGCCCACTTGCCAGCATAAAGCCGAGATTGGTCTGCGCGTGCGCATTGCCCTGATCCGCGCCGCGGCGATACCATTGCACCGCCTGAGCATCATCGCGCGCCACACCACGCCCATTTGCCAGCATCAGGCCAAGGTTGCTCTGTGCTATGGCATTGCCCAGATCGGCTGCGCGGCGATACCATTGCACTGCTTGGGCATCATCGCGCGCTACACCCCTTCCATTCTCATGCATGAAGCCGAGATTAGTTTGTGCGTCGGTGTGCCCTTGGTCGGCGGCGCGGCGATACCATTGCACGGCCTGCGCATCATCACGCGCCACACCTCGTCCGTCGCGTAGCATATCACCAAGGTTTTTCTGCGCATTGGCATTGCCCTGATCAGCAGCCAGACGATACCATTGCACTGCATAGTCGTCATTCCGCGCCACACCCCGCCCAGATGCCAGCATTTCGCCAAGATTATTCTGCGCCAATGCCATGCCCTGTTGAGCGGCACGCCAATACCACTGCGCCGCCTGGGCATCGTCCCGCGGCACGCCGCGTCCCGTTGCCAGCGCATAGCCCAGATTGTTTTGCCCAATGGCAAGGCCCTGATCAGCGGCACGCCGATACCATTGCACTGCCTGGGCGTCATCGCGCGCCACACCCTGCCCGTTCTGCAACATGAGGCCGAGGTTGCTCTGCGCGACGGCGTTGCCCTGCTCGGTGGCGCGGCGATAGGCGGCAGCCGCTTCAGCGTGAAGGCCAGCCGCTGAGAAAACGCGTCCCAGCCATGCCTGGAAGCGCGGCTCTTGCGGATGGGCTGCAATGGCAGCCTCACAGGCGGCACGGGCTCGGGGGACGTCAATCGCCGTTGGCGCCACGCCATCAACCAGGGCAGCGCGGCCCAGGGCAGACCGCAGCGGTTGAGCCAAGCGGTCGCAATCCGTGATGCCGGGCGCGACGCCGGGTGCGGACTGCGCTGCGCCTGTCTGAACAAGGGCCGTTACGCCAAGGAACGCTGCAGCCCCCATGGTGGCGGCCAGCCGGAACAGCTTAGGCGGCAAAAAACCGAGCGGCGGAGCCATGCGAAACCCTCCTTTTTCTTGGCAGAACGATGTCCCATGTCTCCCTGGCCAGAAAGCTCGGCAAAGCACGAAAATGCAGAACCGAGGCCATCAGCGAACCGGCGCAGGCATTGGGGTGGATACTGCCTCCTGACGGATTTTCAGCATATCTCGGTGCGCTGACGCAAGGGTGTTGCGCAGTCATGCGCGGGGAATTCGGGCGTGAGTGCCTTGGTGGCCTTTGGAGGGCGGCGGGACCGCGGCCAAGAGGGCATGATGATCCGGGTTCCGCACGCGCCTTGGTCAGCCGATCCTCCAGGCATAAGAGCATTCCGTAATTGCAGCAGTGGTCAGGCCGTGTGGCCCGACGAAAACCGCGCGCCCGGCTTCAACCACCACGCCAAGGCGCGGCGGATCACCGGCCAGGACGATATCGCCAGTGCGCGCATAGGCCGGTGCGATGCGCGGAAAGCCTGCGCTATCAGCCGAAGCCGCAAGGCAGGGCAGGATCTTCACGCTGGGTTTGTGGCCTGTCACTGCTTCGACAGCCGCGAGCGCGAAGCTGGCGCAATTCCACTGCCGTGCGTGAAAGGCGCGTGCCTCCGCAGCCGACAGCAGCGCCGCCAGCCGTACCGCCCAATCCGCCCGCCGCATCACTGCGCCGGGAGCCGGATTTCCACCTCCTGCAAGGCAGGCACGTACTCAAAGAAGCGGTCGCCCTGATGTTCCGCCTGCTGGTCGGCATCCGTGTAGCGACGCACCTCGGCGCGCTCGAGATCCACCAGCCGGCTTTCGCAGGTCAGGGCAATGCGTGCCTCTGTGCCATCCGTCACTTCCATCACATCCATCAGCCCGGCCCAAAGCGGAAATGGATCAGCGACAAAAGCGCCCTCGGCATCCAGCAGCACGCCCCATAGCCGCGCCGGGCGCAGGCGAAAGCTGCGCTCCGCCAGCGCGATATCCACCACATCCTGCGGCACCGGTGAGAGCGATAGCGTCAGCCGCACGGCGCGCAATTCCACGGTTTCCTCAATCTCACTGACGGCACCAATGGCGCCCAGCCCCTCAAACACCTTCCCCGCCCAATGCAATGGCCCAATCCCCGTCCAGGCGCGGAAAAACCCCGAGGCAAAATCAAGCTCGACCAGCACAACAGGGGCCGCGATGGGCGATGCCGCAGCCGCAATGGCAGCGGGCGTGAGGCGTGGAGATGGATTGCTGCCTGACATTACAACGCCTCCTCAAGCCGGATGGTGATCGCCGTGAAACGCCCCGGCCGCGTTGGATTGGCGGCCTCATCGTCGGAGACCAAGCGCATCGGTACGGTGGGCTTGGTCAAGACTAACGGCTGATTCACCAGCAGCGCTTCACGCAGCGGTGGCGCGATCGGAATGGTCGCGGTGCCAGTGCCAGATGCTGTGATGGCCTCGGTCGCGATGTAAAGCCGCCCGGCAAGGCCGATCATATCGCCGGCACCAATCGCGATTGCATTCGGATACCAACCCTGGGTCTGGATCGAAAGCGCCCCACGCGGCGCGCCGGTGGCCAGCGCGGGATTGCCCGATCCCACAACAAAGCCGGTGCCATCGGTAAAGATCGTTGCATCATCAAAGGAGAATGGCCCGCTCGGCACCTGGCCCTGGCTGCGTGGATCGCCGCTCCGGAATTCCCGCCGCCAATCATAGATCCTGACGGTATTCAGCGAGCCCCCCAGCGCCGCCAGCAACCCTTCCAGAATGCCCGCACGCACACGGTCCAAAGGATCAAAGCTCGCCTGCGCCACCCACCGCGCGCCTTCGCGCCGCAGCACCTGCGCCTGGCGCGTGATGGGCGAGACAAAGCGCGTGGTATTGTGCTGCAGATAGAATGTCAGCCGCGTCGGGCGCAGCGCCTCGGGCCAGGCATATTCAACCATGGCTGCTATCCCCGCACTGTTTCATAAGCGCTGCCACCGCGGCGAATGGCATCCAGCGTCATGCTTGATGACTGCCGCGCAATCTGCCCGGCCAGCAGGCGCAGCCGCGCCTCAACCCCGGCATCCGCGCCGCGCGCATCAATCGCGATGGAGGTATTGATCGTGGTGCCGGCTGGCGCGCTGCCATTGGGCAGCACCGTGCCGGCTTGGTTTGGCACAAACCATTCCGGGCCGCGTTCGCCAACGATATAGGGCTGGCCTGCCGACACCGGGCCACCATCGGCGCGAAACAAGCCACCAATGGCGGTGCCGATATCATTCAGCCAATTCCCCGCGCCAATGCTGGAAAGCCCGGCCGAGGCCGCATTGCCGAGCGGTTCAGTTATGGTGCGGCGCGCGATGATGCGCGTCATGTCCTGCAGCAGCCCCTTGAGCACTTCAGACAGCCTGGCGCCGCGCACAATCGCGTCCTCAAAGGCCGAGGAAAAGGCAAACCCCAATTCCCGCGCCGCGTCACGGGTGTTTTCCGTGCTGCGCTTGATGCGCTGCTCGGCCTCCTCCAATTCGTTCAGCGCGCGTTCGCCTTCGCGGGCGATGGTCTCGGTCGGGATGGGGCGGCCAGCGCGCTCAGCACGCTCCGCCAAATCGCCCAACCGTTCCAGGCGGCGCTGATAGCGTTCATAGGCATTCTCATTATCCAGGATCAGCCTTTCGCGTTCGCGCAGCAGATCATTCAACTCACGTTCCGCCGCGCGATCAGCGGGTTGGATGGCGGCGACACGGCGGGTGGTGCCTTCAATGCGGCGCAGCGCCTCATCACGTTCTTGCAGCGCCAGGGTTTCAAGCCGGCTGCGATCCGCGGCGGTGATGCCACCAGCGGCCTCAGCCTCACGCAGGCGGCGGACGCGGTCCTCATATTCGCTATTGATGCGAAAGCGATCATCGAGCGCGCGGCGCAATTCCTCGGCATCCGCGCCGGCGCGGCGGCGGCGCGCATCGGCGGCTTGGGCAGCGGCGCTTTCCGCCTCGCGCTGCTGCCTCTCGCCGGAGGCCTGTTCGCCGCGCGTGATTTCCTCCGCGAGTTCCTGATATTGCCGGCGCAATTCCTCCAGCCGGGCGGCGCGGTCCACCCCGGCCTGTTGCTGCGCTGTGCCCACCAGGCCGCTGCGGATGGAGCCGCGCCGTGGTTCGGCGGGCTGGCTTTGGCCTTCGATTTCAGCCTCAAGCCGCGCGATTTGCGCGCGCAGCGCCGCAGCCTCCGCCCGGCGTGCGGCCTCCTGCTCGGTTGGCAGCAAAAGGCCAGAGCCGCGCCGCACGCCATCCAGCACGCGCGCCGCGCCCGACAGCGCCTGGGCCAGCGTATTGGAAAGACCGATGGCTTGATCGAGCCGGGCAAGGAATTGATCCGTCGCGACGGTCAATTGCCCAAAGGCACGCCCCACCGAAAGCGGCGCGCGTTCAAATTCGCCATTCAGTTTTTCAACGGCGCCCAGCAGCGCAGGGAAAACCGTGTCGGCGGTGAGCTTGCCTTCGGAGCCGAGTTTGCGGAGTTCACCGATGGAAACGCCAAGCTCGCGCGCCAGCGCCTGCGCAAGGGTTGGCAGGCCTTCCAGGATGGAACGCAGTTCATCGCCTTGCAGCGTGCCCGATGCCAGGGCCTGGGCCAGCTGCTGGGTGGCGGAGGAGATTTCCTGCTGTGATGCGCCCGAGGCGATAGCGATGCGCTGCAAGCCGCCGACGAGCGTTGCGACCTGATCCGAAGTTGCACCAATTTCCCGCGCGGCGATGGAAAACCGCGCGAAGGCATCCACGCTTTCACGCACCGCGACGCCGGTTTGTAGGCTATCCTGATAGAGCCGGTCATAGATTTCCCCGGCGCGTTCCACCGAACCGAGCGCGGTATTGAGCCGCCCCATGGATTGCGTCAGCGCATCGCCGGCCACCACCACTGCGCGCAACCCGGCGGCGAGGCCCGCGATCTGCACGCCGCGCACCGCGACATCCAGCAAATCCAGCGCGCGGGAGGCACGTTCCGCCCCGCCTTGAATGCGCGCGAGGGAGCGTTGGCCGGTTTCACCGACCTCACGCAATTCCTGCTTTACGCGCGCGGCGTCGTCCAAGGACAGGCGCACCGAGACGCGGCGGGTGGCGTCAGCCATGGGGCGTTTCCTCCCTGCCGCGTGTGGCGATGCCTTCCGCCATGCCGATGCGGAGCGCCATCAGCATTTCCGACGCTGCCCAGCCCTGCGCGCCGAGATCACGCGCGGCGGCGAGCGCATTGGCGAGGTTGAGCGTAATGCCGGCCATGCTGGCCTCAGCGCAGGCGGTGCCGGCGGCCCAGCAGGCATGGGCCTCGATGCTGACCGGTGCGTGTTGCGTGTAGGGGCAGCTATCGCCGCAATCGCGCGCGATGGCCGCGCAGCCGCGACAATATTCGGGCCCGCTGCCGAAATGCCATGCGGCGCGGGCCCTTAGGCGTTTCCCTCGGCGGCCACGGCAACGACTGGTGAGGTTGCGCGGTCCCAGAAGGCGGCGGCGATATCGTCCAGGTCCATCAGGCGCTCGACCGCATCGGGGGAAAGCGGCAGGGGCTTGCCGGAGGTGTCGCCAATGCCTTCCCAGGCGAGGATGGCGTGGCGGGCCAGCGCTTTGACCAGGAAGGCGAAGGCCAGACCGCGCGCCATGTCGGGGTCTAGGTCCGGCTCGGCTGCGCGTTGGGCGCTGAGATTTCGGGCGGAGGCTGCCTGGGCGGCGGCCATGACGGCGGTAGTGACCGGGCGGATTTCCACGCGGACGCCGCGCGGGAGGGCGAGCCAATAGGGGGTGGTGGGGAGGTCGAGGATGAGCATGGGGGACTCCATAGTTTTTAGGTTGCGGCAGCCAACCCAACCGATGGCTCAGGGGGATGAATCTTTAGTCTTTTCGGGGATTGAATCCGTGATTTCCGATGCATATTTAAAGCCATAATTAAATTGGGGGGATTGCATGACGAAAGGTTTGTTTGTTGGTGTCCTGGGCCATCGCCATGCGGGAAAATCGAGAACCTGGAATACTTTGTTCGGCTCTACTGTCCGAACCAGTAAGAATTGTCGCGCACTCGAACTTTACGGTGGCGAATGTATAAATGTCTTCCTCATCAGTGGTTCACCTCAAGAACGAAAATTTGATATCGGCGATAAACTAGCTAGCCTGAATTGCTCCGTTGTACTTTGCTCAATCCAATACACAGAATTGGTGCGCCCGACGCTCCACTATGCTGTTGAAAACAATTTCGACATCTTCGTTCAGTGGCTGAATCCGGGGTACAAGGATGCCGGCGAGAACCATGATAGCCTGGGACTTATGCCCTGGCTGCTTGGCCATGGCGCTACGGTAGCGATGCGCAACGGCAAAGATAATCCATCCGACCGCACTGAGGAGGTCCGTCAATTTATTTACGGTTGGGGAAAACGGCATAGCCATACCTTCACATGCCCACAATCAACCCATGACCTGCCCACAGTAATGTAACCATCGAGCGCCAGAAGTTCTAGCAATGAAGAACGTTCCAGGATCGCCTACCGGAGCAAAGCGCTACGCGTAATCGCTCGCGGGCTATTACTTCTGTGGGAGTTCCGCCATCATCCGTTTTGCCATCTCGCGGAACAGGGAGCTGATTACAGAGCGGATTTTCATACATAGCAAGCGCCAGACGTCGAGCTCGCACCGCTCGACCAGGGCGGGACGGTGAGCATGGAAGCCTTACTAAAGTGGCTTTAGGCTAAGACGTTTGATCCTGCCCGCTGATGCAGGAAGGCGCTGCAAGACATTTCGGAGCATCAAATGCCAATAGCCTACCGAGAGCGGAATGAAAGCCGATTGGCCTTTCGACGAGTGCTTGAAGCTCTCGCCCAGGCGACGCCTGTGACGGCAGCGCTCGCGCACCTCTACGGCTACACACATCCGAGCCTATGTGAGCAGGATTTGGCGCGATTTCAGCGGGAAATCGCCGAAACAGTTAATGACCACGCCGAGCGCCTAATTCGGCTTGAGGCTCGGATGGCGCCTCGAGCCGTTCTCAACGAGCTGGCGCTCGATATCGCCTTTCATACTCTACGAACGAATGATACTGGCCGCGAAGCCCCTGTCATCTTTGATGCTTTAGAGGCTGCGTTCCCTTCAACGCAGAAGGCTTTACTCGAAGAGGCCATTGCCGAGTTGGCGCACAATGGATACGTGACCACGACTGCCGCGATGGGCCACCCAATCCATCTTTATCGACCAACGCGTGGCCTCTTTTTGGCGTTCGACATGGCTACCACGGGCAACAACACGCGCGCGGATGCAATCGAAATCGCGCAGCTCTGGCTGGTAGAAGACGAGACATGGAACATCCATAGGCTGGAGGAACGCTTGGGATGGCCGGTGCGCCGCCTTAACCCGGCACTTTGGGCGCTAAAGCCAGTATTCCCTGAAGGACGTTGGAGCCGAGAAATTCATCCGACCCTTGCCACAACTGCGGTTCTCATCTCACCCGAGGAGCGATTCAAGCTCCGACAGATGGTGACGACTGGCCGTGTTGATTGATCCACTCCGTCCTGCATAGTTCCCTGCGGGCCACATGACGCCGCCTGCGTGCGGCCTCACCCATACTCCGTCCCCGCCTGCTGGTTCCTGACCACCACCGTCATCATCCGCCCCGCCGTCGCGCTGAAGGCGGCCCTGAAATCAAAACTAGCCTCCACCCCCGCCGGCCCTTCAATCGGGGTCTTGGCCAGCGCGAGATAAACCTCATGCAGCGTGATCGTCAGGCTGCGATTGGTATCCATCGTGAACGCCATAGCGAATTCTGCTGGCGTGCCGCCCTGCGCCTGCGCCAGTAGCACCGTATTCTCAAACCGCACCGTGATTTGCCCGGTGCAGCGCGCAATGCCGGGATCCACACCCTCAACCTTCCGGTCAGCGCGGATCGTGCGCACCGTCTCCATCCCATTCGAAAAGCTGAGCCGCGCGCCGGTCACCTGCGCTAGCGCGGAACCAGCGCGTGTGATGGAACCCTGCGCCTTATTGAAGGCCGTAAACGCCGCGCCGCTTGGCGTGCCGCCGGAACTCGCCGCACCGCGGAGCGACCCCTGGCCCAGCAGCCCAATCGTCGCGCTGGCAGCACCGGTCGGCGTGAAATCCATCTCCAGCGTATCAGCCCGCACGCCCGTGCAAACATCGTAATTCGGCACATCGGGATAGCCGATTTCAATACTGTTGGAGGGCAGCGCTGCCAGGCCCGAGCCAAAGCTATGGATGAAGTTCGGGCTGGTGCCGCTTGTGGTTGGTGGGCCGAACAACAACCGCAGCCAATGCCCGAAATTGATCAGATCAATCGGCACCACCGCCTGGCCCGCCACCGTCACCGTATCCAATAGCGGCGCGCCAGTGTCGCGATTGCCGCCAATGCCAATCACATCCGCATCCAGCAACGGCTGCTCCGCGCCCAGATTGCAGGACAGAAAAGGCATGCGCCGCCAATTGCCACTTGGCGCGGTGCCATAGCTGGCCTCAGGAATCATGAGCAGGCGTGCATTCGCGCCAATGGCACGGGGCATGGGGTTTCTCCTGGTGGGCGATCAGGCCAGCGGTGACCCGGTGGCGGTAAAGAACAAGGCGACAGGCAGGCTCGCGGCACGCGCGCTGGCCGCGCCTTCGAATTCGACATCCTCGATATCTGCGCTGCCGGGCTGCGCCCATTCCACCGCGCCACTCAGCATGGGGTCGGCGGTGATGGCGGCGGCGATGGTAACCAGCAGCGCATCCAACAGCGCATTATCCGCCGCCAACACTTCGATTTCTGCGCGGTGTTCAATCGCATAAGCCAAGGGCGAGAGGATCGGCGTTTCCGAGACACTTTCCCCATCGCGCAGCACCACCAGCCCGCCTTGGGGCAGGCGCTGCGGCACGGTTTCATTGCGGCGGATGACGGGCGCCGGGTTGCGTGCGGCGAGGCTGGCGTTCAGGCGCGCGAACAGGGCGGTCAGGGCGGCTTCACGCAGGCTCATCGCGGTCTCCCCGCCTCGGCAGCCCAGGTCGCCACAAAACGCCCGGGCAGGCGGCGGAGGCCACGCTCTGCCGCGCCCTTTACGTCGAGCCGCTTGGTGAGTTTCACCTGTGGCAGCAGCAGAAACATCGGCACCATGCCGCCTGCGAGCAGCCCACGCGCCCAGGCCTCTCGGCCCCGGCGATGGGCGGTGCCGATCTCGGTGACACCCCCGGCAATCAAACGAAGGCGCTGCCGTCGCCGCCCGGCCTGTTCCCCGGCGCGGAGTGGCAGGCACCAGACAAAGCCGCGCCCCGATTTGAAGGGCCGCAGAAACGCCTGGCCAGAGGCCACCATCTGCGCTGGCGTCACGCGCATGCCTTTCTCGCCACGCCCGCGCCTGCCACGCGCGGCGTTAAAGCCGGTTGGGATAGCGAGGAATTTTCGACCGCCCTTGGCGCGGATCAGTGCGCCGCGCTCAAAAGCATCAATCACCTTGGGGACTTTGGTGAATACCAGCCCGGCGGGACGGAGCGACTGGCCCGAGCGCGGAAACACCAGGGACCGCCAAGCATTGGCGATGCCGCGCGCATTGCCGGCAAAGGCGGTGGTCACTTGTTGGCGGAGTTCGGCTTTGACCTCGGCGGTCTCGGCGCGGATGGCGGTCATGGCGGCGCGTTCGCCCGCGCGCAGTTCCTCGGCGAGCATTTTTCGGAGATCGCCGATAAGCTGCGCGCCAAACCTCATGCCGTGTGCCTATCGCTGGCAAAAGACGCGCCAGGCCGTGCCGGTGGAATCGCGTTCGGCATGACGGACCATGAGCACTTCGCCGCCGATCGAAAAACTATCGCCCGCCGCGATATCAGGCAGGGTGGCGATGGCGAGTGAGAGAATGTCGCTGGCTGAAATCACCTCTGTACCAAAGGCATCCGCCATGCGGTCGGGCGAGGAACGCAGCACGCGCAGGCTGACCGGCGCGCCCGTGCCGCCCTGGCGATACTGCGCATCCACGCCAAGATGTGGATCGGCGATCAGGCTGGCCATGGCGGTATCAAAGGCGCTCATCGCCTCAGCACCTCGACAATGCGTGGCAGTGTCTTTTCGGCGGAACGGCCAATGACGTAGCCACCCAGGCCGATCTCAACGATGTTCCAGAGCTTCAGCGCCTCGGCCGCACTGATCCCAGGCGCGGACCATCCGAGCCAGCGTGCGACGATCAACAGGCCAAAGGTCAGCATCAGGATTGGCCGCCAGCAGGCGGCGAGCCAATGCTCCGATTGCGCCTCGGCTTTGATGATATCGGCGGCGGCCTTTTCCAATTCACCCGCGCGCGCAAGCAAGGCGGCATTCAGTTCCGCCTCGGCACGCTGCCGTGCCTCGGCATCGGGGAATAGCCGCTTGAGTGCATCGCCCAGGATCGGCACCAACGCGGGCAGCAGGGCGCCGATCATGGATATTTTCCCCGATCCAATTCGAAATGCGGGCCATCGGGAAAGCTTGGCCAATCACCGCCCCAGGTGATGGCAACGCCAAGCTTTTGCGCCGCACCCTTCATGGCGCTGGCGAGTTGCGCATATAGCGGCCATGTGTGGACGACCCCCACCTCGCAAGAGGTAATTTCGGATCTGACGTTGTATCGGTCGGGTGCAGCCATGTGTCCGGCCTGTTTAA
>Ga0315900_10004326_pt1 | contig 20103 bp, 18 predicted proteins | sample LakEriMetagenome_FD_203521 | JGI IMG/M metagenome (GOLD analysis project Ga0315900, IMG submission 203521) | Freshwater fungal communities from buoy surface, Lake Erie, Ohio, United States - Buoy 12 MA114 | ecosystem: Environmental > Aquatic > Freshwater > Lake > Lake biofilm | place: USA: Lake...
AACACAACATCCGCAAACAAACCCAACACCCAAACCAAACCGCAAGCTGCCGCCAGGCTCTCATAGAAACTGGCTCAATCTCCGGGGGCAGATCAGTAGTGCACAAGGCTGTCAAGGTAGCTCAATATCTTGGCGATGATTTTTTTGCAGGATATGCCATACCATCAACAACGATGATCGAGAAACGACCGGTGGTTGAAACGCTTTTGAGGATTTCAAAGTACGTCAAACTAATATTAAACGAATTTGACACAATAAAGTAGCTTACACTGAAAAAGTCTACTTTTGTAGAACCGGCTGGCAGCCCTCACAAGCTTCCTTCAGCAGTTTGGGGCGCTTGGTTACACTTGCAGGAGCCTATCCACAGCGACCGCCCCCAACGTCGCCAGCAGACTGGGCATTCAACTCTTGGATCGCTCTCCTTCTCCTTGCCATTTCCGACCCTTCCCCCCTCGTTTTCCGAGGCTGGGGCGGTGCTGACAGTATAGTTCGGGCAATAAGGGGGGGGCAGGGGCGCGGCAGGCTACCCTACACATTTCCCCCTCGTTTCCCGAGGTTTGTCATCACTCCGCCCCTTAGCCTGTCAGCTTCCTCAGGTGTGTCTCCCAGAAGGGGGATGATGGCATCCAGGTATATTCACCTTTTGCCATTTGGGAACCCGTCCCACATCGGCTCCACGTCTTTAAAAGCTAGCAGGCGATTTTGTCCTGCTTAATGTCAGGCTTCCACAAGAACGCATCCGGCCCCATTTCGACACCCACGCCAACCCATGTGCTTTGGCGCATCACTCGTCCTTTTATGACAGCACAAGCCGGATCCACTCCTGGGCCTGCCATCGGACCAGTCCCGTCAGCACCAGCGCGGCCGCAAGCCCGCCGCCTCCGACAATCGCGACCTCAAAGGCCTTCGTCCGCACAAGGTCTGCCGGCGCAACCCCCAGGTCAGCCAGGGTGTCAAACTCCCTGCGCCGAAGCCGGAACGACAGGGCGAACACCAGCACGGTGATCGCCAGCGCGGCCCCCAGCGTCACCACCAGCACCACCAGCGCCAGGTTTTGCACCTGAAACAAGGTGCCCATCAACGCCTCAAACTCCTCACGGGGGCGGATGAGCTGTACCGGCAGATCCTCCTTGAGGTACCGGCCCGCCAGCAGAGCCTCGGATTTGACGTCACCGGGCACCACGATCGCCGCGCTTACGGGATACCCTCCGACGTCCCCGTGAAAATGAAAGCTGTCGAGGTTCCGGTCGGTCACCTCTTGATACATTTTCACGCTGGCGTTGGCGACCGTGTTTCCCTGCTCCTGCTGAAGCACCGTGTCCTTGCCAGAGGCGACATCGTCATGTCCGTGGGCCAGGCCGGCGATGAGCCAGACCGTCTTCAGATCGGCAAACACCGCATCATCATCCGGCGTGCCGCCTGGGGCCAGCACGCCGGTGATCCGCATCTTCAGCGGATAAACCCCAGCCATGTCAAAAACCTGCTCCTGGCTTGAAAAGAGGTGATCACCCGGCCCCAGCCCACGACGACTCGCCAGGCGGGCGCCAAGCACGCAGTCGCCAAGCCGGGTCATCATCCGCCCCGACGCAAGCCTCAGCCCCCGGAAGTCCAGGTACTCCATCTCCGTCCCGATGATCGGAGCGCCCTGCGCCTGGAAACGAACGTCGAGCGGAATGGCCCTGCCCAGCCCCGTCGAACGCAGTTCCTGCAAATGCTTCATTTCCATCGAAGGCAGCGGCTGCCTTTTGAAATAGAGGGCGGAAAGCATGAGGTCGAGCGCGCTGCCCCGGGTTCCCAGAACCAGCGGCGTCGAGGTCGCTCGTCCTCTCATCGCCGTCTCCGTGGCCTGCACGAGGACACGAAGGCAGAGCGGCAGGGCCAGGACGATGGCAAGGGCTCCCGCCAGCAGACATGTCTGCAGGCGGTGACGGGCCACATAGCGCCAGGCAAGATGAAGGGCGGGAATCATCATGAAGTGAATTCATCCACGCGAACCTGGCTGGAGAAACGGGGAGCCAGATCCGCATCATGCGTGATCATGACCAGGCTCGCCCCAGAAGCAGCGGTGTATTCCAGAAGCAGGTTCATCACCGTGTCCCTGCGCCCGACATCCAGGGAGGCGGTGGGTTCATCGGCAAACACAAAACGCGGACGATGAACCAGCGCCCGCGCCACCGCCACACGCTGCCGCTCCCCCTGGGAAAGTCGGCCCGCAAGCTTGTCCCAATGCTGGTCAACCTCCAGACGCTCGGCCAGTTCCCGCCCCGAGGCACGGTCTTCCCCTGAACTGCGGAAGGTCTGGGGCAGCAGGATGTTTTCAGCCACGGTCAGGTAGTCTAGAAGCGCAAAGTCCTGAAAAATCAGACCGACCTTTTCCAGTCGAAACGCCCGGCGGGCAGCCTCTGGCATCGTCACCAGGTCATCCCCCCCCAGGCAGACCCTGCCCTGCTCCGGCAAAAGCAGGCCGGACATCAGCCGTAAAAGCGTCGTCTTGCCCGCACCGCTGGGTCCCAGAAGCACAATCGCGTCCCCCTCAGGCACCCTCAGATCCTTCACCCTGAGCCGGAATGGGCTATCCGGGTAGGCAAAATGAAGGTTGGAGACGGCAATGCCAGACATGAGATGGAGCAATAAACGAACAAACATCCTCGAACGCAAAGCCTCTCAGGTGCCTGGGAAAGCTTTCAATAATTCGAACGAGTAGAAAAAACTTGAAGAATCCAGTGATTTAAACAATTATTTAACTTATCTAAATAATCAACGCCTGCTAGAAACGCGATGAAAACCAACGCCCTCCTCCTTTTGTTCGCCTTGGTTCTGCCTGCCTCGCTTCAGGCAAACTATCCTTATGCAGGCAGCGGCCTGGGTGCGCCCCCGCCTCCTCCAGCCCCCCCAAGTCCTCCACCTGGAATGTCTGATCCCAGCATGGCCTATGGCTATGGGGGCATGTCCCCGACCTTGAACGCCCCTACCGTGGGCTCTCCATATGCCGGCCCCACCATGGCCAACCCCAACCCTTATGGCTACGGGGGATACGGCTCGCAATACCAGCAGCCTGCCCAGGCCAACAGTTGGAACAACACCGTTCAGCAAGGCATGGGTGGCGGCGGCCCCTCCCTGCTGAACTACAAGTACGCAGAAGTCTTCTACCGCTACACCGATCCGAAGGACAGCCTCCTGGAGGGCAGTCACGGCCTGGGCGCCGCCCTTGTCATGGACCTGCCCACGATCTTCTTCCTCAAGGGCACCTTCACCTGGAACAGCGGCACCGGCGAAAGAACCGCCAGGGCGGCCGCCGATGCCGACTACGATCTCTCGACCATCACCGTCGGGGGCGGTGCCTTCATGCCGATCACCAACAAGTTCCACTTCGTGGGTGAAGTGGGCCTGGTTTACGCCAATTTCCAGGCGGATGGCATCAACAAAAGCTACACCGACGGCGGTCTGTATGTGCGTCCAAGCCTCCGCTACCAGGTGCTTGACTGGCTGGAGCTCCAGGCGGGCGTGACCGTGGCAAGCACCGATGATTACGACTCCAAGGTCTTCGATGTCCTCGGCTACTTCCGGGTGTTTCCGATGTTCGACCTGAACATCGGCGCGGACTTCGGGGATGTCTCCCGCGGTTTCCGCGCCGGCGGCCGTCTCCGCTGGTAAGGAGGATCTCCCGTTTCTCCCGAGGAGCTTAGATCTCCACCACCTGCAGAGGTTTGGCGACCTCGACCATTCCACCCTTGTGACGTTCCTTGAGGGCCTCGCAGAGGACCTCGGAGCGCTCCGGTTCGCCGTGAACGAGGAAGACACGTCTTTTCTCACCACCCACACGGTCAAACCAGGCCAGCAGCTCATCGTGGTCCGCATGGCCCGAAAATGAGTCGAGCGTCTCAATGTCAGCCCGGACGGCAAACTCATCCCCCAGAATGTTCACATGCTTGAAGCCGTTGCGAAGCTTCCAGCCCAGGGTGTTTTCCGCACAGTAACCGACGAACAGCAGCACGTTGTCAGGATTGCTGACGTTCTGCCGGAGGTGATGCAGGATGCGGCCGCTCTCGGCCATCCCGGAGGCGGAGATGATGATCGCCGTTCCCTTCACGCGGTTCAGCCCCTTCGATTCATCCACCGAGCGGATCAGACGCAGCCCCTCGAAGCCGAAGGGGTCATCACGCATGAACAGAGCCTTGCCGGCCGCCGGTTTCAGCTCATCGACATGCAGGCGGAAGATCTCCGTGGCCTTCACCGCCAGCGGGCTGTCCACAAAGGTCGGAATGGCGCCGAAGCAGTTCTCATGGCGCAGCTTGTCGAGGGTGAACAAAAGCTGCTGGGTGCGCTCGACGGCAAAGGCGGGGATGATCAGCCGCGAACGGCGCTGCTGGATCTCACGGATGATCCGGCACAGGTGCGCGGAGCTGTCCGTGGCAAGCTCGTGTGTGCGGCCGCCATAGGTGCTCTCCATGATCACGTAATCCACCTTCTCCGAAGGGGCCGGGTCATTCAGCAGGTCGTTGTTCGGCCGTCCGATGTCGCCGCTGAACAAAAGGCGGAGCTGCCTGTTCGTGGCGTGCTCGTGAATGTCCAGGATCACCTGCGCCGAGCCCAGCACATGTCCTGCGTCGATGAAGGTGAGCTTCACGCCGTCGGCGATGAACATAGGCCGTTCATAGCTGAGCGTGACAAACTGGCGGAGGCTGGCCTCCGCGTCCACCATGGTGTAGCTGGTTTCAAGGAGCGGCAGGTCATCACGCTTGCGGTGGCGGTTCAGCCATGAAATGTCGTGCTCATGAATGTGGGCGGCATCCGGAAGCATGATGCTGCACAGATCCCGCGTCGCCGGGGTCGAGAAGATGTTGCCCTTGAACCCCCGCTTGCACAGGTGCGGCAGGTTGCCGCTGTGGTCGATGTGCGCATGGGAAAGCACAACGCAGTCGATGTCCTTCGCCTCAAAGGGGAAATGGCTGTTGCGTTCGATCGCCTCCGCACGCCTGCCCTGGTAGAGACCGCAATCCAGCAGGATCCGCGTGTTGTTGACCTCAATCAGATGCTTGGAGCCCGTGGTGGTGCCGGCCGCGCCGCAGAAGGTGATTTTCATGGTTGCCAACAAGACAGCGAAGGAGCCATCGCTTGGCAAGCTGGAACATTAAGGACGCCTTGCTGCGTGTGAAAATGACAGGATCGGCGCGGTTACCGTTCCTTGCCGATGTGCTCGCGCGTCTCCGCCACGATGACGCCGCTGAGCAGGATCAGGCTGATGAGGTTGGGAACCGCCATCAGGCCGTTCGCCGCATCTGAAAAATCCATCACCGCCGCCGCCGGCTGAACCGAACCCACCAGCACCATGACCACCCACAGCAGGCGGTAGGGCTTCACCGCCCTCGGCCCCAGCAGATAGACGGCGGCCTTTTCACCGTAGTAGCTCCAGCCAAGGATCGTTGAAAACACAAAGGTGATAAGGCCGAACAACAGGAAAACCGGCCCCACCGTGTGAAGCTGTTCAAAGGCAGCGTTGGTCAGGGCCCCCTTGGCGAGGCCATCCTTCCAATGACCGCTGGAGACAATGACCAACCCGGTCAGGGCGCACACCACCACCGTGTCCCAGAAGGTGGCCGTGGAGGAGACCAGCGCCTGGCGCACCGGGTTTCTCGTCTGGGCCGCCGCCGCCACGATCGGCGCGCTTCCGAGGCCTGATTCATTGGAGAAAAGACCGCGAGCCACACCGGCCTGGATGGTTTGTTTGAGGACAGCCCCGGTGAATCCACCCACCGCCGCCTGACCGGCGAAGGCGCCTTCAAAAATGTCCGAAAAAGCCTGGGGCAGCAGGGAGGCATTCTTGATCAGGATCAGGATGCAGCCGATGACATACCCCACGGCCATGATGGGCACGAGGTATTCACAAACCCGGGCAATGCTTTTGACACCGCCCAGGATCACCGCCGCGGTGATTGCGGCCATGACCAGGCCGCTCACCCAGCGCAGCACCGCCTCCGCCTCCGCATCCGGCCTAACCCACTCCTTCAGGGTCTCCACCACGGCATTGGCCTGGAACATGTTGCCGATCCCAAACGCTGCGATGCATGTGAAGACCGCAAAAAGCACACCGAGCCACTTCTGACCCAGCCCCCGCTCCAGGGCGTACATGGGACCGCCGGCAAAGCTGCCATCCGGCATCTGAACCCGGTATTTCACCGCCAGCACGGCCTCTGAATACTTCGTGGCGATCCCAAAGACACCGGTGAGCCACATCCAGAACACCGCCCCGGGACCGCCAGTGGCCACCGCCCCCGCCACACCGATGATGTTCCCGGCACCAATGGTCGCCGCCAGAGCCGTCATCAAAGCACCAAACTGCGACACATCCCCCTCGCCCTCCTTTTCCTTGGAAAAGGAAATCCGGATGGCCCTGCCCAGATGCTTCTGAATGAAGCCCGTGCGGAAGGTCAGGAAAACATGGGTCCCGAACAGCAGGACAATGAGCGGCAGTCCCCAGACTATTCCTGACAGCTCAGCGGCAAATTTGGCAAAATCCATGCCCAGTCATAACGGCAGGAGGGCGGCCAGGCCAAGCACGAAGTTTACCCCGCCGGATCCTGCCTGGTGAGAATGGTTGCACTGGACCGTCACTCTCGCCACGATGCGCACCTTCACTCAACACCCACCATTCATGTCTATGAGCCAGAGAGTCGCCTTTGTCGGAGTCGGTCGCATGGGAGCCAACATGGCACGCCGCCTCAAGGACTGCGGATTTGTCATCACCGCCGTCCATGACGTCAACCGCGAGGCCGCCGCCAGCCTCGCCGCCGAACTCGGCTGCGGCGCCCCCGAAAAGCTCGCGGACGTCACCGCCGTCGCCGACGTGATCATCACCGTGGTCACCAACGATGACGCCATGCGCAGCATCTTCCTCGCCCACGGGGACAACCTGTTCATCGGCGCCGAGGGCAAAGTTTTCATCAACTGCGCCACCCTTTCCCCGGCCATCCACCGCGAGATCTACGAGGCTGCGAAACAGGCGGGTGCGCACAGCCTGGAAGCCTGCATGGCCTCCAGCATCAGCCACGCCCGGGAAGGCAAGCTCTACCTCATGCTCGCCGGCGACGAGGCCACTTATCAGCAGGTGCTTCCGATGGTCGAGCAGATGAGCGTGAACCGCCGCTTCATCGGAGGTCCGGGGCGTGCGGCCGAGGTGAAGGCCCTCGTCAACATGGTCATGAACATCAACACGGCCGGCCTCGCCGAAGGCCTTGGGCTGGCCGCCGCCCTCGGCCACGACCTCAACCTGATCCGCGAGGTCTTCTCCCAGACAGGGGCCAACAGCCGCGTGCTTGAAACCGACGCAGGCGACATGTGCGCCCGTGAGCACGACTGCTGGTTCTCGGCCGAACACGCCGCCAAGGACAGCGGCATCGCCGGGGAGATCGCCCGTGAAGCCGGACTCAACCTGCCCCTGAACGACGCCACCACGGCCCAGTATCAGAAAATGGTCTCCCTCGGCCTCGGCGGACTCGACAAGTCAGGCATTGCAGAACTGACCTTCAAGGGCCGTCACGCTTGAACCAGGCATGGAAGCCGCCCTTTACCAGACCATCCTCTCCCAAGGCGCCTGCGTGGACCTTTCCACACGCGCCAAATGGCGTCTCTCCGGCGCCGACCGCGTCCGCTACCTCAACGGCCAGGTCACCCAGGACGTGCGTTCCGCCAGCTCCGACAAGGCCCTTCATGCCTGTGTGACGAACGTCAAGGGACGGATCGAAGGTGACATCTTCATCCATGCCAATGCAGACAGCCTGCTCTTCGACGCCCCGGCCGGCCTCAGGGAATTCCTGGGTGCCAGGCTGGAACGCTACATCATCGCCGATGATGCCCTTCTGGAGGACGTCACCGATTCATGGCGGCTGTGGCACTGCATCGGAGCCGCGCCTGCGGGGGGCGACGGGCCCGGAAACGGCTTTGTCAGGCTGATAAACAACCGCTTTGGCCTGGAGGGACACGACTTGTGGCTTCCCCCGGGATCCCCCTCCCCTGACCTTGCCCTCACTCAACTTTCTGCAGAAGACGCCGAAACCCTGCGCATCCTCCAGGGCGTGCCCACCTGGCCCCAGGAACTGAACACCGAAGTTTTTCCTCCCGAGGCAGGCCTGGAAAAAACTGCCATGAGCTTCACCAAGGGCTGCTACATCGGCCAGGAAATCCTCTCACGCATCAAAACCACCGGCAAAATGCCGAATGTTCTGGCCATGTGGGAAGCCGCCGATGGCGATGAATCGCTTCTGGAGCCAGGAACCACCCTCAGCCTGGATCGCGAAATCGGCAAGATCACCAGCGTCACCAGGCATCCCATTTCCGGCCAGCACGTGGGACTCGCCTTCATCCGGCAGGGCTTCGCCTCCCTGGATTCCAAGTTGCTAGTCGGAAACGGTCTGTCTAGTATCGCCACCCACGTCAAAATATCCGCCCTACCGAATCAATGAGCCTGCTGCGTCTCACTTTCCTTCTCGCCTGTGCCACGTCGCTGACACTGTTTCCCTCCTGCCAGTTCGGCGAGTCAGCGGACGCCGTCAATCCCACCGTGGCGGAAATGGATTCCCTGGACCAGCAATGGGGTCTGCCCGCGCGGAAATCCAAAGGCGGCCCCCGCCGCACCTATCAATACCTGGATGGCGCAGCTTCTGCGGCAACCCCTGCCGCCGCCGCTCAGGCTCCCGCAGGGTTGCCTGCCCGTGAAACGGTGAACGCCCCGCCTCCGGCCGCCGCCGCAGCACCTGCCGCCGCTCCGGCACCTGCACCCGCCGTTCCGGCCAACCTGCGCTGACACCAGCCTCATCTCGCACCCTCATTCCTGATCTTGTGAAAACGCTCCATAGCCTCGTCATGCTCAGCCTGGGACTGATCGCCTTTGCTGCGCACGGACAGTCCATTTCACCCACCGTCCCCGCTTCTGCAGCCCCGGGAACGGCTGCTGAACCGGCCGTCCCCGACCTTCCCTCCATTGAGCGCATAGCCAATGACGCCCAACGTCAGATCTTTGATGCAGCAGATCGTGCCGCCGGAAAACCCGCTTCCGGTACCCAGGTCACCTCAAGCCCCAAGAAGACCACCTTTTCCGCCCCCAAGGTGGAGGATCCCAAATCCTGGGAAAAGGACTCCCAGCACAAGCTGGCCGTGATGGAGATCAAGTTCGGCGGCGCGATCGAAACGGTGATGTTTGAACTTTATCCCCAGGACGCCCCCCTGACGGTTTCCAACTTCCTCGACAATGTTGAAACCGGTGCCTACAAGGGCCTTGCCTTTCACCGCGCCATCGAAGGTTTCATTGTGCAGACCGGCGACCCCTTGAGCTCCGACGAAGGCGCGCGTGATCGCTGGGGCACCGGAGGCGCGGGGAAAAACGTGCCCGCCGAGATCAAGCGCAAGCACAGCAAGGGGGCAGTGGCCATGGGCCGCAAGGGTGACAAGGTCAACCCTTCCAAGGAGTCCAACGGCTACCAGTTCTACTTCGCGCTCGGCCACTACGGCTCACTCGATGGCAACTACAGCGTTTTCGGTCAGGTGATCTCCGGCTTGGAAGTCCTGGAGCGGGTCTCCAAAATGCCAGTCGACAGCAATGACTGCCCGATCGCACGCATTGAGATCAAGGACATCAAGATCATTGATCACACCGGCCCCCTCTATGTTTCGGAAACCGCTGAGGATGACAAGACCTACACCAAGCCCGCCTCAGCCCTCAGCCCCGTGGGACGTTTCCTGCGCCGCGTCTGGTGATCCGGAAAAGACCGGCATGATTCACCCCACCGCAGTCATCCATTCTTCGGCCGAGCTCGCCCCCGACGTGCAAGTCGGGCCTTACGTCATCATTGAGGGACCGGCCAAAATCGGCGCCGGAGTCAGGATTGACGCTCACGCCCAGATTGTCGGAAACGTCGAGATTGGTGAAGGTTGCCAGATCGGCAGGGCCGCCGTGATCGGGTCCGACCCCCAGGACATCCACTTTGACACTCAAACAGACAGCGCGGTCATCCTGGGCCCGCGCAATGTGATTCGTGAACACGTCACCATTCACCGCGGCAGCAAACCCGGCAGCGCCACACGCCTCGGAGAGGGCAATTTCCTGATGGTCGGCGCGCACCTCGCGCACGACGTCCAGCTTGGGAACAGGAACATTCTTGCCAATGCCTGCCTGCTTGCCGGGCATATCCATGTCGGCAACAACACCTTCATCGGCGGCGGCGCGGTCTTCCATCAGTTCATCCGCATCGGCGACTCCTGCGTCATCCAGGGCAACGGCAGCTTCGGCAAGGACATCCCGCATTTCTGCGCCGCCATGCGCACCAACCGCATCACCGGCCTGAACATCATCGGCCTGCGCCGCCAGGGCTTCACCGCCGAACAGCGCGCCGCGATCAAGGACCTCTTCAAGCTGCTCTTCTGCTCCGGCAAAAACATCTCCCAGGCCCTGGCCTCAGCCCGTGAACGCGACTGGGCGGAGCCTGCTGCACGCCTGCTCGAATTCGTCAGTTCACCTTCCAGGCGCGGCATCTGCCCCTGGCGCGGCGAGGTGGACACGGACGATTGAGCCGGTCTCAGCGACCGATGCAGTACAACGCCTTGTCGCTGCGCAGCAGCATCCGGCCGCCGACCACCGCCGGCGTGCCGTGAAACTGCGAGTCATCCAAGGGCGGAACCACGCCCCGCTTTTCAAAAGCGGGCCTGGCAGCCAGGATGAAGGTGCCGTTGCGGCGTGAAACCGCGTAAATCCTGTCCCCGATCAAGACCGGCGATGCATAGAACGGCTTGCCTCCACGTCCCCGGCCTCCGCCGCTTTCCATGACGCGCTCCCGATAGACATCCCTGCCTGTTTTCGCCTCCATGCACAGCGCAAATCCCGCGTCATTGACCACGTACAGATGCCCCTCATGCAGAACCGGCGTCGGCACGTAGCTGCTCGACTTGCTCTGCCAGAGGATGTGGCTGGCCGTGACATCGCCCTTGCCACCCAGGCGCACGGCGGCGCTGCCCTGCGTCGGATAGCCGCCGAAAAGATAAACCATGTCGCCATCGTGGATCAGCGCCGGCGACACGTTGCCAGGCAGTCCATGGGTGGCGTACCAGCGCAGCTTGCCTGTGTCCGGATTCAGGCCCCAGATCTCCTGGGCAATGGGGAAGACCAGGTCCGTGCGCCCGTTTGTCTCCAGGATGCTCGGCGTCGAATAGGCGAGCTCGATCATGTCACCTCCGGCCCGCCACAGCTCCCTGCCCGTCTTCTTGTCCAGCGCAACCAGCGACTTGCACTCGTCCGTGGCGTTCACGATCAGCGAATCCTTGTAGAGGACGGGGCTGCCGCCCGAACCCCAGCGGCGGCCGCTGGACCCGGTGCCAAGAGGCGTGAGCCAGAGCTGCTTGCCGGACATGTCAAAGGCCGCCGCCCCGGTCTTGCCGAAGAACACATAGATGGATTGGCCGTCGCTGACCGGCGTGCTGGTGGCGTAGCCATGCTCCGTGATGAAGCCCTGGTAGTCATCCTCACGAACCTTGGATGGCACCGTCGCCTGCCAGAGCTTTCTGCCGTCCGTCAGGCTTAGACAGAGCAAATGCCGCTCCAGCCGGCTCATGTCATCGTTGCCCGGCTTGTCACCATAGCCCGTCCAGCAGGTGACGAACACCTTGTCTCCGACAACAATCGGGCCGGATGAACCGGGACCCGGCATGTCAAACTTCCATGCCAGGTTCTCCGTGGCCGACCAGTGGGTGGGAATGCCTGACTCGGGGACCACCGCCGCCCCCGTGGGGCCAAGGAAACGGGGCCAGTCCGCTGACTGGGCAACAGAGGTCAGGACAAGCAGGAGGGCGCAAATCGGCAGGCGGGTGGGCATGGCGGACATTGAAGTCTTGAAGCGTGCGCAGGTTGCGCACCCGGCCGGTTTTTCCAGGGAAGTTTTGCAGCGTGCACCAGGACGCCACCTGTGGCATCGGTCCTTCATGCCCGACCCGCTTTGGATGTCCTTCCCCTTGCTCGACGCCCTTCCCGGCTTTGCGCATCGCTTCACCCTCCGGCACCCTTCCATCGACGTGAATGCGGAGCGCGCCGAGGTCGTGGAAAGGCTCTGCCCCTGGCACCGCGACCAGGCTGGTGAGATGGGCTTCCCTCCAGAAAACCTCTGCATCGCCGAACAGGTTCACGGAAGGGGCGTGGCCGTGCTTCATGAACCTCCGGCACAGGCCGTTCCCCAGGTGGACGGCATCATCTCCGCCCGGCACGGCCTGGTGATCGGCATCTATGTCGCCGACTGCGGCGCCCTTTACCTCGCCGACCCGGTCAGCGGCGCCTTCGGGGTGCTGCATTCCGGTAAAAAAGGTTCGGAACTCGGCATCGCCGCGGAAGGCATCCGCCTGATGCAGGAACACTTCGGCGCCAGGCCCGAAAACATCCGCGTCCAGCTCGCCCCCTGCATCCGCCCCCCGGCCTATGAGGTGGATTTCGCCGCGCAGATCCGCGACGGCTGCCTCGCCTCAGGCATCCGCCCCGAGCACTACCAGGACTGCGGCATCTGCACCAGTTCCGACCCGGAGCGCTACTATTCCTACCGTCTGGAAAAAGGGCGCACGGGCAGGATGCTGGCGCTGCTCGGCAGGCCCGTCATTTCACCATCGGCAGAATGATGCGCGAGGGGTGAAGGCGGTCATGCCAGACGGTGTTGGTGGCGGCCCGAGCCTCCTTGAGCCAGTCGCGGACCTGGGGATTCCCGGCCTGGCTGTTGGGTTCATAAAGCGGCGCGCCGCTGCTGGCGAGGGTGACGCGGATGCGATGCCCCCTGGCGAAGATGATGCTTGTCCAGCCGACGTGCCAGTGCAGACGCGTCGGATCACCGGGCTTGAGCAAAGTTTGTTGATCCCAGCCGTGGCGGTAGCGGGCGCGCATCGGGTAGTCCATCAGCAGGATGCTCCGGCCGTCCGGATAGACATCACAGACGCGCAGGATGACGTCGGTGTCGGGAGCCGTTGAGCTCAGCCAGACCTCCGCCTTCACCTCGCCATTCCACTCCACCGGCTCCTCCAGGGGTGCGGTGGTCCAGGTGCGGACCTCCTTCTGCTCCTCAAAGGGCCTGGCATCCTTCGCCCCGGGAAAGGAGCGGCCGGGAATCTGCATGGGGCTGGCCGGGTCGGATTCATAGCTGGTGGAGTTCTTTTCATCCGCGGGCGCCTTGTCGGATAAAAGACCGCCCTCATGCAGGTAAAGGCTGCCGGACTTCGGAGCCGGCGGCCAGTCGGCGGAGCTGCGCCATTCATTGCCGGGTGCTCCCGGCTCTCCAACGGCCCCCATGACGTAGTAACGCACGGCGGGCTCCTTTTCGATTCCGTTCTCCACCCCTTTCAACCAATGATCAAACCAGCGCACCATGTGCTCCACCTCGGGCCAGGTCGCGTTCTCAGGATAAACAAGGTCGCCGACCTTGCTGCCTTTGTTCAACCGTCCGTGCAGCCACGGGCCCAGCAGCAGCCACTGCCTGCCGCGTGAATTCGCACCTCCCTGATGCTGACGTCCGATGAAGCTGGCCACGCTGCCCTGCACCATGAAGTCATACCAGCTTCCAATGGTGAAGCAGGGCACGTTCATCTCGGCGAAATGCAGCGTGCAGTCCTCGGCGCGCCAGTAGTCGTCATAGTTCGGATGCTGGTCCCACTCGGCCAGCAGGGCGTCGTTGTCGGCCGGGTTCCGGCAGTTCGCGCCAAAGTCGGCAAAACGCCCGGGCCGCGTGACGCCGCCGATGCGATAGCCTTCGTGAAACAGGCTCAGGCCGGTGTCCACCATGTACTGGCAGACCAGGTGGGGAGGGCGGGTCACCGCGAGGAAGTTCTGGGCAAAGCCACCCTGGGAACTGCCGAAGGTGCCCGCCTTGCCGGTGCACCACGGCTGCGAGGCCAGCCATTCACAGGTGTCATAACCATCTTTTTGCTCACCCCAGGCCAGCGCGCGGTAGCCGACATAGCGACCCTCGCTTTCCTGCGAACCGCGGAAGTTGACCATGGCCACCGCGTAGCCGCGCCGCGCCAGGTCGGCGGCGCTTTTCCGCGTGCCGGCCCCGCTGATGTCCGCATAACGCTGCTCAAAAACCACGGGCCACCTGCCCTCTCCTGGCGGAAGATACAGGTAGGCCGAAAGCCGGATGCCGTCGCGCATCGGAATCATCACATGCTGCTCACGAACGCCGCCAAGATCGAGCGATGGAAGGTCCTTGGACCGGAGAAGGCCTGTGCAAAGCAGGAACAGCAGGAGGATGCGGGATCTCATGGCGGCTGGCTAATACGACACCCCGCCCGCCTCCTTCTCAGTCCAGGGCGCTGAATCCGCAAAAGACGCCGGATTCCACGGGAGGGCGCACCGGCAGCGGCTCGTCCCGGTCCAGGTGCTCACGGCAGATGGTGAAGAACTCCTCCTCGGTCCCGGCACGGCGGATGCGGTGCTCGAACCTGCCCTCATCAATGCCGGTGCTGATGAAGACCATGTAGCGCTTCATTTTCTGCACCTGCTTGCTCGGGCAGGGCGCGCTGTGAAAAGCGGCGGTCTCGCGGTAAAGCCGGTGGACATAGTCCAGAAGATCCCGCCGGCCGGGCGCCGGAGCAGGCCCGCCTTCAAAATGCGCGCGAAGCTGCGCAAACAGCCAGGGATTGCGGATCGCCCCGCGTCCGATCATCAGGCCGGCCGCGCCGGTGCGACGCAGGTAGGCCGCGCCGGTGGGCACGTCGACCACGTTGCCATTGGCAATGACCGGACAGGACATCGCGCTCACCGCCATGGCCACGCATTCCGGATGCACCGGCGTCTTGTAGGCGTCACGAACCGTGCGTCCATGGATGGTCAGCATCTGGATGTCATGCTTCTGAAACACTTCCAGCAGCCTGGGGAACTCGGCCTTGTCGGCATAACCGACCCTGCATTTGACGGTGAACCTGCCCTGGATCGTGCCGCGCAGCGCCCGCAGGATTTCATCCACGCGCTCCGGCTGTCTCAGCAGGCCGCCCCCCGCATCCTTGCGGCAGACGACCGGCGCCGGACAGCCCAGGTTCAGGTCGATGCCCGCCACCGGATGCCGTTCCAGCTCCCGGGCCGTGCGCAGCAGGGCGGGAATGTCCTGGCCGATCATCTGGGCGATCACCGGACGGCCGGTTTCATTCTCGGTGATCGAACGCAGCGTGGCGGCGTCCAGGCAGGAGTCCGGCGTCACCCGGAAGTACTCGGTCACATACAGATCCGGCCCGCCATAGCCCGCCATCAGCCGCATGAACGGCAGGTCGGTGACGTCCTGCATGGGAGCGAGGACAAGGGCGGGTCGGTGGTCGGGAAACACAGGAGAATTCGGAGATCTCCCCTCTAGCTCACTTCCCCGCCTGCTCAAGCAGCCGGGCGATCACCTTTTCCACCGTCACCCCCTCCGCCTCGGCGCGATAGTTGACCAGGATTCGGTGGCGCAGCACCGGCTGGGCGAGCGCACGGATGTCGTCGAGGGTCACATGCGCCCTTCCGTGAATCAAGGCGCGCGTCTTGCCGCCCAGGACAAGGTTCTGGCTGGCACGTGTGCCGGCGCCCCAGCTCACCCACTCGTTGACGAAGTCAGGGGCGCCCGGCCGGTTCGGACGGGAGGCAGCGGCCAGCCTGACGGCAAAGCGCGCCACATCCTCGGCGACAGGCACCTTTTTCACCACCTGCTGGAAGGCCTGAAGCTCGATGCCGCTGAACAAACGTTGCACAGGCACCCTGCCCGTCCCTGTCGTGCGCGTCACCACGGCCACTTCGTCATCCTCGGCCAGGTAGTCGATGACGATGTTCAGCATGAAGCGGTCGAGCTGGGCCTCGGGCAGCGGATAGGTGCCCTCCATCTCAATCGGGTTCTGCGTGGCCAGCACAAAAAAGGGTTCGGGCAGGTGCATCGTGCGGCCGGCCACGGTCACCTGATGTTCCTGCATGGCCTCCAAAAGAGCCGCCTGAGTCTTCGGAGGCGTGCGGTTGATTTCATCCGCCAGGATCATGTTGGCAAAGATCGGCCCCTGCTTGAAGACCAGCTGCCTGCCTGCGGCCGTGTCCTCCAGGATTTCCGTGCCGGTGATGTCGGAGGGCATGAGGTCGGGCGTGAACTGGATGCGGTGAAAGCCCAGGTCGAAGACATCCGCCACGGTCTTCACCAGCAGCGTCTTCGCCAGGCCCGGCGCACCGGTGATCAGGCAGTGACCTCCTGCAAGCAGTGCCACAAGCATCTGGTCCACGACCTCCTGCTGGCCGACGATGACCTTGCCAACCTCGTTCAGGATCCTTTTTCGGGCGCCCGCCAGCATGGCCACGGCCTCTTCATCGGTGAGGGTGGCGGAGGCGGGTGCGGCGGTGAAGTCGGTCATAGGCGCGTGAACATCAAAACAGCGCCAGACGTGCCAAGCTATCAGCCGATGAACAGGGCTTGCGCATCAAATCGGCTGGTCATTGTATCTTAGGGTCTCAGTGACAGGATTTACAGGATTCGCAGGATAAACAGGATTTTTCAGAACTGTTCATCCTGCCAATCTTGTGAATCCTGTCGAAAAAACCCTTTTTCACTTTGATGCGTAAGCCCAGGCCGATGAAAGCTTCAGCCCTGGCCGAGCAGGCTTTTGAGGACCGTCGTGTCCGCTGTGGTCGCCAGCAGGTAACTGACCGCCCCCTCGCTCCAGGCGGCCAGGTTCCAGCCATCCCGGGCCGTCAGCCTCGGCATCTCGGGCGGCCTCTCCTGAGGCCCGGCATTCTCGATGATCACCAGATGCGCCTCCCTGCCGTCTTCGAGCTGGAAGCAGATGATCGTGGCCGGATGCCCGCCCGCCTGAATGAGCTTGCAGCCAAAGGTGCGTGTTTGATCCATCGTTCCCGGCATTTTCCCCGGCGAAGGCGCATGCCGGGAGCTCAGGTAGCCGCGCAGGGCTTCCAGGCTGCCGGACCTTTCCGTCAGGCGGGTGCGGCCATGCTCAAGCTGGTTGACGACCAGCATCGCCTCGTCCTGCCAGGAGGGCACGGGACCAGGTCCTGGCCTAACCAACCATCCTCCCAGGAGCAGCACGGCTGCTGCCGCGGCCATCCAGGCCGTCCGCTTCCAGCCCCCCCTGCGCCTCGTTCCGGAATCGAGGGCCAGAAGCTTCTCCCTCAGCCCGGCGGGAACCCCTGCTGCCATGGCCCCGGCCACCTTCTCATCAAAGCTTCTCCTGCATTCCACCCAGGCCGCCAGCGCGACGTCCTGATTAAGCATGGCGCGAGCCTCCTCCGACAGGTCCTGCGGGCGGAGCGTTGTGGCGTCGAGTTCGAGTCTGGCTTCTTCTTGGGTCACGGACGGGGCATGGTGAGGATGTTTGCAGGTGCGCCGTCTTCCTGCAGGCTGCGCAGGATGGAACGCAGGCGGTCCTTGGCGCGAGACAGACGTGACATGACGGTGCCGATGGGGACTCCCAGCGTTTCGGCAATGTCCCGGTAAGAAAGTTCCTTGAGGTAAAACAACACCAGAGGCGCACGATGGCCCGGATCCAGCCGCTCGAGCGCCTCATGCAGGGTGGCGCTGTCCACCTGCGGCTCCGGCGCGTCCTCCTCAGGCCTGTTCACCCCATGCAGGTCGGGTTCAAACTCGATCTCCGGATGACGCGCCTCGCGTCTGGCCTGCCCCAGCCACTCCCGGTAGAGGGTGGTGAACAGCCAGGTCTTCACCTTGCTCCCGTCCCGGAGCGTGTGCCCCTTCCTGGCCCACTGAAGGAAGGTTTGCTGAACCAAATCTTCGGCAAGGTCCTCGCGCCGGCACATGCTCAGGGCAAACCGGTGGAGGCCCGGATAATGGGCGTCCACGATCTGCTGGAAGCTGGGCGCGGGTTCCGTCACACGGAGGTCGGGTCGGGCTGTCGTCGGCTCAGCAAAAACCGGCTGGAGGGCGATTTCCATGATTTCATGAGTTCACAGCCTGTGAGAGCACGCCAAGCCCCCCTTATTCCCGGCAAAAAGAAAACTTTTTCAAGCCCTCGGCCTGAGGTCGCGCTCGATGTCGATCCGATCCTCCCGGTTTCGCGCCTTGATCTTGTGATCACGCTTGCTGATGCGCTCAACGGTCATCTGCCGCTTCTTCTGACGCTTCTTCAGCTTCGCAATCTCCTCCTCAAGCTTGAGGAAACCCTCGATCCGCGCCGGATCCAGGCTTCCCTCCGCCAGCGCCGCACGCAGGGCGCACCCGGCGTCGGTGCCATGCTTGCAGTCGTGGAAACGACAGGACGAAGCCAGCTCCTCGATGTCGGCAAAGGACTCCCGCAGCGTGGCCTCGTCCGTCCACATCTGCACCTCCTTGATGCCAGGGTTGTCCACCAGGATGCCACCGCGAGGCAGCAGGATCAGCTCACGAGCCGTGGTCGTGTGGCGACCCTTGCCGGTGAGTTCGTTGACATCGCCCACCCACTGCCAATCATCTCCGACCAGGGCGTTGACCATGGCGGACTTGCCGACGCCGCTGGATCCGATGAGCGCGACGGTGATTCCTTTCTTGAAATACGCCTTCAGGGCCTTCAGCCCCTTGTTTTCCAGGACGCTGGTGACATGCACCTCGCACTCCGGATTGAGCGCCTGGATCTCCTCTACGGCCGCGACATGCTCCTCCTTGCTGAAGAGGTCGGCCTTGTTCAGCACCACCACCGCCCGGGCGCCGCTGCGCCGGATGAGCGTGAAGTAGCGCTCCAGACGCCGCAGGCTGTAGTCCGGCCCGACTTCGGTCACGACCATGACCACGTCCACGTTCGCCACCAGCACCTGCTCCTCGCTGCTGCTGCCGGCAGCCTTGCGGGAAAAGCAGGTCCGCCTTGGCAGCCGGGCGCGGATGACGGCATCATCTCCCGTGATGTCCAGGGCCACCCAGTCACCGACGGCCGGCAGTTCGGCATCCGTCTCGGCATCGTGATAAACCTTGCCACCGAGGATGCAGTCCAGTTCATCAAAATCGTCCTCCTCAAAGACCAGGCAGCCATAGCTGATCTTGTTGTCGCGCAGCAGCCGCGCAGGTTTCAAGCCCTGCTTGTGATAAGGGGCGAAATCCTGGTCGATCTGATCGTTCCAGCCGAGGTCTTCGCGGGTGATCTTGCGGGGCATGATCGGAAAAACGGCTCAGCAGGAAGACCTTCGCCTACAGCAGGGTGTCGTAGGCGCGGCCTTCCCTCTTGTCATAGAAGTTCATGAAGGCGCGATTCACCGTGGCAAAGCCGCCCGGGGTCGGGTAGTCGCCGCTGAAATACCAGTCGCCAAAGCTCGGCCCGCCGGCAAGGTCGAGCGCCGCGTGCAGCCCGGGGATGGTCTGAAAGATGATCCTGACCTCGCCCTTCCAGTTGGTCCGTGTCGGATAAACCAGCTGCGAGATCTTGTCGGAAATCTCCTCGTCGCTGAAGGGCGCATAGACGGCCTTCACGGCGTTGCGCATCTCCTGGCGCGGCTTCTTCAATTCAGCCGCGCAGGCATCGTAAGTGTCACGCAGCACGGACCTCAGGCCGCGTTCCTTGAGCAGCTCCACCGCCGCCTGGAAGGCGATGAACTTGCCGAGCTCCGACATGTCGATGCCGTAGCAGTCCGGGTAGCGGATCTGCGGGGCCGTGGAGAGCACGACAATGCGCCGGGGGTTCGTCCGCGCCAGGATGCGCAGAAGGGAGGTCTTCAGCGTGGTGCCGCGCACGATGCTGTCGTCGATGACCACCAAACTGTCCTTCTCGGTGACGCTTCCGTAGGTGATGTCATAGACGCTGGAGACCAGTTCATCACGCCCGTTTTCGGAGGCTATGAAGGTGCGCATCTTGATGTCCTTGTGCGCGATTTTCTCGGCCCTCGGCCAGTTGCGCAGCACCAGGTCATCCAGCTTCGCCTCGTCAAACTCACCCTTCTTCAGCATTTCCACGAGCGCGTCCTTCACGGCCACACGACGGCTCTTGCGCAGGCCGTCCAGGAAACCGAAATAAGCCGTCTCGGCGGTGTTTGGAATGAAGCTGAGCACGGAGTGCTCGAAGTCATTGTCGATGGCCTGCACGACCTGCTCGACCAGCTGCTCTCCCAGGCGCTTGCGCTGTTTGTAGATTTCGGAGTCATTGCCGCGG
>Ga0315900_10004327_pt1 | contig 20102 bp, 16 predicted proteins | sample LakEriMetagenome_FD_203521 | JGI IMG/M metagenome (GOLD analysis project Ga0315900, IMG submission 203521) | Freshwater fungal communities from buoy surface, Lake Erie, Ohio, United States - Buoy 12 MA114 | ecosystem: Environmental > Aquatic > Freshwater > Lake > Lake biofilm | place: USA: Lake...
CGAACGGCAGACGCGCGGCGGCGTACACGACGAGGAGTTTGTGCTCGTCGAGTTGCACTTCCAGCGACAGTTCCGGATGAAGCACGGCGATGCCCGTGCAGCCGTCGTTGAGGAGCAGGTCCTCGTATTCCCAGAGCACGCTCTCCAGCACGAGCCGCTCGATGCCCTCGCGGGTGTGATCGACGTGTCCCCGCCTGCATTCGTGAGACGACTCCAGCACCACGTCACAGGTGTCGCCCAGCGGGGCGAGGAGTTCCAGAAACACGTCGAACAGATCCTCGCTGGACACGGCCGCGATCAGGGCCGGCAGCCGGGCCCCGCTCTGGGGATCGACGTAGGAATCGTGGCGGTAGCCGGCGTGGGGAACGACGTCGAGTTGCCAGCCGGGACGAATCGCCTCGGTGAGCGTGAAGTCGCCGTAGCGACCGCGGGCCAGGTGGGCCTCCATGGCGGCCTTGTCGGGGGCGGCCAGCCGTTCGGCCGGGGCGGCGATGGCCTTGAGGGCGGGCGTGGCCGAGATCGGCGCCGCCGCGGGCAGGTCTTCGAGGAAACGCATGGATGGGCACCGGGGGGGATGAGAAGCGGTCCCCGGCGGACGCTGGTTCCACCGGGCTCTCAAACCTAGGACACGCTTCGGCGCCGTGCGCCGGCGGGCGAAAGCCGCCGAAAAAAGGGTTTTTCCCGGCCCCGGGGCCCCCGCTCGTTGCCGGCCGGGAGCGGCGGGCCTCATAATCCGCGACTTTCCTCGCAAGGACACCGGCCTCATGGATGGGAAAATCGTCGCCACCGGCATCACCTTCGACGACGTTCTGCTCGTGCCCCGGCTCTCGGACTTCGTGCCTGCCGAGGCGGACGTGACCACGCGGCTGACCCGCGGGATCACCCTCAACATCCCCATCGTCAGTTCGCCGATGGACACGGTCACCGAGAGCGAGATGGCGATCGCGCTGGCCGAGGAGGGGGGCCTGGGGGTGATCCACAAGAACCTCCCGGTCGAGCGGCAGGCCGAGGAGGTCGACAAGGTGAAGCGCACGGCCAACGGGATCATCGCCGACCCCGTCACGCTGCCTCCCACGGCCACCGTGGCCCGGGCCCGCGAGGTGATGGATCAGCACAACATCTCGGGCGTGCCGATCACGGCCGATGGCCGCCGGCTGGTGGGCATCATCACGCGCCGCGACCTGCGATTTCTGGAGAGCGGCGAGACGCCCATCTCCGAAATCATGACCAAGTCGGGCCTGGTCACGGCCACCGGCACGGTGTCGCTGGACGAGGCCGAGAAGATCCTCATGGCCAACAAGGTCGAGAAGCTGCTGCTGGTCGACACGCAGGGGCTGCTCACCGGCCTGATCACGATCAAGGACATCGACATGATGAAGCGGTTCCCCAACGCCTGCAAGGACCGGCAGGGCCGGTTGCGGGTGGGGGCCGCGGTTGGAGTCCTCGACTACGACCGGGCTGCGGCCCTGATCGCCAAGGGGGTCGACGTGCTGGTCGTGGACAGCGCCCACGGTCACTCGGCCAACGTGCTGGAGACCGTCACGGCAATCAAGAAACGCTGGGAGATCGAGGTGGTTGCGGGAAACGTGGCAACCCGGGAAGGCTGTCGCGATCTGATCAAGGCTGGCGCGGATGGAGTCAAAGTTGGGATAGGTCCCGGGTCGATCTGTACCACGCGGGTCATCTCCGGCGTCGGCGTCCCCCAGATCACGGCGGTCTGGGAGGCGGCGCAGGAGGCGGCCGGCGCCGGCGTGCCCGTGATCGCCGACGGAGGCATTCGCTACTCGGGAGACATCACCAAGGCGATCGCCGCGGGGGCCCACTGCTGCATGATCGGCGGGCTTCTGGCGGGTGTGGCGGAAAGCCCGGGACAGACCGTTCTCTACCAGGGGCGGACGTTCAAGGCCTACCGCGGCATGGGATCGCTGGGGGCGATGGTCAAGGGTTCGAGCGAACGCTACCGGCAGAAGACCACGGGTCGCGGCGGAGACAAGCTCGTTCCGGAGGGAGTGGAGGGCCGCGTGCCCTTCAAGGGTCCGCTCAGCGTGTTCGTTTACCAGCTCGTGGGCGGCCTGCGGGCCGGCATGGGCTACTGCGGCACGCGGACGATCGAAGAACTCCGGCGCGACGCCCGTTTCATCCAGGTGACCGCCGCATCCGTTCGCGAGAGCCATCCTCATGACATCGTCATCACGCAGGAAGCGCCCAACTACACGGCCGAGCACACCAAGTCGGCGGAGTGAGTCGCCGCGCGCGGCCGCCGTGCTCGCGGCCTGGCTGCTGCTGGTCGCCTGCGGGCAGGCCCACGACTGGCGGCAGTACCTGCAGTCACCCGCTCCGGACGAGGAGCAGGCTGCGGTCGGGCAGCCGCTGGTGGAGCGGGCCTGCGGCAGGGAGGACGCCGACGCGGAGCCGGGCGCGATTCGGCAGGTGGCCGCCGCCGAGACGGACGAGGGCCCGTGTGCCGACGAGGCGGGAGACTGCCGGGACGCCTTGGAGAGGCTCCGGGCCGATCGCCTGGCGGGCATCGATCTCGACATCCGCGTGGGCGGGCGGCCAGGAAACGACTATCCATGCGAGTGCCGGCTCGAGGGTGAAACCTTCCAGCCCCGGCGCTTCGCTTCCACCACGTTCACCTGGAAGGCCGCCGGCTACTGCCACAAGCCGCTGTATTTCGAGGACTGGGAACTGGAGCGCTACGGACACTCGCACGGGATGCTGGTCGATCCCTTCGTCTCCGCGGCCCACTTTTTCGTGACGTTGCCCGTGCTGCCCTACAAGATGGGCGTCGAACTGCCCTGGGAGTGCGTCTATCCGCTGGGGTACTACCGGCCCGGCAGTTGCGCGCCTTGGACGGTTCCGGCGGTGCCGATCAGCATCCGCGGTTTCGCGGTCGAGGCGGCCACGATCACGGGCCTTCTCTTCGTCCTGCCCTGACCCGACCACGTCAGTCGGACGCCACCTCGAGGCCGGCGGCGGCCGCGGTCACGAACGTGCGCGGGTCGATGCCCGTGGCCTTTCGGTAGCGAAGGGCGATCTCGGCCTGCACGCGGTCGGCGCCGGCAGCATCGACGAGGGCCACCGCGCAGCCGCCGAAGCCGCCCCCCGTCATGCGGCAGCCGTGGACTCCGGGCAGGCCCGTGGCGATCTCCGTGATCAGATCGAGTTCCCGGCAGGAAACCTGGTAATCCCGGCTCAGGGACGCGTGGCTGGCGTTCATGAGACGCCCCGCCGCCGGCCAGTCGGCCCGCGCCACCGCATCGGCGAAGGCGAGGGTGCGGTCGTTCTCCGAGATCACGTGTGTGGCCCGAGACCGTTCCGGTTCCGGCAGCGAGGCCTGGAGCGTCCGCCAGCCGGCGGCCTCGACGTCCCGCAGCGATGTCACCCCCAGGTGTCGTGCGGCCGAGGCACACTCGGCCCTGCGGCGGGCATACTCCCCGTCGACCAGGCGGTGCCTGACCCCGCTGTCGATCACCAGCACCCGCACGTCCGCGACCGCGAACGGAACGTGCCGCAGCACCCGGCTGCGGCAGTCGAGCAGCAGGGCGTGCCCCGCCCGGCAGCAGGTGACGGCGAACTGATCCATGATGCCGCAGGGCACGCCGGCGAACTCGTGCTCCGCCCGCTGGCAGAGCAGCGCCTTCTCCTCGGGCGGCAAGGTGCGTCCGCAGAGCGTCTCCACGGCGGTCGCCGTCGCCACTTCGAGGGCCGCACTGCTGCTCAGCCCGCCGCCCGCCGGCAGATCTGCCGAGATCGCCGCCTCGAAGCCGGGAATCTCCCAGCCCAGCCGCTGAAACTGGGCGATCACGCCCGCGGGATAGCAGGACCAGGCCCGGTCCCCGGCGAGCAGCGGCCGTTCGAGATCGAGGCCGGCCGGGGGGCCGTGCTCGCTGTGCAGCAGGGCGCGCCGATCCGCCCGCGGGGTCACCCGCATGCGGATGCAGGGGCTGATGGCCATCGGCAGCACGAACCCGTCGTTGTAGTCGGTGTGCTCGCCGATCAGGTTCACGCGCCCATGGGCCGTGACCGTGAACCGCCCCGGGGCTCCGCTCCTGTCGCTCATCGCGTCGCTCCTCCACGCACCAGTTGCGGCCGGTCGATGCGTGTCCCCGGCGGCAGCGCGGCGGTCAGGTCGCGTTCGTCGATCACCGTGGCTGCGTCGAGCTCCACGGCCACCCCGGGTGCCACCTCGATGCCGGCCCGCGCCAAAATCGCCCGAGCGCGGGCCACGAGCGCCGCCTGCACGTGCTCGGGCGCATCGGCCGCCGCCCCGGGCGGGTTCTTCAGCGGCGCGAAGCCCTCTGCGGCCTCGATCTCCACGACGCAGATCCGGTCCGCCAGCGGCATGATGTCAAAGATGAATCGCTCGAACTTGATGGCATTGGGCTGGCTGGGCACGACCCGCTCACCGGTTGCGTCGAGGTGCGGCACGACCTTGAAGGCGAGGTGCAGCGGCAGCGCGGTCCGCTCCGCGGCGGCCCGATCCAGGAAGGCGAGCGTGAAGGCGTGCACCGCGATGCTGCCGGCGTGAAATCGCAGGCCGCCGTCGGGGCCGCGCTCGGCGGCCAGTGCGGCCGGCAGATCGCTGTATTCCACCACCCGGTGACTGCCGCCGTGGCGGATCACCACTCCCACCCGCTCTCCTGGTTCACGCTTGCGGATGACCTGAGTGGTGAAGTCGGCCGCGCCGCGCAGATGATGGCCGAGAAACTCGGCATCCAGCGGTAGAGCCAGTGGATTGTCGACCTGGAAGGTGGCCACGTGCTCGACGCCGTGACCGGCGAACCACTCCAGTCCACCGCACTTTCGCAGCGCCACGAGCATGCCGCCGTGGCCGTCGGGAGCCGTGGCGAGCCGGCCGGGGCCATCGAGCAGGAGGTCGCCGCTGGCGGCATCGAGGGCCGGCAGTTCCGCCTGCTGGAACACGAGCACGAGCCCTGGATCGAGGCCGCAGTGCCCGTGTTTGGCGAGGAACTCGCGCGTGCCCGCATCGGTGGCGGCGCTCGTCATGATCGCCAGGGGCACGTCACGGCCGTAGCGTTGGCGAACGGCCACGAGTCTGCCGAGCAGAAGCTCGAAGAGCGAGGCGTCCGATACCGGGCCCACGCGGTACAGGCCTTTGGGGCCGTTGCATCCCAGACGGGACCCCTGCCCTCCGGCCACGAGCACAGCGCCGATGCGGCCGGCGGCGAGGGCCCGCTCGCCGAGTCGCTCGGCGTCGGCGCGGGCCTCGTCGGTGCCGAGCCTCACGCAGGGGGGCGTTTCGGCGGTCGCGAGGTCGCCGATCCCTGCGGCGACGATTCCGCGGCGGTGTTCGCCGACCAGCGACTGGAGCGCGGGCAGTCCGTCCCAGTCCACGGTCTCCAGTTGCCGGATCAGCCCGGCGCGCCCGGCGGAATCGAGTCGATCCCAGCAGCGGAACACCTGCGCCTGGCCCGCCCGGGTCACCGCCGCGATCAGGGCGGGAGGAGGTGTCGTCAGGTCCTCTGTCGCGGTCATGCTTCCAGCCCGGCCTGCGCTTCCAGATGACCCTTCATGCCGTTGCCGCGTCAGACCTTGCGCACCGTCGCGATGTAGGCATAGCGTCGCGCCACTGACTCGAAGCGGACCTCGGCCCGCCCGGAGCGGCCCAATTCGACCAGGGCATCGTGAACCTCGGGTCGGTAATGCACGTGGAACAGGGCGAGCCAGGACTTGAGCCCGGCGGCGAAGGCGCGTGGCAGATCCGCCTGGTCCCAGAAGTCGACGATCAGCATCTGCCCGCCGGTTCGCAGGTTCGCCAAGGCCGCCTCGATGGCGCCGGGCCAGGTGGGAACCATCGACAGGCAGTAGGAAAAGAAGATCGTGTCGAAGGGCGCTTCGCGGCCGAACATGGCGCGTCGGTCCAGGCACTCGGCCAGGCCCTGCCGCAGGCGAATCGGTTCGTGGCCTGCGGCAGGTACGCCCGCGCGGGCGACGCTGGAGGCTGCGGTGTTGAGCATCTCCTGCGACGCGTCGAGTCCGCAGAGAAGGCCGGGTTCCGGGCGCCGCGCCAGTTTGATGAGGTTGCGGGCCGTGCCGCAGCCCACTTCCAGCGTCGCCGTGCCGGGGGCGGTGACCACGTGGGAGAGCATCCGGTCGCGGCCCAGCAGGTAGTAGGCCCGCGTCGCGTCGTAGACGTGCCGCGTGAGCCGGTACATCCGGTCCATCGCCAGCGCCTGGCTCGCGGACCCGGGGCCGGCCGGATCGATCCCCTGCCCGGATGCGGCGTCGGGTCGGCTCATGATGCGGCGGCGGAGTCCACCATCTCGTAGAGGTGGAACATGCCGTAGATCGCCGACCGGTCCTCGAGGTGCAGTTCGCGGCAACGCTGCTCCTGGTAGCGGAATCGGGACCGCAGGTCGGGAGGCAGTGCGGGATCGACGGGTGACTTTTCGCCGGCAGTGCGGAAGATGACGCGCGACCCTGACCCGCCCACGCGTGCGATCTCGCGCCACAGTTCCTCGATGACGTGCGGCGGCATCCAGTCCTGGCTGTCGAGCAGCACGAAGCCGTTGAGGCTGCCCGGCGCCTCCGTGCGAAGCTGGTCGGCCAGCGACGCGACGTGAGTCTCCACGCGATCGACCATCGAGCGGATGGTCTCGTAGTGTTCCGACTTCAGGTAGTCGGGCAGGGCCTTGCGGCCCTCGTGGTCGTACCGCCGTCCGAAGGCCTGCCAGGCAAAATAGTTGTCGTCGAGGGGGAACCCGCAAGCCAGCCGTCGGATGCGGTCCTTGTACATGTCGAAGAGTTTTCCCCCGTCTCCCTGCTGTTCCTCGAGCATCGCGGCGTGCTGGCTGGGCGGGATGCCCAGGCTGTAGACGGCGACCGGCTGCCGGCCCATCCAACGCACGAGTCTGTTGTCGAGGATGGGGCCGTAGAGTTCGTCGAAAATCCGCCCCTGCTCTGCCAGCGTGCGGGCGGCGAGCAGGCGGGCCGGGTCGCGACGCATGCCCCGGGCCAAGCCGTGCACGATGCGGAAAAACTGTCCCAGTTTCGCCTTTTCGTACAGGCCGCGCTTGAAGTAGTTGATGCGCCGCGGCCCGATCGCCCGGCCCGGCCAGTCGCTCGATTCCCAGAACGCCCGCGTCTGCGGATCGAGGGCGTCCCGCAGGTAGCGGTTGTAGTTGGCGATGTTGTCGCGATGCCGCCCGTGCCCAAAAAAGTTGTAGAACGCCTCGTAGTCGGGCAAGTGCTTGATGGCGGCCAGCTTGAGCCGCGTCAGGCACATGTGGTTGGCGTTCAGGTCGACGGCCACGATCCGCCGGGGACGGTGGATCAGGTAGTTGAGGACGTTGCAGCCGCCGCTAGAGATGGTGAGCAGGCTCGAATCGGGACCCAGGCCCAAGGCCTTGGCGTCGACCCGGGGATCCTCCCAGATCTGGTTGTAGACGAACCCCCGGAACCAGAGCGTGAACAACCGCTCCAACATGCCGCGTTTGCTGGCCAGCGGGTTATGGTGGACGGCCTTACGCAGACGGTGGGTGTTCGTGGTGGCAGTGCTGCTCATGGGCGACGCTCTACGGGCCGGAAACCGCCGGGCGGTTCGGCGGTCGGAGCAATGTAGCCCAGCGGCGGCATCCCCGTCGACGTGCGTCCGCGGCGGGCCCGGCGGGCCGCTCAGGGCGCTGATCCGGCCCCAGCCTCGGCGGCCCGACCGGGGGGTGGGGCTGCGGCATCGATTTTCTGCGTCAGACGGCCCATGGCCGCCGACAGATCGTTGCCTTGCCGCACGATCTCACGCTCGGCGTCGACCAGCCCCTTCCGCGTGACGTCCAGTTGCTTCCGGAAAGCGTCGGCGACCAGGGCCGCCCGCTTGGCGTCCCGCTCCCAGAAACGCATGTCCTCCTCGAGCATCCTGGCCTGATCGCCCACATTCGTCAGCTCCAGATCGACGCTCGTTCGCGACCGCTCCAGCAGCACCTGATCCGCCCGCAGCCCATCGATCTCCCGCTGCAGGGACTGCAGCAGGGCGGCGATCCCATCCGCCATGACGCCGGCGCGGCCGGCGACTTCGATCCACGAGCCGTGCATCAACGTGAGGCCGTCACGAAGCGGTCGACGGTAAAAAACTCGGTCGATGACGACCTTTTCCGCAGCCTCGAGTCCGCGTGCCGTCTGGAGGTCGAACTCCGCCTTGTCGCCGGACTGAAAACTGCGATTCGAGTCGTCGGTGGCCTTGTCGCCAGCCTCTTCCTCGCCGTCCTGTTGGTCGCCCCCGCCGCCGCCGAACGTGTAGTCATCCTTGAACGTGACGGCCGCCCAGTACTCCCCTTGCAGGGCTCGTTCCTCGCTGAGTTCATCATCGAAAGACTTCCAGGATTCCGGATCCTGCTGCTCTTTTTCGTGCCTTTCAAATTCCTTGAGGAACAACTGCAATGGCTCCCGGTCGCTGGCGACCTTCTCCGCCTTGGGCTCGGATTTGACGGGCTGGGGGCTGACGGCGGAGCCTTCCGCCTCGGAATCGGCTCGCGGTGTCTCGTAGAACGCAAGCCAACGATCCACGGGAAGGTCCTCGTAGACGGTGACCGCGTCGTAGGCCTGTGACCAGGCCTCCCTGTCGTACGCATCGGGCGGTGCCGTGCGGGCCACGGTGATCCGGTACCGCCCTGCTTCCTGGTCGTAGGTGGCCTCTTGGACGAGAAACGCCCCCACGTAGCGGCCGCCGTCCTGGACGGGCCTGTCATCGAACACATAGAGCGTCGCCCCCGGATTGATGGGCACGACGGGCCCCGCCTTGGGAGCGGGTTCAGCGGGGGCGACCGGGGCTGGTTCGGCGGGGTCAGCCGCGACGGCCGCCGCAGCCGGATCGGCCGGTGGCTCCGCGCCGTCGGCGGCCGGGGCCGCCGCTGCATCCTCGCCCGCGGGCGGTTCGACGGCCGCCGGTTCGGGCTCCGGTGGAGCGGGTGCCGCGGGGTCGGGTCGGGCTGCCGGAGGTGTGGCCACGATCTCGATCGTTCCCAGAGGATTGTCAGCCTTGGGATCGACGCTGGGTGGCTGGAACGTGGCCGGCCATGATCGGCCGCGCCAGGTATTCACTCGATCCAGCGCCCGCTGCCACCGCTCGCGGTCGACGACCAGTTTGTCGAGCGGTTTCAGCTGCTTGCCGTTCTCGTCGGCGGGTACTGGGCCCAGCACGCCCCCTTTGCCGGGGTCGGGCCGCTGCGCGTCCCTCATGAACGCGATCTTCTCCTTCCATTCGCGAATCTTCTTTTCCCACGTCCACTCGTAGGCGGCGAGCCTGGCACCGAGATACAGGTAGCCGGCGGCGGCGAGAAGCACCAGGAACGCGGCGGCGACCGTGCCCCAATTCTGCCGGCGGTGTCCGACGCCGAAGCACACCAACCCGGCCAGCACCGCGATCCCGAACAGCGAGATGATGACGTAATTCATCATGGTGATTCGGTCCCAGCGCCGGGATCTTCAGACCGCGAAGCAGTCCTCCGAAGCCGGACAATCCATCTGTCCGGCACGATCGCTGTAGCCGTCAGTATATCGCCCGACACAGAACGCCCCCATCCGGTTTGTCGTGCCGTCAGAGCGGGGTTCTTGAGGTCGCCGGAGCCGCGCGTTGCATTCGGGCGACGCGCGCACCCGGGAGCGTCGCCGGCCGGCGACAGTGCCGCCGCCCGATCGCCGACGTCCGCAACGCGGAACGGCTGAAAAACGGGCTGCCGTCGGTTTTTCGCGCCGGCCGGCATCGGAAATGCCCTGCCCTAACGGCGGTCAGATCGCGTCCAAATCGCCCAGGCTCACACCAAGCCCCCGGAACCCACCCATGCGGAACGCAGTCCCCTTCAAGCACGTCTCACCTCGCAAGCCAGGCAAGCCGTCCCGTTCGCGCCGCTCGACGGCCGTCATCGACGACCCGATCCGGCTTTATCTGCTGCAGATGGGCGGCATTCCGCTGCTCAACCGTGAGTTGGAGGTGTCGCACTCCCGGGAGATCGAGCATTGGCGGCGGCTGTTTCGGCGCACGATGTTGGCCAACGACTTCGTCCTCGCCGGCGCGGTGCAGATGCTGGAGAAGGTTCAGGCGGGAACGCTGCGGCTCGACCGCACCATCGAGGTCTCGGTGACGAACACCACCGAGAAGAAGCGGCTCCTCCGGCGCCTGGGGCCGAACCTCGTCACGCTGCGGCGCATCGAACTGGAAAAGCGCCGACTCTTCCGCATCGCCATGTCGCGTGCCGTGCCGCTGGAGCGCCGTCGGGCGGCGTGGCGGCGGCTCGTACGCCAACGCAACAAGGCGGTGCGGCTCGTCGAGGAGATGCACCTGCGCATCCAGCGGCTGCATCCGCTGCTCAAGCAGTTGCGTTCGCTGGCACAGCGTCACGATGCGATCCGCGGCCAACTCGAGGACGGCCTTTCTTCCGCCGGGGAAGGGACGGCCGCCAAGCAGCTCGTGCTCGAGCAGCGGCACATCCTGCTCACCACCCGCGAGAGTCGCCGCACGCTGCGGCGCCGGCTCGACCGCTTGGAGGATTTGCAGCAGCGCTACGATGCGGCGAAGCGCGACCTGGCCGCCGGCAACCTCCGGCTCGTGATCTCCATCGCCAAACGCTATCGCAACCGCGGACTTTCCTTCCTCGACCTCATCCAGGAAGGCAATTCGGGCCTGATGCGGGCGGTGGACAAATTCGAGCACGCCCGGGGCTTCAAGTTCTCAACCTACGCCACCTGGTGGATCAGGCAGGCCATCACCCGGGCGATCGCCGACCAGAGCCGCACGATCCGCGTGCCGGTGCACATGGTCGACGCGATGACCCGGGTGCGGAACATGGCCCGGGGGTTCCTGCAGCAGCACGGCCGCGAGGCCAGCATCGAGGAACTGGCCGGATTGTCAGGGCTCACCGTCGAGGAAACCGAGTGCGTGTGGCGGATGTCGCGTCGGCCGCTGTCGCTCGACCAACCGCTGGGCGACGGGGACGAGGGCTCGGTGGGCGAGTTCGTCCGCGACCGGCGCGAGGATGATCCGCTCCAGGAGATCAACCGTCAGTCGCTACGCGCGTCGATCGGGAGGGCGCTGGAATCGCTCTCGTACCGGGAGCGGGAAATCATCCGCCTCCGTTTCGGCCTCGCCGACGGCTACAGCTACACCCTCGAGGAGGTGGGCTCGATCTTTGCCGTGACCCGCGAGCGGGTGCGGCAGATCGAGGCCAAGGCAGTGGAGAAATTGCGACAGCCCGGCAGCGAGGTGGACCTGGCCGGGTTCGTGGACGAGTCGCTCGTCGAGCGCTGGCGGGGCGGCGACGAAACTGAGGAACTGGCAGTCGCGGGCGGGGCGGGAATCTGACTGTCCGTGGAAAAAGTCATCCCTGACCTTTTTCACGTGGCCGACCGGTGGAAACGCCGAGGTTTCCGCGGTCGGCTGTCGTCGCATCCTGCTCCGGCAGACTTGTTCCACAATCTCCGAACCACCCCGCGCCCGCGACCCCTGTTTCCGCCGCTCAGGCCGACTTGGCCTCGTCGAGCGCCTGCTGCAGGCGGGCCTTTTGTTGGACGCCCATGAACTGCTGCACCAACTGGCCGCCGCTGAAGATCATGATCGTGGGGATGCTGGCCACGTTGTAGGTCATCGCCAGCCGCTGGTTCTCGTCGACGTTCACCTTACCGATCCGGAAGGTCCCGGCGTTCTCCGCCGAGAGTTCCTCGATCGTGGGGCCGATCATCCGGCACGGGCCGCACCATGGGGCCCAGAAATCGACGAGCACGGGCACCGGCGACTCGAGCACTTCATGCTGAAAGTTGTCGTCCGTGAATTCAAGGGCGTTTCCCATCGGCGGCAGGCACTCCTGTGGTTTTCCGGGCGGCTCGGCCCGCGGTACGATCCGATGCCGCCGCGTGAACCGCGGTGGCATTCGCTGAGGGCGGCAGTATATCGGCTGCCGGCGAATCCGTCGGCACCGTCGTGCGAGCCCTGATTCACCGGGACGAGAGTCATGGAATCCCCCAGCAACGTCCCATCCACGGCGCCGGGCCGCCCGACCGCACCGCCGCGTTGTTGGCGCGTGGTGCGGGGGCCCGATGGCGGCGTTCAGGGCGGCGTCGGGCCCTGGCACTGGGATCCGCACGGCGACGGGGCCGCGGCCGGCGACGCGCTGGTGTGTGTGGAGGCGGCCGGGTTCAACTACAAGGATGCGTTGGCCTGCGCCGGGCATCCTGGCGTGATGCGGGTGACGCCGCTCGTGCCCGGCATCGATGCGGCGGGCACGCTGGTCGGTGCCGCAGCCGGGCTGCCGGACGGCGCGGCGGTGGTCGTCACCGGAAACCAGATGGGGGAGAATCGTGACGGCGGATTCGCCACGCACCTGCGGATCACCGCGGCGGCGATCCTTCCGCGTCCGGCCGGTCTCTCGGCAGCCGATGCGATGGCGCTGGGGACGGCGGGGCTCACGGCCTTGCTGGCCTGCGACCGCCTCGATCGTCTGGTCGACCCGCGCCACGCCCGGCCCGACGAGGAATGGCTCGTGACAGGCGCCAGCGGCGGCGTGGGGATGCTGGCGGTGGCCTGCCTGGCCGCTGCCGGCCGGCGTGTGATGGCCTGCACCCGAAAGCCGGCGGCGGCCGCCGCCCTCGCCGACCTGGGAGCCGCGGCGGTGGGGACGCCGGAAGAACTCGTCGATGCGTCGTCGAAGTCCCTGACCCGCGGCCGCTGGGGCGGCGTCGTTGACACCGTCGGCGGCCGGCTGCTCGCCGACGTGTTGCGGTCGGTGCGCACGGGAGGAGCCGTGGCGGCCATCGGCATGGCGGGCGGCTCCGATCTGCCCACGACCGTCCACCCCTTCATCCTCCGGGGTGTGACGCTGGCGGGCATCGATGCCGCCACGCAGCCCACGCAGGCGGAGCGGCTCGCCCTGTGGGGCCGGTTGGCCGCCCTTTGGCCACAACTGCGGGAGCGATTTCCGGTCGCGACGATCCCGCTCGCTGACGTTGGCGAGCGGGCGGCGGCACTGCTCCGCGGCGAGACGATGGGCCGGGCCGTGGTGGCCCCCGACCTCTGAATCCACACTGGAATCCCCGCGTGAACCGCCACGTCATCCGTCTCGTCGCCGCCTGGGAGCCGCCGACTGCCGCGGGTGGTGGTCGGTCGGCCTGGGTTCGCCGCTTCGGCCGGCCGTCGGGCCTGCAGGCCGGTGACCGCGTGCTGCTGGTCTGGGAACACGCCGCCGTCCATGACGTGTCGGCAGTCGCGCTCAACGGCACACCGTTGCCAGGGATCGCCGCCGTCACGTCGCGCTGGGAACACGACGTGACGGCGTTGCTCCGCGACCGCAACGAACTGCGGCTCGAGGTGCCCCACCCCGAACCGATCTGCGACACGGTCGCCGCTCACGGCCGCGCGGACCTGCCGGCGGCCTGGGGATGCCTGGCGCTGGTGATCGTCACGGGTTGACACCGTGCCGTGCTTGTCGGTACGAAACGCTCGGAGGGACGCGCGGCCGCATGGCGCACGCGGCACGCTTCCGTTTTTTCGCATCGAGGAGGTGTCGCATGTCGGTGATTCGCGTGGGCAGCACGGGCAAGTACGCCGATGGCTGGGATCTCGTGTTCGGCAAGGCGGGCGGACGGAAGGCCGCCTCCGGCAAGACCACGACGGGCAAGGCCGGCAAGAAGACGTCTCCGGCCAAGAAGGCGGCGGCGGCCGCCAAGAAGTCGGCCAAAGCCGTCAAGGCGAAGGTCCTCACGAAGCGGCGCAAGGCCCGCCGCAGCCGACGCGGCTGACCCGGTCGCCCCGACCCCCGCTGCAAGTTGTCGGCGGGGCCGTTTCCGGCGGTGCAGATGCGGCGTTTTCACCGTTCGCGGATGAACCTGGCGTGCCAGGTCGGAGGGCTCTTGCACGCGCCGGATTACCGGTCGCGGCCGGCAGGCGACGCGTCAGGCGGTCGGCCCAACTCCCGCGCCCGCGCCGCTGCGGCCACGACGGCGGCGGCGATGGCGGCGGGCACGCCCTGCTGATCGAGCACCGCGAGCCCGGCCAGCGTCGTGCCACCGGGGCTCGACACTTTCTCGCGCACACGGGCCGGGTGCTCGCCGGTCTGTTCCAGGAGGGCCCCGGTGCCGGCCAGCGTCTGCACGGCGAGCGCCAAGGCGAGGTCAGGCGGCAGGCCGGCCTGCACGCCCCCTTCGGCCAGGGCCTCCACGAATCGGGCGATGAAGCCCGGTCCAGATCCCGATACGCCCGTCACGGCGTCGAGCAGCGACTCGTCCGCCTCGTGAACGTGCCCCACCGCGGCCAGCAGCGCCAACGTCCGCGCCAGGGCGGCGGCGGGCACGGCGGGCGTGTGGCACACCACCGACACCCCCCTGCCCACGAGGCTCGGCGTGTTGGGCATGACGCGGATCACGCGAGGTGTGCCCGCGATGGCGGCCAGCGTCGCGGTGGAAAGCCCGGCCACGATCGACACGAGGACCGCGTCGGCGCGGAGCGAGGCGGCGATCTCGCGACAGGCCTCGGCCGCCTGCTGCGGCTTCACCGCCAGGAACACGATCGGCGCGGCGGCCGCCGCCGCGGCGGCGCCGGCCGCGAAGCGCACGCCCGGCACCCGGGCCGCCAGCCGCTCCTTGGCTGCCGCCGCCGGATCGTAAACCTGAATGTCGGGGCCGGTCACGAGTCCGGCGCGGCAAAAGCCCTCGGCCAGAGCCAGCGCCATCTGGCCGCCACCGATCAGTGACAGTCCGTGGTCGTCGTGGTTCATGGCGCTTTCCCCGTGCCGGCGGCAGCAGGCGGCGCGAGTTCACGATCGATGGCGTCGATGCCGAGCCGGCAGACCCACAGTTGGCTGGTCGCGGACCGGCCGCCCGCGTCGCCGCCGCGGCCGGCCGTCCACATCAAGAGCGTCCCATCGGGCGAGAACGCGGGCAGCACGTCGGCACCGGGATGATCGGTGAGACGGAGTGGCGCGCCGCTGCGAAACGTGCCGCCGGCGGCGTCCCAGGCGGCGATCCAGAGATCGTAGTTCGGCCGGGCCGCGGGATCGGAGTGGTCGGCGCCGGTCCAGATCAGCCACGGCTTCGTGGGATGCCAGTAGGGCGCCCAGTGCACGCCCTTGCCGGAGGTCAGGGCCACGTCCGCCGTGCCGTCGGCACGCATGACGTGAATCTGCAGCATGTCTTTTTCCAGCCGGTCGGTGCGGTAGGCGATCCAGCGGCCGTCCGGGGAGAAGAACGGTCCGCCGTCGTAGCCGGGCTCGTTCGTGAGTTGCGTGACGTTCCGGCCGTCGGCATCCATGGCGTAGATGTCGGGGTCGCCGTCGCGGTCACTCACGAACAGGATCCGCCGGCCATCCGGGGAGAAGGAGCACTCGGCGTCGTATCCTTTCTCCGAGGTCAACCGCACGAGATCGCCGCCCTCGAGGTTGGTGGTGAACAGGTCCATGGAGGGGTCGAAGTCCCACTGGTAGCGGCGGCGTCTACCGCTGCGGGCGTCCTCCTCCGCCTGGGCGCGGGCTGCGGCCTCGGTGGCGGCGAGATCGGGATCGAGGTGGCTGGAGGCGAAGAGCAACCGCGTGCCGTCGGGAGAGAACCAACTGCAGGTGGTGCGGCCGCGGCCCGTGCTCACGCGGCGCGGCGTGGCCGGCCGGGGTGCGGCCACCGAAAAGTCCTGCACGAAGATCTGATAGAACGGGTACCCGTCGGGCACGGCCTGATAGCAGATGCGCCGGGCATCGGGGGCGAAGTAGCCCTCGCCCGCCTTGGGCATGCCGGCCGTGACCTGCGCGAGTTGGTCCAGGAAGCGACGCTCCGCAGGCGACAGCTCCGGCTCGGCTGCCCCCGCGGGCTCGGTCGCCCCGCCCGACGCCATGGCCAGCACGGCGAAAACGCATGCACGTAGGTTGCAGGAAATGCCCATCGCGCCCAGTATAGGCCAGGACCGATCCCCTGCAGGAGCCGCCGGCGATGAAGATCTACACGAAGACGGGTGACGCGGGCGAGACCGGGCTGTTCGGCGGTCCCCGCGTGCGCAAGGATGACGAGCGGATCGAGGCCTTCGGCACGGTCGACGAACTCAACAGCCATCTGGGCGTGATCCGCACGCTGCCGGCGGCCCGCGGTTTCGATGCCCTGCTCCGGCGGGTGCAGTGCGAACTCTTCGACCTCGGCGCGCAACTGGCCACCCCTGGAGCCGCGCAGGAGCGGATCACGGCCGGGCACGTCGCCGCACTCGAGGCCGAGATCGACCGCCACGAGGAGACGCTCGAGCCGCTGGCCTGCTTCATCCTGCCCACCGGCACGCCGCTGGCCGCCGCCATCCACGTGACGCGCACGGTCTGCCGGCGTGCCGAGCGACGGGTGGTCACGCTGGCCGCGAATCCCGGCGTCACGATTCCCGCCAACGCCATCGAATACCTGAACCGCCTCGGCGACCTGCTGTTCGTCATCGCCCGGGCCGCCAACCGCCAGGAGGGCGTCACGGACGATCCGTGGATTCACCCATGACCGCACCGCGGCCTGCCGACGCCGTCTTCCGGCCGGCAGTTGCCCGGGCGGCCGCCGCAGTCACGGCGCTGCGGGCCAGGATCGCAACGCAGCACGCTGCCGGCGCACCGGGCGTGCAGACCTGCGGCTTGGCGGCGGAATTGTTCGACGACGTCGTGCGCGACGTCTGGCAGGCGCTGCTCGACGACCTGCCGGCGGTGGAAGCCCAGCGTGTCGGGCGGCACGTGGCCCTGGTTGCCCACGGCGGCTACGGCCGTCGCCAGATGGCACCGTATTCCGACCTCGACCTCATGCTCCTGCACGATACCGAGGGGGCGGGCCCGGTGGCCGAGGTGGCGCGGCGGCTCCTGCAGGATCTGTTCGACGCCGGTCTGGATGTGGGGCAGAGCGTGCGCACGGTGGCGGGGGCCTGCGACCTTGCCGCCAGCGACGCCACCATTCTCAGCACGCTGCTCGACTGTCGGCCGCTGGCCGGCGACGCGGAGACGCCGCGCCGCCTGGCCGCCCGACTGCGTAACGCCGCCAGCCGCCGCGGCCGCCGACTCGCCGAGTCGCTCGTCGCCGCCCGCGGCGAGGAGGCCGACCGCTTCGGGCACACCGTGGCGCTCCTGGAGCCGAACGTAAAACGCTCGCCCGGCGGGCTGCGCGACATCCAGATGGTGCACTGGCTGGGCATCGTGCTCTACGGCGCAGAATCGCTCGACGAACTCGTGCAGGTGGGCGGCGTTCCCCGTGCCGATGCCGAGGCCTTGCGCGAAGCCGAGGAGTTCCTGATGCGGCTCCGCAACGAGTTGCATCTGGCGGCGGGCAAGTCGGCCGACGATCTGACGCGGGCCGAGCAGTTGCGCATCGCCGAGTTGCGCGGCCTGGAGGCGTGCCAGGGATTGCTGGGTGTGGAGCGGTTCATGCGGGACTACTTCGGCCACACGCGCCGCGTGGAGCGGATCCTGGACGCGCTGCGGCGGGGAATCCGCCGCCCGCATCCGCTGCGCTCCCTGGCCGCGGGGCTGCTCGGGCATCGCGTCGATGGACTGTTCCGCGTCGGTCCCACGGACGTGGCCCCCCTGCCCGGCTGCACGGCGCAGGTCGTCGGCAGCCTGCCCCATGTTCTGCGGCTGGTGGAACTGGCCACGCTCTACGACATGCCGGTCGAGCCGGCGGCCTGGGAGGCGGTGCGCGGCGCCGTCGCGGCGCTGCCCCGCGCCGCCGACGCGGCGCTGCCCCGCGCCGCCGACGCGGCGGCGAACGGGGCATTCCTCCGGCTCTTCGATCATCCGCAGGGGCTGGCCGGCGGCCTGCGGACCCTGCACGAGGCGGGCCTGCTCGAAATCCTCGTGCCCGAGTTCGCCCATGCCAGGCATCTGCTGCAGTTCAACAACTACCACAAGTACACGGTGGACGAGCACTGCATCCTGGCCGTGGAACGGGCGGCGGGTTTCGCGGCCGACGACGACTGGCTGGGCGACACCTGGCGGCAGGTGACCCGCAAGCGGCCGCTGTTGCTGGCGCTCCTCATCCACGACATCGGCAAGGGGTTCGAGGGCGACCACAGCGAGATCGGTGCCCGCATCGCGCGCGATGTGACGGCACGGCTGGGCCTGCCGGCCGACGAGGCGGAGATCGTCGAGTTCCTCGTGCTCAAGCATCTCGCCATGGCCCACATGGCCTTCCGCCGCAACGTGGGCGACGACAGCCTGGTGGCGGGGTTCGCCCGCGACGTGGGCTCGCCGGAAGTGCTGCGCATGATGTCGCTGCTCACGGCCGCCGACGTCGCGGCCGTGGGGCCCGGCACCTGGAACAAGTGGAAGGCGGACCTGCTCGGCGACCTGCATTTCCGCACCCTGGACTGCCTCGACGGTGAGAGCCCTTCGCGCGAGGCCGAGCGGACCAGGCGGGGGCTGGAGGAACTGCTGAGCGGCCGGGCCGCCGACGATCCGGTGCTGCGCATCGCCCGGGCGCTGCCGGTGTCGTACCTGCGGCAGATGCCCCCGGACCTGATCGTGGAGGAGTTGGGCCGGCTGGCCCGGCTGGGCCCCGGCGGCCTGCTGGTCACGGCGCGCTGGCAGCCGGACACGGGAACCGTGGGCGTCACCGTGGGCGGCAGCGAGGACATCGCCGACGGCATCTTCCACCGCGTCGCCGGGGCGCTCACCAGCCAGCGGCTGGAGATCCTGGCGGCCGACATCCACACGCTCGACGACGGCCTGGCGATCGACCACCTCGTCGTACGCGACCCGGATTTCGCCGACGAGCCGCCGCCCGAACGGTTGGCCGAGATCGCCGCCGCCATCAGGGCGGCGATGAAGGGCGAGCGGCCTTCCTTCCAACGCCGCTGGAATCCCTTCGCACCGCAGCCCGTGCCCGCCGCGCTCGTGCCGGCACGGGTCCGCTTCGACAACGAGAGTTCCGAGCACGCCACGATCGTCGAGGTCTTCGCGAACGACGCCGCCGGCCTGCTGTATTCCATCGCCAAGGCGTTGTTCGACGCCGGGGTGTCGGTGCGGGCCGCCAAGATCGGCACCTATCTCGATCAGGTGGTGGATGCCTTCCATGTCACCGACCGGGCCGGTGGCAAGGTCACGGATCCCGCGCGGCTGGCGGAACTCGGCCGTGCCTTGGAGCGGGCCGCCGCACCGATCACGGGGCCTGTGTAGCCGGGAGAGCCGATGCGGCCTCGGCGGGCCTGGCCCGCAGCCCGCGCAGTCGCCGGCGCCACTCGGCGTCGTAGGTGGCGACCGGCATGCCCACCAGCCGCTCGAAGTCACGCACGGGCTCCGTCTCCCTGCTGGCCGTGATTCGCACGATCGCCTGCGGCGAGAGCACCGGGTGCAGCAGCGCGATGTCGAGTGCCAATCCCCAGGCCGCCAGGTAGGCCGAGTCGGTGCCGTTCGCGCCGCCGGCGTGGCCGCGCAGGAAGGGATCCTGCCCCGACCGCAGCAGGTCGGCGACGGGGGGCACGAGACCGGCGTCGAGCGCCGCCTGCAATCGTGCCAGCCGCGCGGGGTCGGGGGCATCGAGGCGGAGTTCCCCGGATTCCAGAGGCGCCGATTCCACGACCTGCGCGAGTCCCTCGTCGAGCCACGCCGGCAACGCCGCGTCACGTTCGGCCCGCAGGCGGGTGTCCGCGTAGGCATGCCAGGCTTCGTGGGCCAGACGGGCCCGGAAGGCACGGTCGGCCTGCGCCACAAGCCCGTCGTTCTCACGCCGGGCCGCTTCGATCCTCGCCACCTCGGCGTCCCGCTCCCGCTCCCAACGCAGCCGGGCCCGCTGCACCAGCTCGGCCCGCTGCGACGGCGCGACTCCCTGCTTTTCCAGATCCGTCGCCAATCCCTTGAGTCGCTCGCCGAGTGCGCGGTCGTGCGCGGCATAGCGCTGTGCGGCAGCCTCCAGCACCTCGTCGGCGGCCTGACGCTGTGCCAGGATCGCAGGCAGGTCGTTGCCGGCCACGAGCAGCCGCCGGCCCGGCATGTAGAACGCGGGGTTGTCGAGGCGGACGCCCAGCGACTCCTGAACGCGGGCGTATTCGGCGGCAGAGCCGCACAGCCGCACGTCGAAGCGGGCGGAGGCCGAAGCTGGTGGGGGCACGAGTCCGGCGAGGCCGCCCAGCACCTGTTCCAGTTGGACGACGGCCTCCCGCGTCAGGC
>Ga0315900_10004328_pt1 | contig 20097 bp, 21 predicted proteins | sample LakEriMetagenome_FD_203521 | JGI IMG/M metagenome (GOLD analysis project Ga0315900, IMG submission 203521) | Freshwater fungal communities from buoy surface, Lake Erie, Ohio, United States - Buoy 12 MA114 | ecosystem: Environmental > Aquatic > Freshwater > Lake > Lake biofilm | place: USA: Lake...
ATCATTTAAGCCAATCAGAGGAGCTCCATTCTTCATTGCAAGGTCCATGATTTTGCAGATTTTCTCAGCATGTGTCTCCGATAGAGAGCCACCAAACACCGTGAAATCTTGTGCAAAAACATATACGAGGCGACCGTTCACTGTTCCATAGCCCGTTACGACTCCGTCACCCAATATTTTCTGGTCGGCCATTCCAAAATCAACCGTTCGATGCGTTACGAGCGCCCCAATCTCCTCAAAAGACTGCTCGTCTAACAACAGGTGTATACGCTCCCGTGCGGTGAGTTTACGCTTTTTGTGCTGCGCATCAATGCGGGCTTGACCTCCCCCTAATGCTGCTTCTGCTAATTTTAGTTGCAATTCTTTAACTTTCTGACCCATCTTTTCAAGCATTGGTGTTGCAAAAATGAAAAAAAGCAGGCCTTGTTCACCCCCTCTTTTTCACCACTATTTTGTCCATGGCAAAGGATAAGTTTCTCCAAAAATCACCCAAAAAAGTACCTTCTTGAAACAAACTATTCCCCTCCACCAATGGGAGAACAAAGGTGCACAGAACACAGCAAAAAAAGAAAGTGTTGGAAGGAAAAACGAAAAAAATCAAAAGGAGCCAGGGTTTTATACTACTTTTGCGCGCATGATGAGGGTGCACTACGGATTCACACAATTGCCTGATTTTCAAAAGACCGTTCTGACGATTGGTTCTTTTGATGGTTTGCATGCAGGGCATAAACAACTGCTTCGGCGTGTAAAATCACTGGCAAAGCAAGCAGGTGCTGAAAGTGTGGTGATTACTTTTGATCCCCATCCAAGAGCTGTTTTTGAAAAATTGGACAGTGGTTTTAAATTAATTACCACTACCTCTGAAAAAATCAGCCTTTTGCAAGATTGTGCTATCGACCATCTGGTAATAGTCCCCTTTACTCCAGAATTTGCCGCACAATCTGCCCAAGAATACGTCGAGCAGTTTTTACTTCGGCATTTCCAACCCCACACCATCGTGATTGGCTATGACCATCGATTTGGGAATGACCGGCAAGGGGATATCCAATTTTTAAAAAAATACGCGGACAAGGGCACTTTTTTCCTGGAAGAAATATCAGCTCAAGAGGTTGACCATATCACCGTTTCCTCCTCGAAAATTAGAACTGCATTGGAATCGGGTGCATTGGAAGCCGCCAACCGATTGCTGGGCCACCCTTTTACACTAACTGGAAATGTAGTTAAAGGCAATCAAATAGGAAGGACAATCGGTTTTCCCACCGCAAATCTTCAAATAGAGGATTCCTGGAAAATTCTCCCGCCGGATGGGATTTATGCCGCAAGTGTGCGACTGGAAGGATACCCAAAGGCCGTTTACCACGCTATGCTGTACCTGGGAAATAGACCCAGTTTAGAAGGCCAGTCCGAGCGACGGATAGAGCTGAATATTCTGGGATTGGAAGCGGATCTCTATGGTCTTACGCTGCAGGTAAAAGTACATCAATACATTCGAGGCGATAAGAAACTCGACAACCTTGAGCAATTGAAAGCTCAAATTGCAGAGGATCAGATCGCCATTGAAGCCTATTTCGAGGACAATAATCGCTTTCCAGAGGAACTAGATATTGCTGTGGTGATCTTAAACTACAATACCCGATCCCATTTAGAACAATACCTGCCCTCCGTCCTGGCGAATAGTGGCACCGCTAGAATAATTGTAGCAGATAATGGCTCACCGGACGATTCTATCGCTTTTTTGAATGCGAATTTTCCACAGGTTGAGGTACTGGACCTTGAATTCAATTTTGGATTTGCAGAGGGGTACAATCGAGCCCTGCAAAACATAAAGTCCGATTATTATGTCATTCTGAATTCGGATGTAGAGGTTACTCCCAACTGGATTCAGCCCATCATCGGGGCTATGGAGAAAGACAGTCAGATTGGGGTGGCACAACCTAAAATACTGGAGGATAAACGCAGAGACCGATTTGAGCATGCGGGCGCTGCCGGGGGCTGGTTGGATTACCTAGGGTATCCTTTCTGCAGAGGCAGGATTTTTACCCACGTTGAGCAGGATCTTGGGCAGTACGATACTGCACAACCTTGTTTCTGGGCGGCTGGTGCAGCTTTTTTCATACGTTCAAAATTATACCACCAATTAGGCGGGTTTGATGGTGACTATTTCGCGCACAATGAGGAGATCGATCTATGCTGGAGAGTGCAACGGGCAGGTTATTCCGTTTGGTGTTTTCCAGAAAGCATTGTTTACCACCTGGGAGGTGGCACGTTGAGCTATGATAGTCCAAGGAAAGTTTTTTTGAACTTCAGAAACAGCCTCTTCACTTTGGTTAAGAATGAGCCGGCTGCTAAACTAATCTGGTTGATTCCAGCCAGGCTGGTGTTGGACGGTGTAGCCGGTGGAATGTACTTGGCAAAGGGACAATTTAAGGCCATCCAATCCATTATTCAGGCCCATTTTTCATTTTATAAACACGTTGGCAAGTTGATCCAAAAGCGGAAAGAAGCGGCAAATCGTATTTTTGAAAGCCAGCTGTCTCCTAAAAAAAGCTTGCAGGGCGTTTATTTTGGCAGTATTGTTTTTGCCTTTTACATTCAGCGAATCAAACACTTCTCTGAGGTAGTCAAGAAAAAAGGCGTATAAGGTAGCAACAGAAAGGGCCCCAGAAAATATCCCGGAGCCCATTTTTCTGAATTGCTTTTATTTGAAGAGCGCGTAGTTCAAAGCTAACACAAAACTGGCAGGTCGCTGGTCAAAGCTGTAATTGGATCCCCCAAATACAATTTGTTCTCCAAATCGGTTGAAATTACCTTCATACCGAGCGTCCAACGCCAATCGTCCACCCCCTCCAATCGTGACGCCTCCAAGCCAACCCCAAGTCAATTTTTTCCATTCTTCTGAAAATCCTTGGATGTCACTCAGACTGGAATTGGAACTCAAGTGGTAGTTTCCTACAGGTCCCGCATGAAAACGGAAAGGGCCCATTTTAAAACCCAGCAGCAACGGGAGTTGAAGGGTATTGTAATTACTGCGCTTGATTACTTCATTTCCAGTCCCTGGAGTGCTGATCTGAAAATCGGTCCGGTTACTTTGAAATAAAACTTCCGGCTGCAAATAAATTCTTTTTCCCATTCGAAGGTAAATACCAGCCAAGGTTCCAAATTTAATGTCTTTTACCGCTACTACGTAGGATTCCGCTCCTGAACCCACCGTAATATCCTTATACTGCTCTCTAGGGGAAATAATACCTGCTTTCAATCCCATCGAAAACTGCGCAGAAGAAACAGCTGGCAACACCAGCAACAAGATAAATGCAATAACCAGGTTTTTCATATTTTTTATATTTTGATGCAAAACGCTCTTGTATTTTAATTTCGTACTCAAACCTTAATAAAGAATGTTTCTTTAACGCCAATTTAACGTAAACAGAATTTACCAGTCGCCACCGGCACCTCCTCCGCCAAAATCGCCGCCGCCAAAACTTCCTCCACTACTATCTCCACTGCCCCATCCGCTGCCTCCGGAGCCCCAATTACTACCACCGCCCACGTGCCACCATCCCCCGCCACCAAACGGACCATCCTCAAATGAACCCCGGCGGTTGTACCATTCTCCTTTTCGCTTGGATCGAATAGCCAGAACAATTCCAAGAATAATAAGAAAGAAGACCAACAAGATTAGCATCAATACTTTCTCCTCTCCCTTTGAAAGTTGGTTAGTATCGGTATCGGAGGGAGAAAACTCTCCTTGTAATGCCGCCATAATCTCATTCGTTCCAGCCTCAATACCCGCGTAGTATTGCTGTGCTCGAAAGAAAGGAGCCATGGTATTTCTTATTATTCGACCGGATGTTAAGTCCGTCAAACCACCTTCTGCTCCATAGCCTGTGGCGATAAAAATCCCCCGATCTGGCGCTTCCGTTTTTATTAAAAGTACCACCCCATTGTCCTTTTTCTCATCCCCTATGCCCCATCGGTTACCCAGCTCAATGGCATAGGTTGCCCTATCATAATCGCCCAAATCAGGACGGATCATAACTACTATTTGTGTAGAGGTCGAATCCCAGAAGCGGCGAAGCTTTTGCTCAAGTTGCGCTTTTTCTGCTGGAGAGAGCCAGTTGGCATAATCGTGGACATAAACGGCAGGTTCTGGTTTGGGAGGGAAGACCTCCGGACCTTCTTGTGCATATCCCTTAAATAGACCCAGCAAGACCACCAAAAAGCCAGTTAAAATGGCCTTCCAATATTTATTATTTGCCATAAAGAATTTCATCTGGAAGTTCATTAGGGTTATCTGAAGGATCAGCAGGGAAATAGCGATGTAATTCCTCTCCAATTTTTGAAATGACAGCACAAAGACCTTCACAAGCCATATCCTGTTGTAAATAGACCCGTAACAGGTGTTTTTCTTCTTCCCAAAATTGATACCCAAGCCGTTCGTGAATTCCGGCATCACCCCAAATAGCAAATTGCCTGGACTTGGGGGCAAGGTAGATCAGCACCGCGTTTCGATCTCGAGTGCCTGCCATCCCATGCGAAAAGAAGAGCTCTACCGCTCGTTCAAGGGGAGAATCTTTATCACAGAAGTCCTCAATAAAGAGTCGAATTTCACCGGTGGTAAGGTGTTCCGCTACCCGGATGGCGTTTAGGATTTCATGTTCCTCTGCCGGACTAAAATACATGGCTTAGAATTTTACTTCAGGAGCTTTATCAGATCCGGCTGCTGATTGGAAATACGGCTTTGGCATAAAGCCAAACATACCAGCATAAAGGTTGGTTGGAAAGCGGCGAATGCTGGAATTATAGGTATTTACGCTTTCATTAAAATTCTTCCGCTCAGTCGCTATCCTATTCTCGGTGCCTTCCAATTGTTTTTGAAGGTCCATGAAATTCTGGTTCGCTTTTAGATCAGGATACCGCTCTACTGCGACCAACAACCGGCTTAAAGCACCTCCAAGGCCCTGCTGCGCCTGATCAAAATTGCGCAAGGATTCTTCCGTCATATTAGTAGGATCCACAGTAACAGAGGTTGCCTTTGAACGCGCCTCGATGACGGCTGTAAGGGTCTCCTTTTCAAAGTCAGCATATCCTTTCACTGTATTCACTAAGTTAGGAATTAGATCTGCCCGACGTTGGTATTGGTTTTCTACCTGCGACCAAGCTTTTTTTACACCCTCATCCAGGTTTACAGCGTTGTTGTAAGAACTGCACATGTTCATCACCAAAATGACCGCCAAAACACCAACAATAATTGGTAAAAATTTTCTCAAATCAAAATTCATAATGGACTTTATTTAATGGTTGGATATAAGATAACTGCAAAATACGACAACTACCTTAAATTGATAATTAAAAAGATTTTTTGTCAATTCTAACAAGGCAAAAATAGACATTACCTGGACTGGGAGAGGACCTCAATCGATCAAAAGCAAGGTTTATTAGTCTAAATGCACTTCTGTGGCTCCATATCCATATTTTTGGATATATTCATTTTTGAATTTCCGAACGTATGGCATCTTCCGCAATTCATTGGCTACTGCCTCCTTTAGTTTGCCCTCGCCCACCCCATGAATAACATATACTTTCGGCACCCCCAAACGGATGGCCTTGTTCATAAAATCGTGAAAATGCCGAAGTTGGGTTTGTAAGATCTCCGACTTGTTTAATTTTTGGTAGCCTGGCATCAAAGCATGTATGTGCAAATCGATTTCCGGTTCAAACTTCGCGATAGCCTCCAAATTATACAGATCGATTGGAGCACTATTGGAGGTGGGGCCCTTTGATTTAACCCGCTTCACTTTCTGTTGTGTATAGGTTTGAAGGCTTTGAATGCCTGCTTCAGGAGCTACTTCCGAAGGGTCAAAGCGATCAAATCCGAGTATAAAATACCCTGGAGAGTTCACGATTGGCAGTAAGTCAAATTGCCTAACAAACTGTTTGGGTCTAATTTTGATCACTTTAAGCAGGTCGTCATCCACCCCGGCAGTTGTAATTCGCTTGAGCAACAGCTCTGCTTCCGGCCCATCGTTTAAATCATCTGTCAACAAGGTTCCAACCTCTTGAATGGTCCAAGGTTGAATTTTTCCTTCCAAAAACAAGATGGAGTCATCCTCCAGAAAAAGCTCTACCTCATAAAGAAATTCATAAGGGCTGTCGTTCAGCAGCCAGGTTTGGTAATGTAGGACCAACTCTTCCGCGTTTTTTTGTGGGATAAAAGCAAGACCTACCCCTTTTGGGTGTACACTGGCAGTTGAACTCTTTAAAACTTGTTTGACCGGTGGTTTAGGCGTCAAGTATCCTTTGGCAGGAGCTGTGGACGCCATTTGATCATAGGGCAGAAGATCTTCTTCAAAAGCTGGGATCAAAGAGGAATAGTCCTCGTCTAATCGAACCTGCACCATACCATCACCCAGGTGAGCAACCACTACACCGGATTCTCCGGTGAATTTCAAACGCACTTTTTTTCCAATTTCTACCTTCATTTGGATCTATTTTTTATTAGTGAGTGTTGCAACCAGAATTCCGGTCGCAACGGCTGCATTTAACGATTCTGCTCCACCTCCGGGACCAGGAGGGATGGTTATCCGGTGGGTGAGCCGTTGCATTTGATTAGCGCGGATTCCCTTCCCTTCGTTTCCAATCACCAAAATGCCAGAAGAAGGCAGTTCCGATGAAAAGACATTCGCTCCTTCCATCACCGCTCCAAGTACAGGGAGCTGTGGGTACTTATCCATTACTTCTTCCAACGAACAATCTTCCTGAATGTTCACTCGAAAACAAGCTCCCATACCTGCTTGAATCGCTTTTGGGCCAAAAGCATCTGTGGTATCCGGGGAACAAAATACGCCTACCACCCCAAACCAATCAGCAATTCGAAGAATGGTGCCCAAATTGCCTGGATCCTGAAGTCCGTCCAGGTAAAGTAGCCAACCAGGTTCCAAGGTAGGCTGCGTGGTCTTTTCCGACAAGGCCACTACTGCCAAGACCCCATTAGGAGTGCTCAGCGTACCGACTTTTTTGAGGTCTTCCTCCTCCACTTCGTTAAAAAAGGCATAAAAAGGATCCAGAAGACCACTGTTTTCACTTGCCCAACGTTTTGTTCCATACAAAGCGACCAACGAGAAGTTGGTTTGTGACGGTCCTGAAATAGTTTTTAACAACTCCCCAACCATTTTTTCACCTTCCACCAGGAAGTTTCGGTATTTTTGCCGATACTTTTTTAAATGAAGGCTGGTGATAAATGTTCGCTGGTTAGCGCTGATCATGAAATTTTGCTTGAAAAATAGAGGAAATGAATCAATGAAGCGGCTGTTTAGTTGTTTGCTATTCAGCCTGCTGCTAATCAGTTGCAATGTTACGAAGCATCTGGATTCTGACAAAGGGGAACGACTGCTGATTAAAAATGCAGTAGAGTTTAAGGCAGAAAATCGGATTTCACTCAGTGAACGAACCAGTCTTGGATATGAAACATCCGGCCTGTTCAAACAACCTACCAATACCTCCCTCTGGGGTTTGCGGATGAATCTAAACGCGTACTACTGGAGCAAAGATACAAGCAATACGTTACAGAAGTGGATTTTTAAAAAGGTTGCTGAACCCCCAGTGTTGTACAATCCAGACCTTGCTCGTTTAACCGCTGAAAATTTCCAGAATTTCATGCGTCAACGAGGTTACTTTGATGCGAAATGCAGCTTTACGACCCGCAATAAGGGCAATAAAAAGATCAAAGTTCAATACCTGCTACAGCTTGGGCCTCTGTACACCGTTCATCAGCTGGAATACCGTTGTAAAGATACGTTGGTACAAAGCATACTCGAGAAAGAGTCGGACCAGGCACTCATCAAACCAGGCAGCGCAGTGGATATTCGCTCCTTTGAGGCAGAAAAAGCGCGGATCACCGCACTTCTTCGCAACTCAGGTTATGCCCTTTTTGTGCCAGCATACGTAGAATTCAACGGGGATAGCACAGGCACCAAGGTCAATGTTTCGGTCCAGGTGCTTACACCCACTGATTCCACCAACCACCAACAATTTCATATTGGAAATGTAACCGTTTTTTCCAGCCTCGTTCCTGATCTAAGCTCCATCCGAAACGATACTACCATCAACGGAATCCGGTACTTCTCGAACGAACCTAAGTTTTTTGTCCGACCTCGACAATTAGATCGAGCAATTAAAGCGCGGCCCGGTCAGCTGTATCGACTTTCTGAATTGGAAAATACCAATAAAAACATTAGCACCATGGGCGCTTTTCGGTTTGTCTCCGTCCGGCCTCAAGAAGACACCCTTCGAAAAGACACCATCAATATCAATGTTTCTTTTGCGCCGGCCGACCGTATCTCGATTGGGATGGATCCGGACTTCAACTACTCTACTTCTTCCGTAACCGGTTTAATTGGTGGATCGGTCAATGCGTATTTCAAACATCGAAACCTATTTCATGGAGCCGAGTTACTGTCGACCAATCTGAGTGGAAACGTAGAGTTTGATGTAAACAACGTTGATAACCCGATCTTTTCACAGGAGATAAAATTCCAAAACGACCTAATTCTTCCACGGTTTTTTGATTATTTTGGGTACTGGAAAACCCTCAGTCGAATTCAGCTCAAAGGGAAAAAACTAGTTCCTGCCCAAATGTACCAACGGCTGAAGGACGAAGGACGAGCTCGATTTAACCTGACCTACGACTACCTTAAGCTAAATAATTTCTACCAGTATAACCTCTTCAATATCTCGTTTGGGTATGATATGCCCACCAGCGGTCAGCACTCCTACAAGTTGAACCATTTGGCCATTGAATTGCTTCAACCAACGCTGGACGATTCTATCCAATCGATTTGTGAAACCAATCCATTCTTGTGCTTAAGTTTTTCCAACCAATTATTTACTGGCTTTTTACTTCGTGCATTTTCATATTCGACGTACACCAGCACGGATAAAAAGGGACAACGCTGGGGCTTTCAATTCAATACTGATATTTCGGGAGCAGAAGTGTACGCGCTGAATCGGATCTTGGGAAAGGAGGAATGGGATTTATCAAGATTAAACCTCAATTTTGCACATTATGTACGTCTGGAGATGACAGGCTCGTTTTCTCGCAATTTTACAAAAGAGATTTTTGCAGGGATCCGAGTCAATTCCAGTATCATTAAGCCATTTGGGTATTCGGATGCCCCTCCTTACGTTAAACAATTTTATGTAGGGGGACCTTCCAGTATGCGGGCGTGGCGAATTCGGGAATTGGGTCCTGGCGGGTATTTTGACCCCAAAAGTTTGACCACTACGACGTATTACCAAGCCTCTGATTTCAAATTCGAGTTTCTTTCGGAAATCCGATTTCCGGTATTCTGGTGGTTTAAGGGAGCTATATTTTTAGATGGGGGAAATATCTGGTCCATCTCACCGGATGATAATCGCCCGAATAGCAATTTGACTTGGAATTCTTACCAGAATTTTGCCCTGGGTAGTGGAGCAGGCCTCCGGTTTGACTTTGGGTACTCTGTATTAAGATTTGATGTAGGTCTAAAACTGAGATACCCTTACCTTCGAGAAGACACCCAATCCTATTGGGTACAATTCAATAAAGACACCAATTGGAGATCCCTCACCAACTTTAATGTGGCAGTTGGCTATCCATTCTAGACCAATTATGAGAATTTTCAAATACCTCGTTTTTTTTACTTTTTACTTCAGTTTTACTGGCAATTTGCATTCTCAAGGTATCGATCCTGCAAATGAGAGTAACTTGCTGGATTCCACCAAGATTGATACAATAAATCCAGTGGCATTAGACAGTGATACGGCTGGAGAATTATCGAAAAAAGGAAGGGTTGGCCGTTTTCTGTCTTCCGATTATCCCAACCCTAAAAAAGCGGCTCTTTTTTCCCTGGTTATTCCAGGTTCAGGACAAGCCTACAATCGAAAATGGTGGAAAATTCCGATTGTTTATGCAGGACTCGGCGCTCTTACTTGGGTAGAAATCAATAACATTAATACCTATCGACTGTATAAAACCAGTTACAAAAACCTCGTAGATGGGGATCCTGCGACGATTGTTGAAGACCCCAGACTTCAGTTGCAAGATCGAGTAACGATGAAGGCAAACCGGGATAACGCCCGAAAAAACCTGGAACAAAGCTCGCTGATTTTGGGTTTAGGATATTTGTTATCTGTCACAGATGCATTTGTCGACGCTCATTTAGCCTCCTTTGACGTGAGCGACGACTTGACAATTCGGTTCAAGGCTAGTAGCCAGGGTGGGTACCCAGGTCTGTCTTTGGTGCTTTTTGTTAACCCTTAACCTTATTCCTCATGCAGCATATAATTGATTCAGAAAGCGATAGTTTGCAACTGACCAAGCGGCATTTCTCTGAGAGCCTCAAGTTTCCGTTAGCAGCTGTAATGTTAATATGGCTAGTTCACCTGCTTTCATTAATACTGAGGGTAGATCCAGGAGATTATGGGGTTTTCCCAAGGAGTATTTACGGATTGAGGGGTATTTTGTTTAGCCCGCTGGTACATGGAAGTTGGATGCACTTAATCTCCAACACCTTACCGCTGTTTGTTCTAAGTGCTTTAACTTTTTATTTTTACCCTCGTGTCGCCTCGCGCGCCTTTCTGTTCATTTACCTGGGAACTGGGTTGGCGGTTTGGTTATTTGCTCGGCCTGTTACTCACATAGGTGCGAGTGGTGTAGTTTATGGGTTAGTTGCCTTTATTTTCTGGAACGGTATTTTTAGGAGAAGTGCTCGTTCCATTATTTTGGCCTTGGTGGTGCTCTTTTTTTACAGTGGGATGTTCGCAGGAATTTTGCCTGATCAACCCGGCATATCTTGGGAAAGTCACTTACTTGGAAGTCTAATTGGAGTGCTCGGTGCGTACGTCTTTAAAGGGGTATTGGAAGAGGCCGACCTGGTGAGAAGACCCCATTACACCAACGAAGACGAGCGCCCTATTCAATCCTTCCTTCCAAGAGATGCATTTGAAAAAACCAAGCGTCAGCGCTGGGAAGAAGAGCAAGCCAGAATTCAAGCAGAGATCGAAGCGATGCAACGGGCGCTTTTTTGGCATCAAAATACCACTGGGTATTTCCAACCTCCTTCTAAAAACGAGGAGTAGCCAGCAATCACAAGCGAAAAAAATAATTGCTAACGAATAAGAGAACTGCAATCAACACCCAATACCCAATCATCAAACCACCCGTAACCCGGTAGTGTTTCTTTAGGTAAATCCAGGCCGACTCCAACTCAGCTTGATCCTTCAAAATCAATGCAGCTCGAATAGTTCTACTGAACTTGAAAAGAAATACATTTCCCGTCACCCCTGCAATTACAGCCACCAGTCCAAGGAAGCTGAAAATCGCATACAGGCTAGACTGGTCTGCATCTGATAAGAGAAAAGAGTACTGTTGCAATCGATAGTAGGTGATCAAACTTGCCAGGTAGTAAAATGCAGAAGCACCCACTGCAAGCATACTGAGAATGCCGCTGGCAAAGAGCCAATGGCTCAATTGAGTCCAAGCCCGCTCCATAGCAGGGCTGATGGTAAAATCATCTTCTAAATGTTCGTTGTACATAAGTGGGTCAATCCGCTAATGCGACATAAGTGTACATCCAAATTGCAGCCAATAGGTAAACTGTAACTCCAAAAACAACCCCATAAACTGCCAACTGATAAGCTTTTCCTAAAGACTGAAAACCCTGCTCTAAATGAACAGATTCCCGCTGCTCCAAACCCGAACGAATTCGTTTGGATGCCTGCCAAAATAAAATGGAGACTCCAGCTAAAATGGAAAGCACTATTCCAAAAGTAAGCCACATCCGCAAACTAACTCCAAAATAGGTTTCTGAAGCATACCATAATCCTAGTAGGGTTACCAGTACAATAAATGCCCAACTGGCAGACCAAAATAACAGCCAACTGGCAATCTCCTTCCAAATAGAGCTTATTAAAGGGGTAATTTCAAGCTGTCGAGCGTTCCTTTTAACTGAACCCGCTACCGACTCTGTAGGATCTTGGTATTGTTCTTCTATCATCCGACTATTTTTATCCTACAAACGTAGAAAAAAAGGAAGAAATATTGATTTTTTTTTAAACCTTAGCGCAAGTTTTTAGCATTTTCCTAGTTAAAAGCCAGCTCATCTACAAATTATCTACTTTTCAATATTGAATTATAATGGAGCCTTTTTCAAACATTAACCGAGCCATTCACGAAGGGTACACCTTTCAATTTAACCTTTATGTTCAAAGAGGATTTGCGATTGTTCACAAAAATGCTGGTTTATTTATAGTAGCCAGCCTTTTGTTTGCTATTATGACCATCACCTCTTCTTTTTTGGTGGGCTTGATTGGGGGAGCGCTCACGCTTGTAACAGGATTGGCAGGATTTGTCCTTCAACAATTACTAGGGCAAGTGGTACAATCTGCTGTTTCTGCACCGATGCTGGCAGGATTAAACAATGGTGCGCATCTACTGGATCGAAATAAGATGGTCGAACTAGGTCAATTCTTTGAAGGATTCAAAAAATGGGCGGATCTGTTTATCACCAGTCTTCTGGCAGCCCTGGTTATTCTAATTGCCTCCATACCCGGTTTTTATTTGCTTATGGAAGCGGGTCTTGACTTTGAAGCCCTAAAGGGTCCAGAAGCATTGGAGATGTTAAAAGAGTTGGATACAGAGCGGATAGGACTAGCAGGTCTGGTTACTTCTATCCCTGTTATCTACCTGATGGTGGCCTATTTATGGGCCCCTTTATTAACATGGTTCTATGGAATTAAAGGCTGGCAGGCCCTAGAAACAAGCCGGCTTTTAGCCCAAAAAAACTTCTTCTCTGTATTGGGACTACTGTTGTTTGCTGGGCTGCTCTTTATTCTTGGCTTCTTTTTATGTGGTGTAGGGGCGCTGTACACCTACCCAGTCAGCCGAACGATGATTTATGCTGCTTTTGCTGATGTTGTAAAACTCAATCAGGGAAACAAGGATTTTCAGAACAGCGACGATATATTCTCTCAATTTGCCCCCAAAGAATAAGCCTTACTAAATTTTCCCATTAAAGAGCCGGCAAACAAAGGAAACAGCAGTTGCTTTGCCGGCTCGTTCATAAATTAGATAAGTTTCCAAAATCAACATGGAAAAAGGAAAAGTAAGAACATTTCAGTTTGGTACAGAAACACACCAAAAGGCAATAGAGCTTCGTCTGGAAATTCTCCGAAAGCCTTTGGGACTAACTTTTTCAGAAGAATTTTTAGAGAAAGAAAAAAACGATTGGCACGTTGGTTATTTTGACACAAAGGGAGATTTACTGGGCTGCTTGATCCTCACACCGGTTGAGGACCAGACGCAACTTAAAATGAGACAAGTGGCTGTAAATAAATCCGTACAAGGCCAAGGAATTGGATCTGATCTGGTACGTTTTTCGGAATTGTTTGCCATTGAAAAAGGCTTTCAAACCATTGTTCTAAATGCACGAGCTACAGCAGTGCCATTTTATCTCCAACTTGGATATAACTGTGAAGGGGAGCCATTCGAAGAAGTCGGTATTCCCCATAGAAAAATGACCAAACAATTGCGTTCATAAGGAAGAAAGGTTCAACCATTCCTTCCGTCGCCTGTTTAGATTAAGATTCAAATCCACCCTCTTTCATGCGCTTGTCTGCAGTCAGCTATCTAAATACCAAACCGTTTATCTACGGGCTTTATAAAAGTAGTTTATCGGATTACATAGAGCTTAGCTTGGATATCCCCTCAGTTTGTGCTCAAAAACTGTTGGATGGAAGTGTAGATATAGCCTTGACGCCTGTTGCCATTATTCCGGAACTCCCTCAAGCCTACTTGGTTTCAGATTATTGTATAGGTGCGAATGGGGAGGTTAAAACGGTTTGTTTGTACTCTGAAAAACCATTAACGGAAATTCGGCGTGTTTTTTTGGATTTCCACTCCAGAACCTCGGTAATGTTAACCCGTATTTTGTTGGAGCACTATTGGAAACTAACGCCTGAACTAGTACCAGCCAGTCCTGGATTTGAACAAGAGATAAAAGGGGATACAGCAGGGTTATTGATCGGTGATCGGACCATTGGGTTAGACCAAAAATTTCCTTACGTTTATGATTTGGGAACTGCCTGGACTACTTGGACAAGTTTACCATTTGTGTTTGCTGCATGGATTAGTGTCAAACCAATTAAAGAAGATTTTACTCGTCAATTCAATGAAGCACTTCGAATGGGACTGGAGCACCTTCCAGAGCTCATGAAAATTTTACCAACAATCCCTAATTTTGATTTGCACTCGTACTATCAAAACAACATCAGTTATGAGTTGGACCAGGCTAAATGGAAAGCACTACAGATGTATTTAAACTATTTTCCGGGAGAAAATAGTTATCAACTTTATCGAAACTCAAATTCGGAGTCATCCATTCATTTGAATTCTTGATTTCGCAACACAATTATGGTAGAAGTCGCAACTTTTGGAGGTGGATGCTTTTGGTGTATTGAAACCCTATTTCAGGATCTGAAAGGGGTCAAACGAGTAGAAAGTGGCTATGCTGGAGGGGTTATCCCAAATCCTACGTACCAGCAGGTATGTGCTGAGACTACAGGGCATGCAGAAGTCATTCAAGTAGAATTTGACCCCTCCATTTTGTCGTATGCCACCTTGCTAAAGGTGTTCTTTGAAGTACACGATCCCACCACCCTAAATCGGCAAGGAAATGATATTGGAACGCAATACCGTTCTATTATTTTATACCATACCAACCAGCAGGAGGTGGAAGCTAAAGCTGCGATTCAACAAGTGGAGAAATCCATCGGCAAGCCCGTGGTTACGGAATTAGTCCCCTTTGTAGAGTTTTTCAAAGCAGAAGCTTACCATCAAAACTATTACAAATCCAATCCTTATCAACCCTATTGCTCTTTTATTATTTCACCGAAGGTAAAAAAATTCAAAAGCACCTTTAATGAACTCCTGAAAGAAGGAATCCAATGATTAAGCACAAGCCTTTTAAGGGACAGTGGTTTATTCTAGCCACCGAGTAGCATAGCTCTCGTTTATCTTTCTATGATCTAGAAGTAAATTTCCATTAAAAACCGCGGTTTTATCCAAATTGTCGGAATGTATTTACCTTTGCACCATGAATAATCAGATTAAACAAGAATTAAAGGAACGGGTAGAAGCAGCATTAGAAACCATCCGCCCTCATTTAATAGTAGATGGTGGGAATGTAGAACTAGTAGAAATCACGAATGATAAGCGGGTCTTGATTCGTTGGGTCGGGATGTGTGAAACCTGCTCTATGTCAGAGATGACACTTAAAGCAGGTATTAATGAAGCAATAAAGAGCAAAGTCCCAGAAATAATTGGGGTGGAGGCAACCAACGGGATCGCTTTTGCCCGTTAGCCAACATGTAGCACCAAACCCTTTAGGTAAGCCCCTTCCGGGTGAAACATACTGACTGGATGATCGGGGCCTTGTGTGAGGTGATGGAGCACCCGTACATTCCTACCCGCTTCGATAGCTGCGGCCGCAATAGTATTGTAAAACAACTCCCGGTCAATTACTTGCGAACAAGAGAATGTAAACAAGATACCACCGGGCTCTACTTTTTGAAGCGCAGCGATGTTAAGTCGTTTATACCCTTGAACTGCGTTGTGTCGCTTATCCATCGACTTTGCAAAAGCAGGCGGATCCACTACGATTACCTCATATTTTTGATCGGTATTTTTCAGAAACAAGGGGACATCAGCTGTAAACCCTTCATGCACCCCGGTAAAAGGCGTATTTAACTCAACATTTTCGGCTGTAAGTTCCATCGCTCTGGCAGAAACATCTACAGAGTGAACCAACTTCGCCCCAGCCATTAAGGCATAACAAGAAAAACCACCCGAGTAGCAAAAGGTATTTAAAACGGTTTTCCCGGATACATAGGAAGCTAATAGCTGCCGGTTGTCACGTTGATCTAAAAAAAAGCCTGTTTTTTGACCTGTTACCCAATCTACCTTGAAACGCACCCCGTTCTCTAGCACTACAGCGGATTCCACAGAGTCACCAGTACTCCAAATCACACCGTTTTGGATCGTTTTGGCATAATTACCCGGCAAGGACTCCACGCTTTTATCGTAAATTTGGGTCAACGCACTACCAAAGACATGGACTAAAGCATCCCGAATTAATCCCACTTGAAGGTGCATACCAATCGAGTGGCATTGTACCACGGCCGTAGAACCATATATGTCAATTACAAGACCTGAAAGTCCATCTCCCTCCCCATGAATCAACCGGTAAGCAGTGGTCTCTCCTGGTTTAGGAATACCACAAGCTGAACGTACCTGTTTTGCGTTTTGCAAACGAGCCTCCCAGAAAGGGGCTTCCATTGGGTTCAAGGACTCCTCGAAACTCAACAACCGAACGGCGATACTTCCATGATGAAAGTGCCCTGAGCCAAGGAAATTGCCCTTGCTATCAGCTACTTGTACCAATTCTCCATCCTTAACCTCCTTCTCCAGGTGGTGGATTGCCCCAGAAAACACCCAAGGATGTTTTCTTTTAACGGGTTCTTCCTTTCCTTTTTTTAAATAAACTGTGGTCACCTTTTTAAGCTCCCCTTTCACCTTATGGAAAAGGGAGCGCAAAGTTGATACATTATATGCGAATACCCCTTTTCAAAAACAAAAATTATTCTACCTCCCTCGATTTTTTTAGTACCTTCACTCCCCTATCCAGGTCGTTAACTCCGGAGAGGAAATCATGATTTTCCTTCTCCTTACCATTTCTAATCTTATTCCAGAGTCGTATGAAGCACCTTTTTCTGACACTGCTGAGCACCCTTCTTCTTAGCGCCTGTTCCTTCCTAAAATCGGGACTGCAGACCCCTCCGGCACGCTACAAAAACATACAAATCCACGCTGCCAAAGCAGGCGATCGGATTGGGCCTTGTGAACCTACTATTTGTATCAACCCCACTAACCCTCTTTCCATCGCCGCAGGATCGGTATTGAACAATTACCATTGGAGTGAAGATGGTGGCAAGACCTGGAAAACGAGCACGCTTGTATCCAGTAATGGGGTCTTTGGGGATCCAGTGCTGATTGCCGACCAGAAAGGGCATTTCTATTTTGCTCATTTGAGTGACCCAGAGGGAAAAGGCTGGAGCAGCCCGAAATTATTGGATCGAATCGTTATTCAGAAAAGCACCGATGGAGGAAAAACATACGATAATGGTTCCTTTTGTGGAGAAAATCACCCCAAGGATCAAGACAAACAATGGCTAGCGGTTGATCCTTCTACTGGGCACCTGTATTGCACTTGGACAGAATTCGACCTCTATAACAGTAAAAATACCGCTCAGGACAAAAGCCGGATCCTTTTTGCCAAAAGCACCGATGCCGGAAAAAGCTGGACCGAGGTACGAAAAATCAACCAATTTGACGGTGATTGCCTTGATGAAGATGAAACTGTGGAGGGAGCAGTCCCTGCTGTCGGTCCCGATGGAACCATTTATGTGGCCTGGTCCTGGAATTCAAAAATCTGGTTTGATAAATCGGTGGATGGTGGAAAAACCTGGCTAGAAGAAGATGGAATCGTCGCTGATCAACCTGGAGGCTGGTCATACGACGTCAAAAAAGTGTCTAGATGCAATGGCTTACCATTTACCGATTGCGACCGTTCTAATGGCCCCTATCGCGGAACCATTTATGTGAATTGGACCGACCAACGCAATGGAACCCATAACCCAGACGTTTTCACCGCCTACAGTCGAGACCAAGGAAAAACCTGGAGTGCCCCCGTGCGCGTAAACGATGACGCCACAGAACGAGAGCAGTTTTTTTCATCCATGACCATCGATCAAGCGACCGGATATGTGTATTGCGTGTTTTATGACCGGAGAGCCTACTCAGACCATAAAACAGATGTTTGGCTGGCAGTTAGCAAAGATGGTGGGCAAACCTATGAGAATAGAAGAATAAGTGCATCGCCGTTTGAACCAGAGGAAAAAACATTTTTTGGGGATTATAACCATATCTCCGCACACCAAGGAATGGTTCGACCCATTTGGACCCGACTAGAGAACGGAATGTTAAGTGTCTGGACGGCCTTAATTCAAATAGAGGAATAAAAAAGGCTGCCTCTTCGAGAAAGGCAGCCCAAAAAGCTTCATACGAAGGGACGATTAATATTCGTCCTCATTAAAAAAGAAGTCATCATGTCGGGGATAATCCGGCCAGATGTCCTCAATACTTTCATATAATTCACCATCATCTTCCAGCTCCTCTAGGTTGTCAATTACCTCTGCTGGAGATCCAGAACGGATAGCGTAATCAATTAGTTCTTCTTTGGTGGCCGGCCAAGGTGCTTCTTCTAAATAACCGGCAAGTTCGAGCGTCCAATACATATAAGACTACCTTTTATTTTTAATAATTAAGCAAGTCAGTGATAATTATTGATTTCATTCATTTATCGGGGCAAGGTAGAGTGATTTTAAAAATTCACCAAATAACATTGCCCGAAAAATAAACGACAGCAAAAAATACACTGTCCTTCAACGTTGTGTTTTTATTCTTGTTTCAAAAAATTTCCCGAGATTAGAGGATCAACATGGCATCTCCGTAACTCAAGAAATTGTATTTTTCTTTCAGAGCCTCGTTGTATGCGTGCATAACCAATTCTGTACCACCAAAAGCTGCCACCAAAATTAACACACTGGACTTTGGCTGGTGAAAATTCGTAATCATGCAATTTGGAATGTTGAAATCGTACGGCGGGTAAATAAATTTATTGGTCCAACCTTCTACCGGCTTCATTAATTGTTCAGCAGATACGGAAGTTTCAATAGCTCGTACGACGGTGGATCCCACTGCACATACTTTCTTTTTGTTGGCCAAGGCTTTGTTTACCGCTTCTGCAGCATCTACGGGAATTTTGAAGTACTCCGCTTCCATTTTATGCTTGCTCAAGTCTTCCACCTCGATGGTCCGGAAAGTACCTAGACCGATGTGAAGTGTAATTTCAGCGAAGTTCACCCCACGAATTTCCAAGCGCTTCATCAGCTCCTTGCTAAAATGAAGGCCTGCAGTGGGTGCTGCAACGGCCCCAACTTCTTTAGCATACACGGTCTGGTAATATTCCCGGTCTAAGGCTTCTGGTGCCCGCTCAATGTACCGTGGTAAAGGCGTATTTCCCAAAAGCGCTAGGTCTTTCTGAAAATCCTCCTCACTTCCATCGTACATAAAACGGATTGTTCGGCCACGACTGGTGGTATTATCCACCACTTCTGCCACCAGAATATCGTTTCCATGTTCGTCGGTGAAATAGAGCTTATTTCCAACCCGAATTTTACGAGCAGGATCCACGAGCACATCCCAGAGTCTGGCCTCCTTATTCAGCTCCCGAAGCAGGAACACCTCAATTTTTGCATCTGTTTTTTCCTTTTGACCGTACAAACGGGCTGGAAAAACCTTGGTATTATTGAAGATGATGACATCATCCTCTGTAAAGTAACTGAGGATGTCCCGAAACAATCGGTGTTCAATCTTGCCAGTGTCCCGATGAACTACCAGTAATCGACACTGATCGCGCTCCATGGAAGGATATTGAGCGATCAGCTCTTTTGGCAAGTTATAGTTAAAGTTGGATAATTTAGTACGAGAGCTCATAAGTTAGGTGCAAAAGTAACTTTTCTTTTGGAACGAAAAACAAAATAAATGGTTCAAAAATCAGGTATCTTCTACTAAACACCTTAATTACGCCATTGAAAAGTCTTTTCCTGCCTTTTTACGCTCAAAATCCTTCAAATAGATCTTACGGAGACGAATATTCTTTGGTGTGACTTCCACATACTCATCTTCCTGGATGTATTCCAACGCTTCTTCCAAGGTAAATTTGCGAGGAGGGGGCAAACTAGCTTTATCATCGGAACCGGAGGCACGCATGTTAGTAAGCTTTTTGGTTTTGGTCACATTCACCACCAAGTCGCCCGGGCGGTTATTCTCGCCAATCACCTGACCTTCGTACACTTCCTCCCCTGGCTCTACGAAGAAAACGCCGCGGTCTTGAAGGTTATCTAAGGAGTAGGCAATTGCTGTACCCGTCTCCATCACAATCA
>Ga0315900_10004330_pt1 | contig 20096 bp, 18 predicted proteins | sample LakEriMetagenome_FD_203521 | JGI IMG/M metagenome (GOLD analysis project Ga0315900, IMG submission 203521) | Freshwater fungal communities from buoy surface, Lake Erie, Ohio, United States - Buoy 12 MA114 | ecosystem: Environmental > Aquatic > Freshwater > Lake > Lake biofilm | place: USA: Lake...
CGGCTCGAGCCGGATACGATCCGGTCCTACATCAAGCTGCGCAACGGCCAGCCCTACACCCAGCAATCGGCTGACCAGGCGCTCAAGGACCTGTTCGCCACCGAGCTGTTCTCCGACGTTCAGATCCGCAACGATGGCGGCAACGTGACGATCGAGGTGAAGGAAAACCCGGTCATCAACCGCATCATTCTTGAAGGGAACAAGCGGCTGAAGGAGGACAAGATCCTCCCCGAAATCAAGCTGGCCCCGCGCCAGATCTTCACCCGGTCCAAGGTCCGCGCCGACGTGGCCCGCATCATCGAACTCTACAAGCGTCAGGGCCGCTTTGCCGCCTCGGTCGAACCGAAGATGGTGCTGCTCGATCAGAACCGGGTGGATATCGTCTTCGAAATCCAGGAAGGGCCCAAGTCCAAGGTTCGCAAGATCAACATCATCGGCAATGAGCAATTCGACGATGGCGACCTGAAGGACGAGATGGTCACCAAGGAAACGGGGATCACCAAGATCTTCAGCTCCGGTACCAGCTATGACCCTGACCGGATGGCCTTTGACCAGCAGAAGCTGCGTCAGTTCTACCTGACCCAGGGCTATGCCGATTTCCGCATCGTTTCGGCGGTGGCCGAGCTGACACCGGACAAGAAGGACTTCATCCTGACCTACGTGGTCGAGGAAGGTCAGCGCTACAAGTTCGGTGAGGTCAAGGTCGACAGCCAGCTGCGCGATTTTGACAGCGATCGGCTGGCCAGCCAGCTGCCGATGAAGCAAGGCATGTGGTACGATGCCAAGATGGTGGAAGACACCATCGAGCGGCTGAACGAGACCGCCGGTGCCTTTGGCTATGCCTTTGCTGACGTCCGTCCGAGTTACGATCGTAACAAGGACGATCTGACGATGGGCATCACCTTTCAGATCGCCGAGGCGCCGCGCGTCTATGTCGAGCGGATCGACGTCAACGGCAACACCCTCACTCAGGACAAGGTGGTCCGCCGCGAGTTTCGTCTCGCAGAAGGCGATGCGTTCAACTCGCTCCAGGTCAAGCGCTCGACCAACCGCATCAACTCGCTCGGCTATTTCCAGGAAAAGTTCGAGATCGAGCAGAAGCCCGGCTCCGCGCCGGACCGGATCGTGCTGGAAGCCAATGTCGAGGAAAAGCCGACCGGCGAACTGCAGCTTTCGGCGGGTTACTCCAGCCTTGAAAAGCTGATTTTCCAGGGTTCGGTCCAGCAGCGCAACTTCCGCGGCCGCGGCCAGACCATTGGTCTTTCGCTGAGCTATTCGCGCTATTCGAAGAGCGCCGAAGTCAGCTTTACCGAGCCGTACCTGTTCGATCGCAACGTCTCGCTGGGGGCCAGCGTTTACCGGCGCGATTACAACAACCGCAATTTCACCACCAACGACACGACCTACCGCCAGGCAACCACCGGCTTTCAGGTCCGTGCCGGCATTCCGCTCACCGAATATCTCTCGGCGGTCGGCAGCTATACCTTCAACATCGACGATGTGACGCTGGACAAGACCCAGTACTTCTCCAACCGCGTCAATCCGGGCTTGCTGGAATGCGATCCGCTGATCGCTGGTCGCTATCTGTGCGAGGCTATCGGCAAGCGCACCAGCTCGATCCTGGGTCTTTCGCTGATTTACGATACGCTCGACAACCGGGTGCGCCCGTCACGCGGTCGCGCCATTTCGGTGACTGCGGAGTTCGCCGGCCTCGGCGGATCCGTGAAGTATGGCCGCCTGCGCGGCAATGCTGCCCAGTACTGGCCGATCGGCAAGGGTTGGATCTTCTCGATCCGCGGCGAAGGCGGGATCATCAAGTCGTTCGAGAACCGCGGCGCGGGGATCGATCCGGTCCGCCTGACCGACCGTTTCTACCTGGGCGAACCTGAAATGCGCGGCTTTGACATCCGGGGCGTCGGTCCCCGCGTGCTGCGCAAGTTCCTGACTGTCGACAGCAACGGCGATGGCATTGCCGACGATTTCTCGGCCGATCGTGACACCTGGGGCGATGATGCGCTGGGCGGCAAGTATTACTACCTCGGCCATGCCGAGCTGGAAATTCCGCTGGGTTCGGGCGCCCGCGAGCTGGGCCTGCGGCCGTCGATCTTCCTCGACGTCGGCGCGGTCTGGGGTGTGCGCCGCCCGACCATCGAGCCGTTGACCTTCCCCTATACGCAGACCTGCAACAACGTAACGACTGTGGGTTATGCGCCTTCGCGTGCGGCAATCCCGACCTTGCCGGCGACCTGCACCGGAAGCAGCGATGGCGTGGTGGCCAGCACCGCCTTCCAGGAATTCTTCGTGGGCAATTCCAAGAAGCCGCGCGTCTCGGTGGGCGTCGGGGTCAACTGGAATTCGCCCTTCGGTCCCTTCCGGATCGACTTCGCCCACGTGCTGATGAAGAGCCCGGTGGACGACACCAAGAGCTTTACCTTTAACGTAGGAACCCAATTCTGATGAACACCTTCCGCAAGTCGGCCATTGCCGCCGCAACTCTTGCCGCAATCCTGGCCCAGCCGGCGCTGGCCCAGCGCAACCGGGAAGCGGCCGCTCCCGCCGCGGCTCCGGCCGCTGCTCCGGGTGGTCCGATCGTGGCCGGCATCGCTGTCGCCAATCTCGAAGCAGCCATCGTCAACACCGATGCCTTCCGGGTTGCCCAGCAGCAGCGCCCGGTGACCTACAAGGCGCAGTATGATCAGGCCCAGGCCCGTTCGAACGCGCTTGAAGCCCAGCTCAAGCCGCTGATCGACCGCTTCAACGCTTCGCGCGCCGCGGCCACCACGCCGGCGCTGCAGCAAGGGTTGCAGACCCAGGCTCGCTCGATCCAGGAGATCCAGGAGAAGGGCAAGCAGGAAATCCAGCAGTTGCTGCTGCCGATCGCCCTCTCGGAGGCTTTCGTGAACGAGCAGATCGAGGAAAAGCTCGACGCTGCCGTCCAGGCGGCCATGGCCAAGGCGCGCATCACGCTGGTGCTCCAGCCGGGTGCCGTGGTGGCGCGGGCCAACGCCTATGATCTGACCGACGAGATCGTGGCCGAGCTGAACACGGCAATTCCGACTGCGCAGCTGGTGCCGCCGCAGGGCTGGGAACCGCGCCAGATCCGCGAAGCGCGCGCGCAGCAGGCCGCTCAGCAAGCTGCTGCCCGTCCGGCTGCCGGCGGTGCTGCCCCGGCTGCGCCCGCCGCGCCGGCGCCGCGTCCGGCCACCCCGGTCGGTCCACAGCCCGAAGGGCGCTAAGCACTTCGGCTGGGGGCAGCGATGAGCGAAACCACTGACCAGGCGGGTGGCGCGACCAGCGCCCCCGCCGTCACTTACGACATCCGGGCCATCCTCAACGCCCTGCCGCATCGTTATCCGCTGCTGCTGGTCGATCGCGTCAAGTCGCTGGAGATTGGCGAACGGATCCATGCGGTAAAGGCCGTTAGCTTCAACGAGCAGTTCTTTCAGGGTCACTTTCCGGGGCGTCCGATCATGCCGGGCGTGCTACAGATTGAGGCTCTGGCCCAGGCTGCCGCGATCCTGGCGATCGAGACGCTGGAACTGGCTGGATCGGGTAAGCTGGTCTACTTCATGGCGATCGAGGAGGCGAAGTTCCGCGCTCCGGTCGAGCCTGGCGTGCTGCTCGATCTCGAAGTCGGTTTTGTCCAGAAGCGGGCGCGGGTTTGCAAGTTCTGGGGCAAGGCTTCGATCGAGGGCAAGGTGACCTGCGAAGTGCAGTTCACTGCCATGGTTGCTGATCCGCCAGAAGATTCCTGATTGATCGGACGAGCCATTCGGCTCGTCTGGTCTGGCAGGCCAGCCGAGAGGCTGGACAACACCTCAAACCCCCGCTATGCGGCGCGCTTCCTTTTCAGGCCGGTCGGAACCGGCCGCAACGAAAGACTGTGCAATGAAGGCCGATATCCATCCCGATTATCACATGATCAAGGTGCAGATGACCGATGGCACCGTGTTCGAAACCCGCTCCACCTGGGGCAAGGAAGGCGACACGCTGGTGCTGGAAATCGATCCCACTTCGCACCCGGCATGGACCGGCGGCAACCAGCGCCTGTTGGATCAGGGCGGCCGCGTCGCCCAGTTCAACAAGCGCTTTGGCGGTCTTTCGCTCAAGAAGGGCTGAACCTTTCAGCCACTGCAGGAAAAGTCAGGGGCGGTCCGTTGGGCCGCCCCTTTCGCTTGGCTCAGGCGCCGTCGCCTTCCAGCCATTCCGCCTCGGCCAGATCAATCGGCCGCAGAAATTCAAGGCCCGTCGTCCCATCGTGAGTCCAGCGGACGATCGCCTGGATCACCCGGCGTCCACCCACCTTCAGGCTGACGATCCGGCCAACGCGCATCCAATCGACATCGGCAACAACATTACAGCCGAAGGGTGAGATATTGCGGATCCGGCCAATACCGCTTTCGCCGCCAAAACCGATCACAACCTTGCCATTGAATGGCTGGCGGTCAGCCCTGCGCCGGTTATGGCCGGCGGGAACCGCAGCGGAAGAAGTGGCCATCTTCACAGTCTCGCTCACTGACACCAGTCCTTTCAGCGAAGGTTGACGGGGCCGGTCTATCGATCGTTGGTTAACTTGGGGTGTGCGCCACAGCGAAATTGCAGAATCGATTCCAGCGCGATGTCTGCCAATCGCAACACCAGCGATAGCCGCGAAAGGATATTGCGCGCCGGGTTGCTGCTGTACTTTTTTGCTTCCCAAACGCAGCCCCCTGTGCAACAGGCCGCGCCTGCCCCAATCGGTGCTTGCGGGGCGGACCGACGGTGCCTAACAGCGCGCCGGTCCGGCAGGCTCCGGGGACATGGCGATCGTAGCTCAGTTGGTTAGAGCGCCGGTTTGTGGTACCGGAGGTCGTGGGTTCGAACCCCATCGATCGCCCCAGTCTCCCTCCTTTCATGCCTTGGCCCGGACGGGAGGAAGCGCGTGCCAGCGGTTTGGGAAGAACCCGATTTTGACGATCACGAACTGGTCCAGGTGGTCCGCGACCGCGCCAGCGGTCTGACCGCGATCATTGCACTTCATTCGACGCATCTTGGCCCCGGCGCGGGTGGTACCCGGTTCTGGCATTATGGCGATCCGGCGATGGCCATGCGCGATGCCCTGCGCCTGTCACGTGGGATGAGTTACAAGAACGCCATGGCTGGCCTGCCGATGGGCGGGGGCAAGGCCGTGGTCCTAGCCGATCCCACCGGGTCAAAAACGCCCGAGATGCTCGCCGCCTTCGGCCGGGCAATCGATGCCTTGGGCGGCCGCTATGTTACGGCCGAAGATGTCGGCATGAGCGAGACGGACATGGTCGCAATTGCCGGCCAGACGCGCCACGTTACCGGTCTGCCGCCGCAGGATGCCAGTCAGGCTGGAGGTGATCCCGGTCCGTTTACTGCGCGCGGGATCTATTACGGGATCAAGGCGGCTGTAGCCTACCAGTTGGGCAAGGACAGCCTGGCTGGGGTTCACATCGCCGTCCAGGGCACCGGCAGTGTCGGGGGTGGGGTGGCCCGCCTCGCCGCAGCCGATGGCGCGCGCCTGACTCTGGCCGACGTCAATACCGCACGAGCCAATGCCCTCGCGGCCGAACTCGGCGCCGAAGCCGTTGCTGCGGACGCGATCATGGATGTGGCCTGCGACGTGTTCAGCCCGAACGCGCTGGGGGCAATCCTCGATGACGCCGGCATCGCCCGGCTGCGTGCGCCGATCGTGGCGGGCGGTGCCAATAACCAGCTCGCCCGGCCCGAACACGGTCCGGCCCTGGCCAAGCGCGGCGTATTGTACGCGCCGGATTATGTCATCAATGCCGGCGGGATCATCGCCGTCGCGCTGGAATATCTGGCGCGCGAACACGGGCAGCCCAGCTCGCTGGACGAGGTGCAACGGCGACTTGAGGAAATCCCCACCCGCCTCACCGCGATCTGGGACGAGAGCAAGGCAAGCGGTCGTCCGGCCGACCAGGTGGCCGACGCCATGGCGCAGCGGTTGATCGGGCGTTAGACGCTTGCCCGAATCCCCGCGTCCTGCCAAAGGGCGCACACCATTTTCGGGCATTTCTGACCCTAGGTACGGCCCACTTAATGCACGGATACGCCAATCCTGCCCGCTTCCTGCGCCTTGCGCGCTGGTTGACGCCGTTGCTGCTGCTGTCCGGGCTGATCATCACCGGTGCGACACTGGCCTGGGCCATCATCGCCGCTCCCGCTGAGCGGCTGCAAGGCGATTCCGCAAAAATCCTGTTTGTGCACGTACCCGCTGCCTGGTTGGGGATGGGCGGCTGGTCCGCACTGGCCATTGCCAGCCTCACCGAGCTGGTCTGGCGCCATCCGCTGGCGGCCATCGCCGCGCGGGCGATTGCCCTGCCGGGGGCGTGGTTTACGGCGCTATGCCTGGCTTCCGGTTCGCTGTGGGGCCGGCCTGCCTGGGGTACCTGGTGGGTCTGGGACGGCCGGCTGACCTCAATGCTCGTGCTGCTGTTCCTCTACCTCGCCTACATGGCGCTCGCCGAGGCCGCCGATCGTGACGGTGGCGGTGGCACTTCCGGGCAAAGCCGCATTCCGGCCATCTTCGGCCTGGTCGGCGCGATCAACATTCCGATCATTCATTATTCGGTGCTGTGGTGGAATTCGCTGCATCAGCCGCCGAGCATTTCGGTGGGCGAGTCGGCTATGGCTCCGGTGTTTCTTTATGGCCTGCTGGCCGCAGTAACCGGCTTCTCGCTGCTGTTTGGCGGCGTAGTGCTGGCGCGGATGCGGGCAATCCTGGCCAATGCCCAGGCCGAAGCGCGGCTTCGTCGCCGGGCGATGGAACAAGACTTCGACGATTTCGGGAAGCGGGACTGAACGGAGCACGACAATGCGTGAAGGTCTCGATCATTGGCCATTTATCCTGGCCTCCTATGGGTTGGGCATCGCCGGTACCTTGCTGCTGGTGGCGCAGTCCTGGCTGGCGATGCGCCGGGCCGAGGCGCGGCGCGAGCGGAGCCGCGACCGATGAAGGCCAAGCATCAACGCCTGACGCTGGCCCTGATCGCGCTGGTCGCGCTGATCGGTGCGGGTGTCCTCGCCGCCTGGGCCCTGCGTAACCAGGCCTCGTTCTTCTATTTGCCGGCCGAATATGCCGCCAACCCGCCCGAGGCGGGTCAGGCCGTGCGGCTGGGCGGGATGGTTGAGAAAGGCTCGATCAAGACTGCCGCCGACGGGGTAACGATCCACTTCGTTATCCATGACGACACGGCCCGTATCCCGGTCACTTTCCGCGGCATCGTCCCCGATCTCTTCGTCGAAGGTTCGGGTGCGGTGGCTGAAGGCAAGCGGCAGGCTGATGGCAGCTTCGTGGCTCACAACGTGCTCGCGAAGCATGACGAAAACTACGTGCCGCGCGAGATGAAGAACATGACCAACGAGGAAGCGCGCAAGGCGATCGAGGGGGCATCGTGATCGCTGAACTCGGACTGGCCGCGCTGTGGCTGGCGGCTGCGCTGGCAGCACTGCAACTGGTGGCTGGCGTGCTGTCCCTGACCGGTCGAGGCGCTGCCCTGGCCGGTATCGTCCGCCCGGCAGCGATCGTGCAAGGTCTGCTCGCGGTCCTGTCATTCGCTGCGCTGGTCGTGCTGTTCATGCAGACCGACCTTTCGGTCGAGCTGGTCGCGGCGAATTCGCATTCGGCCAAGCCGATGCTCTACAAGTTTACCGGCACCTGGGGGAACCACGAAGGCTCGATGCTGCTGTGGGTCATGGTGATGGGTCTGTCGGGCACTTTGGTGGCCGCGATCGAACGGCGGCTGCCCGAACCGACCATGTTGGCCACCCTGGCGGCCCAGGCCTTTGTCAGCCTCGGTTTTTATGCCTTTCTGCTGCTGTCCTCCAATCCGTTCACGCGTCTTCCCTCGCCGGCGCTGGAAGGGGCGGGGCTTAACCCGCTGCTCCAGGACCCCGGCCTCGCCTTTCATCCGCCGCCGCTCTACATCGGCTATGTCGGCCTTTCAGTGGCCTTCAGTTTTGCCGTCGGCGCTCTGGTCACGCGCGAGGTTTCCCCGGCTTTTGCCCGGGCAATGCGGCCCTGGGTATTGGGTGCTTGGGTGTTCCTCACCTTGGGCATCGTTGCTGGGTCCTATTGGGCCTATTACGAGCTCGGCTGGGGCGGTTGGTGGTTCTGGGATCCGGTCGAGAACGCCAGCCTCATGCCGTGGTTGGCGGCAACGGCGCTGCTCCACTCAGTCTCGGTGCTCGCCGCACGCAATGCCTTGCGCGCCTGGACAGTGATGCTGGGCGTGGTGGCCTTCTCAATGTCGATGGTCGGGACCTTCCTGGTCCGCTCGGGCGTTCTGACTTCGGTCCATGCCTTCGCCGTTGATCCGGAGCGTGGCAGCTTCATCCTGGGCCTTCTGGCGCTCAATATCGGGGGTGCGCTGGTGCTGTTCGGGCTGCGCGCCTCGAGTGTGACCGAGGGGGAGCGCTTTGCCGTGACCAGCCGCGAAGGCGCACTGGTGTTCAACAACGTCATGCTCAGCGCTATCCTTGGCATTGTGCTGGTCGGTACGCTCTATCCGCTTTTGGCCGAGGCCTTGGGATCCAAGGTTTCGGTCGGGCCGCCCTATTTCAATCCGGTCAGCGCGATCTTCGCTGTGCCGATGCTGCTGATCCTGCTGGTTGGCCCGCTGCTGCGCTGGCGGCGTGACAATCTGGCCCGGCTGCGCTGGGAAATAGCGCTGCCAGCGCTGCTGGTGACCGGAACTGGTCTGTGGGCGGCGAGCCAGGCGGTGGGGTTGCTTCCCGCGCTGGGTCTGGCGCTTGCCGCTGGCCTGTCCGTCGCCAGCCTGTTGCCACTCCGCGGACGCAAGCTCCATCAGGTCAAGCTGCCGCTGTGGGGCATGGTCGTGGCGCACTTCGGCATCGCCGTGGCCCTGCTCGGTATGTCGAGCGACGCGGCCTTTACTCAGGAGCGGCTGGTCGCCCTGCGCGAAGGGGAATCGACCGAGGTTGGCCCCTGGCAGGTTAGGCTGGAACGGATCGAGCCGGTCGCAGGTCCCAACTGGACTGCGCTGCGCGCGGATCTTGCTGCAAGTTACATGGGCGGACGTTCGGTCGAGATGCATCCGGCTGCGCGCTCATTCTGGGCCCCACCGAACGAAACCAACGAAGCCGCGCTTGAAACGCGTTGGAACGGACAGCTCTATGCCGTGCTGGGGGAGGAATCGCAGGGCGGACGCTGGCAGCTCCGGCTGTGGTGGAAGCCGTTTGTGCCAATGATCTGGTACGGCGGCATCCTGATCGCACTGGGGGGGCTGCTGGCCCTGTTGGGTAGGGCGGCCAGTGACCTGCGGCGGATCTCTGCGCGCGGCAAGATTGCCTATCGCCGTACGAGGCAGGGCCGATGACCGCTTCGTACAAGCCTTCGCGCTGGGCGCTGTGGCTGCCGCTCGCGCTGTTCGCCGGCTTTGTCGCACTGGTCATGTTCGGTCTGTTCCGCCCCGCCAATCGTGAGGTGGAAAGCGCGATGATTGGCAAACCCTTGCCCGATTTCACGCTGCGCGCCGCAGTGGCTGAACGCCCCGGCCTGGCTCGTGCCGACCTGGCTGATGGCAAGCCGCGTCTGCTCAACGTGTTCGCCTCGTGGTGCTTGCCCTGTGCGGTCGAGGCACCGCAACTTGCCGCGCTCGAAGCCGAAGGGGTGGAAATCGTCGGGGTGGCGATCCGTGACCGGCCTGAGGATGTTGCTGCCTTCCTGGCCCGTCATGGCAACCCGTTTGCTCGGATCGGGGCCGATGATCGGTCGGTGGTCCAACTCGGGATCGGCTCTTCGGGCGTACCGGAAACCTTCGTGATCGATGGCAAAGGGACCATCCGCTATCAGCACATCGGCGAAATCCGGCCAGAGCATCTCACGCTGTTGCGTCAGAAATTGATGGAGGCCGGGCAGTGATCCGGTTCACCCTGGCGCTGTTTGCTCTGTGGTGGGCTTTGCCCGCAACCGCGCAGGATGCCGTACCGCCTGCGCCCTACGCCAATGTCCAGCTTGCCGATCCGGCGCTGGAGGCCAAGGCTCATGCGCTGATGCTGACACTGCGCTGCCTGAAGTGCCAGAGCCAGTCGATCGCCGATTCCGATGCACCAATGGCCGGCGACATGCGCAGCCTGGTGCGCGAAAGGATCGCCGCGGGTGAAGATCCGGAGGCGATCCGGGCCTGGCTGGTCGAGCGCTATGGCGATTACGTGAGCTATGCACCACGAGTCACCCCGCTGACCTGGCCGCTATATGTCGTTCCGCTGGTGCTGCTGGCGCTCGTAGCGCTGGTGCTGCAACGGCGGCTGCGCAAGGGAGATGGTGCATGACCTGGGCGCTTGTAATCCTGACCGCGCTGGCCGCTTTTGCGTTGGTGCTGGCCCTTCGTGCGCCCCGCAAAGGTTGGGAAGCGGTGGGGGCTGCCTTGCTTTTGGGCATTGCTGGTTATGCCTTCCAGGCTTCACCCGATGTGGCTGGCGCGCCGAAGCCCGCTGCGCAGCAAGCAGAGAAGAGCGGCGCGGCCCTGATTGAGGCTCGGCGCGTTCTCGCTGAAACCCCGAACAGCGGGCAGGGGCTGAATCGCTGGCTGGTGATTGGCGATGCGCTCTCGCGAAACGGCCAGTACGGCGATGCAGCTGGGGTAATCCTTGGGGCGGTCGAAAAGGAGCCCAAGAATGCCGATGCGTGGTTGGCGTTGGGCAATGCCCTGACCGGACATGCCGACGGCACGCTTACTCCGGCGGCACTCTATGCTTACCGACGGGCAGCCCAGGCCGATCCCGGCCACCCCGGGCCGCCGTTCTTCCTTGGGCTGGCGCTGGCCCAGTCGGGTAAGCTGCCCGAGGGGCGGGCGCTGTGGGCTGATTTGCTGGCCCGCAGCCCGGCCGACGCGCCCTGGCGTGCGGACCTTGCGGCCCGGCTGGAACGGCTTGATGCCTTCATGGCGATGCAGGCGGCTCGGGGCGAGGCGCAGCCGAACCGCTAATTCCTTTTGCGGGTGCGAAATGACACTGCTAATCCCCGCGATCTTCGACGGGGGCCTTGGCCGAGTCTCGCCAGGATTGGGGCGTGTAAATGAGTGATTCCGTTAAATCCGGAGGCGAGGCACCGGCTGAATTTTCCCAGCATCATGGACATGGCCATGCCCAGGGCGGCGTGGTCAAGCTGGCGATTGGCGCAGTCGGCGTAGTCTTCGGCGATATCGGCACCAGCCCGCTTTACGCGTTCCGCGAAACCTTCGCTTCGCATCACGGCGTGCCGGGCATCCAGGTCGATCCGGTTCACATTCACGGCGTCCTGAGCCTGGTCTTCTGGTCCATGATGATCGTGGTGACGTTCAAATATGTCCTCACCATCATGAAGGCCGACAACAAAGGGGAGGGCGGTAGTCTCGCCTTGTTGGCGCTGATCAATCGCAAGTCCGAAGGCCGCAAGTGGACCGCCCCGTTCATCCTGCTCGGCGTCTTTGCCACGGCTCTGTTCTATGGCGATTCGATGATCACCCCGGCCATGTCGGTGCTTTCGGCTACGGAAGGTCTGCAATATGTCCATCCCGGCTTCAAGGACTGGATTATCCCGATCGCAATCGGCATCCTGGTGGCGCTGTTCATGTTCCAGGCCCGCGGGACCGAGCGGGTGGGCAAGCTGTTTGGCCCGATCATGTTGCTTTACTTTGCCACCCTGGCGACGCTGGGCCTGATGCATCTGACCAAAATGCCAGGGATTGTGCTTGAAACGCTCAATCCGCTGAACGCGGTCAACTTCTTCATCACGGATGGCTTCCGCGCCTTCGTGGCGATGGGCAGCGTCGTGCTGGCCGTGACCGGTGCCGAGGCGCTTTATGCCGACATGGGTCATTTCGGACGCAAGCCGATCGGCCTGAGCTGGATGACCTTCGTGCTCCCCGCGCTGATGCTCAATTATATGGGGCAGGGCGCCATGGTGCTGTCGCAGACTCCCGAACAGGCTGCGCAGCTGATCAAGGATCCGTTCTTTCTGATGATCCCTGATATGGTCCAGCTGCCCGTGATTGTGCTGGCCCTTCTGGCTACCATTATTGCCAGTCAGGCTGTGATTTCAGGGGCCTTCAGTCTCACCCAGCAAGCGATCCAGCTGGGCTTCATGCCGCGCATGCAGATCAAGCATACCAGCGCCTCGACAGCCGGGCAGATCTACATCCCGGTCATCAACTGGGGCCTGATGATTGCCGTCATCGCGCTGGTGCTGGGCTTCCAGTCCTCGACCAATCTAGCGGCCGCCTATGGCATCGCGGTGACCGGGGCGATGTTCATTGACACCATTCTGCTTGCCGCCGTGCTCATCAGCCTGTGGCGCTGGCCGGTGTGGAAGGCTGCGCCGCTGGTGGCTGTGTTCATCGTCGTCGACATGGCCTATTTCGGTGCCAACCTGCTGAAGGTGCCGCAGGGTGGCTGGGTTCCCCTGGTCATCGGGTTGATCATCTTTACCCTGCTGACCTCCTGGTCGCGGGGACGGGCGCTGATGCGCGCTTCGATGGCCGAAGGCGCAATCCCGATCGAGGTTTTCGCCAAGAGCGCCCATTCCAGCGCCACGCGCGTGCCGGGCACGGCCATCTTTATGGCCTCATCGGCGTCCGGCGTACCCTCAGCCCTGTTGCATAACATCAAGCACAACAAGGTGCTGCATGAGCGGGTGGTGATCCTGACCGTGGCAATCCAGGACGTGCCCTATGTTGACGATGCCGACCGCTGCAGCGTGAAGGATCTGGGCCAGGGCTTTTTCCGCATGAGCCTGCGCTATGGCTTCCTTGAGGAAACCGACGTGCCGGCCGCGCTGACGCGGGCCGATGTCTGCGGCGGGCCATTCACGATGATGAAAACCAGCTTCTTCCTTTCGCGTCAGACGCTGTTGCCCTCGGCCAAGCCGGGCATGGCGCTGTGGCGGGAAAAGCTGTTCGCCTGGATGCTGCGCAATGCCGCCAGCGCGATGGAGTTCTTCCGCCTGCCAACCAACCGGGTGGTGGAACTCGGCAGTCAGGTCGAGATCTGAAGTTCCAGCCTTACGTCATCCCGGGCTTGACCCGGGATCGCGCTGTTCATGTTCGCACGAAGAAGCTGGACCCCGGATCAAATCCGGGGTGACGACTTGGCGATAGCAGGAGAGCCTAGTTCCGCAGCCGCTCGATCGCCTGGGCCAGCGCGACGTAGAGCTTGCCCATGTCGCTGCTAAGCAGGGTCACGCCCAGCGCATGACCGTCACGGGTGGAAAGCAGCTGGCGCAGCATCGCCTCGAAATCGTGAATGTAGCGGCTGGTGTGTTCGCGGAAACCCGGCTCTTCCTGATAAAGCTTGGCCACGGCCTTGCTTTCGGCCGGATCGAGCAATTTGACCGCGCGGCGGGTGAAGACCCCGCGGTCGCCCCGCAAGTATGCGGCCCAGGCCGTATCTGACACATCGGTATCGAGCGCCTTGGCAATGTCGATCGCGTTCGAGTTGAGCGCTTCGGTAATCAGGGCGACCCGGCGCGCGAAATCGTTATCGACCTGCTCTTCGGCGCGGTGGCGGGCCTGGGCCACGCGGCGTTCCAGGTTGCCGGCCAGCTCATTCACCTTGGCCAATTGATCGCGCAGCTGGATCGCGGCTTCGCGGCTGGAACCGGCGGCCTTGGCTGCGGCAAGATCGAGTGCCTCGACCGCTTCCGCCGCTCGTTCGCGCATGGCCGCATCGATGGCCGCGCCACTGGCTTCGGCCAGCCGCTCGGCCAGTGCCTTGACCGAGGCGGCGGACGCACTTTCGATTTCACCAACTGCATCGCGGGCAGATGCCAGCAACGCCTCGATCGCGCTCTTGAGCTCGGCCTGGGCCTGTTCGGCCAGGGCCAGACTTTCGCCGCGGGTAGCAGCGAGCGTTTGTTGCATGGCCACAAGTGCCGCGGCCTGCTTGTCGGTCCGGCTGGCAATCGCTGCCAGCTTCTCGTCGCTTTGCTCGATCTGGGTAAGCAAGCCGATTCCGCGCGCTTCGGCCTCGCCGGCGACATCGCGCAGTGCATTGGTGCGGGCCTCGATTTCAGCCAGCTTCGCTTCGCCCACGCCGATCGCGGCGGGCAGCTCGGTGGTGGTATTGGTTACGCTGGCCTGGATAAGTTCGAGCAGGCGCACGGCATTGTCGGTCAGGTCGGCCACTGCCCGGTCAGTGCCGACAAGGCCATCGCGGCTGGCAGCAAGTCGCTCGGCCAGGGTGGCCAGGCTCTCAGCCAGCTGGGTCTGGGCCAGTCCGCCTTGTTCAGCCGCCTCACGGATTCGTTCTCCGAAAGTTTCGATCTGGGCGGATATCTCGGCCGTGTGCGCAGCGATTTGGGCCGCGCGCGCTTCCTGTTCGCTGCGCCGTTCGGCAAGCGCGGCATCGAGTGCTTCCATCTGGGCCTTGAGCGTTTCGCCGAATTGTTCGTGCCGTGCCGCCAGGTCGGTGCGTCGACGCTCGAGCTCTTCGGCATAGAGCCGGTCGCGCTCTGCCACCCGGGCATCAACTTCGGCGGCCTCATTGGCCAGTTCGGCAAGGCGATTGCGCGCCGATTGCATCGCGTGCTCGTCAATCTCGCTGACCTGGGCGATGGCGGTCCGCAGGTCGTCGACCACACGGGTGGTCGCGGCCTGCCAGGCTTCCAGCGCGCTGGCTTCGGCTTCGCGGAGCGACCGGCCAATGGCTGCGCCTTCATCACGCACTGCGGACAAGCGGGCGCGGAGCGAGGTGAGGCTTTCGCTCTCGCTATCGTCCAGCGCGCTGCGGACGGCGGCCAGTTCCTCGCCCAGTGCAGCGGCGCGGGTCCGGATCGCGGCCAGGGCGGCCACTTCGTGGCCATCGAGTTCACCGCGGAACGCTTCACCCTGTTCAGCCAAGGCCGCGAAACGGACGGAAGCAATGGTCTCCAGCTGTTCAGCCTGACGCGTGAACTCGGCAATCGCGGTATCGACTCGCGCCCGGATTGCCTCCACCTGCCGTTCGCTAGCCTGGCCGAACTCATTGAGCTTGTTGAGGCCTACTACCAGATCCTCGATCTGGCTGTGCGCGGTGCGCCCAGCCGCACCGATCATGTTGGACACGTCCTTGGCCGAGCTTGAGATCACAGGCAGCTGATTGCGGACCTTTTCCATGTTTTCGAGTGCCGCCGCGCTAACCGTACCCAGCGTTTCGACGCGGGTGCCATTGTCCGCCACCAGGGTAGCAAGCTGGGCGGCGTGTTCCGACAAGCGCTCACTGGCCACACGGCCCAGTGATTCCAGATCGCGCGCCTGGGCGGCGATGAACTCACGGGCCAGGCTAAGCTCGCCATTGACTGTGGTGAGCCGCGCCTCCAGCGCCGCGCTTTCCTGATTGAGCAGACGGGCCACATCGCCAAACCGGCTCGCCTCGCGCCGGCTGTTGCGCATTGCCAGCAGCCAGACCACGGCCACCAGCAGCACCGGCATGGACCATTGGCTGATCCAGCCAGTCCAGTCCTGCACGGAGCCACCCGCCAGCATCGCATCGCGGTGAGCCAGAGCGTATAGCGCAGTCCAGCCAAGGATTGCCAAGATTGCCGCGATTCCGGCAACGATTGGCCACCATTGCCGCCGTGGGGCCGCTTCTGGCGCATCGACCCACTCTTCCTCGAGCGCCAGCGGGGTCTCCTCCGCCTGACTCAATTCCGCTACGGCAGGCACACCTTCCGGCACGCCCGCATCGATCGCCACGATGCGAGTTCCCCTGGTCATGGACCCTGTTTACCATGTTTGGCCTGTGGATAAACCCTGCTTTAACCAACTGGCCCTATCGTTTGTCACATGGTCTATGAAGTCGGAGCCTTGGACGCCACGCTGGCCGCTGCTGCGGGGGACGATGCGCAGCTCTTTGCCGAGTTGCGTTTGGCCTTTGTTGACAGCCTGGCGCGGCAGGTCGACCTGCTCGGCCGGGCCCGCTGCGATGGTAACTGGCAGATCACCGCCATGCGGATCAAGGGTCTGGCCGCCAGCTTTCATGCTGAACCTTTGATGGCCTTTGCAGAAGAAGCGTTAGAGGCTGCCCCCGGCGATCCGGCCGTGGTGCGGCGCATACAAGCCTTCCTCGACGATTACCGCGCCAACTGACCCGCGCGCGGCTTGTGCCGCCGTTACCCAGTCAGTAGAGTCCGCATCCAAATCCCGTCATAATGCGGAGACGGCTGCTGCGCGTAGCGCTTATCTCGATGCTTGAACATGGCGGCTCCCCGCGTGGTGCCTTGCGCGTGGGCGGCGTTTCAGTGGCAGAGGAGCAGCTGGCCGTAGCCCTCTCGCTCGGGTGCGAGCGGGTGTTCTGCTTGGCCAGCGGGATGAGCCCGTCGGTGCTGGCCCTGCAACACGCTGCCGAACGGGCTGGGGCCCGATTTCAGGCCATCCCGGGGCCACGATCCTTGCTTGGCCAATTGACCGCCACGGACGAGCTGATCGCGCTTGCCGACGGCCTGTTTGCATCGGTTACCGAGGCCCAGGCCTTGCTTGAGCCAGGCCCGGTAGTGCTGGTCCAGCCAGCGGAAGCGGGTGTCGAGGCCGGCTTTGAGCGGATCGATCAGGCGCAGGCGAGCGGCGGCGCGCTGCGCCTGCCTGGCCGATTGGTGGAGAAGCTGGCCGATGTCCCGGGCGACTGGGATGCCTTTTCAGCATTGCTGCGGATCGGGCTTCAGGCGGGTATTGCCCAACGCCCCCTGTCTCCGGCAGGTCAGGCCAGCGGTTTTTGGACACTACTGCGTGACGAGACCGAGGCACATGCACTGGAACCGCAATGGATCCGTCGGCGCACCCGCCAGTTCCGCCAGTTCAACCCTGCGCGCGGGCTTGCTCAAGTTCTGGTCCGTAGTTTCGGACCCGCTTTGCTTCATGCGGGTAGCGGGGCACGGTTTGTCGCCAGCGGTGCGGGGGTTCTGGCCGTTCTGGCGCTGGGGGCCGGCTGGTTCGGCTTTGCCGGGGCGGGATTGGCTGCCGCCGGTCTTTCCTGGACCCTTGGCGAAACGGCTGGCCTGCTGGACCGGGTCGAGACCGAGCGGTTCGCACCACCCAAGCGCAGCTGGACGCTCTACGGTCTGTTTGGCTGGGTTATTGACGCCTTGCTGGTTGCCCTGATTGGTTGGGCCATTCCCGTTGAGCCTTGGCATTCCGCGCTGGAACGCTATTTTCCGGCCCTGATGCTGATTGGTCTGCTCCGCATCCTGCCGCGCACTTTCCCGGACAAATGGACCGCCTGGCTCGAGGACCGCGCCTTGCTTACGCTGGTGGTTGGCCTGGCGATGATTGCTGGTCTGGCTGGTCCGGTAGTCTATGGACTGGCGCTTGCGCTGGCGGCGGTTGGGATCTTCGCCCCAGGCACTTCACCTAGGATAACGCCACCTTAACCAAACCGGGCTATGGCCGAAAGGATGAGCGAAGCCTTTGCCCCTGCCCGGGATGGACCCAGCGTTGAAGACGTGCTGCGCGACGAGTTGCAGCATGGCGATTCCATGATCGAGTCGGTCGCGCCGATCCTGCGTCATTTGCTAACCAACGACGATCATTCGCTATTCAGCGACGAGATCGTGGCCCGGGTCCGAGGGATGATGGACCACCTGGCCCGGCAGCTGCTGGACGCACTGATCGATGCCGGATCCGAACAGGGTAGCCGCGATCACGGCACCGAGGTGATTGCCCAGGTCATGGCCGAGCTGGTCGAGCGTTCCGCTCTGCTGACTCACGCTCATGCGCTGGCCATCGAATTCAGTCTGACCGAACGGCTGCACGCCCGGCTCTCGCTTGATCCGGTGTTGTCGCCCTTGCTGCAGTCGCTGATTGCATCGAGCGAAACCGGGGTGTCAGCAGCTGGCATGGCGTTGCTGGCTGCTCAGGCGCGGTTCGTGCAGGCGCAGCGGCGGATGCAGTTGCCGCTCACGGAACTGCCAGCAGACCTGTTCTTTGCCGCACTGCAGGCGCTGCGTGGAGTGGAAGCCGAACCTGCTGCCACCGCGATGGCCGAAACCATGTTTCGGGCGCAGTATGATGAAGGCCGCAGTCGACTGGGTCTGCTCTCCAGGCTGGTTCTGGGGATGGGCGGCGGCGCAACAGCGGCCCTTTCGGTTACCCACGCCGGCACGGCGCTCTTCCTCACCGCTCTCTCGCTGGGCTCAGGCCAGGATCGCGACCTGACGGTACTGGCCACCAACGAGGCCCAATTGGCTCGCCTGGCTCTCGCGCTACGCGCAGCCGGCCTGCGACCCGACGCGATTGAGGAGCAATTCCTTTCGCTCCATCCGGATGTTAGCATGCCGGAGGGTTTCAGTCAGCTCGGCGCTGATCGCGCGGCCGCATTGCTTGCCCGCTCCTTCGTGGTACCGGGACACTGAATCATGCAATCCGGCGGCCCCTGGCTCGCCCGCGCCCTGTGCGACGGAGCTGACTTTCTCATCGCAGCGGATGAGCCGCTGGCCGGCTTGCAACAACGCTGCGGCGGGGATCTGCCAGGACGCCTGGCCATTCCGGCCTTGCTCGATCTGGTCCACCGCGCCCGCACTATGGGACTAAAGCTTGCCCGGCGGATGGACGCCACTGACGGTCAGGATGCAATCACGGCCTGGGTGGAGGTTCGGCCTGAGATCGATGGCGCTTGCGCGATCACGGTGCTGAACTGGCAGGCCACGGCTCTGCCGGTTGAGGACCTCGGTGAGGCGGGTGAAAGGCGCGTGGCGATCGATCGCACCGTTGCCGAACTAATCGCGGTGCTGGACGCCGACCAGGGCGTGATTGCCGCTGAAGCTCAGGCTGCTGACTTGGCCGAACTGGCGCAGGCGATGCAGGGTGGGGTTGGTTGCCCCTGGACCGACTTCGTCTCCGTGATCGGCAGCGCGCACCAGCAGCCGCTGCATTGGCGCCTGCTTGATGGCGCAGAGGTGGCCGTAGCCGGTTCCGCACGAAAGTGGCGGGCAACGCTGGTGCCCAAGCAGGACAGCGCCGGATCGATCCACGGTTTCGAACTGTGCCTTACCTCGGAAACGGTCCTGCCCGAATTGCCGCAGCCTCCGCGCCCCTCATCGACGCCGATCATGCCCAGCAACGAGCCGGGTCCGGTGGGGCGCGACATTGCACCGGTGCTCCGCCAACCGATTGCGCGGATCATCGCCAATGCCGAAACGATCCGCAGTCGGCTGGCCGGACCTTTGGCGGACGAGTATGCTGACTACGCGGCAGATATCGCTGCGGCTGGCCAACATCTCTTGTCGCTGGTTGAGGACCTCGCCGATCTCGAGGTGGTCGAATCCGAGGATTTCAACACGGCGCCTGACCGCATCGACCTTGCCGACGTGGCCCGGCGAGCGGCAGGCATTCTGGCTGTGCGCGCGCAAGAGCGTGGGATCGCCATCGACGCCCCGCGGCAGGGCGAGCACTTGCCGGCCATCGCGGAGTTCCGTCGCGTGTTGCAGATCCTGCTCAACCTGGTGGGGAATGCGATCCGCTATGCGCCGGACAATTCGCAAATCTGGATCCGGCTGGAAGACGCTGGTGGCCGTGCCCGGCTTGTCGTTGCGGATCAAGGTCCGGGACTGTCGGACGAGCAGCAGGCCAAGGTTTTCGAAAAGTTCGAGCGGCTGGGCCGCAGTGGCGAGGACGGCGGATCAGGCCTTGGTCTTTACATCTCACGCCGTCTCGCGCGCGCAATGGGTGGCGATCTGACCGTTGAAAGCGCCCCGGGGCAAGGCGCGCGCTTCATTCTGGAAGTGCCGGCCGATCTCCTCGCGCTCCGTCCGAAGACGGGGCACGAGGATGATACGCCTGCGGCTTAGCGCTTGCTGAGCGGCACGTAATCGCGCTGCGTCGGGCCGGTGTAGAGCTGGCGCGGACGCCCGATCTTCTGGCCAGGATCGCTGATCATTTCGTTCCACTGCGCCACCCAGCCGACCGTACGGGCGAGGGCAAACAGTGCGGTGAACATCGTGGTCGGGAAGCCGATCGCCGAGAGGATGATGCCCGAATAGAAGTCGACGTTGGGGAACAGCTTCTTCTCGATGAAGTAGGGATCGCTGAGCGCGATCTCTTCCAACCGAAGCGCGGTTTCGAAAAGCGGATCGGTAACCTTCAGCGCATCGAACACTTCGC
>Ga0315900_10004331_pt1 | contig 20092 bp, 17 predicted proteins | sample LakEriMetagenome_FD_203521 | JGI IMG/M metagenome (GOLD analysis project Ga0315900, IMG submission 203521) | Freshwater fungal communities from buoy surface, Lake Erie, Ohio, United States - Buoy 12 MA114 | ecosystem: Environmental > Aquatic > Freshwater > Lake > Lake biofilm | place: USA: Lake...
CGCGACGAGGTTCGCGGCTGGCTTGCCGAGAACGTGCCTGCCGATCTGCGCCAGAAGGTGCTCGACTACCAGGAGCTCTCCAAGGAGGATCTGGTGCGCTGGCACAAGATCCTCGCGAAGAAAGGCTGGGTCGCACCTGCCTGGCCGAAGGAATGGGGCGGCACCGACTGGGATGCCACCCGCCGCTACATCTTCGAGGAAGAGTACGCGCTCGCCGGCGCGCCGCCGATCGCGCCCTTCGGCCCCACGATGGTGGCCTCGGTGCTGCTGCACTTCGGCACGCCCGAACAGAAGCAGCGCTACCTGCCCGACATCTACAACGGCAATGTCTTCTGGTGCCAGGGCTACTCCGAACCGGGCTCGGGCTCCGACCTCGCCTCGCTCAAGACCCGCGCCGAGCGTCAGGGCGACCACTACGTCGTCAACGGCCAGAAGATCTGGACCACGCTGGGCCACTACGGCGACTGGATCTTCTGCCTGGTGCGCACCGACTCCTCCGGCAAGCGCCAGGAGGGCATCAGCTTCCTGCTGATCGACATGAACACGCCCGGCATCACGGTGCGGCCGCTGCTGCTGCTCGACGAGGCCCACGAGGTCAACGAGGTGTTCTTCGACAACGTCAAGGTGCCGGTCGAGAACCTGGTGTACGAGGAGAACAAGGGCTGGACGGTGGCCAAGTACCTGCTCGGCCACGAGCGCCTGAACACCGGCCGCATCGGCGGTTCCAAGCGGGAGCTCGCCAAGCTCAAGGCCATGGCCGCCAAGACCACGGTCGGCGGCAAGCCGCTGCTCGAGGATGCCCGCTTCCAGGACCGGCTTGCCCGGGTCGAGATCGAGCTGATGGCCCTCGAGATCACCAACATGCGCTTCCTCGACGAGATGCGCCGCACCGGCGACATCGGCCCCGAGGTCTCGATGCTCAAGATCAAGGGCACCGAGATCCAGCAGGCACTCACCGAGCTCAGCATGCAGGTGATGGGCCCGATGGCCCAGGCCTTCAGGCCGATCGCCTACGACGGCTTCGACGACTTCGGCGCCTCGATGGCGGCCCGCTACTTCAACTTCCGCAAGACCTCGATCTATGCGGGTTCCAACGAGATCCAGCGCAACATCTTCTCGAAGATGGCGCTCGGCCTCTGAACCCGGGAGCACCCGATGAACTTCGAACTCACGCAGGAACAGCAGCTCCTCGCCGACACGGTGCGCCGTGTCATCGACAAGGACTACGCCTTCGAGGCCCGCAAGCAGATCGTCGCAAGCACCGAGGGCCACAGCCCCGCGGTCTGGAGCACCTTCGCCGAGCTCGGCCTGATGGGCCTGCCGATCTCCGAGGAGGCCGGCGGCTTCGGCGGTGGCGCCACTGACATGATCGCGGTCATGGAGGCGATCGGTGCCGGGCTGGTACTCGAGCCTTATCTCTCCACGGTGGGCCTGGTGGGCCGGCTGATCGACCGCCACGGCAGCAGCGCGCAGAAGGCGTCGGTGCTGTCGGCGGTGGTGGAAGGCTCGACCAGGCTCGCGCTCGCGCACTACGAGGCGGGTGGTCGCTACGCGAACGCCGCTGTCGCGCTCACCGCGCGCGCCGCCGGCAACGGCTGGGTGCTCGATGGCGAGAAGGTGGCGGTCGTCGATGCGCCGCTGGCCGACAAGCTGCTGGTCAGCGCGCGCACCGCCGGCGCCGCGGGTGATGCCGACGGCATCACGCTGTTCCTGGTGGATGCCAAGGCCGCCGGCGTCTCGATGAAGACCTACCGCACCCAGGACAGCCTGCGCGCGGCCGAGGTGGCGTTCCGCGGTGTGGCACTGAGCGACGATGCCCGGGTCGGCCCGGCAGGCGGTGGACTGCCGATCCTCGAGGAGGCGCTCGACTTCGCCGGCGCGCTGCTGTGCGCCGAGGCCGTGGGCGCCATGAAGTTCGCCTGCGACACCACGCTGGAATACCTGAAGACCCGCAAGCAGTTCGGCGTGACCATCGGCTCCTTCCAGGCGCTGCAGCACCGCATGGTCGACATGTGCATCAGCACCGAGCAGGCGCGCTCGATCACCTACCTGGCCTGCGCCAAGGTCGGTGGCGACGTGCCCGCGGCCGAGCGCGCCCGCACGGTGGCGGCCGCTCGCGTGAAAGTGGCCGACGCCTGCCGTCATGTGGGTCAGGAAGCCATCCAGCTGCACGGCGGCATGGGCATGACCCTCGAAATGAAGGTCAGCCACACCTTCAAGCGTCTGACGATGATCTCGCAGGCCTTCGGCGACGCCGACTACCACCTCGAGCGCTTCACGAAGGCGGCCTGATCGCGCTGCGCACGGCCGGGTGGCATCCATGACCTCCGGTCGCAGGGCTGTAGCGCCGGCTGCGGGCCGCAGGGCCGCGCTGCAGGCCGCCGGACGCCGGGCCGCGCTGCTGGCCGCAGGCCCGCTGATCGCGGGCTGCGCCAGCGGCGGCCCGGCGGCTGGTGGGCCAGCATCCGCGCCGGCCGACTTCGAGCCCCTGCTGCGCAGCACCCATCGCCGGCCGGCCAACGTCGCGCGCGATGGCGCGCGCAACCCTGCGAAGACGCTCGCCTTCTTCGCGGTACGGTCTGATAGCCGCGTGGTCGAGATCCTGCCGGGCAGTGCCGGCTACTACCTCGAGATCCTCGCGCCTTTCCTGCGCGCGCGCGGGCTCTACGTCGCGGCAAGCCGACCCGCCGACGCCCTGCCCGCCTACGTCGCCGATCACCAGCGACTGCTCGAGCGGCTGCGGGCCGAACCGGCCCTCTACGACCGCGTGCAGGTCACGGCCTTCGATGGCGATCGGCACCCCATCGCCGCCGATGGCAGCGCCGACTTCGTCCTCACCTTCCGCAACCTGCACAACTGGATCGAACGCGGCCAGCTCGACGCCGCGCTGCGCGCTTTCCACCGCGCGCTCAGGCCCGGCGGCGTGCTCGGCGTGGTCGATCACCGGGCACGCACCGATCAGCCGGCCGCCGAGCAGCTGCGTCTGGGCTACGTGCGCGAGGACTTCGCCGTCGCCGCGATCGAGGCAGCGGGCTTCCGGCTCGATGCGCGCTCCGAGGTCAACGCCAATCCGCGCGACACCAGGGATCATCCCGAGGGCGTCTGGACGCTGCCGCCCACGCTGCGCCTGAAGGATCGCGACCGCGAGCGCTACCTCGCCATCGGCGAGAGCGACCGCTTCACGCTGCGCTTCGTGAGGCGCTGAGGGCGTCAGGCAGGAGCGCGGCACGCCGATCGCCGCGCCCTGCCCCTCAGCTCGGCCGGTCGCCGGCGAGCGTGATCCGGTGCATCACCCGCCGGAAGCCGTGGTAGTCGTTGACCGGGTTGTGCAGCGTGCAGCGGTTGTCCCAGAAGGCAAGCGAGCCCGGCTCCCAGGCGAAGCGGCAGGTGAACTCCGGGCGGATCTGCACCTCGTGCAGGTAGCGCAGCAGCGGCGCGCTCTCCTCCTCGCTCATGCCGGCAAAGCGCACGGTATGCGCGGTGTTCACGTAGAGCGACTTGCGGCCGGTTTCGGGGTGGGTGCGCACCACCGGGTGCTCGGCCATGTACTCCTTGCGCGCGTCGTCGCGCCCGTCGCCGCCCTTGATGCGGTCTTCGCGCGTGCGTGACACATCAGCCTTGGCCGAGCTGTTGACCCCGCGCAGCCCCTCGAGCACGCCACGCAGCGTGGGCGAGAGCGCGTCGAGTGCCATCACCTGGTTGGCGAAGAGCGTGTCGCCGCCGTAGGGCGGAATCTCGCGCGCCAGCAGCATCGAGCCCATCGGCGGGCGCTCGAGGTAGGCGGTGTCGGTATGCCAGATGCCACCGAAGTTCGTGCGCTCGTGCTCGAGCTTCTTCACCTCGATGATCTCGGGGAAGTCGGGCAGCCCCTTGACGAAGGGATACTCGACCGGCTCGCCCATCGCGCGCGCGAAGGCCATGTACTGCGCCGGCGAGAGCGGCTGGTTGCGAAAGAAAATCACGTGGTGCTCGAGCAGCACGCCGCGGATCTCGGCGGCCAGCGCGGCCGACAGCGGCTCGCGCAGGTCGACCCCGGTAATGAGGGCGCCGAGGGCGCCGGAGATACGTTGAACGGACAGCATGCGGTCACCTCGGAACGACGGGCCGACGGGGCTGCGCGAGACGCCGCCGCTGCGGGCGTGGGCGCTCGGGGCAGACCACGCCCCTGTGTGGTGCGCCCGATCATAGCCCGCCGCTGCGGCGGCCTCCCGTCGCTCAGGCCGATTCCCGGTCCGCGCTGTGCCGCCAGACCCTCAGGAAAACCAGCGAGAAGAGCCCCAGCCCGACGGCGAGCACGACGAAGCTGATCGCGGGGTCGCCGCTCAGGCCGTGCAGCCAGCTGATGCCGGTGGCACCCAGCAGGATGCCCAGCAGCCGCGTGACGCTCACCAGGCTGCCCGCCACGCCGCGCTCGTGGACCGGCAGCAGCGAGGTGGTCTGGTCCATGTAGCCGACCTGGTAGAGGCCCAGGCCGAGGCCGCTGGCGAGCATGGCGAAGGCAAGCGGCGCGACCGCCAGTCCGTCGGCCTGCCGGGTGGCCAGGACCAGCGCGCAAAGGCTCAGGCCCAGCACCGCGATCCACAGACCGCCGACCATGAGGCCCGAGGCGCGATACCTCGCGATCAGGCGCCCCGCGAGCATGTTGCCGAGCACCGAACCGCCCGGGTAGGCCGACAGGTACAGACCGGCGAGCGCGATGTCCATGCCCGCCTCTCGGGTCAGCACGTAGGGAAGCAGCAGCAGATTCGCGAAGCAGGCGAGGTTGACCACGACCGACGCGGCCTGGATAACCGAGAAACGAATCGACCGGAAAGGCGCCATCCGCATCACCGGATGGTCCGCGCGGTTCTCGTGGCGCACCCATGCGAGCGCGCCTGCGAGCCCCAGCGCCAGCAGCGCAAGCCCCGGCAGCAGCGCCGCGCCGGGTCGGGTGAGTTCGGTGAGGGCCAGCGCGAGCGCAGCGAGCACAGCGATCAGACCGCACGCCCCCAGCCAGTCGAAGGCACCGGCGGCCTGCTCGCGGCGGATGCCGGTCCCCGGCACCAGGGGCAGCATCGCCAGAGCGAGCAGCGCGATCGGGGCGCGAAAGAAGAACACGCCCGGCCAGCCGAACGCCTCGATCAGCAGACCGCCCAGCCAGGGGCCCAGCGCCATGCCCAGGCTGCCCGCCGCCGCGTAGATGGCCAGCACCCTCGCCTTGTCGGCCGGCGGCACCAGCAGCGTGGCCAGCGCCGGCGCGCACGACACCGCCATCCCGACGGCCATGCCCTGCAGCACCCGCGCCGCGACAAGCGAGGGGAAGTCCGGGGCCAGCGCCACGGCGAGGTGTCCGAGCACGCAGGCCGCCATGCCGGCGGCGAACACGCGTCGGTGACCGATCCGGTCCCCCAGATGGCCGAAGACCAGCGCCATGCTGGTCTGGGCCAGGACGAAGGCGATGACGACCCACTGGATGTCGCGCATCGCCAGCCCGAAGGCGGACGTGATCACCGGAAACGCGGTGTTGACAGTGGTGTCGAGCGGCGCGACCAGGGAGCCGAGGCAGATGACGGCGAGGGCGAGGCGTATGCGCACGGCCGAGGACATCGGCGGATTATCCGGCACGAGCCTTGGCGAGGGCTCTAGCGATCGACCAGATCCCGGAGGTGGATGAGCCCGCGATGCGGAAGCCGACACGCCGGCGCCCACGGCGGCAGCGAGCCCACCACACGACGGCCGGCGGCCAGCCCGACTACCATCGCCATCGACTCGCAACCGGCGACCCAATCGCACCGGCTGATTGCCTCGTCGAGGTCGGCACTCCGATCGAGGCTCAGGGGCAAGCCGGAGCGCTCGGCGAGCCAGTGATCGTATCGGCCTGGCGGATCCGCCGGGTGAGGGCGCAACCGGACGGTCTGACAGGGACCGATACCCGCGAGATGTCGATGGGCCAGGAACCACTCGAGGGCCTGCCATTCGTCGACGGTCGCCGACTCCCCCATCGCCGACCCGGCCCGAGCCGTCGGCGCAAGCACATAGAGCACGCTGCCGTCGCCAGGCGCAGGGCCGATGCGGGCGATCTGTTCAGCGAGGTAGCGATTCGCCCACTGCCGAACCGCAACCCCTGGAAACACCGAGCGCGCGAACCCATGGGCATCGTCGTCCGTCACCCACAGTTCATCCGGCAGGCACTGTGCACCATCGCGAACGAAGCGCTGCGGATAGTTGATCCAGTGATCGAGCACCGCTACCGAGCGAAGCCGATGCGCGCGCGCGCGCACTCGTGCTCGGTGCTCCAGGTCGCTCGCCCAACCGGTGCCGCTGACCAGCAAAACGCTGCCATCGAGAGCCTCCTCGAGGCTGCCGACCAACGCTCGATCCGGGAAACGGCGCTGCCATGCGAGCCGCGCCGGACCCTCCATGTACGGCTGGATGCGATCGTGATCGTCGAGCCACGGCAACATGAGGTGAGCGGCACCGGCATCGTGGCAGACCACGGCGATCGGTCGAGATGGCCAGTTCGGCACCTCGCTCCCAATCCCACGGGCAACGTGGACCGTCGGCGCCCCATGCGGCGCATACCCAGGCTCGGACGTCACGCCTCGTCAGCCTTCGACTCACCCGACAAAGCGGGCGAACAGCAGCATGTCCCACGGGCGCCCGTCAATCTGCTCCTGGGCACGACGCACCGCCTCGAGGGCGAATCCGGCACGTTCCGCGACACGGATCATTCCGTGATTGCAAGCCAGGGTGCCGGCGGTGAGTTTGCGCAGCTCCCGGTGCTCCGCGAGCCAATCGGCCAGCGTGCCGAACGCATCCAGCCCGACGCCCTGCCCCCAGACCGAGCGATCACCGATCAGGATGCCGATATCGGCCGTACCGTGATGAGGATTGCGATAGGCCGTGAGCGTACCCACCCGACGCTCCACGCCGCCGGCGTCGGACATGCGTACGCTGACGAACAGGTTCGAACTGCCCGCAAAGCTCTCGAGATAGCGGCGGCAGCTGTCCCGCGAGTGGCGCACGAATCGTTGATTCGAAAACCGCACCACCTCCGGGTCGCGCAGCCAACCCAGATAGGCATTGTCGATGTCCTCGGGGGTGAACGGCCGCAGGACCACCGACCGACCCCGCAAGAGCGTCAGTGACGGCAGCGGCGCGGTCGCGACCACCGAGGCGATGTTGGGTTCGTTGCGCACGCGAGGCTCAATGACGGTGCTCATAGCCGCGGTTCACGCGGCAAGCGGCATCGCCGCGCGCAACGCCGGCAGATGGGCCCAGACCTTGCGGAAGGCCGTCACGATGCGCTCGATGTCGGCGGGTGCATGGGAGAACTGTCCGAGGGCAAGGCCCAGGAAGGTCTGGCTGTGAAGCTCCTCGGCCACCGGGCACAGGCCCGGTCCGTACCGGACGGCGCTTTCGCCGGCGGCGCTGCGCCACGGAAAACCGCCGGTGCCGTAGGCGATGCGCTGGCGGAACATCGGCAGCAGATGGAGGTTCTGGTAGCTGCCAACGAGGCCCGGCACCCCTTCAGCGCGCAACGCCTCCACGATGGCGGCCCGCTCGACCCCGAGACGGACGGGATCGAGCTGCAGGCCATAGATGTAGTACCCATGGGTATTGCCCGGGAGAACCGCTGGTGGCGTCAGCCCGGGAAGACTGCCCAGGGCAGCATCGAGCTGCGCCGCCGCCCGCTGCCGTTGCGCGACCCGACCGTCGAGATGCTGGAGTTGGACCGACGCGATGGCCGCCTCGATCTCGCCGAGTCGGAAGTTGAAGCCGAGCAGGTTCGCGAGATCCTCGGGCCGTTCGCTGTCGATCACGGCCTCGGCATGGTTACGGATCAGCGCCGCACGACGGGCCAGCCGGTCATCGTTGGTCACGATCACACCGCCCTCTCCACAGTGGATGTGCTTGTGGTAGTTCAGGCTGTAGCCCCCGATGTCGGCCAGGGTGCCGGCATGGGACCCATGATGGAACGCCCCCGGCGCCTGGGCGGTATCACCCAGCAACCAAAGGCCATGCCGGTCGCAGACTTCCCGCAGAGACTTCATGTCGGCACTCTGACCGAAGATGTCCACGGCGATCACAGCCCGCGTGCGCGGCGTGATGAGCCGCTCGACGCAGGCGGGATCGATGTTGAAAGTGGCGCGATCGATGTCGGCGAACACCGGGATACCGGCCCAGTGCAGCACCGCCGTCGCAGTGGCGGCCATCGTCCACGGCGTCGTGATGACCTCGTCGCCCGGCTCGAGACCGATCGCACCCACGGCGCAGACCAGACCGGATGTCCACGAATTGACGGCGATCGCGTGGCGCACCCCGAACCGCTGCGCCCACTCCGCCTCGAAGGAACGCACCCTGGCGCCCCCCATGAACGCCTCGCCCGGAGCGCCAATGTAGCCGGACAGCACGCCGCCTCGGATCACGTCGCTGGCGGCCTCGACATCGCGCTCATCGAGCAGAGGCGGATGCGGCATCGGTCCGGAGATGACCGGTCGGCCGCCCAACAGGGCCAGGGTATCGGTGTCTGCCATGGAAATACCTCGCAAAGAGTCAGTGCAGGCAAGCGCGCGGGGGCGCGGCGCGGCGACGCATCTGGTCGCAAAGGGTCTGGGCCATCAGGGCGGAGTCGCCTGTGCTCGCGGGCTCGCCTCCAAGGGAGAGACAGCGAAGGAGATCGTCAGCAGCGCGAGCCGCCGACTGCAGATACTCGCCGGGTCGGCGTTCGCCGTCATCGAGCACGCGGTAGCCCCGGAAATGGGGACTGTCGATCACCCGGCGCACCCGCCACTGCAGCCCGCCATCCTCGATCGTGATCACACCGCGCTCGGTGATGATCTGGAGCTCGAACACCGCGTAATCGCGCGCATCGGCGACGACGAGCTGGGCTGGTACCCCCTGCTCCGACTCCAGCATCGCCGGCACGCTCGGATCGTCAGGCCAGTGATCGTGAATCGCCGTGCCGGCATGGATCAGCCGCATGGGTCCCAGCAGCAGCTGAACAAGATCGACAAGGTGGCTGCCGTTGTTGAGCACACCCTTGTTGTAGGTGCCGCTGACCGACCGCACCGCACCCCAGTGACCAGCGCGAAGCTCGTCGGCGAGCCGCCGAACATCCGGCGCCCAGCGCCGGCTGTGGTTGACCGCGAGCACGACACCCGCCCGCTTGCATTCACGGACGATCGCTCGAGCCTGCGCCAGCGTGGGCGCGAGCGGCTTTTCGCAAAACACCATTCGCGGACGCGACCTCAGCGTCGCGCGAACATGCTCGGGATGCAGGGCCGTTGGCGAACAGATACTCACGATGTCGTAAGCACCCTCGGCCAGCGCCTGCGCAACCTTGCCGTAACCATGACGCACGCCCCAACGGCGCATGAAAGCCTCCCGACGTCCTTCATCGGGGTCGACGCAGGCGGCAATCGTGCAGCGGGGATCGCGGGAAAACGCGCCGGCGTGGGTCAACGGCGGCAACGCCGGATCACGACCCGCATCGAAGCCGCCTGCGATATTGCCGCAGCCGATCACCAGCAAGCGGTACGGCGCAGCAAGTGCCGACGAAGATGGCATGTCACGCCTCGACGAACTCGGGCATTCGCGTCGGGACGCGTCGCGCGACGTGCCCCGCCTTCGGCAGGTATCCGCGCTCCACCGCCTCAGCGACGAAACGCAACAGAAGCGGATCGTTGTAACGGCGAGCAACGACCTGCAATCCGAACGGCAGGCCGTCGGGACTGCGAAAAACCGGCGCGCTCAGACTTGGCACCTGCGCCAGCGTCCAGACCAGAGCCGAGTCTGGCGCCTCCGGGACATGACGCTGCGGCGCCTCGCCGGCGGTAGAAAGCGTGACGATCACGTCGAACCCAAGGGCGAGCCGCTCGACCGCGCGCGCGATTTCGACCTGGCGATCGAGGGCGTCGGCGTAAGCCCGCGGACTGATCGACTGGCCAGCCTCGATCAGCGATCGCATCACGGGCGAGACCCGATCGGCCTGCTGGAACTCGGTCTGGAAGTAATAGGCGAGCGCCCGGTTGTAGATGGCGGCGTGGACGTCGTGGCTTTCGCTGAGGATACTCGGCAACGCCGCCTCGGTGACCTCGAAGCGCGCATCGGCATCGAGCCCGCGCACCCAGGCATCGATTGCCGCGCGGGCATGCGCTGCCGAATGCGGCCACACGTGGGGTCTGACTAACGCAACCCGCCAGGGCCGCCCGGTGGGCGCCGATTGGCGCGCCTCGTCGGCAAGGGCCGCGTGGCTGATCGGGAAGTTTCTGCCGTGAACCCTAAGGGCGTCGAGCAGTATGCCTAGGTCGGATGCATGGCCGGCGAAAAAACCTACCGAGTCGAGGCTGTCCGTGGTCTTGAGCATTCCGGTGCGCGGAATGAGGCCGAACGAAGGCTTCATGCCGTAGACGCCGCAGAAGCTGGCGGGCCGGATGATGCTGCCGGCGGTCTGAGTGCCGAGGGCCGCCGGGACCATGCCCGTGGCGACCGCCACCGCAGAGCCACTGCTGCTCGTACCGGGCGTTCGATCCGGCGCCCAAGGATTGATCGTCTTGCCGAGCGTGTGAACCGCGAATTCCGCAGTAACGGTCTTCCCGGCCACGAGGCCACCCGCCCTCTTGAGATTGAACACCGCGCGGGCATCGTTGCCCGGCGTGAAGCCCGCCCACAGGGGGCTACCCATCTCGGTGACCAGATCCTCGGTGTTGAAGATGTCCTTCACGCCGACTGGGATCGCCTCGAGGGCACGCAAGGGCTCTCCCCGGGCAAGCCGCAGCGCCGCCTCCGTGGCGCCGCGCATCAGTTGCTCGGGATCGAAGCTCGCCCACGCTCCGAGGTCGGACTCCAGCCGGGAGATCTGTGCGATGCAGTGACTCGCGATGTCGGCTGGGGTAATCCGGTACGCCGCGATCTCCTGGCGCAGCGTTGCGATGTCATGGGTGCGAAAGTCCATGGCGATCAGCGCTCCCGGGTGCTCTGGAAGCGACGCTGCAATTGCTGCGGGTAGGGCAGCAACTCCTCCTCGTTGCGGGCGGTCTTCGGGTAGATCGGAATCACCGTGCGAGCGAGTTCAGGCCGGCGGTGCTTCTCGAGCGTGGCGAAGAACTCTTCCTCGGTCATCCCGGTGATTTTCAGGTAGTAGTCCAGTCCCTCGGGTCGAACACCGTCGTTGCGTGCAATCAGATCCCAAGCTTCGTCGCGGCTCAGCAGCCCGGCGCGTACATCGACGCTGGCATGAAAGGTGGCCCGGCCGTAACCGCGCTTGACGTAGCAGGCAAGGTCGTGAACGCCGGGCATGATGCATTCGGCGCTCTTGTACCGTTTGAAACTGCCCTCGACCTGAGTCTCACGCCAACCGTAGTTGTCCCTGACGAACTCGGTCTGGCGCTCGTCGTCCCAGAAGAGGTAGTCACCAAGATGGATGCCCATGACACCCACCCGCTCGCAGTCCTCGACACTGGGCACGTTGAAGGGATAGAGATCGCGCTCACTGACGTCGTCACGCACCATCTGGTCGGGACGCAGCTTGGCGCTGACCTTCGTGAAGTACTCGCGGTCGAACTTGCGAACCGGGTTCAGGTACGAGGCTCGCCCCGAACTCTCGGCAATGCTCTCGCCCCAGATGAGCAGAGGGATGTTGAACCGCACCGCGGCCTGCAACGGGAAGGCACCGACACCCGCATGGCAGTGCCAGCAGGCATCGCCGATGCCGGCGAGGGAGTGTTTTGCCAACCGGTTCACCAGCGACCGATTGGGGGTGAACATCACATGGTCGACATTGAACTGCTCAAGGGAGTTCTGCAGGTTGTACCAACCGGTCTCGCTAAACCAGTTGTGGCTGAAGGTCACCGCCAGCGGCTTCATCCCGTACACCTTGGTCAGGACGTGCAACTGAAACGTGCTGTCCTTGCCACCGCTGATCGGGATGATGCAGTCGTAATTGTTCCCAGCCCGGGAGCGAGCTTCATCGAGAATTCCACGAAGCACGCGCTCCCGAGCCGCCCAGTCGATGTGGATCTTCTGCTCGGCGCTCTGGCATGCCTGACAAACGACGAGCTCATCGAAGATCACCCCTTCCTGGGTCTGCGGGATGCAGCAGCGCACGCAGTAGCGCAGGTGTGCGAAAGGCTTGCCGGCGGGCTCCGCGTCGGGGCCGGGCAGGTCCACGAGCCGGGTGAATGCGCCGAGGGCACGGCCCTCCCGGGATCGAGTCTCTGAGTTCATCGTCGGGCTCCATCGAAGGTAGTCCAAGCATGCCGGCAGACGACCCGGACCGAACGCCTGAAAAGCGGGCGATGCAGCCGCGTGTTCAGAGAGCCCGAGCCAGTAACTCGGCGCGCGCCCAGTCATCGGGCGTGTCGATGTCGACCACCCGGTAGCCGGGTATCTCGTAGCCGTGACCGTTCGAATGCATGCGCAGACCGCTGGTCCAGGCCTGCGCACGACCCCAGTAGAACTGGCCCGCATCGAAGTAGCAGACCGGAAGATCCTGCGTCCGGGTGAGCTCGAACTCGGGGTGCACGAAACGCATCGGCCCATCCTCGGGACGCAGCATCGCCCGCCAGGGCGAGCTGTGGAAACGTACGACCGGATAGACATAGTCGGCCCGCGAATCGCGCATCAGTGAATGCGCGCCGATCAGGTCCTGCGCGCGCAGCAGCGGCACGCATGGATAGATGCAGCAGACCGCCTCGGGCGCTCGCCCCTGGTCGATAAGCCACTGCGTCGCGTGGCCGATGACCGGTACGGTAACCGTCTGATCGTCGGCGAGATGGGCGGGTCGTCGGAAGGGGACGCTCGCGCCGAGAGCCTGCGCGACGGCGGCGATCTCGTCATCGTCCGTACTGACGATGACTTCCTCGAACAAGCCGCTGTCTCGTGCGGCTGCGATCGCATAAGCGATCATTGGCCGCCCGCTGAAGGGCTTGATGTTCTTACGCGGAATCCGCTTGCTGCCGCCTCGGGCCGGAATCACGGCGAAGCGGCTCATCGCGCTCTCCCGGCATGAGTCGGGCGTGGATCGGTGGCCAGCAGGCTCAGGAACAGGGAATCGTGCCAGCCGCCCTCTGCCCAGTGGGTCTGGCGATGCCGGCCTTCGAGCATGAAACCCAGCTTCTCGAGAAAGGCGGCCTTGGGCTGATCGAATCCGTAGATCTCGGCCCACAGGCGGTTCAGGCCGAGTTCATCGAAACCGTAGCCGATCATCGTGATCGCGGCATCAGGAGCGAACACCGTGTCGATGTAAAGGCCATCGGCACCGATGTAGATCGAGAAGTCAGCGGTCCTGTTGACCCAGTCGACGTAGCACAGCCCGCAGGCTCCGAGCAACCGCCCATCGGCGAGCGACTCGATCGCGAACATGCGGGTCGAGGGATCGTTGTTGACCCGGCTGTCGAACCACGACCGCTGCTGGGTGCTGTTGAGTTCACGGTACTCGCGGAAGTAGCGACGCAGCCTGGGCTCGTTACGCCAGCCGAGAAGCGTGCCGAGATCGCGCTCTTCGATTGCCCGCAAGCCGGAAATGTTGCCCCGAATCATGCCGGCACCCGGTCACTGGCCGACGCACGAACCGCGCCGGTCGCGAGAACGCCAACGGCGCCCGCCACGCCATCGGCGGGGCCGAGCACGAGCGCCTCGCCGGCCTGGCAGGCGCGCGCGAGCCGCCCACCGATGGCCAGGGACAGATCGTCGGGTCGCATCGCCCCGGCGGGAGCCGGTCGAAGCATCTCGAGATCCTCGGCGTTCAGCACGTGCCCAGCTGGCAAGGCGCGACGCACACGGATGCAACGCTGCTGCAGGACCGCCGTCTCCTGCTCATTGGCCTCGATCCGCTTGATGCCGTCACCCATCGCGGCTTCGAGTTCACGGCTGCGATCGACCATCTCCCGCCAGGTCGTCGGGGTCATCGAAAACCCGTGGTCGGGACCCTCGCGGGTCGTGTCGTCGGTGAAGTGCTTCTCGATCACCCGGGCACCGAGCGCGATCGCACCAAGGACCGTGGCGTGACCCGGCGAGTGATCGGAAAGGCCGAGCACGACATCCGGATACCGGACCGCGTAGGTCTTGAGCACATTGAGGTTGATGAAACGGAAGTTCTCGAGGGAACCGGTGTAGTTGGTGTTGCACTGCATCAGCACTAGTCGGGGATTGACCGACAACACCGCCTCGACGGCACGATCGACATCGGAGAGGGTGCTGGCGCCCGTCGCCAGCAGGACGGGCTTGCCCGTCAGGGCGATCCGTCGGATGAAGTCGGTCCAGGTGACGTCGCCGGAACCGATCTTCCAGGCTCGCACGAGGGCATCGACCGATTCGACCGCCTCAAGGTCATAAGGCGTGGTCATGAAGTCGATCCCGGCCTCGTACGCCGTGGCTGCCAGTTCCTCGTTCCATCGCCGGTCGAGCTCGTAGGAACGGTAGACCTCGAACACGGGGCGCTTCCACCGCGACTGGTGTCCCAGTCCTCCTGCCAGCGAGCGGAACCCGTGATCGCTGACGATCTTCTCGGCCTTGAAATGCTGAAACTTGGCGCACTGGGCGCCCGCGTCACGGGCAGCCCAGATCAGAGCCTTCGCACGCCCAAGATCACCATCGTGATTCGCGGCGATGTCGGCGATGAAATAGGCAGCCTGATCGGCGCGGAATGACAGTTCGCCGGCAGGGACGACATCATGGTGTGACACGGCTGCTCTCCTCGAAGCAATCGGCAAGGGCTTGAATTACGGTTTCGGTGTCCGGCATCGGTCGACCCAGCAGGCTCTCGGCCAGGCTGACATCCAGACCCATGGAGTCGGCGCGGGCAAGACCACCCGGCGGACGCGCCGTCACGCGCACCAGGGCGGGATCGTGTCCGGCTGCCTCGGCGAATCGCCTGATGAATTCGGCCTTGCTGCATGGCTGCCGCGTCCCGATGTTGACCAGCCCGCGGACGCCGATTCCGAGAAGATCGAGCATCAGCCCCGCTGCCTGGGTTGCCTCCAGACTGGATGTCCAGACATCGGAATAGGCCGGGATCGGCCTGCCGGCAGCGAGCGAGCTGGCCATCCATTCGGCGAAACTCGGCCGACCCGGCCAGTCACGCCGGCCGACGATGTTGCAGCGTACGACCAGGGCTGAAGGGCTGGAAAGGGCCGCCCTCTCGCCGGCGAACTTGCTGCGGGCATACTCGTTGACGAGCATGACCGGGGCGCCTTCGCCGTGGCGAGCCGCGCCGTCACCGCAGAAATAGTGGTCGGTGGAGACCTGAATCCAAGGCAGGCTGCGGGCGCTGGCCCATTGGGCGAGCATCGCCGGCAATCGTGCGTGCAGTCGCCAGGCACCCGCCGGATCATCGGCGCAGGCAGCGAGATCGGTCTGCGCCACGGCATTGACGAGCACATCGGCATGATAGCGGTTGAGCTCCTCGGCCAATTCGGCCTGATCAAACGTGGCCGCGAGATCCATCCCGGTGGCTCGACTGATCCCGACTGTCCGCCAGCCCCGGCGTCCACAAGCGGCCACCATCGCCTGGCCCAGGAGACCGCTGGCCCCCAGGATCAGCACTGTCCCCGACATCGGCGTCCTCACCACTGATGGACGGCGTCGTGCTTCCCGATGTGCCGGGCGATGAGGGCCCGCAACTGCGGCACGCTCAGGAACTCGCTGTTCGAGCCGCTGTCGTAGCTGAACCCCGGCTCGACCGGCCTCGCTCCCATCATGCGGCAGTAATCCTCGATGCTGTAGTCGCCATGCCCGGAGGGCAGGATCGCGTAGTAATCGCCCAGATCGACGGTGTTCAGGCTGTCACTTGCGGTGATCATCTGCTCGTGCAGCTTTTCACCGGGCCTGATTCCGACCACCTGCTTCCGCGCCTGGGGAGCGACAGCCTCGGCGACATCGGTGATCCGGTAGGAGGGAATCTTCGGCACCAGGATCTCGCCGCCGAGCGCGTGCTCGATGCTCCAGAGCACCATGTCGACCCCTTCCTGAAGACTGATGTTGAAGCGGGTCATTTCGGGGTGCGTGATGGGCAGTTCGCCGCTGTCGCGGCGATCGAAGAAGTACGGAATCACCGAGCCCCGGCTTCCCATCACGTTGCCGTAGCGAACGACCGAAAAGCGCAGATCGCGGTCACCGCGGATGTTGTTGGCTGCAACGAACAGCTTGTCGGAGCACAGCTTCGTCGCACCGTACAGATTGATCGGCGCGGCAGCCTTGTCGGTCGATAACGCGACGACTCTCCGCACCCCGGTGTCGAGGCAGGCGTCGATCAGATTCTGCGCGCCAAGGATGTTCGTCTTGATGCACTCGAACGGGTTGTACTCGGCTGCGGGAACCTGTTTCAGGGCCGCAGCATGGATCACCACGTCGACGCCCTCGACCGCCCGCTTCACACGGGCCGCGTCCCTCACGTCGCCGATGAAGTACCGCAGCTGAGGGTAATCCCGCGGCGAGAAGCGATTGGCCATCTCGAACTGCTTGAGCTCATCGCGCGAGAAGATCACCAGACGGCGCACGTCCGGGTAGCGCTCGAGCACTGTTCGAACGAAAGCCTGACCGAATGAGCCGGTCCCTCCAGTGACCAGGACGGATTTTCCGTTCAGCATGGGTTCTTGCCTTTCTCAAGATTAAACAGGTGATCGTGCGCGCCCCGCGCACGGCGGTCGAAGTCCTCGGACTGTCGACCTGCAAATTCGAGGTAGCGTTCCGGTGCAGCGATGAGCTCGAGGATCCGCGCAATCGCGGATTCCGGATCGACCATCGGGATAACCCCCTGCTCGATCAGAGGGGTGCAGACCAGATAGTCAGTCGGCCAGCGCTGGGGACACACCTGGAGGACGGGGCAGCCCGAGTCCAGGAACGGCGCCACCCCGGTGGTGGGCTCGCCAAAGACGACGCACAGGTCGGACACCTCGGCGAGCTCGGCGAGCGGAGTCGGCACATGCCTGACGATGCTTTCCGCGGGCTCTTCCAGAAAGCTCGACAGGACGTTCACCGCCGGGGAGCTCGGCTTTGGACGCAGCATCAGCTTCACGCCGCGTTCACGGCAGACCTCGGCCATCCGACGGTAGAAGGTGGCGAGCGCCGGCATGTCGACCTGGCTGAGCCCCTCGGTCTGCATCGCGTTGAGCATCAGGCAAACGGTGCGGACCGACCCGCGGGCCTTGCGCTTGGGACCGGGCTGCATCCGAACCGCCTGCACGGAGACGGCCTGACCGAGCGCGCTCCGCGCCACGGTGCCGTACCCGGCGCGCTCAACTACGGTGACCCGCCTGCCGTGCGGGACCACCATCGACGGATGACCGGAGTGCGGTACGACCATGACCTCCAGACCATGACAGTCGGCGACCGAAAACAGGGGACCGTTCAAACCGACGTCCTGGTCGGCAACCAGCAAACCGGGCCTGGTACCTTCGAGACCGTCGCGCAGGGCCAGGTAGTTCAGCGCCTGCCAACTGGCGCGATCGGCCCAGTCGTCGAGCTGGCGAGCGGCTCCCGCCGGGTCGGGCAGCATCGTCGAAAGCACGTCGGCTAACACCTCGCGGGCCCTCGCGCGATAGCGATCGGCCTGGGCGCGATCGGCAGCGGGAGCATCCTGCGGGGCCACCACCGGCGCGTGCCCGCGATGCACGGGCACGTCCCAGAACGGGCTGGGCAGATCGATCGTGTAGTCGTGCGCACGCGTGACCTCCGCCGCCAGCCAGTCCCGATCGTAGAAGCAGGTGGGGAGATGGGTCAGGAGGGAGACCCGCCCGCCCGCCATCGCCTGACGTAGCCGGCGGCTCTCGAACACGTAGCCGAGCGGTGAGGGCCGACGGTACATCACCTGATCGTAGCCAGCGACGAAGACGAAACGATCGGGCGCCGCCGCCTGAACCAGATCAGCGCTCACGAAGGAGTCGAAGTACATCTGCTGGGTCAGCGACGGTCGCAACAGGCCTATTCGAGGCTCATCCACCGCGTCGCGGATTCGCTCCCCGAGTTGACGTGCAACCACCATCCGCTGCAGCGCCAGAAAGAACGGCCCAACGTCCCAACCGCTCATCGCCACGCCCGGCCAAAGCCGTTCACGCTCGCGCGTCAGACGCAGGTCGAGAAGCAAGGCCAGCGCGAAGGCCTCGCTGGCAGCCCTCGCCTGGAAATCGGGACCGGTCTCCAGGCCCAGAAAGCGGAGGTTTTCCAGTCCCTGGGCCGCCGCCTCATCGAGAAACCCTGGATCCACGAACAGCAGCCGGGTCGACGCGAACCGGCGTCGGGCGGCGGTCACCGCCATCAGATCGCTGTGCTGCAAGACAAGCAGCAGATCGATCGACGCCCTCGCGTCGGGCCTTCGGCTCAGAAGCTGATCGGGGCGGACTACCGCATTCATTGCGCAGCCGCCTCCACCAAGAGCACCGTATCCTGCCGGCCGAGGGGCCGCAGGTTCGCGGCCACAGGCTCATCCTCAGGCAACCGTATTCCGGGCTGCATCGTCTGAGCGATCATCCGCTCCTGCGGCGAGGTCTCGACCTTTCGCAACAGCAGGCGCATGAAGGCCGCGCTCTGGCGGCTGCACTCCCGGAGACCCATGTCGAGATAGGTCGAACTGGCCATCTCGAAACGGTGCTCGTACCAGCCCAGATACCAGAACCAGTCGGTGTAATAGACCCACGAGTTCTCGTTCATCGCCCGCACGTGCGTGGGGTCCTGCCACGCGCTCGGAGCGCCCTCGATGGGCACCTCGATCACCATCTCGCCGCCCAGCTTGAGCAGCGCGAGGCAGTTGGTCATCAGCGCCGGCAGATCCACCACGTGCTCGAGCACATTGTTGGCGTTGATGAGGTCGACCTGCTCCGCGGCCAGCACGACCGGACCCATGGTCGGGCTCACAGCGGTCAGCGGCAGCGTCACTGGCCGCGCGAAGTCGACCACCACATCGGGCTCGGTACGCGCCAGAACGTCGACGTTAAGCCAGCCGCTCTGGTAGTCCTTGCCTGATCCGAGGTTGATGCGGCGCGGCCGCCACGGGCCCGTGATGCGGCTCTGCGCGTGGACCTGCGCGTAGCCGCCGGCGAATTCAAGCAGGTCGGCATAATCGGCGATGGGATCCGCGTGTTCGAAACGAGCCAGGCCCGTCCGCACGGCATCGAAGTACGCCGGCGTGCCGAAGCCGTTGACGAAGAAATCCTCGACCTCGTCGTCCTGAAGCCACAGCACGCTGTCCTCGAAGGCCTCGTGCGCCTGAAGACTCGCAACGCGCTCGGAGATCACGGGCGTACCAAGCGACAGACACTGCGCGATTCGCGACTGCTCGAGCCGGCACGAGTCGTAGTAGTGGACGTTGAGCACCGCCTTGGCATGCCGGATGGCATCGTCCCGGTCCTCACCATAGAGGGGCGAAGCGAAGGTGCTCACTTTCCAGCCTGCCGCCTCCACACGGGCGAGCCAGCGCTCACGACGCTTGTTCATCGACCCGATGAACAGCAGGTCGATCGGCCGCTGCTCGAGCGCGAGCGACTCGGAGGGCCTCAGGTAGGGCGCGTGCAGGAAGGGCACGACAGGAACGTCGCCGGTGTCACGCGCATAGTGACCCACGTTGCCAGGGTCGTAGTCGACCACTGCCGACGTCTGCAGAAGCTTCAGATAGTCGGCCCCCGGCGTTGCGCCACCGGGGCCGAACTGCTCGAGGTTGACGAACAGACAGGTGTGGCTGGCACGCAGCGCCGGGTCGAACCCGAGGTGAGCACCGAACACGAAGTTGATCGCGTCGTGACGCAGACGGTTCTTGGCCATCGTCACCCTGGCGCCCAGCCTGCGGAACTGATAACGGTAGTAGCGCGCCTGATCGAGCAGCGCCATCCAGTGAAGATAGCCCGCAGGCTGCACGATACTCAGATGGATGTCGGGGGTGGTATTCATGTTCATGATTCCTGAGTGTTGGAACCTGCGGTTCTTGCCGATTCGGTGTTCATGCGTCGATGAGTCACCGGCTCACGGGTCGGCCCACAGCGACTCCGGCGCCAACCCGTGCCGCCAGCGCTGCGTCATCCGCCCGTAGAGGGCCTCGAGGTCGCGTGCGAAGCGCTCACTGTCGAAGAGCGGTGCGCTCTGCCGCACGCCGATCAGGTGCTCACGGATCGCGCGCAGGCGG
>Ga0315900_10004336_pt1 | contig 20083 bp, 16 predicted proteins | sample LakEriMetagenome_FD_203521 | JGI IMG/M metagenome (GOLD analysis project Ga0315900, IMG submission 203521) | Freshwater fungal communities from buoy surface, Lake Erie, Ohio, United States - Buoy 12 MA114 | ecosystem: Environmental > Aquatic > Freshwater > Lake > Lake biofilm | place: USA: Lake...
GGATCTCCATGAAGCAGGGGTTCGGGTCGGCCGGGTTGGCGAACATGCGCCGGAACTCGAGCGCCTCGACGCTGGTGCGCAGCGCGGCGACATCGCCCTCGACCGCGATGAGCGTGTCATCGTCGGCTTCGTCGCGGGCGATCGCGAAGAGCTCGCCGGCATCGGCCAGCCCGCTCTCGATCGCGGCGATGCTGTGGACCACCGACTCGAGCAGTTTCTTTTCGCGGCCGAGCTCCTGCGCGCGCCTGGCGTCGTCCCAGACATCGGGCGCCTCGAGCGCCCGGTCGACTTCGATCAGGCGTGTCCGCTTGACATCGTAGTCAAAGATACCCCCGGAGTTCGATCACGCGGCGCTCGAGATCGGCGATCAGGGCGGCGAGGGCGTTGAGGCGTTCGGCTTCCATGGCGTCTCGGGCGGCGTCGCGAGACGCAGCGGTGCAAAACCGTCCATTATAGGCGCCGCGGGCGAACCCGGGCCGGTCAACGCCAGTTGGCGCTCGGAAGACCGGTGCCGATGCCGCCGGGGGCGGCGGTGCGCTGGCTGGTTGCCGGGCCGGCAGTTCGCGCCTGGACCGACTCGGGCTCGATCCAGCCAAGTCGCCAGGCGACCAGCACCGCGCCGACCGCGCTCACCGCGCCGGCCGCGAAGCCGCCGCTGGCGGCCAGCGACATCAGCCGCCCGAGGCGCGAGCGCGGCTCGCCGGCGTCCAGGCGGATCGCGCGGGCGGCGGCCGCGATGTCGCGGGTGTGGATCTCGTAGACCTCGTCGGCAGCCGCGGTCTGCAGCGCCTGACCGGCGAGGGCGTCGATCCGGGCGGGCACTCCCTTCGAGAGACCGGCGATCAGCCGGATGGCGCCCGCCGAGAAGATCCGCGGACCCTCGTAGCCGGCGGCGCGCAGGCGCTCGTGCAGGTACTCATGGACGTCGTCGCGCCCCAGGCGCTCGAGTCGCAGGTCGTGGGCGATCCGGGCCCGCAGGCGCTGCATCGAAGGGTGCGCAAGGCGGCGATCGAGTTCCTGCGGTCCCACCAGCACCACCCGCAGCGCATTGCCCGCCCCGCCGATGCCTTCGCCGAGCGCGCGCAGATGCTCGAGGGTCTCCGGGGGCACCGCATGGGCATCGTCGAGCAGCAGCAGCAGCCGTTCGCCCGAGATCACGCTGTGGTTGAGCCGATCACGCAGGCGAGCGCGCATCTGCCGCGGGTCGTGCGGCGTGACCTCCATCCCGAGCACCTGGGTCAGCGCGCTATCGATGCGCCGGGGGGTGATCGTCGGGTCGGTGATGTGGACCGCCGGGTAGCGTTCCGGCGGCATCTTGCGCAACAGCCAGCGGCACATCGTGCTCTTGCCCGTGCCGGGGTCGCCGATGATCCTGACAAAGCCGCCGCCGCGCACGATGGCGCCCAACAGCGCGCTCGCAAAGTCGCTGCGGCTGCCGGGGAAGACGAGGCGGCTGGCGTCGGCCGTCTGTTCGAAGGGCGGGCGACGCAACCCGAAGTGCTCGAGAAGCATGGGGCGATTATCGGCGTCATGGTGCCGCGACACCCGGAATTCGGTCACGCCGGCGCCCTCGGGCAGCGCTGACGGGCCGTCAGTCCTCGAGCACGCGCTCCACGATCAGCTGCACCGAGCTGCGCCCGCTCCAGTCGTTGCGCGCCATCCGGTAGGCCAGACGTGCGCTGCGCCCGAGCATCTGACTGCGCCCGAAGGCGATCGCCTGGAAGCGCTGGGTGCCGAGGCGAACATCGAATCGCAGGTGGCGCTCCTTGAGCAGACGCTGGCCGGTGATCTCCACCTCGTCGACGAAAAGCGGCGCCGGGAATCCTTGTCCCCAGACGCCGGCGTCGATCTGGGCGACCAGATCGAGATCGATGCGCTCGCCGGCCAGCGAGCCGTCGGTGTCGAGCTGCGGCGAGAATGCGCCGGGATCGGCGAGCGTGGCCACCGCTTCGTCGAATCGGGCGCGAAACTCCGCAAGCCGCGCCGCCTCGATCGTCAGGCCGGCGGCCATCGCGTGACCGCCGAAGCGCAGCACCGCGCCGGGCGCGCGCTTGGCCGCCAGATCGATCGCATCGCGCAGATGAACCCCGGGGATCGACCGGCCGGAACCCTGCAGCTGGCCGGGTACGGCCGTGGGCGCGAAGGCGATCGTCGGTCGGTGCTCGCGATCCTTGATCCGCGAAGCGACCAGCCCCACCACGCCGGGGTGCCAGTCGTCGCGGCTGATCACCCGGGTGACCTCGCCGCTCGTGGTGGCGGTCTCGTCGATGGCCTGCTCGCGCATCCGCTCCTCGAGGGCGCGGCGCTCGCGGTTGATCGCGTCGAGCTGGCCGGCGAGCTCGGCGGCATGATCCTCGTCGTCGGTGAGCAGACAGGCGATACCGACCGAGATGTCGGCGAGCCGTCCGGCCGCATTGATGCGCGGCGCCAGTCCGAAGCCGATGTCCTCGCAGCCGGCGGTGCGCCAGGCTCGCCCGCTCACGGCGAACAGCGCCCGCACGCCGGCGTGGGCCTGGCCGTTGCGCATGCGGCGCAGCCCGGCGGCCACCAGCAGGCGGTTGTTGCGGTCCAGGCGCACCAGATCGGCAACGGTGCCAAGCGCCACCAGATCGAGCAGCGTCTGAAGCGCGGGCTCTCGGCCTCCGGCGAAGGCGCCGCGTCGGCGCAACTCGGCACGCAGCGCGAGCAGCACGTAGAACATGACGCCCACGCCGGCCAGATGCCGGCTCGCGAAGCCGCAGCCGGGCTGATTCGGATTGACGATCGCCCGGGCCTGCGGCAGCGCCGGCCCCGGGAGGTGATGATCGGTCACGATCACGTCGACCCCGGCCTGCGCGGCGCGCTCGACGCCCTCGAGGCTGGCGATGCCGTTGTCGACCGTGATGATCAGCGCCGGTCGCGGCCGGCGCTCCGGCGCGAGCGCCAGATCGACGATCGGGGCGGTGAGCCCGTAGCCGTGCTCGAGCCGGTTCGGCACGAGAAAGTCGACCTCGGCGCCCATGGCGCGAAGGCCGCGCACGCCCACTGCGCACGCGGTGGCGCCGTCGCAGTCGTAGTCGGCGACGATCAGCATCGGCTCGCGGCGGGCGATCGCATCGGCAAGACGGGTGGCCGCGGCCTCGATCCCGAGCATGCCCTCGGGCGCCAGCAGCTCGCCCAGCGATCCGTCGAGTTCCTGCGGTGACGTGATGCCGCGGCCGGCATAGACCCGCGCGAGTACCGGGTGCAGGCCCGCATCGAGCAAACGCGCCCGATCGCGCGGCGCGACGGGCCGCGTGATCACCCGAGCCGGGGGCATGGTCATGAGCGGTGCGCGCCAGGCATGGGCGCGTTCATGCGGGCGGCGCGCCGATGGCGGCCATGGGATCGAAGCGCCGCCAGAACTGCCACGGCGGGATGCCCGGCGTCACGAGCTCGACCAGTCGGCGCTCGGCGCTCAGCACGACGCGCAGGCGTCCCCCGGCGCGCGCCAGCGCCGCGCCGAAGGCCGGCTGCGACAGCCAGGCGTCGGCATCGGTCCAGGCGCGCAGCCAGGCATCGCGGTCGCCGAGCCTTCGGGCAGCGCGCCAGCCACCCGCGTCGATCAGCAGGGTGCCGGCATCGGCAGCTTCGGGCTGCGTCTCGGGCCAGCGGCCAACGCGCACCGTCCAGCCGGCGCTCGCCGCGAGGCCCGCCAGCGCGAGGCGCTCGGTGATGACCGTACCCATCGGCCTGTCGGCCGGTGGCGGCGGCAGCGCAGGCACGAAGCCGTTCAGCCACAGCGCGTTGACGACGCGCTCCCCGCGCGCGGTGCGCGCGTGGTTGACCGGATGTCCGTGCCAGCTCATCTGTACCTCGGTGAGCAGTCTGCGCCATGCGCGGCCGTCGTCACCCGCCGGCTGCCAGGCGATGATGTTGCGCCCGCTGGCGAGCGTCCAGGGCCAGGTCTGCAGCCGCCAGGGCGGGCCCAGCACGTACCAGTGGTCGGGCTGCGGCCAGCGAAGCGCCAGACCGGCGGCCTCGAAGCAGGGCGCCGCCGCCAGCGCAAGCGCCTCGGCATCCTCTGGCGCGAGGGCAAGCTGCCCCGGGTCGACCAGCATCGCATGGTCGAGTCCGAGATGCAGGTGGCAGGGCGTGACGCTCCACCAGGGCGGGGCTAAGGCATGCCTCGTGCCGGCGAAGGCCTCGATGCTCGCCGCCGACGGCACATGGAAGGCCGACCGCAGCCAGGCGTCTTCCGGGAGCTCCGGCTGGGGATCCCCGGCGATGCGGATGTCCTGGTGCACCCGGCCGCGCGCGAGCAGGCGCTGCAGCGCGCCGCACGGCGGGGGCAGGAGCCCGGCGTCGTCGGGCGGTGGATCGCCAGCCGCGCCGGCGCACAGCAGGATGAGCTCGTTCATGCGCAATCGGGTCGCCCGGGATTCTATGGCAAACTCGATCGCCGTCGGCCGGATGGCCCGCGCATGCGCGGGCGTCCGCTCCACGGCTCCCGCCTCCACCCGCTTCGGCCGCTCGGCTCGAATCCCACCCCGGCTGGCCCGCCTCGTCGTCTTGCCGCTTTCCTACGAATTCCAGATCGGTCTGCGCTATACGCGGGCCAGCCGGCGCACCGGGCGTCGCGACGGCTTCATCTCCTTCATCGCCGCGCTGTCGGTGGCCGGCATCGCTCTCGGTGTCACCGCGCTGATCACGGTGCTGTCGGTCATGAATGGCTTCCAGAAGGAGGTCACCGACCGGATGCTGTCGGTGCTCTCTCACATCGAGGTCTATGGCCCGCCTGCCGGGCTGCCCGAGCCGCAGCCGCTGCTCGAGCGGTTGCGCGCCCATCCCCGGGTGACCGGCGCGGCGCCCTTCGTCGCTGGCCAGGCGATCATCGCGCGCGGCGAACTCGTGCGCGGGGTGGTGGTGCGGGGTATCGACCCGGTGCTCGAACCCACGGTGGCCGACTTCCTGGCCGGACCCTCCGGGCGGCTGCTGGGCAGCCTGGTGCCGGGCGAATTCGGCCTGCTGGTCGGCGGCGAGATGGCTCGACAGTTGCTGCTGCAGGTCGGCGACAGGCTCGCGCTGGTCGCGCCCGAGGGTACGGCCACCCCGGCCGGGGTGGTGCCCCGACTGCGCCAGTTCACGGTCACCGGCATCTTCGAGTCCGGGCATTACGAGTACGACAGCAGCCTGGTGCTCGCCCATCTCGCCGACGCCGGCCGGCTGTTCCGGGTGGTGGGGGCAAGCGGCGTGCGCCTGAAGACGAACGACATGCTCGCCGCCCCGGCGATCGCGCGCGAACTCGGCGCCTCGCTCGGCGCGGATTACTACGTGCGCGACTGGTCGCGCGAGAACCGCAACTGGTTCGCCGCGGTGCAGATCGAGAAGCGGATGATGTTCATCATCCTCACGCTGATCATCGCGGTGGCCGCCTTCAATCTGGTGTCGATGCTCGTCATGACCGTGACCGACAAGCAGGCCGACATCGCGATCCTGCGCACCCTGGGCGCCAGCCCCGGGGGCATCATGACGATCTTCATGGTGCAGGGCTCGGTGATCGGCCTGCTGGGCACCGCGCTCGGCGTGGTCGGCGGGGTGCTGCTCGCGCTCAATGTCGACGGCGTGGTGGGCGCGGTCGAGCGGCTCTTCGGCTTTCAGGTGCTGCCCAAGGGTGTCTACTTCATCAGCAGCCTGCCGAGCGACCTGCGCTGGGCCGATGTCGGGTTGATCGGCGCGGTGTCGTGCCTGCTGGCGCTGGTGTCCACGCTGTACCCGAGCTGGCGGGCCTCGCGGGTGCGTCCCGCCCAGGCGCTTCGTCATGAGTAGCCCGCCCGATGCCGCGCCGACGGCCGCCCGGGCGCCGGTGGTGCTCGAAGGCGATGGCCTGGCACGCTGCTTCGACGAAGGGCGGCATCGTGTCGAGGTGCTGCGTGCGGTCTCGCTCGCGGTGCACGGTGGCGAGCGGATCGCGATCATCGGTGCCTCCGGCAGCGGCAAGAGCACGCTGCTGCACCTGCTCGGCGGGCTCGATGCACCGAGTGCGGGCGTGGTCCGATGGCTCGGCGAGCCGGTGTCGGCGCTCGATGCCCGCGCCCTCGGCGAGCGCCGCAACCGTCTTCTCGGCTTCGTCTATCAGTTTCACCACCTGCTCGCCGAGTTCAGCGCGCTCGACAATGTCGCGATGCCGCTGCGCATCCGGCGCGAGTCGGGGGCGCGCGCGCGCGCCGCCGCGGCCGAGCTGCTCGAGCAGGTGGGGCTCGGGGCTCGTCTGGAGCATCTCCCGGGCGAGCTTTCGGGCGGTGAACGCCAGCGGGTCGCGCTGGCGCGGGCGCTGGTCACCGGGCCGCGCTGCGTGCTCGCCGACGAGCCCACCGGCAACCTCGATCGCGCCACCGCGCATCAGATCTTCGCGCTGATCGAGTCGCTCGGGCGCGACCGCGGCACCGCCTTCGTGATCGTCACCCACGACACCGAACTCGCTGCCCGCTGCGAGCGCCGCTTGGCGCTGCGCGACGGTGTGCTGGTGCCCGCGCCCTGAGCCGGCATGCTGATCGACACCCACTGCCATCTCGACGCCGCCGAGTTCGCCGACGAGCAGCCGCGGCTGTGCGAGGCGGCGAGCCACGTGGGGGTGGGCACCATCGTCGTCCCGGCCGTGGAAGCCGGCAATTTCGCGGCGGTGCGCGCGCTCGCCGGCAGGCATGGCGCGGTGCGCTGCACCTATGCCCTCGGCATCCATCCAATGTATGTCGGGCAGGCGCGCGACGAGGATCTCGAGGCGCTGCGCGAGGCGCTGCGAAGCGCGGCCGGCGATCCCCATCTCGTCGCGGTCGGCGAGATCGGCCTCGACCATTTCGTGCCTGGGCTCGATCGGGAGCGCCAGGAGCGCTTCTTCGTGGCGCAACTGCGCCTCGCGCGCGAGTTCGAGCTGCCGGTGATCCTGCATGGGCGTCGCGCCCAGGACGCGGTGCTCAAGCAGTTGCGGCGCTGGCGGCCGGCAGGTGGCATCGCGCATGCCTTCAATGGCAGCCTGCAACAGGCGCAGACCTTCATCGGGCTCGGTTTCGCCCTCGGTTTCGGGGGGGCGATGACCTTCGAGCGTGCGCTGCAGATCCGTCGGCTGGCCGTGGCGCTGCCCGGCGAGGCGCACGTGCTCGAAACCGACGCGCCCGACATCGCGCCGGCCTGGCGCCACCCGGCGCGCAACGAGCCCGCGGAACTCGCGCGGATCGCCGAGGTGCTCGCGGGTCTTCGAGGTGAATCGGTGGCGCAGGTGGCCGTGCGGACCACCGCCAATGCATGGCGTGTGCTGCCGCGCCTGGCGGTGGTCGAGCGCCCCGCAGATCCCGGCGAAGCGGCGACCCGGACTTCCGGCTGACCGATCCAGGCCCATCGGCCGATGGCGCGCGCCTGCGCGTGGCGCCAGCATCGAACGATGGCCAGTCTGCGCGGGTTCCTGCGATGCCATCCCGCCCGCGCGCTGCCGCCGGGGGCGGTGGTGGTTGCCGGCTGCGCGGCCGTCCAGCACTGGCCGCGGGCACTGCCCGCCGAGGCGCCGCTGTGGCTGGCCGTCGCGGCCGTGTCGTGTCTGCTGCTGCGCACGCCCGCGGCGGGCTGGTGTCTGGGCAGGCTTCCCGGTACGCGACGCCTGCGCCGTGGTGTTGCCCAGCCGCTGCCCGTCGGCATGCTGCTGCTGCTGGCGGTGGCGTCGGCGAGTCTCGGCTGGGCCATGCTGCGTGCCCAGCTGGCGCTCGCCCAGCGGCTGCCGCCGGCGCTCGAGGGGGTGGAGTTGATCGTTCGCGGCGTCATCGACGAGATGCCGCTCGCGGCCTCGCGTGGCTGGCGCACCAGCCTGCTGCTCGAGGCCTGCGAGGGGGCGGTGTCGGGCTGTCCGGTGGGCGGGCGTCTGCGGCTGCACTGGCCTGCCGGGCGCGGTTCGGTCCCGGCGGTGGCGCCCTTCGCGCCCGGCGAGCGCTGGCGCCTCGCGGTGCGCCTGAAGCGCGGCGTGGCACCGCGCAATCCCGGGCTTTTCGATGCGGAACTGCGGGCGCTGCAGGAGGGCGTGGCGGCCACCGGCAGCGTGCGAACAGGGGCGGGCGCCGCGGTGATCCCCGAGCGGCTCGAGGCCTGGGTGCCGCAGCCGGGAGCGCTCATCGAACGGGCGCGCGACCATCTTCGTGGCGCGATGCTGCGGGCACTCGCCGATACCGATGACGCGGTGCGCGGCGTGCTGGTCGCGCTCGTGGTCGGCGATCAGGCGGCTATCCCCGGGGCATGGTGGGAACGCTTCAATCGCACCGGCGTCGGACACCTGATGAGCATCTCGGGGCTGCACATCACGATGCTCGCCGCGCTCGGCGCGGGGGCTGTGCGGCGTCTGTGGCGTCTGCCGCTTCGCGTGCCAGGGCCGGGGGGCGGCGCCCGCCCGCTCGCGGCCTGGTCGAGCGCGCCGCGCGCGGCCTGGGTGGGTGCCACGCTGGTGGCCTTCGGCTATGCCGGGCTCGCGGGATGGGGGCTGCCGGCCCAGCGCACCTGCTGGATGGTGGCGGCCGCAGGGTGCGCGGTGGTGTTCGGTCGGGCGCGGCGGGTTCGCGACGTGCTCTGCACGGCGGCCGCGGTGGTCTGTGTCTTCGATCCCTGGGCGCCGATGGCGGCGGGGTTCTGGCTCTCGTTCGCCGCGGTTGCCGCGATCGTCTGGCACGGCGCTGCGGTCAAGCCCGAGCGGCGCCTGCTGGTCGATGCCTTGGGTACCCAGGTTGCCGCGACCATCGCGCTCCTGCCGCTCGGTGTGCTCTTCTTCTCGTCGGTGTCGCTGGTCGGACCGCTGGCCAATGCCTTCGCGATCCCGGTGGTGTCGGGGCTCGTCACGCCGGTCGCGCTGGCCGGCGGTCTGCTCGCCCCGCTGCCGCTGCCGCTGCCGCTCGGCGGGTGGCTGCTGGCGCTGGCTGCCCTTGTCACCGACGCGCTGCTCGCCGCACTCGCCTGGTGCGATCGCCTGCCATGGTCGGCGGTGGTCTTGCCGGCACCCACGCCCACGGCGCTGGTGCTCGCGGTGCTGGGCTGCGCGGTGCTGCTCGCGCCATGGCCGGTACCCGGGCGCGCGTGGGCCACCGGCGCACTGTTGCCGCTGCTCCTCGCACCGGTGAGTACGCCGCGGCCGGGCGAGCTCTGGATCACGGCGCTCGATGTTGGCCAGGGGATGGCGGTGCTCGTCGAGACGCCCGAGGGCCGGCTGCTCTATGACACCGGCCCGGCCTGGAGCGCCGACAGCGACGCTGGCCTGCGGCTGCTGGGGCCCTGGCTGCGCACGCGCGGCATCGATCACCTGCAGGCGGTGGTTGTTTCGCATGCCGACAACGATCATGCCGGTGGTGCGCTGTCGCTGCTGCGGCAGTTGCGGGTCGACTGGGTGGCCTCGTCGCTGGCCGATGAGCACCCGGTGGTGCAGGCCGCTGCCCGCCACCATCGCTGCCGGGCGGGCGAGCAGTGGCGATGGGGCGAGGTCCGGTTCACCTGGCTGCATCCCGCCGATGACGAGCCGCCGGTCAAGCGTGGTGCCGACAACGCCGCGAGTTGCGTGCTGCGGATCACGTCGCCGGCGGGGTCGGTGATGCTGGCGGGCGATATCGAGGCCGCGCAGGAGGCGCGCCTTGTCCGGCTTACGCCGGCCGAGGCCCTGCGCGCCGATGTGCTGCTCGCGCCGCATCATGGCTCCAGGACATCCTCGAGCGCGGCTTTTCTGGCGGCGGTGGCGCCGCGGTGGGCGATCTTCCAGGTGGGCTACCGCAATCGCTTCGGCCACCCGGCCCCGGTCGTGCTGGCCCGCTACCGGGAGGCCGGCATCGCCATGCTGCGCACGGACCGCGACGGAGCCATCCGGCTGATGCTGCGGGTGGGGGAATCGCCGCGCATCGAGCGCGCGCGGATCGACGACCGGCGCTACTGGCGGCTGAGGGTGGATGCGGGCCAACCCATCGAGCCGCCTGCGGACACGCCCGCTATTGCGCCGTCCAGCCGCCGTCCATCGCCCAGGCCACGCCTCGCACCTGGGAGGCGGCTTCGGAGCACAGGAATACCGCAAGCTCGCCGAGCTGCGCGGTCGTGACGAATTCGCCCGAGGGCTGCTTCTCGCTGACCAGCGCAAGCCGGGCCTCATCCCGGCTGATACCCGCCTGCCGGGCGCGGGTCTCGATCTGCTTTTGCACGAGCGGGGTGAGCACCCAGCCTGGGCAGATCGCGTTGCAGGTGATCGCGGTGCGGGCGGTCTCGAGGGCAACCACCTTGGTCAGACCGACGATGCCGTGCTTGGCTGCCACGTAGGCGGACTTCTCGACCGATGCCACCAGACCGTGGGCCGAGGCGATGTTGATGATGCGACCCCAGCCTCGGGTCTGCATCCCGGGCAGCGCGCAGCGCGTGGTGTGGAAGGCTGCCGAGAGATTGAGCGCGATCACCGCGTCCCAGCGCTCGACCGGGAAGTGCTCCACGGGCGCCACGTGCTGGATGCCGGCGTTGTTGACCAGGATGTCGATGCCGATGCCGGCCTTGTCGAGCCGGGCGAAGAGCGCGTCGATCTCGGCGGCGCGGGTGAGGTCGGCGCCTTCGAACACGACCCGCACGCCGTGCTCGGCGGCGAGCCCCGCGCGCAGCGCCTCGATCTCGGCGGGATCGCCGAAACCATTGAGGACGAGATCGCAACCCTGCGCGGCGAGCGCGCGGGCGATGCCCAGGCCGATGCCGCTGGTGGAACCGGTGACGAGAGCCGTCCTGCCTTTCACGATGAGCCTCCCTGATAGACTCGACGGATTCTACCGGGTGTGTCTCGGCGGTCCGCCACGCGGTCCGCCCGCCTGGCGCCCGGCCCCCATCCACCGTTTCCGGAGAGAGTTTCGATGACCATCCAGCGCCTGCACGTCGGCCCCCGCATGTCGGAGGTCGCCATCCACAACGGTGTCGTCTACCTGGCCGGCCAGGTGGCCGACGATCCCTCCCAGGATGTCCGCAGCCAGACCGCGCAGGTGCTCGCCGCGGTCGACCGCCTGCTCGGCGAGGCCGGCAGCAGCAAGGCCCACATCCTGCAGGCCACGATCTTTCTGGCATCGATGGCGGATTTCGCCGCGATGAACGCCGTCTGGGATGCCTGGGTCACGCCCGGACAGACGCCGCCTCGCGCCACGGTCGAGGCGGCGCTCGCCCGACCCGCGTATCGGGTCGAGGTCAAGGTAATCGCGGCGCAAGCCTGAGCGCAACCGTCCTGCGGCGCTGCCAGGCGCGTCAGCGCCAGCCGGCCCGATCGACGATGCGCGCCGCGGTGCTCTGGGCGCGTCCGATCTGACCGATCGGCAACTTGTCCTGCCGGAAGCTGCCCAGGCTCTCGAGTGCCGGATTGCCGATGCGCGCCGAGGCCACCACTGGCCACTCATTGTTGCCGTCGGCGAACAGACGCTGGGCCTCGTCGCTCGCGAGGTATTCGAGGAAGGCCACGGCGGCATCGCGATGCGGCGCGTGGCGTGCGATGCCGCCGCCCGAGACATTCATGTGGGTGCCGGCGCCCGTCTGATCGGGCATGACGATCCCGATGCGTGACACGACCTCGCGGTCCTCGGGTTTCGTCGATCGCATCAGGCGCGCCAGGTAGTAGCTGTTGGTCAGCGCCACCCCGCATTCACCGCTGGCCACCGCCCTGATCTGGTCGGTATCGCCGCCGCGCGGGCTGCGTGCGAAGTTGGCGACGACGCCGCGGGCCCACTGCTCGGCCGACGCCTCGCCGAGGTTTTCGGCCAGGGCGCCGATCAGTGACAGCATGTAGGGATGGGTGCCCGAGCGGGTGCAGACCTTGCCCTTGAGAGCCGGCTGGGCAAGGTCGGCATAGCGACGAACCTGGTCGGGCTGCACGCTGGCGCGGTGATAGACGATGATCCGGGCGCGCGTGGAGTAGGCGAACCATTCGCTGCCCTTGCCATCATCGGGGCCGCGCAGGTTGGCCGGGATTCGGGCCTCGAGCGTGGGCGAGCGCAGCGGCTGGAACAGGCCCTCGGTCTGGGCTTTCCAGAGGCGGGCGGCGTCGACCAGCAGCACGACGTCGGCCGGGCTGTTGCGGCCTTCGCTGCGCAGGCGCTCGAGCAGTGCCTCGTCGCCCGCCTCGATGCGCTGGATGCGGATGCCGGTCTGGCGGGTGAAGTTGGCGTAAAGGGCTTCGTCGGTCTGGTAATGACGGGCCGAGTAGAGATTGAGCACCTTGTCCTGGGCCATGGCGGCGGTCGACGCGGCGGCGAGTACCAGAGCGACGACGGGGTGCAGTGCGCGAGCGATCAGCGGGGCCAGGGTCGAGCGGCATGCAGACACGGGGAGATACTCCTTCGAAGGACGAGGGCGGTGATGCCGGGAGCGGGACAAGTCTAGAAGATTCGCAATGCTAACGCAAATGAGATCGATTACCAATAACATGAATTGCATCGTTCGCCCCGGTCGCTGTGCCGATTCGCTCGCCCGTGACCGCCGGCGCGTGCTTGCGCTGCCGCTCGCCGCCTTCGCCCTGCTGGGCGGCTGTGCCACAGGGGAACGCGGCTCGGCGCTCCCGGGGGCCGGCAGCCTCGCTTCCGGTGGCGGCCCGGCAGTTCCCGGCGGGCCCCCGGGAACTGCCGCCACGGTGCCGCCGCCACGCCGACCACGCCTCGGCCTGGCCCTTGGCGGGGGAGCCGCCCGCGGCTTCGCCCACGTGGGTGTCATCGAGGCGCTCGAACTGGCCGGCATTCGCCCCGACCTGGTGGTTGGCACCAGTGCCGGCAGTCTGGTCGGCGCGCTCTACGCCAGCGGCATGACGCCGAAGGCACTGCGCGAGGCGGCGCTCGGGCTCGACGAGGCGGTACTCGGCGACTGGACGATCAGTGCCCGCGGCGTGCTGCGCGGCCGTGCCCTCCAGGACGTGGTCAACCGGTGGGTGGCGGGGCGGCCGATCGAGCGGTTCGCGCTGCCCTTTGGCGCGGTCATGACCGACCTCTACGACGGCTCGATGCGGGTGGCGCGCACCGGCGATGCCGGATTGGCCGTGCGGGCGTCGAGTGCGGTGCCCGGGGTCTTCGAACCGGTCCGGATCGGCGGGCGGGATTATGTCGATGGCGGGCTGGCCAGCCCGGTCCCGGTGCGGGTGGCGCGCGCGATGGGTGCAGAGCGGGTGCTTGCGGTGGACATCGCCGCCCGGCCGCGATTCCAGGACACCGACACCATCCCGCGGGTGCTGCTCCAGACCTTCGCGATCATGGGCCAGCATCTTGCCTCGGGGGAGTTGCGCGAGGCCGATGTCGTGGTGGCACCTGCCGTGGGGGATCGGAGCTCGGCCGACTTCAACGATCGGGGTGGCGCAATCGCGCTCGGGGCCGAGGCCTTGCGGGCCGCGCTGCCGGCCTTGCGCGCGGCGCTGCTGCCGTTGCGCCTGCCCGCCGGCTGACGTGGCGCCCGCCGGAGTTGCTCAGCGCGCGGGCGGCGACTCGCCGCGCTGCGCGGCAACGAGGCGATCGAGGCCGAGGCGGTCGGGGCTCATCCCTTCGGCCAGAACACGGCGCGCGCCGTTGAAGCGGGCGCGCCAGTACCCGTCGCTCATGTCTTCGACGCGCACACCGCCCCCGCGCGAGGGGGCGTGCACGAAGCGGCCATCGCCGATGTAGATGCCCACATGCGAGAAGGCACGGCGCAGCGTGTTGTAGAAGACCAGATCCCCGGGCCGCAGTTGCGAGGGGTCGATGACCTCGCCGGCTCGGCTGATGTCGACCGCGCGCCGCGGTAGCACCATTCCGATGGCCTCGCGAAAGACATGGCGGACGAGCCCGCTGCAATCGAGTCCGGTGTCGGGGGAACTGCCGCCGAAGCGGTAATGCACACCGAGCAGCGACAGGGCCCGCAGCACCAGCTCGGCGCCGGCGTGAGACTCGGCTTCCTCGGCGCGCACCGCGGCCGGCGGCACCAGGGCCGCAACGACCAGTACCAGCGCCATCAGACCCGCACGGCCGCGACCCACGAGGCGCGCACGCAGGCGCGGCGCAGGGCTGGCGCCGGCGGGCGTGATCGGAGCTGGCGGAACGGGGGGCACGCGCATCGGGCGAAAGGGTAGGCAAAACGCCGGTCGCTGTCAAAGGCGTCCATCGTCTCGAAAAGGCCGCTGCGGGTGCCGGGCGGGGTCGAGGGTTGCCATGCGAAGTCAGGACCGAGTAAGCGCCCGGGCCGACAATCGTGACGAGGAGGATGGATGACATGCGCGAAGACCTGAAGGCGTTTCACCGGCGCTCGATCGACGATCGCGAGGGGTTCTGGGCCGAACAGGCTGCCCTCATCGACTGGCACCGGCCCTTCGAGCGCGTGCTCGATGCCAGCCGTCCGCCCTTCGCGCGCTGGTTCGTGGGCGGGCAGACCAACCTCTGCCACAACGCGGTCGACCGGCACCTGGCCACCCAGGCCGACAAGCCTGCGCTGATCTTCATCTCCACCGAGACCGATGAGGAGCGCATCTATTCCTTCGCCGAACTGCACCGGGAGGTGCAGCGCATGGCGGCGATCTTCCTGGGGCAGGGCGTGGGCCGCGGTGACCGCGTGCTGATCTACCTGCCGATGATTCCCGAGGCGGTGTTCGCGATGTTCGCCTGCGCGCGCATCGGTGCCATCCACTCGGTGGTCTTCGGCGGCTTCGCCTCGCACAGTCTCGCCACCCGCATCGACGATGCGCAGCCGAAGCTGATCGTGAGCGCCGATGCCGGCTCGCGCGGCGGCAAGGTCGTGCCCTACAAGCCGCTGCTCGACGAGGCGATCGCGCTTGCGGCCCACAAGCCGTCATCGGTGCTGATGGTCGACCGCGGACTCGCGCCCTTCGCGCGCGCCGCGGGGCGCGACCTCGATTACGCCGCGCTGCGTACGCAGCACCTCGACGCGCAGGTGCCGGTCACGTGGCTCGAGTCCAACGAGATCAGCTACACCCTCTACACCTCGGGCACCACCGGCAAACCCAAAGGCGTGCAGCGCGATGTCGGCGGCTACGCGGTCGCGCTGGCGGCCTCGATGAAGCACATCTTCGCTGGCAACCCCGGCGAGACCTACTTCTCGTCGAGCGACATCGGCTGGGTGGTCGGGCACTCCTACATCGTCTACGGGCCGCTGATCGCCGGCATGGCCACCGTGCTCTACGAGGGCACGCCGGTGCGGCCCGACGCGGGCATCCTCTGGGAGATCGTCGCGCGCCACAAGGTCACGGTGATGTTCTCGGCGCCCACCGCGATCCGGGTGCTGAAGAAGCAGGATCCCGCGCATCTCACGCGCCACGATACCTCGAGCCTGCGTGCGCTCTTTCTGGCCGGCGAGCCGCTCGACGAGCCGACCGCGCGCTGGATCGCCGAGGGCATCGGCCGCCCGATCATCGACAACTACTGGCAGACCGAAACCGGCTGGCCGATCCTGACCGTGGCCCATGGTGTCGAGAAAACGCCCACCCGCTTCGGCAGTCCCGGCATGCCGATGTACGGCTACGACGTGCGCCTGCTGCACGAGCAGACCGGCGAGGAGGTGGGCAACCACGAGAAGGGCGTGGTCGCGATCGTGCCGCCCCTGCCTCCGGGGTGTCTGCAGACCGTCTGGCGTGACGACGAGCGCTTCGTGAAGACCTACTTCTCGAGCATTCCCGGTCGCCAGGTCTACTCAACCTTCGACTGGGGGATCCGCGATGACGAGGGCTACTACTTCATCCTCGGTCGCACCGACGACGTCATCAATGTCGCGGGCCACCGGCTGGGCACCCGCGAGATCGAGGAGTCGCTCTCCAGCCACGCGGCGGTCGCCGAGTGCGCGGTGGTCGGCGTGGCCGACACGCTCAAGGGCCAGGTGGCGATGGCCTTCGCGGTCCTGCGCGATGCCTCGCTGACCGCCGATCCCGCGGGGCGCCTGAAGCTCGAAGGCGAGCTGATGGCCACCGTCGACCGCCAGCTCGGTGCGGTAGCCCGACCTGCGCGCGTGCACTTCGTGACGCTGCTGCCCAAGACCCGCTCGGGCAAGGTGTTGCGCCGCTCGATCCAGGCGCTGTGCGAGGGGCGTGACCCCGGCGACCTCACCACCATCGAGGATCCGTCGGCCCTCGATCAGGTGCGGGCCGCCGTGCGGCCGGGCTGAGGCTTCAGTCGGGCGAGGGCGCGGGCTCGGCCATCGCGGCCACCTGCTCGCGCAGCTCCAGGATGCGATCCTGCCAGTAGCGCGCCTCGCCGAACCACGGAAAGGCCGCCGGGAAAGCCGGATCGTGCCAGCGCCTTGCCAGCCACGCGCTGTAGTGCAGCAGGCGCAGGGTACGCAGCGCCTCCACCAGTCCGAGCTCGCGCCGGTCGAAGGGCCGGAAGGTCTCGTAGCCCGCGAGCAGCTCGCGCCACTGCGCCCCGATCGTGTCAGGGTCGCCCGTGATGAGCATCCAGAGATCCTGCACCGCCGGCCCTGTGCAGGCGTCGTCGAGGTCGACGAAGTGGGGTCCGGCGTCGGTCCACAGGATGTTGCCCGCGTGGCAGTCGCCATGCAGGCGCAGCAGGGCGGGATCGGCCACCCGCGCGAAGGCTGCCTGAGCGGCCTCGATCGCCTGGTCGGCGATGCCGCGCCAGGCCGGCAGCAGCTCGGCCGGAATCCAGTCGCCGGCAAGCAGGGTGCGGCGGGAGGCCTCGCCGAGCAGGGCCACACCGATCGTCGTGCGGTGCGCGAAGCGGCCGGCCGCGCCCGCGAGATGGATGCGCCCGAGCAGTCGGCCGATCCAGCGCAGCACGGCCGGATCGCCGAGCTCCGGCGCGCGCCCGCCGCGCCGGGGACTGATCGCGAATCGGTATCCCCGGTGTTCGAGCAGCGTGCGCCCGCCGAAGGCGAGCGGCGCCACCACCGGCAGTTCACGCGCCGCGAGTTCGGCGGCGAACTGGTGTTCCTCCAGGATGGATGCGTCGGTCCAGCGGCCGGGGCGGTAGAACTTGGCGACGACCGCGCTGTCATCCTCGAGCCATACCTGGTAGACACGGTTCTCGTAGCTGTTCAGGGCGAGCAGGCGCCCGTCGGTGCGCAGGCCGGTGCTGTCGACCGCGTCGAGCAGCCGCTCGGGCGTAAGGTCCCGGTAGGGCGCCTCGGCCGCGTCTGTTGCGGCGTCGGTGGCCGCGGGGTCGGTGGGGTCGGCGGGAGCAGAGGACATGAGGACATCATAGCCTCCGGCGCTTCCACATCCCCCCGCAGGGCCGTCGCGTCGGGGAAGGGCGCTCGGGCTAGAATCCGCGCGAGTTTCATACCCCGCCCTCCAGGAGACCTGCCGTGATCACCCGCCCCAGCCTCGAACTCGCCGACGTCAAGCGCATCGCCGCCGCCGCCGAAGCCCACGCGCTCGCCAATGGCTGGGCGGTCGCGATCGCCATCGTCGACGCCGGCGGCCACCCGCTCTGGCTGCAGCGCCTGGATGGCACCGCGCCGATCTCGGCCCATATCGCGCCTGCCAAGGCGCGCACCGCCGCGCTCGGCCAGCGGGAATCGCGGATCTACGAGGAGATGATCAACAACGGCCGAACCTCGTTCCTGTCCGCGCCGGTGCTCGACGGTCTGCTCGAAGGCGGTGTGCCGATCGTCATCGATGGTCACTGCCTTGGCGCGGTGGGCGTGTCGGGGGTCAAGTCCTCGGAGGATGCCCAGATCGCACGCGCCGGCATCGCCGCGCTCGCCGCCTGACCGCGCGGCGGCACCCGCCGCACCCGCGATCGATCCACCCCCCGAGGAGTCGCCGATGCCCTGGTTCGATCGCAGCACCCTGAACGACGGCGTACGCCGGCGCGAGGTTTTCGCGTGGGCGATGTACGACTTTGCCAATTCCGGCTACACCACCGTGGTGCTCACGGCGGTGTTCAGCGCCTACTTCGTGGGTGCGGTGGCCGGCGGTGAGGCCTGGGGCACCTTCGCCTGGACCGCGGCGCTGTCGCTGTCGAGCCTGCTCGTGATGGTCGCGGCGCCGCTGCTCGGCGCCTGGGCCGATGCCCATCGCCGCAAGCGGGTGGTGCTCGGGGTGGCCACCCTGGGCTGCGTGCTGGGGACCGCGGCGCTCGGCCTGGTCGCCCCGGGCGATGTGGCGCTCGCGATCGCGGCCATCGTGGTGTCGAACCTGTTCTTCGGCATCGGCGAAGGCATCATCGCCGCCTTTCTGCCGGAACTCGCCCGGCAGCACGCGCTTGGTCGCGTCTCGGGCTGGGGCTGGAGCTTCGGTTACTTCGGCGGGATGCTGACCCTCGGCCTGGGGCTGGCGGTGGTGCTGTCGGCGCAGGCCCGCGGCGAGACCGCGGCGCAATTCGTGCCACAGACGATGCTGCTCACCGCCATGGTGTTCGCGCTGGCCTGTCTGCCCACCTTCGCGATGCTGCGCGAGCGCGGTGGCGGGGCCGCGGGTGCGCCGGGAGCTGGCTCGCCGGCGTCCGCCCGGACGCTCGCGCGCCTGCGTCATACCTGGGCGGAGTCGGGGCGGTTCGTCGACTTCCGGCGCATGCTGCTCTGCGGCTGTCTCTACCAGGCGGGCATCGCGGTCGTGATCGCGCTGGCCGCGGTCTACGCCGAGCAGGCGATGAAGTTCACCACGCTGCAGACGATGATGCTGATCTTCGTGGTCAACATCGCGGCCGCGCTCGGTGCCTTTGGTTTCGGCTATGCGCAGGACCGGATCGGGCATCGCCGCGCGCTGGCGCTGACCCTGGCTGGCTGGATCCTGATGGTGGCGATCGCCTCTCTCACCCGCGACGTCGGTGCCTTCTGGCTTGCCGCCGCGATCGCGGGCCTGTGCATGGGGTCGAGCCAGTCCTGCGGGCGGGCGATGATCGGCGGCTTCGCACCGGCAGGGCGGCGGGCCGAGTTCTACGGTCTCTGGACGCTTGCGGTGAGGCTGGCCGCGATCGTCGGTCCGCTCACCTATGGAGCGGTCACCTGGGCGACCGACGGGAACCACCGGCTCGCGATCGCCGTGACCGGACTCTTCTTCGTGGCGGCGTGGCTGGTGCTGGGCGGGATCGACGTGGGCCGAGGCGAGCGGGCCGCGAGCGACAGCCGCTGACCGGTCAGCGGTGACGCGCCGGCGTCGTGCCGGGCGTGCTCAGCTCGCCACGACCGGCGGCAGCCTGCGAATCCAGGGCTGGGCGGCTTCGAGTTGCGCAGCCAGCGCCAGCACGCGCGCATCCTCGCCGAAGCGGCCTACCAACTGCACGCCGATCGGCAGTCCGGTCGCAGTGACGCCCAGCGGCAGCGAGATCGCCGGCTGACCTGTCATGTTGGCCAGGGGACAGAAGGGCGAGTAGCCCATGATCCCGTTGGCGCCGAGCCGGTAGTCGAGGAAATCCGGATTGTTCATCGCCCAGCGTCCGACCAGCGCAGGCGGTTCCGCGAGCACCGGACACAGCAGGAGATCGTAGCCAGCCTGCGCATCGCCTGCCGGTGTGAAGAACTCCGCCACGCGCCGCGACAGCGCGTGCAGGGTTGACAGCGCCGACAGGTACTGCGGTGCGCTCAGGCTGCGACCGTACTCCCACGCCGAGCGGGTGGTCGGCTCGAGTTCGTCCTCGGCGAGTCCGCGACCGCGCCTGGCGAGATGGCCGTCGATGGCCATCGCCGTCCCGCTCGCCACCACCCGCACGAGCGGCTCGAGCATCTCGCGGGTGCGCACGGCGGGGCGTGCCGGCGTGACCGTGTGGCCCAGGCTTTCGAGCAGGTGGCCGGCTGCGCGCACCGCCTCGGCGACCTCGGGATGCACCGGGGTGCCTTCGAGCGTGCTGTCCATCAGCGCCACCCGCAACTGCCCCAGGGTGGCGCCCGGCGCGAGCACGCCCGGCATCGGGTCGTGCCAGGCGGGGGCGCTGTAGGGCGCACCGGGATCGCTGCCAGCGCTCAGGTGCAGTGCCATCGCGCTGTCGCGAACGCTGAGCGCCACCACGTGTTCGGTGGCCAGGCCGCCCCAGCCCTCGCCGCTGAGCGGTCCGCTCGGCACCAGCCCGCGGGTGGGTTTCAGCCCGACCAGACCGCAGCAGGCCGCCGGGATGCGAATCGATCCGGCGCCATCCGAGGCGTGGGCGATCGGCACGATGCGCGCGGCCACGGCCGCTGCCGC
>Ga0315900_10004337_pt1 | contig 20080 bp, 12 predicted proteins | sample LakEriMetagenome_FD_203521 | JGI IMG/M metagenome (GOLD analysis project Ga0315900, IMG submission 203521) | Freshwater fungal communities from buoy surface, Lake Erie, Ohio, United States - Buoy 12 MA114 | ecosystem: Environmental > Aquatic > Freshwater > Lake > Lake biofilm | place: USA: Lake...
CACACGCGGCCTGTGGTGAGGCACCCTGTTCCTAAACCCTCATATCCCCTGGTACAGGAAATCCAACCCGGTCAGCCCCGCCGCCTCGTCGGCGGGGCCCAAGCAGGAAAGAACGGCGGCGGCACAGACATCAGCACTTATGCCGACCCACATCAACGCGACTGGTGAACCGGTTCTATTCTTCTCTATTTCTTCCTCTTCTTTCTTCTATACGTAACGTATATGGGCTACCCCTCGCGGCCCCTCCCTCAGGGCGATAGAAGCCCGCCGCCCTGGCAGCCAACGTTCATCCGGGATTTTCGTCGCCTGATTCCGGCTCACGATGACAGACGGCTCCCCAGTCGCCTCGATGGCTGATCGGGCTTCCCAGCACGCCAAAACCGTCGCCAGCCAGTGACTTTTTCCAGCCCGCGCCGCCATCCGTCTACGCGGCCGGGCCTTCCACCCGAACACCTTCAAGGAGCCCCCCCGCAACCCATGTCCACTTCAATCACCACATCCACCGACACCGGCCAGCACACCACAAGCCGGTCCACAACCAAACCCAGCAGCACCCCGGCAACCCAAACCGAGTGATCCGCCGGCATCAGGCTTCGCACCACGATGGCGGCCGCGGCCCCTTCGAGCCATAAGGACTTCGGGTTCACTGGCTTGCCCGGCCTTCAACCAGCCATTGCCAAAACGCTGTCCCTGACCCGACGCAATTTCTCGAAGATGCCCTTGATCACCGCTTCGTGCCCGGCGAACAGTTCGTCCGGCCCACCAGCGTGGCGGTTGCTGAAAGGTGGCTCTGAGGCCGTGGCTCCCCGGGGCCGCCTGGGGAACGTGAACTTGCGGACGGGCCTCCAGAAGATTCTGAGACGGGCCAACGTCGAGGCCTGGCCAAAACTGTTCCAGAACCTTCGGGCCAGCCGGGAGACGGAGTTGATGCGGTCCCACCCGGCCCACGTGGTCTACGCCTGGCTGGGCAACTCCCGGGAGGTCGCCCAAGACCACTACCTGATGGTCACCGAAGACGACTACGAACGGGCCGCCGAAAAAGCGCTGCAGAATCCGGTGCACTCACGTGCCGTCACCGGCCGTCAGAGCCCTTCCCAGGAAAGCGAAACGGCCGCGCCACTCGCATGTGCGGGCGGCGCGGCCGTCCTAGTACCCCCACGGGGAGTCGAACCCCGGTTTTCGGACTGAGAACCCGACGTCCTGGGCCACTAGACGATGGGGGCGTCTGTCGGTCACCGGGACCGACCATGTGGTTCTAGCACTGTCGGTTGCGGAGTCAAGCAGACTTGAACGGGCCGCGCACCACCCGCGCCAGCGGCCTGCCACCCGAAAAAATGCGGCGTCTTCCGGCTGCGTTTCCTCATCGACGCAGGCGAAACAGCTCCGACCGCCGCCCCCGCGTCCGACCGATCCAAAAGCCCACCGCCAGGGCCGCGACTGCCGCGGCGGCCGTGCCCAGCCAGACCCGGCGATTCGCTACCGCCGCGTCGCGCTCGCGAGCCGCCGCCACCCGCAGATGCTGCGTCGCCTCGCGGAGGGCCACCGTGGCCGCCCGGGCCCGCAGGGGCGACGTGGCCGCCGCCGCGAGTGCCGCCGACCGTGGGTCGTCCGTGCCGGCGATCAGCCACTCGGCGTCGTCCTCGCTCCACTCGAGCGGCGAGGAGCCGCGGCGACTGCGGGGCGCCACCGCCGCCTCCACCTCCTCCACCGCGTGCAGCATCTCGGCCGGCAACTGGAACCGGTCCTCGGGCTGCTTGGCCAGCAGCCGCTCCACGATCGCACACAGCCCCGCCGGCAGGTCGGGCCGCAGCGTCGCGAGCGGCACGAGCGGCTCCTGAATGTGGGCCATCACCACGCTCACCGGCGTCGGCCCCGTGAATGGCGGATGGCCCGCGAGCAGATGATAGACCGTCGCGCCGAGCGAATAGAGGTCGCTACGGGCATCGACCGCCCCGCCCTGCCCTTGCTCCGGGCTCATGTAGAGCGGCGTGCCCAGCGTCATGCCGTCCTGCGTGAGGTCAACGTCTGATGAGAGCACGCGGGCCAAGCCGAAGTCGGCTACCTTCACTTCCCCGGCCGGCGTCACGAGCAGGTTCTCGGGCTTGATGTCGCGATGCACGATGCCCTGCTGCGCCGACCGCGCCAGCGCCGAACCCACCTGCTCGAGCACGGCCAGCCCCTGCCGCGCGTCGAGCGGGCCGCGAGCCGCAAGCCAGGCCTTCAGCGACGGACCGGCGACGTACTCCTCGGCCAGGAAGTGAATGCCGTCGATGCAGGCCACCTCGTGGATCTGCACGATGTTGCCGTGCACGAGCGACGCGGCCGCGCGGGCCTCCTGCGCGAATCGGTCGACCGCCGCGGGATGCCCCGTCGTCTCGGGCCGCAGCACCTTCACCGCCACCGGCCGGCCGAGCGATTCCTGCTCGGCGAGGTAGACGTCGGCCATCGCGCCACTACCCAGCCGGCGCACGAGCCGGTATCCTCCGAGGCTTCTCCCCGCGAGATCGTGGCCGTTCGCACTGCCCGCTGGATTCGCGTCCATCGCGTCCGAGTATAGGCCGTCTTCCCACCCCAGGAGCACCGATGCCCAAGCCCGCCCCCGCCGATCTGCAGAAAGCCGCCAAGGCAGTCGATCTCGACGGTTTCGACTACCAGGTCACGCTCGACACCAGCGCCGGCACGATCCGCCTCGACCTCGATGCGACGAACGCCCCGGGGCACGTGCGCAACATGGTGGCGCTCGCCGAGAGCGGTTTCTACGACGGCGTCGGGTTCCACCGGATCATTAAGGGCTTCATGATCCAGGGCGGCTGCCCGGAGGGCACCGGCACCGGCGGCCCGGGCTACAAGATCCCGGCCGAGTTCAACAAGACGCCGCACGAGCCGGGCGTGCTCTCGATGGCCCGCACGAACGATCCCAACTCCGCCGGCAGCCAGTTCTTCATCTGCCTGGAGCGGGTGCCCCACCTCGACAATCAATACACGGCCTTCGGCCGCACGGCCGACGCCGAGAGCCTGGCGGTCGTGAAGGCGATCGGCGACGTGCGCACCGGGGCCGGCGACCGTCCCGTGCAGCCTGTCGTCATCAAGAAGGCAACGGTCACCAAGACTGCGAAGCGTTGACCGGCGGCCGTCGTCGCCCGCCGAACATCGTCCGCAGCCCGAGAAACACCAGCGCCAGCCCGCCGGCCGCGGAGAGCAACGCGGGCCCGTTGGTGAACGGGTCGAGGATCGGTCGCACCGCGGCCCACAGATCGCCGCCCGGCGCCGGCGGCGCGGCGGCGAACACCGGCGGCGGCATGCCCGGCACCATCGTCGGCGCGGGACCCGGCACCAGCGTCGACCGCTGCACCGAGCCGTCGATGGCCGCGGCCAGCTGCACCTGCGGCGGCACCGACACACCGATCGCCCGATCGACCGCCTTGGCGTCGGAAAACTCGGCGATCGGCGTGGGCGTGAAGCCGCGGGAGCCGGCGCTCGCCAGGAACGTGCGCACCCGCGACGAGCAGCTGCCGATCGTGCGGCCGCCGTTCTGGCCGAAGAGCAGGCCGGCCAGTTCCCGCCGCTCGTTGAAGATCGGCCCGCCCGAGTCGCCCTGGCGCGCGGTGGCCTGCAGTTCGACGAACTCCTTCGGATAGCCGCTGCCGGGCGAGAGATACTCCGTGCAGCCGCCCGTTTCCTCGCGATAGGTGCCGCGGCCGAAGCCGGCGATCGTGAGCGGCTCGCCCAACGCCGGGTCGGCCGCGGCCAGCGACACGGGCGTGGCGTTGGGCTTCCAGATCACGATCGCCGCCAGATCCCAGGCCTCGTCCCAGCGGATCACGGTGCCCGCCGACTGGAAGCCGTCGGGAAACTGCACGAGCACCGCCGAGCGGCTCTCGCGAATCACGTGCCAGTTGGTGAGCACGAGCCCCTGGGCGCGGTTCACGTCCACGAGCACGCCGGAGCCGAGCGACGTGCCGGCCTGTTCGGGAGCCACGATCCGACACACGGCCGGATGCGGCGTCTGCCCCGTCAGCAGGTAGTCGGCCACCGCCTCGGGAGACCAGTTCGCCGTCGGGTTGCCGGCCAGGCCCCAGCCCCACGGCGCCGCGTGGGCGGCGGCGGGCTGGATGGCCGGGATGCATCCCAGCAGGGCGAAACAGGCGGCGAGTCGGAGGCGGCGGGGAGGGCGGTTGGTGCTTCGCATGATTGCCTCCTGCCCGTCGTCACCGGGCCGTCATCGGGGCGCCTCCCGCGACGACTGGCGGCGGGTCTCCCGGTCGATGATCCGACGGAGGAGTTCCTGCCGGAGCCGCTCGCGTTCGCGATCCGCTTCGGGGGATGAGGGAACGGGTCGCGCCACCGGCGCGAGCAGGCCGTTTTGATGAGTGATCATGACCGACGCTCCTGTCGTCATGCGGCACCCGGCCCGATGCCGCATCCCCTTCTTTCGGCGCAGCGGCCGGGAAGAACGCACGGATTTTTCCCGCACGGCGCCACCCGCACGACCCGCAGGGTTTCACGCCCGATCCTGTAGCGGCGGTCTCCGACCGTCGAAATGATCGGCAGCAGAACGTCACGGGACTCGGCGGTCAGAGACCGCCGCTACAGCGTTGGCACGACGGTGAAACCGTCGGCGCGGAGCCGTTCGGCGAGCGCGGCCACGTGCTCGCGGTCCGCGGTCTCCACCGTCACCTCGACGGCGGTGGAGAAGACGTCGGGCCCGGAGAAGGCCCGGTCGTGGACGATCTCGCGCACGCTCGCCCCCGCCGCGGCGATGGTGGCCGTGAGTCGGGCGATGCCACCGGGCCGGTCGCTGATCTGCGTGGTGAACCGCCAGCGGCGGCCATCGGCGGCCAGACCGTGGTCGATCACGCGGTCGAGGATCGTGAGGTCGATATTGCCGCCGCAGAGCAGGATCACGACCTTCCGGCCGACGAGGTCGGGGCAGTCGCCGGCGAGCAGCGGCACGAGCGCCGCGGCCCCCGCCCCCTCGACGACGGTCTTCTCCAGTTCCAAGAGCCGCAGCACCGCCAGGGCGAGCGCCCCCTCGCCCGCGGTCACCACCTGATCCACCAGCGGAGCGGCCAACCGGAACGACACGTCGCCCACGCGGCCCACCGCCAGGCCGTCAGCGAGCGTCGGTCGGATCGGCACCTGCACGGGGCGGCCCGCCGCCAGCGACGCGCTGAAACTCGGCGCCGCCGCCGGTTCGACGGCGATGATACGGATGTCGGGCCGCCTCGCCTTGGCCACGATACCAACGCCCGCGAGCAGGCCGGCGCCGCCGGTGGGCACGATGATCGCGTCGGCGTCGGGCACGTCCTCGAGGATCTCCAGCGCCATCGTCCCCTGCCCCGCGATCACCCGTGGGTCGTCGAAGCCGTGCACCCGCTCGAGCCCCTCGGCCGCGGCGATCTCCACGGCCATCCGCCGGGCGTCGTCGAACGTCTCCCCTTCGAGGATCACGCGGGCCCCGAGCCGGCGGCAGGTGGCCACCTTCACCAGCGGCGCGAACCGCGGCATGACCACCGTCACCGGGATGTCGAGAAGCTTGCCGTGATACGCCAGCCCGAGAGCGTGGTTCCCCGCCGAGGCCGCGACCACGCCCCGCCGCCGCTGGGCCGCGTCGAGCAACAGCAGGGCGTTGCGGGCGCCGCGTTCCTTGAAGCTTCCGGTGCGTTGCAACAGGTCGAGCTTGCAGAACACTTTCGCACCCGTCGCCTCGGAGAGCGGGATGCTCGCCGGGCAGGGCGTTCGCTGAATGCCCGCGCGGATCCGCTCATGGGCCTGCCGCACGTCGTCGAGGGTGACCACCGGCCGCGTCATGATCCGCTCACCCGCGCCGGCATGTGAAACGACCGCACGTCGATCCACTCCATGCCCGCCCGCCGGGCCGCCTCGATGCCGAGGTCACTGTCCTCCCAGACGACGCACCGCTGCGGCCGGGCGCCGAGCCGCCGGGCGGCCTCCAGGAAGGGCTCAGGCTCCGGCTTGTGCCGCGACGTGTCTTCGCTGGCGACGAGCGTGTCGAAGGCGTCGGCGATGCCGACGTGCTCCAGGATCCGGGTGCACACGGAGCGATATCCGCCGGTCACCACGGCCATCGGCACACGGCCCCGCGACCGCCGCACGACGTCGATCACCGGATCGATCGCCTCCACGCGGTCGAGCTGGGCGAGGAAGGCGGCCTCCTTCTGCTTCACGCCGTGATCGAGGTCGAGGTCGATGCCGGCCTCGCGGGCGAGCGTGGCGAGGATGTCGCGGGTGGGCCGGCCGCCGAGGCCGTAGAAGCGGTTTTCGTCGAAGGCGATGCCGTGGGCGCCGGTGACGTGCAGCCAGGCCCGGTAGTGGGCGGGCATCGTGTCGGCGAGCGTGCCGTCGCAGTCGAAGAGGAGGGCGTCGTAGGCCTGGAGCTGCCACATGGCGGGGTGTCGCGAAGCGGAGGGGCGCAGGGGCCGGAGGACTTTCGGTTATACGGTCTGGAGGGATTTTGTGCCGGGCGTGGATGGTCCGGTGCCCGCTGCGGGAACCGCCTGTTTCCCGACGGTAACCTAGCGTTTCCTCGGCCCGCGACCCTGGTTCACCCCTGTCATGCACCTTCCCACGCTCGGCATCCGCACCCGCATGCTGCTCTTGGGCGTCGTGCCCGCGGTGACGATCCTGGCGGGCGTCCTGGGGATGAACTTCCTGCGGATGCGGTCGCTCCTCCTCGGCTTCGGCGAGGAGATCCTGATCGACCGCGTGAAAATGATCGCCGCCGACATCGACCGCGACACGCTGGAGGCGGTGACGGCGGCGAGGCTCATGGCGATGGCGGCCGAAAACGGCCTGCTCGGCCGCCGGCTCGACGCCCTGCGGCTCGCCCGCGACGTGCTCGAATCGCATCCGCAGTTCGTCGGCGTCTCGTACGGCTTCGAGCCTGACGCCGACGGCCTCGACGCCCGCGCGGCGGCCGCGACGACCGACGCCGCGAAGAGCGCCCCGAAGGAGGCGGCCCTGGCCGCGCCCGAGCCGCTCGCCGACCAGACATCCCCCGCGGCGCTGGCCCGCATCCCGCCCCAGGCCCTCGGCCCCGACGGTCGGTTCATTCCCTACTGGTTTCGCGACCGCAGCGGCGGCTCGGGCATCTTCCTCACGCCGCTGGTCATGCTCGACAGCCTCTATTACGCCGGCTGCAAGGAGCGGTTTCTCGATCCGACGCAGGCCGACAAGGCGATGGTCACCGAGCCCTACGACTACGACGGCCGGCTGATGGTCGAGCAGACCTATCCGATCGTGGTGGACGGCCGGTTCATGGGCGTGGCCGGCGTGGACCGCGCGCTCGACAAGGTGACGACCGACCTGGAGATGATCAAACAGCAGCAAAAGCTGGCGGGCTGGCACGCGGACATGTTTCTCGTCAGCCGGCTCGGCAAGGTGATCGCCTCGACCGTGAAGGCCGAAGACCTGCGGACGAAGCCGCTGGCCGACACGCCCTACGCCCGGATCCTGGGCGACTTCCACCGGGCCGTGACCGTCGGCGGTGTCGTGAAGGCCGCCGACCCGCTGACCGGCGTGCCCTGCCTCTATGCCGCTGCCCGCGTGCCCACCGGGGCATGGACGGTGGTGATGCAGCTCCGCAGCGGCGACATCATCGACCGCGTCCAGTGGCCGCTGCTGGCATCGGCGGGCCTGGCGGCCGCGGGCATGGCGGGCGTGCTGGGCCTGATGACCTGGCTGACGGGCACGCTCACGCGGCGGATCGGCCGGGCGGTGGCCGCCTCGCGGCGGGTGGCCCAGGGCGACCTCACCGGCACGATCGACGTCCGTGGTGGCGACGAGACGGGCCAGCTGCTGCGGGACGTGGGAGCGATGACATCGAGCCTGCGGGGGATCGTGTCGCAGGTGAAGCAGGCGAGCCTCGACCTCAACGCCACGGCCCGGCAGCTTTCGGTGGCGGGCCGCCAGCAGGAATCGGCGATCGCGTCGCTCGGAGCGAGCACGAGCGAGGCGGCCGTGGCCAGTCGGCAGATCGCCGTCACCGGCCGCGAGCTGCTCGACACGATGAGCGACGTGGCGGGCGTGGCCGCGGAAACGGCGCAGGTGGCCGACGCGGGCCGGGGCGACCTGGTCGAGGTCGGGGCGACGATGGCCCACCTGGAGCACTCGACCTCGGAGTTCGCCGCGCGGCTGGCGGCGATCCGGCAGCGGGCCGAGGACATCAACATGGTGATCACCACGATCACGAAGGTGGCCGACCAGACCAACCTGCTCTCGATCAACGCCGCCATCGAGGCGGAGAAGGCGGGGGACTACGGCCAGGGCTTCATCGTCGTGGCCCGGGAGATCCGCCGGCTCGCCGACCAGACGGCCGTGGCCACGCTCGACATCGAGCGGCTCGTGGAGCAGATGCAGACGGCGGTGAATGCGGGGGTCGGGGAGATGGAGCGGTTCGCGGCCGAGGTGAAGGAAGGCGTGGCCCGCGTGGCCGGGATCAGCGGGCAGTTCACCGAGGTGATCGACAAGGTGCACGGCCTCTCGGACCGCTTCGAGCATGTGCAGCAGGGGATGCAGGCCCAGGCGGCCGGGGCCCAGCAGATCACCGAGGCCCTGGTGACGCTCACCGACGGCTCCCGCGCCGCCGCCGACGCCCTTCGGGAGTTCAAAGACGCCTCCCAGCACATGGTTTCGGCCGTGGACGGTCTGACCCAAACGGTGAGCCGCTTCCGGCTGGAAGACTGACGGCGACTAGCCCTCTCAACCTCGAATCCCTGCATCAAGGATGGAGGCGACGGGATCGGCGTGAGGATGCGGAGCGTGGCGGACCTTCGCCAGCGACGCAACTCATGCCGTCCCGGCGCCCGCTTGGGCGTCACGGGCAATCTGTGGCCCTGGCAAACTGGGCAACCCCGCTCACCCCTGCCGATTCCGGGCCGTGTGCGGGAAATGCTCATGGATCGGGTCGGGTTGAGTCGATCACTCCTGACGATCATGCCGGTTTTTCGGCGCGGGGACCGCCCCGCCCGGGAGACCAGCCAACGCCAGGGACGCGACTCCGATGAGCAGGAAAGCCGTCAATCGCTTCGGAAAGCGATCCGGTATGCGTCTGCGCGCCATCCGCCGCCAAGCGGCCGAGTGGAAGCGGAGAGCCCGTCGGGCCGCCACGCTGGCGCTGATCGCCGCGGGTGCCGCGACAGCCCCCTCGCTCGCCGTGGCCCAGATGGGGCAGACCGCCATGGCACCAGCCGGCGGCGTCGTGAACCGCGCGGTGGCGGGCTTCCAGGAACTCAACCAGAACGGCCCGGGCTACCTCTATTATGGCCTCAACGCGGCCGACCGAGGCCTCGGCTATCAAGGCAGCTACATGACGCTCGGGGGCTACTTCCCCGGCCTCGAAGACGACCTCGGCGGCCTGTGGGCCGCGGACGTCCGCAGCCACCTCTCGGTGTACGGCGGGTTCTTTTCGAACGTGGGAGCCGTCCGCAAGCAGTTTCTCGGCGGCAGCCTGCTGGGCGTGGGCGTGTACTGGGACTACGACGGCGACATGAACCAGTACGAGGACACGGTGATCGCAGGCACGTCGCAGACGTTCGCCGGCGGCCAGGCCTACAACCAAGTGGGCGTGTCGGCCGAATGGCTCACCGACTTCGGCAACCTCCGGTCGAACGGCTACATGCCGGTGGGCTCGACGGCCCAGCTCGTCGGGCCGTTCGTCGATTACACGGTGCTCTGCCGCAACGGCGTCAATGCCGCGCTCACCGGCACCGACCTGGAGGTGGGCGTGTACGTGCCCGGCCTCTCCGACTGGGCCGGCATGATCAGCGTCGGCGGCTACGCCTACGGCAACGACCGCTACGACTTTCCCGGCGGCCAGGACGCCGTGCCCTGGTTCGGCGGCGTGTACACCCGCCTCGACATGACGTTCCTCGAGAACTGGGACTTCTCGCTGCAATACAACAACGACAGCTACTTCGACTCCACCGGTTTCGCGCGGCTCACCTACCGGATGGGAGGGAGCCGGCGACGGAACGTGCCCGACCAGATGGAGCAGCCGATGATGCGCAACGAGCACATCGTCCGCGCCCACCAGACACCTGTCGTCGCAGTCAATCCCTACACCGGCCTGCCCTGGCGGGTGCTCCACGTCGACAACACGTCCACCGTCGCCGGTGGCGGCCTGGGCACGGCGGCGGCGCCGTTCGCGACGCTCGGCGCGGCGGCGGCCGCGGCGACGAACCCGTTCGACATCGTCTACGTCCACGCTGGCTCCGGGGCGGCGAGCCCGTACATCACGCCCGCCGGCGGATTCACCTTTGGGGCCGCGAACCAGTACCTCGTGGGCCAGGGCAGCGGACTGGTGATCCCCACCGTGTCCTGCGGCAACCGGGCCTTCTTCGCGGGCAACGATCCGGGTGCCTACCCGGTGATCACCAATCCGATCGGCCCCGCGATCGTCATGGATCAGCCGAACGCGACCGTGAGCCACGTGCAGGTCGTCGGCTCTCCGATCGGGATCTCGGACGGTGCGGGCGTGCCGATCCCCAGCGTGTCCACGATCTCCGACGTCATCATCCAGGGCAACGGCGGCCCCTTCCAACGCGGCATCCAGATCGCGAACTCAACCGGCACGTTCAACATCGACAACGCCCGGCTCTCGAACCTCACCAACGACGGCCTCGTCGTGTCAGCCGTCGGCGGCCTCGCGAACGTGACCAACTCCTCGTTCACAGGCGTTCAGGGCAACGCGATCCTCGCCTCCGGCGACGGCGCGGTCGTGACCGCGTCCGCCGTGCAGATCGCCGGCACCGTCGGCACCGCCGTGCAGGCGTCGGGCGACGCGGCCCGGGTCTCGCTCAACGCCGCCGCGATCTCCAACACCGCCGGCGATGCCGTGGTGGCCTCGGGCACCGGAGCCGTCGTGGCCGTCGCCAGCTCGCGGATCACCAACACCACCGGCTCGGCCCTGGCCACCACCGCGTCCGGCACGGGCGCCGCCATCACGGCCACGGCCACGACGATCGACCGCACAGGCAACCCGGCGGTGAAGATCCTCGGCGCTCGATCCCAGGTCACGCTCGACGCGACCTCCGTCACCAACGTCACCGGCGACGGCGCCGTCGTGGGCGGGGCGGGGGCCAAGTTCTCCATGACCAACGCCTCCCGGATCGGCACGGCGACGGGCAACGGCATCTCGTTGACGGGGTCCAACGCTTTCGCCGCCTTGAGCGGCAGATCGATCATCGCGGACGTCGGCGGCGACGGCATCAACTCGACGGGGGGCAGCGTGCATGTCTTCGACTCCAAGATCCAAAACGTGGGCGGCGACGGCATCGACGCCACGAGCGTGGCCGGGAACAACGTCGTCTGGGTGCAGGGAAGCACGATCTCCGCGGCCCAGGACAACGGCATCCGTGTTCTCAACAGCAATCTGCGGGTCGAGCGGCTCGACCCCGCGAACCCGACAAGCGCCGGCACGCGGATCACGAACACCGGCGCCTACGGCATCCTCGCCACGGCCAACGTCTACGCGGCCGCCACGCGCCCCTACCGCGTGCTCGTGGATTCGGCCCAGATCAGCGGCGTGATCAACGGCATCGGCGTGTTTGCCAACGCCGACCCGGCGAACCCGCCACCGGCACCGATCGTGCCGCCCCCGCCGCCGGTGCCGACGATCGACTTCACGGCCCGCAACAACGAGATCACCGCCACCGGCAACGGCATCAGCATCAGTGCCGTTTTCGACGGCAGCATCGGAGCCCCGGGACAGCAGCTGTCGCAGGTCAACGCCCTGATCATCGCCAACGACATCACCGTCGGCGAGACCGGCACCGGGATCCTGCTCAACGTGGCCGGCGATCCGACGACATTCGTCGATACGACGAGCGGTGTCGAGTTCACCGCACCGGCCTCCCAACTGCCGATCGTGGTCGCCGCGGCCAGCCTGCTCGACCTCGAGAATCTTAATAATGGCACGACGGCGGAGATCACTCCCATCAACTCACGGGTCAACTTCAACACCGGCCTGGTTCCGGCCCTGCCGCCTCCGCCGCCCAATCAGCCGCCGCCCTGACCGGCGGCGGGAAGACCGGGTGCGTTGGCAGGCGGACGGGCGTGACGAGTGACGGCGAACCTTCGAGGCACGGGAAGAGGCGACGGCATCATGCGAGCAACGAGGATGAGGATGACGACGCGGCTGGCGGTCATCGCCGTCGCGTGCGCATGCCTGGCCACCGCGGCCCACGCCCAGGTCGGCCAGACGGCCATGGCCCCGGCCGGCGGCGTGCTCAACCGCGCCGCCGCCGGCATCCAGAGCCTCAACGGCACCGGCCCGGGCTACTTCTACTACGGCCTCAACGCGGCCGACCGCGGCCTTGGCTACCAGGGCAGCTACATGACGCTCGGCGGCTTCATCCCCTACGGTGAAGACGACCTCGGCGGACTGTGGGCGGCCGACCTGCGGAGCCACCTGTCCGTCAACGGCGGCTTCTTCTCCAACGTCGGCATGGTCCGCAAGCAGTTCCTCGGCGGCACGCTCCTCGGCGTGGGCGTTTACTGGGACTTCGACGGTGACGAGAACCAGTATCCGATCTTCGGCGACCCCGGCGCCGTCTGGGGCCAGTACGGGCATTCCTACAACCAGGTCGGCGTCAGCGGCGAGTGGCTCACCGACTACGGCAACATCCGCTCCAACGGCTACATCCCCGTGGGCACCACCGCCTACACGCTCGGCGCCCCCGACGCGCCGTTCACCGGCAACTACCTGCTCTGCCAATACGGGCTCGACGCCGCGCTGGCCGGCACCGACCTCGAGGTCGGCGCCTACATCCCCGGGCTCTCCGACTGGGCCGGCATGATCAGCGTGGGCGGCTACGCCTACGGCAACGCCCGCTACAACTGGTGGGAGGGTCCGCAGACCGGCCGGGACGTCGTGCCCTGGTTCGGCGGCGTCTACACCCGCCTCGACATGACGTTCCTGGAAAACTGGGACTTCTCGCTCCAGGCCAACAACGACAGCTACTTCGACTGGACCGGTTTCGCCCGGCTCACCTACCGGATGGGGGGCAGCCGCCGTCGCAACGTGCCCGACCAGGTCGAGCAGCCGATGATGCGCAACGAGCACATCGTCCGGGCCCACGAGACGCCGCTGGTGGCCATCAATCCGGCCACCGGCACGCCGTGGAACGTGATCCACGTCGACAACACCGCCGCCTTCGGCGGCAACGGCACCGCCGGCGCGCCGGTGCAGTCGCTGGCCGATGCCCAGGCCCGGGCCGTGAATCCCTACGACATCGTCTTCGTGCGGACCGGCAACAGCGCCACCGCCCCCTACGCCGCCAACTGGCAGTTCCAGGCTGACAATCAGATCCTCGTCGGCCAGGGCTCCACGCTGGAACTCGCCACCGCGTCCTGCGGCTTCCGGCAGTTCTTCAACAGCGGCCCGTCCACGCTCTATCCGGTGCTGACCTCCAACGCCACGGCGATCACGCTCCGCAACGGGGCGATCGTAGACCACTTCCAGATGCGGAGCGTGCCCGGCAGCACGATCCAGACCGGCATCGCCGGCACCGCCGCCCTCACCAGCGGGGCCAACGTCAACGACGTGCAGATGGTGGGCAGCAACGCCGCGGGCCAGGCCGGGATCCTGCTCACGAACGTGCCGAGCGGTGCCGTCAATTTCTACAACATGCGAGTGGAGAACATGGGCCGCGGGCTGGCCATCCAGCAGGGCGCGGCCGACATCACCTTCCAGGGCACGATCGCGAATACCGCCTCCGCGGGCCAGAGCGTGCAGGTGCAGGACATGACCGGCGGGTCCGTCAACGTCAACGTGACGAGCGACACGCTCGCCACGCCGGTGGCCCGCAACCTCACGTCCGTGCAGCCGCTGGCGATCCTCGACACCAATTCGGCGGCCGCCGCGGCGATCGAGATCTCGAACAACAAGCCCGCCACCGTGAACATCGGACAGGTCCAGATCACGACGCCGGGCCAAGTGGGCGTGAGCGTGCAGGGCAACGAAGCGACGCCCGTGAGCTTCACGAACCTGGTGGTGAAGGATGCCGGACAGCAGGCCCTCATCTCCCAGGCCAACGACGCGGCCTCCAAGCTCACGATCAACGGCGCCAGCCAGTTGTCGTCCACGTCGACCACGGGCCCTGCTTTGCAGACCAACGACGACGCGCGGCTGGAGATCACGCTGGTGTCGCTCGAGTCGGCGACGACGGCCGTCCCGCCTTACGCCATCGATCTGCAGGGCACGTCACCAGGGTTCGTGAAGATCACCGACGAGTTCCTCGTCAACGGGGCCGCCGGCACCGCCGCGAACGTCAACCGTGGCGCCGGCGTCTCGGCCACCGTGGATCTGCCCACGCCCTGACGGGCGGTGGCCGCCCGTCCGACCTGCCCCGCTCACCCGAGCCCGGTTGCCCGGCGCCGAAAATTGCCGGCCCCGCAAACGGCAGGTAAGATCCGCGGACATGGTCCTACCCCCGGAGCCCACCCATGCCGTCCCGGAAGCACAGTCGTCCGCAGCAGTTCGACATCGAGTGCCTGGAGCGGCGGGATTGCCCGGCCGTCGTCGCGATCAGCGGCGACCAGACGCTGTCCGAGGCGGGCAGCCCGGTCGTGCTGACCGTCACCCTGGCCGCGCCGGAAAGGAAGCCCGTCGTGGTCGGCTACTCCATCAGCGGCGACGCGGCCGCCGCCCGGGATTACCGGCTCGCCGCGGCCGGCCGCTCGCTGGCCGTGCCGTCCGGCTCGCTCACGTTCCGCCCCGGCGAGACCCGCAAGGTAATCACGGTCACGCCGGTGAACGACCTGCTTCGCGAGCCGACCGAGCGGTTCACCATGAACTTCTCACCGCTTCGGAACGCCCAGCTCACCAACAGCAGCGCGACGATCACGCTGCTCGACGACGACAACTACACGGCCAGCATCGTCGGGCCGGCGTCGGTCGTGCCGGGGACGCCGGCCGAGTTCACCGTGCGGCTCTCGGCCCCGGCCACGAAGACCGAGGTGATCCACGTTTCCACCGAGACCGGCTCGGCGTCCGACATCACCGACTTCCGGCCGCTGACACGGCTGCCGCTGGTGTTCAATCCTGGCGACACCAGCCGGTCGTTCCGCGTTCCCGTGCTGGCGAATACCCCCGACGAAACGGACGAGACCTTCTTCATCACGGCCAAGGCACAGGACCCGAAGTTCCCGAACATCACGCGGCGGATCGTGACGATCGACGGCGAGGGCGAGGCGCCCCCGCCGAGCCTGTCCGTCGCCCCAACCTCCGTGACGGAGGGCAACACGGGCACCGTCACGGCCTCGTTCACCGTCAGCCTGTCCGTGCCTGCTGCGGAAGAGGTGACCGTGCAGTACGACACCGCCGACGGCACCGCCATGACCGCCGACGGCGACTATGAGGCCGTGACAGGCGGGACTCTCACCTTCGCGCCTGGCGAGACGGTGAAGAGCGTGGGTGTGACGGTCCGCGGCGATACCAAAGCCGAGTCGGATGAGACGTTCACGCTGATCCTGTCCGCTCCGGTCAACGCCACGCTGGGCACGGCCACGGCCGTGGGCACGATCCGCGACGACGACTCGGGCCCACCGCCGCCGCCGCAGGCGGCCTGGACGATCATGGTGTACATGACGGGTGAGGATCTCAACACGTTCGCGCGTGACGACATCAACGAGATGGAGCAATTCCTCTCCACCCTGCCGGCAAACTCGGGCGTGAAGATCGTCGTCGCCTGGGATCAGCCCAAGGCTGGCGTGGGGCAGTCTTACGCCACCGGCAACGGGGCCCAGGCCGCCTGGCGGACCTACGGCCGCTCGGTTCTCAAAGCCGACACTGCGGCGACGATCGTCTCGTCGTTCGACACCTCGGTCGGTGAGAAAAACACGGGCGACCCGGCCGTGCTTGTGGACTTCATGAAGTGGGCGGCCCAGCAGGCGCCGGCTGCGAATTACGCCCTCCAGATGTGGGGCCACGGCGGCGGCCTGTCGGGCTCGCAGTTCGACAGCGAGTCGGGCGGCGACGCCATAAGCATCAACGAGTTGGTGTCAGCCTTGGGCACCACGGGCGTGCCGCCGGTGCAAATCGTGTCGTACGACAACTGCCTGATGGCGATGGCCGAGGTCGGTTACGCGGCGGCGACACGGTTCACCGGCCACTTCGTGGCATCGGAGGAGCTCGTCCCCGGCACGGGCCAGAACTACCGCACGGCGTACGACGCCTTGAAAACCAGTCCGGCGACGGTCACGTCGGCGGCGTTGGCGGCTAGCATGGTGGCGAGCTACCAGACGCAGTACGTGGGTGCCTTCACGGGCAACTTCGTCTGGGATACGTTCTCCGCCGCGGCCACCAGCGGCTATGGCCCATTGATCTCGGCGCTCTCGCAGTTCGTGACCGCCACGGACCCGCTGGCGGCCGCCGATCGCACGACGCTGCGGAATCTGGCGACCGCCGGGCCGAGCATCAGCTTCGACGAGGCATCCTTCCGCGACCTGGGCAAGTTCATGACGCGGGTCGCGGCCGCCGGCACCCTGCCCCAGTCCGTGCGGACGGCGGCCACGGCCGTGGGCTCCGCTCTGACGGCGATGATCTCTTCCAAGACCGCCGACGCCCGCTCCAGCAGCGGCATGGCGATCTATCTGCCGACGGCCGCCGACTCCTATCTGGGCTCGTACGCGACCACGGCGTCGGCCTTCGCCTCCGCCACCGGCTGGGACCGATTCGCCCGCTGGATGGCGACCGGCAATCGGGCGGCCACACCAGGCCCGACTGGTGCGGGGCAGCAGCGGGCCAAACCGGCCGGGAGCCGGGCCTTTGCCGAGAATCCCGCGGCCTTCGCGAGCATTTCGTGGGCCGCCTACGGTGCGGATCAGAGTCACCAGCAGGCGGGCGATGCCCGGGGGCGGGGTCGCGGCGTCAGTCGGGTTCGCTGAACAGGTTGCCGACACGCACAACGCCCTGCCCGTAGGCCACGGTGTTGATCGCCAGCCGGTGGCGATGGCTCCACCCGGAGGCGTCCACGGCGGTGGGGAGCGTGCGTGCTCGCCGGGCCTCGAAGACGTCGCGAAAGTGTTCCGTGACCGCACCCGTGCGGCTGTCGCGGGTCGGCACCACGCAGCGACGGCACACGTTCGTGGCCCGGAACCGCACCTCGCCAATCGTAAATGACCGCGGCTCGGGGGGAGGCAGGTCGGCGTAAGGGTCGGTCGGCTCGTCGGGGCCGAGGTCGAGCAGCGAGGGCTGCAGCTCCGGCCGCGCGGGGATCGCGAGGGCGTCTTCCCAAAAGGCATCGCAGCCGCCGATCTCCAGGTTCGCCCGGAAGCGGCGCCGGGCTTCGTCGGCATCGAGCCGAAACCACCTCGCCACCTCGGCCAGCGTGGCCATCGAGATCAGGGTCGGCCCCGGGGCGTCGCGGTCGTCCGGAAATCCGCCGTCGGCCCGTTCCAGCAACAGCACGTCGACATCCAGCGCATGAGACAGCCAGCCGCACGGCCCGTCGGGCCCCGGCACGAGCGGAAACGACGCTGGCCCCAGGGCCGCGAGCCGATCGACGCCCGGGATCGCCCGCGCCCGCAGGGCCTCCGGATCGACCGCCAGATGGATCACGTTCGACCCGAGCCGTGGCACGTCGCTCCCCTGCCCCGCGAGGTCGAACTCGGCCCGAATCGCATGAAAGAGGGGGGTCCGCTTCGCGTTCACGACGCGACCCTCCATGTCGACCAGTTGCCAGCGGCGGTCGTGCTCCAGCGCCCCGGAAGGCAGCAGCCGCGCGGCCTCCACCGCCACGCCGTCGAGGCTCTTCACAGGATAGATCGTGATCCGATCGAGCGTGGGCATGCGGCCCCATCATAGAGCCGCCCCAGGCGGCCACGTCACCCACAGGCCAAAAAGCCCCCGGCGGAAGCCGGGGGACTCCGGGTAGAACGGCCTTCCCGCAGGCCATCCACGTGTGCAACGCGGCGCACCAACGTCGTGCCGCATGCAAAACGGGAGCCGCCGCAACGCGGTGTCCCCGGGCTCCCGCCCGGGGCTTTTTGGGGCAGGTCAGAGACCGCCGCTCCATGGGCGCCAGGCCCGGAGGGCCGGGTTGACACCTGCGGGCGGAGGCCCGCCAGGCAAAAATCGCAGGATGCGATGTTTTCGACCAGCTTCGTGGTCAGCCCCGTCGTGCGACGCCAGGCCCGGAGGGCCGGGTTGACCCCTGCGGGCGGAGGCCCGCCGTTACCGGAAGTCGACGGTCGGAGACCGCCGCTACAAGGGCGGGCCTACATCCTGAAGTTAAAGGTCTGCCAGAGGAGCCGCAGGAGCCAGCCGCCCACCGTGCGGCTGCCCACCTCGATCCGGGCCGTGCCCCGCATCCCCGGCGTGAGCACCGCCTCGGCGTCTTCGAGCGTCATCATCGCCTCGTAGCTCGTCGAGATCGGCACCTCGCGACCCGAGGGGTCGGTCTCCGTCGGCACTTGCCCGCCCGCTTTCACCGAGAGCCGCTCCGAGCCGTTCTCGATGTGCGTCTCGGCGATCTCCGCCACCGTGCCGGTGAACGTCTTCCAGGCGAAGGCGTCGAGCTTGAGGGCCACCGGCTGCCCACGCTCGATGAACTCCATCTCCGACTGGTCCACCACCATCACCGCCTCGAACCGCTCCGCCTCCCCCACCATGCAGAGCACCGTGCCCTCGGTGAACGTGGCCCCGAGGTTCCGCTCATCGAGCGCATGGCCCGTCCAGGCCGGGAGTTTGCCGGTCGGGTCGGGCTGCGGCTGCACACTCGCGGCCGGCAGCACCACGCCATCCCGTGGGGCCACGAGCACCAGTTCGCGGCGATCCTTGAGCTTCTTGGCGAGCTTCTCCTCGTCGCTCTTGAGAAGTTCCTCGGCCGTGCCGATCTCCAGGGCCGCCGTCGGGTCGGTGAACCGCTCGACCTGCAGGCTCGCCAACCGCGCGTTGTACTGCGCGACCTTCCCCTCGAGTTCCGCGATCTGCAGGTCGAGGTCCACGCTCGACAGCCGGGCGAGCTCCTGCCCCTTGCGGACCACGGCCCCGGGCTTCACGAGCAGTTCGGCGAGCTTCCCCGGCACGGTCACGTAGACCGTCTCCTCGCCCCGCGGCCGCAGTTCCGCCGCGCACCACACCCGCTGCGGCAGCGGGATCAGGGCCACGGCCGCTGCCAACGCCGCCGCCGTCGCCACCGTCGCCGCCAGGTTCAGGCTCTTCACCTCGTCGCGCCTCCCGGGAACTTTCAGAAACTTGATCATCCCCTGCACGGGTCGGACCACCAAGCCCCACACGGCCCCCGCCGCGAGGATCCGCCCCAGCACCTCGAGCCGGTACGGCTTGAAGACGTTCCACACGAACAGAAAGATCGACGCCGTCACGATCCAGCCGTAGACGCTCGACGCCACGGCGTAGAGGGCGAACAGGCCACGGTTCCGCTGCGGCAAGAAGGGGTCTTCCGGCTGCTCGATCCCCAGGCACCACTTGCTCGCCAGCCGGCCGAGGATCGTGTTGGCCTTCTGCCGCAGGTTCGGGATCTCCAGCAGGTCGGAGAGGATGTAGTAGCCGTCGTAGCGGAGCAGCGGATTGGCGTTGAAGAGGATCGTGGACACGCTCGACACGAACATCACGTCGAGGCACAGCTGGTTGAAGACGCCGGCGTGGGAGTTCCACCACAGGTAGGTGGCGATCGCGGCGATGATCACCTCCACGTACATGCCCGCCGCGCCGATCGCCGCCCGCTTCCACTTGCTCGGCAGCATCCAGCTGTCGGAGACGTCGCAGTAGAGGCAGGGCGTGAACACGAGCAGCATCATCCCCATCTCGTGGCACTCGCCGCCGTAGTGCTTGCACGACAGGCCGTGGCCGAACTCGTGGAGGATCTTCGTCACCGCCAGGGCCACGGCCAGGTACGCCCAGTTGCCGGCGGCGAAGAACTGATGGAACTCCGGCAGCTTGGCGCGGAAGACGTCGAAGTTCACCAGCACGAGCAGGAGGGCGCTGGCCACGAAGCACAGCGCGGCCACGATCGCCGGCGGCGAGAACAGCCAGCCGAACCAGGGGTCGAGCCGCTCCAAGAGCCAGTCGGGGTCGATGCCGCGAAACCGCATCGAC
>Ga0315900_10004339_pt1 | contig 20072 bp, 15 predicted proteins | sample LakEriMetagenome_FD_203521 | JGI IMG/M metagenome (GOLD analysis project Ga0315900, IMG submission 203521) | Freshwater fungal communities from buoy surface, Lake Erie, Ohio, United States - Buoy 12 MA114 | ecosystem: Environmental > Aquatic > Freshwater > Lake > Lake biofilm | place: USA: Lake...
GATCCTGCTGTGCACCGAGGCGGTCGAGACGCCCCACCAGGAGGTGCTGGTCAATCTCGGTCACGACACGCCCGCCTTTTTCGGCCGCTTCGAGCGCCTGATCGAGGTGGTCGCGCGCGAGGACGCGGATCGGGCCGCGGCGCGCAACCGCTGGCGCTTCTACAAGGAGCGGGGCTATCCGATGTCGAGCTTCGACCTCTCGGGTGCCGAGGCGGGCGAATGAGCCAGCCCCCCCACGAGCCGACGACTCAGCCCGATCCCTTCGATCAGGACGAGAGCATTCCCCTGCTGACCGAGGTGGTGATGGCCGCCGACCGGGGAGCCGGACTCGTGTCGCTGGCGGCAGCCACGGCGCCAGCGCCAGCGGCGCTTTCGTCGCCACGATCAACCGCCGTGGCGGCTCCCGCACCCGCCGTGGCGGCTCCTGCGCCCGCCTTGCCTGGCCTGCCGACCCACACCGCGACAGTCTCACCGCAGCCAGCGACAGCCTCGCCCCAACCCGCCGACGCGCGCACCCTTGCCGAGCTCGCCGCACGCATCGAGCACGGCGTGACCAGCCGCATGCTCGAGCAGGCAGGCCCGATGCTCGAGGCCTCGCTGCAGTCGATGGTCGCGCCGCTGATCGAGCAGGCCGCCGTCCAGATCGCGCAGGACCTGCACGACGCCTTCTCCCATCTGGTGCGCGATCTGGTCGCGCGGGCAGTCGCCGAGGAACTCGCGCTGCTGCAGGCGCACGAGCTCGACGGCCCCGATGCCGGGTCCGCCACCTCGACGACTTCCCGCCCGCCGCCGCTCGATGCGCAAGCGGGTCCAGCCGGATCCCAGTGAGCCCCTGCCCATGAATGCACCCGCCGACCCCCGCGGACTCGCCAAGAGCTTCGAGCCGGGCGACATCGAATCCCGCTGGTACCAGACCTGGGAAAGCCGCGGCCTCTTCGCCGCCGGCAACCGGTCCGACGCCGGCGCCTTCTCGATCCAGCTGCCGCCGCCCAATGTCACCGGCACGCTCCACATGGGGCACGCCTTCAACCAGACGCTGATGGATGCTCTGACGCGCCACCGGCGGATGCGCGGCGACAACACGCTCTGGCTGCCGGGCACCGACCACGCCGGCATCGCCACCCAGATCGTCGTCGAACGCCAGCTCGAGGCCCGGGGCCTCAGCCGCCATGACCTCGGCCGCGAAGCCTTCGTTGACCGGGTCTGGGCCTGGAAGCGTGAATCGGGCTCCACGATCACCCGCCAGATGCGCCGCATGGGCGCCTCGACCGACTGGTCGCTCGAGTACTTCACGATGGACCCCACGCTGTCGGAGGTCGTGAAGGAGGTCTTCGTCGGGCTGTACGAGCAGGGCCTGATCTACCGTGGCAAGCGTCTGGTCAACTGGGATCCGCAGCTGCTGACCGCAGTGTCGGACCTCGAGGTGGTCAGCGAGGAAGAAGACGGTCATCTCTGGGAGATCCGCTACCCCCTCGCCGACGGCAGCGGCCACCTCACGGTCGCCACCACACGACCCGAGACGCTGCTCGGCGACGTCGCCGTGATGGTTCACCCCGATGACGAGCGCTATGCCCACCTGGTGGGCCGCACCGTCCGGCTGCCGCTGAGCGGCGATGCGGACGACATCGCGGCAGGCTGGCGCGAGATTCCGGTGATCGCCGACAGCTACGTGGAGCGCGAATTCGGCACCGGGGTGGTCAAGGTGACCCCGGCGCACGACTTCAACGACCACGCGGTCGGCCAGCGCCACGGTCTGCCGATGATCAGCGTGTTCACGCCGCAGGCCTGCATGAACGACGCCGTGCCCGTTCGCTACCGCGGGCTCGATCGCGACGAGGCGCGCCGGCGCATCGTGGCCGACCTGAACGCGCTCGGCCTGCTCGCGGCCACCCGCCCCCACAAGCTGATGATGCGCCGCGGCGATCGTACGCAGGCGGTGATCGAGCCGATGCTCACCGACCAGTGGTTCGTGGCGATGAGCAAGGCCTCGCCGCCGGATTCGCAGCTGGCCGGCCGCAGCATCGCGCAGCGCTCGCTCGAGGTGGTCGCCGACGGCACGGTGAGCTTCGTACCGGGCAACTGGCGCACCACCTACGACCACTGGCTCGAGAACATCCAGGACTGGTGCATCTCTCGCCAGCTCTGGTGGGGCCACCAGATTCCGGCCTGGTACAAGGCCGACGATGCCGGCGAGGCGATCCACGATGGCAGCGTGTTCGTCGCCCGTACCGAGGACGAGGCCCGCAAGCAGGCCACCGCCGCCGGCTGGCAGGGTCCGATCATGCGCGACCCCGATGTGCTCGACACCTGGTTCTCGTCGGCGCTGGTGCCCTTCTCCACGCTGGTCGACCATGCCGCGCCCTTCCGCGACGGGCGCCCCAACCTGCGTCCGGAACTCGACCGCTTCCTGCCCTCGTCGGTGCTGGTCACCGGCTTCGACATCATCTTCTTCTGGGTCGCCCGGATGGTCATGATGACCGTCGCCTTCACCGACCGGGTGCCGTTCCGGCACGTGTACGTGCACGCCCTGGTGCGCGATGCCGAAGGTCAGAAGATGTCGAAGAGCAAGGGCAACACGCTCGACCCGATCGACCTGATCGACGGCGTGGATCTCGAGACGCTGGTGGCCAAGCGCACCACCGGCCTGATGAACCCGAAGCAGGCCGATGCCATCGCACGGCGCACCCGCAAGGAATTTCCGCAGGGCATACCGGCCTTTGGCGCCGATGCGCTTCGCTTCACCTTCGCCTCGCTCGCCACGCCCGGTCGCAACATCAACTTCGACCTGAACCGCTGCGAGGGCTACCGCAACTTCTGCAACAAGCTCTGGAACGCCACGCGCTTCGTGCTGATGAACTGCGAGGGCCAGGACAACGGCTTCGCGCCGCACAGCGCCGATCAGTGCGTGCCCGGCGGCTACATGCACTTCACGGCGCTCGACCGCTGGCTGACATCGGCGCTGCAACGCGTCTGCCTCGAGGTCGACCGTCATTTCACCGAGTACCGCTTCGACCTGGCGGCGCGCGCGGTCTACGAGTTCGTCTGGAACGAGTTCTGCGACTGGTATCTCGAGCTCGCCAAGGTGCAGCTCGGCGGCGACGACCAGGCGGTGCGCCGGGGCACGCGGCGCACGCTGCTGCGCACCCTCGAGACCGTGCTGCGGCTGGCGCATCCCTTCATCCCCTTCATCACCGAGGAGCTCTGGCAGAAGGTCGCGCCGCTGGCGATGCGCTACGGCGAGCGCGGCGTCCAGACCCTCGAGGGCGAGGCGCTTGCGCAGGCCATCGCCCAGCAGCGCTTCTGCCTCATCAGCCAGGCCTATCCGGTGGGCGATGCCGCCCGCATCGACCCGGCCTCCGAGGCCTGGGTAGCCGCACTCAAGCCGATGGTCGATGCCTGCCGTGCGCTGCGCGGCGAGATGGGTATCGCCCCCTCGCAGCGGCTGCCGCTGGTCGCGGCCGGCGATCGTGGGCTGCTGGAATCCTGCGCGCCCTACCTGCGCTTTCTGGCGCGGCTCGAGGCGGTGCGCGTGGTGGATCAGCTGCCGCAGTCACCCGCGCCGGTGCAGATCGTGGGCGACAACCGCCTGATGCTCGAGGTTCAGGTCGATCTCGCCGCCGAGCGCGAGCGCCTTGGCCGCGAGATCGCCAAACTCGAGGCCGATCTCGAGCGCGCGCGCGGCAAGCTCGCCAATCCGAGTTTCGTCGATCGCGCCCCAGCACCCGTGGTCGCCCAGGAACGCGAGCGGCTCGCCGGCTTCGAGGCCACCCACGCTCGCCTGCGCGAGCAACTCGCCAGACTCGGGCCGGCGTGAAGCGCCACGCCGGCGGCGTGCTGGCGTAGCATTGCGGCTGCGGGGCCCGAGAAACACACACCAACGCCCCGCATTTCGAGGAGACGATCCGATGAATCTGCACCCCAGCAGCGCGCGACGCGCGTCGCTCGCCCTGCTCGCCGCCGTGCTCGCCGCCTGCGGCAGCGTCGAGAGCACCAACGATCGCGGCGCGCTGAAGTCGACCAGCCAGACCGCGGCGATGCCCAGGGCGATGGTCGACGCGACCGTCGCCACCCTGCCCGGCCTGCAGTCGCTGATCGGCGGCACCGCGAAGTGCGACGTATCGATCAACCGCATCATCTACGACACCCGCGACCCGAAGAACAACGACGCCGAGGCGAGCGCCGGTGTGCTGATCCCCTCGGGGGCGGGCTGCGCCGGCCCCTTCCCCATCCTCGTCTACCACCACGGCACCACCGTGCTGAAGAACGACACGATGTCGTCGCCCACCAACGCGGAAATGAACCTGCAGCTGATGATGTACGGCGCCCAGGGTTACGTCGTGGTGATGCCCGACTACCATGGCTACTCGGGATCGACCGTCAATTATCACCCGTACCTGCAGGCCGACAACACCGCGCTGGTCAGCATCGACGCGCTGCGCGCGGCTCGCAAGCTGCTCGCCGACCGTGGGGTGAGCACCTCGGGCAAGCTCTTCCTGGCTGGCTATTCGCAGGGCGGACACGCGGCGATGGCTACCCAGCGCGCGCTCGAGAAGGACTACGGCTCGGAGTTCACCGTCACCGCCTCGGTGCCGATGGCGGGTCCGTACGCGCTGTCGCAAACGGTGCTGGACGGCTTCGACGCGCCGGTGGCCGGCGCCACGGTGTTCACGCCGATGGCGCTGGTGGGGCTGCAGAAGCGCTACGGCGACGTCTACGCTCAGCCCACCGACGTCTTCCAGCTGCCCTGGGCCACCAACATCGAGAACCTCCTGCCAGGAAGCCTGTCCACCAACGAGCTGTTCGTCCAGGGCAAGCTGCCGCTCGCCCTCACCGGTACCGGCGGCCTGCTCACCAGCGGCTTCGTCAGCGGCTACAAGGCCGACGTCAATCATCCGGCCCGCCGCCGCGTCGCCGAGCACGATCTGCTCAACTTCAAGCCGAGAGCCGTGACCACGCTGTGCCAGGGGTCGCGCGACCCCACGGTGCCGGTGGCCAACATGACCAGCGCCGTGACCTACTTCGCCGGCCAGGGTGCCACGGTCGGTGCGGTGGACGTCGAGATGGTGCCGGCCTTCAAGCCGGGCATCGATGCGCAGGTGGCCGCGGCCGGCGGGCTGAGCACCTACCACGGCTCGATCGTGCCGCCGCTGTGCGCGTCGGTGGCGCGCTCGGTGTTCGACCCGCTGCGATGAGCGGTTGCGCCGGGCGCCCTCGCGCCCGGCGAGACGGCCCGGCCCGCCCGGGCTCTCAGCCGACGCTGGTGTAGCCGCCGTCGACCGGCATCACGGTGCCGGTCATGTAGCGGGCGGCATCCGAGCACAGAAACAGAATGGGGTCGGCAATCTCGGCCGGCTCGGCCCAGCGGCCCATCGGCACCCGCGCCATGATCGCTGCCGAGCGCACCGGGTCTTCGCGGGCGCCGCGCGACAGTTGCGTGATCACCCAGCCGGGGGCCACCGCATTGACACGGATGCCGTCGGCGGCATACGCGGCCGCCAGCGACATCGTGAGGTTGCGTACCGCGCCCTTCGAAGCGGAGTAGGCCGGCTGCCGGGGCCCGCCAAAGAAGGACATCACCGAGCCGATGAAGACGATCGCGCCGCCGCTTTTCGCCAGCAGCGGGCGTGCCGCGGCGCTCACCCGCATCCCGCCGGAGACGTTGACGTCGAGCACCTGATCGAAAACCTCGGGGTCGTGCTCGGCGTCGCGACGAATCACGCCAGCGCTGTTGACCACCGCATCCAGGGCGTCGAGCGACCCCACCAGCGCATCGACCGCAGCCTTGTCGGTTACATCGAGCGCACGCACGTCCATGTCGGCGAAGGCGGGATCCGCGCGCGCCGCCGACAGTTCGGTCTCGGTGAGCCCGCAGGCGACGACCCGCGCACCCGCTCGCCGGAAGGCGATCGCGGCGGCCGCGCCAATGCCGGAGACCCCGCCGGTGACCAGCACCGTGCGGCCGCTGAAGTCGAAGCGCGCATGCATCGGTCGGCCCTCAGCGGCGCTGCAGGTAAAAGGACCACTCGCGCTCGGCCGGCGCCACCGCCACCAGCGCGTTGCCGGTCTGGCGGGCAAAGGCGGCGAAGTCGCGCTGCGAGCCGGGATCGGTGGAAATCACCCTGAGCACCTGCCCGCTGGTGAGCTCGGCAAGCGCCTTCTTGGCACGCAGGATCGGCAGGGGACAGTTCAGGCCACGCGCGTCGACTTCCTTGTCGACGGCAGGCAGTTCGGTGGATGAGCTCATCATGGTTTCCCGAGCAAAGAGAAAGGCATCGGCAGGCATGTCCGATGGCGACACTGCCAGGTGGCAAGGCCCACCGGCGAGCACGCAAGGCGCGGCATCTTAGCCGCTACGACCCGGAAGGTCGACGAATTCCACGTCGAGGCCGCGCCGCTGCATCCAGTCGGCCATCGCCAGACCGGTGCCCGCCCGCCAGGGCCGCAGACGCGCCGGCTCGACCAGCTTGAAGTCGACCAGCTCGGGCGACAGCGCGATCTCGCCCTCGGCCTGCACATGGTAGGCGATGATCAGCTCGTTCTTGCGCGCGAACGGGTACACGCCGATGAGCTCGATGCGGCGCGCATCGAGATTGGTCTCTTCCTTGACCTCGCGGGCCACCCCCTCCTCGGGCGACTCGTCGCGCTCGAGAAAGCCGGTGATCAGCGCGAACATCCGCGGCGGCCACGCCGCGTTTCGCGCCAGCAGGATGTGCTCGCCCACCTGCAGCAGCGCAGCGACCACCGGCACCGGGTTGTTCCAGTGGGTGAAGTCGCAGGCCGGGCAGACATGACGGACAAGCCCGCCGAGTTCGCGGGTCTCGAAGGGGGTGGCGCAGCGCGGGCAGAACCGGTAGTCGGGATGCATGGTGAGCTCCAGCGAAGGACGATCAGGGCGTGCGTGACGCCGCGCCCCGCCGCAGCGAGGCCGCGCCGCTGGCGAAGGCGGCGATCGATACGCACCAGAAGAGCGGCAGGTAGGCGAGCGAGCCGGCGAGCACCGCGGCGAGCGCACTGCCCACGGCCCCGAAGAGCACCGGCAGGATGACCTGGGTGGCGTTGACCAGCGTCATGCGCAGCCCGACCGCCTCACCGACCCGGCCCGGTGGGCTCTCCTCGTGCAGCAGCGCCATCACAGCCGGCTGACCCATGCCCAGCCCGAGACCGAGCACGAAGGACAGGGCGATCAGCCCCCAGTGGCTGGTGACCAGCGGAAAGACGACGAAGACCGCCGCGGCGACCAGCTGCGCGGTGGCGATCAGCTGCCAGGGCCCCAGGTGCCGCGAGATCAGGGGGAGCGCGACCCGCACGCTGAAGGTGGCGAGCGAGAAGGCGCCGAGCACCACGCCGATCTGGCTGGCGCTCAGGCCGATGGCGCTGCCCTGGATCGGCGTGAGGAACATGTGGACATCCCACACGGTGGACGTGACGACCACCGTGATGAACAGCATGCGCAGCAGCGGCGGGCGCAGCAGCTCGACCAGCGGCCCCGGGCGCGCGGGTGACTGCACCGGCTGCGGGCCTGACCCGCCGAAGGTCCAGCGCCAGCGCAGCAGCGCGAAGGCCGCGACGATCAGCAGCGTGGAGGCCGCGAAGGCGGCACCGAAGGATGACCCGGCCCCCGACCAGTCGATCAGGATGCCGGCGCTGATCGGGCCGCAGAAGGCCGATACCGAGTAGCCGACCGCGAGGTGCGCGAAGTTGCGCATGCGCTGCGTGCCGTCGGCGAGATCGCCGGTGAGCTTCTGGATGCTCAGGTGAAAGAACATGAAGCCGGTGCCCACCAGCAGGCTGTTGGCGAACAGCGCGGGCAGGGTGAGCCAGATGGTGGGCAGCACGAAGCCGACCGAAACGACGACCGAGCCGAGCAGCATCGGCAGTCGGGTGCCGACGCGGTCGATCCAGCGCCCCGCTGCCACCGACAGCAGCATCGGCAGCAGCGCATAGAGCGACAGCAGAAGGCCGACCACGAAGGTCGGCGCCTGCAGGGCGATCGCGGCGAGGGACACCGTCATGCGGCTGGCGGTGAAGGCGGTGTGCCCGATCACCGCCAGGCAGACGACCGGCAGCAGCGTTACCCGGGAAGGCGTCACCGCAGCCTGCCAGCCCGGGTTCCCACCGCGCGGAGCTCCGCCCGGTGCACCCCCTCAGGCGCCGAGCCGCTGCGCCACCCAGGCCGACACTCCGGCGAGTGCCTGTGGCAGCGCCGCGGGATCCGTGCCGCCAGCCTGCGCCATGTCGGGACGGCCGCCGCCCTTGCCGCCGACCTGCGAGGCGACGAAGTTGACGAGCTCACCCGCCTTGACGCGCGCCGTCGCATCGGGCGTGACGCCGGCGATCAGGCTCACCTTGCCGCCGTCGACCGCCGCCAGCACGATGGCGGCGCTGCGCAGCCGGTCCTTGAGCTTGTCGACGGTCTCGCGCAGGCTCTTCGGATCGACACCGTCGAGGCTCGCGGCGAGCACCTTGATGCCCGCGATGTCGACGGCGCGTGCAGCGAGGTCATCGCCCTGCGAGGCCGCGAGCCGCGACTTCAGCCGTGCGAGCTCGCGCTCGAGCGTGCGGACCTGATCGAGCACCTGCCCGATGCGGCCATTGAGCTCGGCGGGCGTGGCCTTCAGCGCCGCGGCCGCCTCGCCGAGGGTGCCGGCGGCCTGCTGCACCCAGGCGAGTGCGTTCTCGCCAGTGAGCGCCTCGACCCGGCGCACGCCGGCCGCCACGCCCCCCTCGGCCACGATCTTGAAGAGACCGATATCGCCGGTGCGCTGCACATGCGTGCCGCCACAGAGCTCACGCGAAAACCCGATGTCGAGCACCCGCACGCTGTCGCCGTACTTTTCGCCGAACAGCGCCATCGCGCCGCCGCGCACGGCATCGTCGAAGGCCATGACCTGGGCCGCGGTGGCGGCATTGGCGAGCACCTCGCGGTTGACGATCGCCTCGACGCGACGGATCTCGTCGGCGCTCATCGGGGCATGGTGGCTGAAGTCGAAGCGGGTCTTGTCGGGATCGACCAGGGAGCCCTTCTGCTGCACGTGCGCACCGAGCACCTCGCGCAGGGCCTTGTGCATCAGGTGCGTGGCGGAGTGGTTGCGCACCGTGGCGCCTCGCCGGACGAGATCGACGCGGGCCTCGACCAGATCGCCCACCCGCAGCATGCCGCCCGCGAGGCGCCCATGGTGCCCGAAGACGTCGGCCTGGATCTTCTGGGTGTCGGCAACCATGAAGCGCGTCTCGCCGGCGCAAAGTTCGCCGGCATCGCCGACCTGGCCGCCGGACTCGGCGTAGAAGGGGGTGGTGTCGAGGACGACGATGGCGTCCTGGCCGGCGGCGATCGCATCGACCGCAGTTCCGCCCAGGTAGAGCGCGAGCACGCGGCCTTCGTGGGCGAGGCTGTCGTAGCCGACGAAGCGGGTGACCGCGCCATCGTAGGCGAGGCTTTCGCCCATGCGGAACTTGCCGGCGGCGCGCGCCTGATCGCGCTGGCGCTGCATCGCGGCGTCGAAGCCGGCCTCGTCGACCGCAACCTGCCGCTCACGGCAGACATCGGCCGTGAGGTCGAGCGGAAAGCCGTAGGTGTCGTAGAGCTTGAAGGCGGTTTCGCCGTCGAGGGTCCGGGTGCCTCCGGCGAGCGCAGCCTCGAGGATGGCCATGCCGTGCTCGAGGGTTTCACCGAAGCGCTGCTCCTCCTGCAACAGCACCTCGCCAACCCGCTCGCGCGCGGCACGCAACTCGGGGTAGGCATCGCCCATCTGGGCATCGAGGTCGGGCACCAGGCGATGGAAGAAGGGCCGGGGCTGGCCCAGCTTGTGGCCATGACGGAGGGCGCGGCGGATGATCCGGCGCAGCACATAGCCGCGCCCCTCGTTGCCGGGAATGACCCCGTCGACGATCAGGAAGGCGCACGCCCGGATGTGGTCGGCGATCACGCGCAGCGAGGGCAGCGCGAGGTCGGTGGTGCCGGTCTCGCGCGCCGCCGCGCGGATCAGCGCCTGGAACAGGTCGATCTCGTAGTTGCTGTGCACATGCTGCAGCACCGCCGCCAGACGCTCGAGGCCCATGCCGGTGTCGACGCAGGGCTTCGGCAGCGGTGTGAGATTGCCCGCGGCATCGCGCTCGAACTGCATGAACACCAGGTTCCAGATCTCGATGTAGCGATCACCGTCCTGGTCGGGGCTGCCGGGAGGCCCGCCCTCGACCTCGGGGCCGTGGTCGAAGAAGATCTCGGAGCAGGGGCCGCAGGGACCGGTATCGGCCATCTGCCAGAAGTTGTCGGAGGCGTAGCGCGCGCCCTTGTTGTCGCCGATGCGCACGATGCGCTCCGCAGGCACGCCGATCTCGTCGGCCCAGATCGCGTAGGCCTCGTCGTCTTCGGCATAGACCGTGACCCACAGACGCTCGGGCGCCAGCCGGTAGACGCCGGTGAGCAGATCCCAGGCGTGACGGATGGCGTCGCGCTTGAAGTAGTCGCCGAAGGAGAAGTTGCCCAGCATCTCGAAGAAGGTGTGATGCCGGGCCGTGTAGCCCACGTTCTCGAGATCGTTGTGCTTGCCGCCGGCGCGCACGCTGCGCTGCGCGGTGGTGGCGCGCCGGTAGGGGCGCTGCTCCTTGCCGAGAAACACGTCCTTGAACTGCACCATGCCGCTGTTGGTGAACAGCAGCGTGGGATCGTTGGCGGGCACCAGCGGGCTCGAGGCCACGATGGTGTGCTGGCGCGCCTCGAAGAACCTGAGGAACTTCTCGCGAATCTCGGCGGAGTTCATGGGGGAATTCACGGATTTCAAACGATGGACCATTCTACCGAAAGCATCGCGCCGGCCGGCCAGCGGAACACCCGGCGCGGGGGCGTGCACGCCGATGCGCTAAGGTAAACGCCCATGCGCGCGCGCACCCTGCCCTCCCGCCGGCTCCCGGGCCGCGCCCCGATCGGTCGTCGCGCCGGAGATCCGCAATGATCGTCGCCACCGCCGGCCATGTCGATCACGGCAAATCGTCGCTGCTGCGCGCACTGACGGGAGCCGACACCGATCGGCTGGCCGAGGAGAAGCGGCGCGGCATGACCATCGACCTAGGCTTCGCCTGGGCCGATCTCGGCGCGGGCGAGCCGGTCGGCTTCGTCGACGTACCCGGCCATGAGCGCTTCGTGCGCAACATGCTGGCCGGGGTGAACCGGGTCGATCTCGCGCTGCTGGTGGTTGCCGCCGATGACGGGCCGATGCCCCAGACCCGCGAGCATCTCGCGATCCTCGGCCTGCTGGGCGCGCGCGACCTCGCGGTGGCGCTCACCAAGATCGACCGTGTCGACCCGACCCGAATGGCCGAGGCCCGGCGCGAGATCGTCGCGCTGCTGGCAGACACCCGCTGGCCCTCGGCGCCGATCTTTCCGGTCGCCACGCCCGCGGGCCTCGGCCTCGACACCCTGCGCAACTTCGTGGCGGGCACGGCTGCGCAGGTGCGACCCGCCGTGCCCCGAGGGCACTTCCGGATGAGCATCGACCGCGCCTTCACGGTCACCGGAGCAGGTCTGGTCGTCACCGGCACCGTGCTGAGCGGCTGCGTGGCGGTGGGCGCTTCGCTCCAGGTGTCGCCGGCAGGCACCGCGGCCCGGGTGCGCGGCATCCATGCCAGCGGTCGCCCGGCAACCGAGGCGCGCGAGGGCCAGCGCTGCGCCTTGAACATCGCCGGCCCGTCGCTGCACGCCGAGGCGGTGGCACGCGGACAGTGGCTGCTCGCGGCACCCCTGCACGCCCCGGTCTCGCGCATCGATGTGAGGCTGCGCTGGCTCGATACGGCCGGCGGGCCGCGAAGCGCTCGCAGCGCGCTGCAACTGCATCTCGGCACCGCGGCGGTAGGCGCCCTGCTCGCCCGGCTCGGGGCCGCTGCCGACGACGCGACCTCCGACACCGGCGAGTTCGCGCAACTGCTGCTCGAGCGACCGGTTTCGGCGTTGCGCGGCGACCGCTTCGTGCTGCGCGATCCCGCGTCGCAGCGCACGCTCGGCGGCGGCGAGATCATCGACCCCTTCGCCCCGGCGCGCGGGCGCAGCCGGCCGGCGCGCCGCGCGCAGCTGCGCGCGCTGGCGATCGACGAACCGGCTCCCGCACTCGCAGCCCTGCTGGCCGACGCGCCGGCGGGCATCGAGGCCGAGCCCTTCGAGCGCGCCTGGAATCTCGACGACGCAGCCGCCTGGGCGGCCGCCGATCAGGCTGGCGCCCTGCGCCGGCGCATCGACGCTCAGACCCGGCTGCTCGCTCCCGCGGCATGGCGGGCCTGGCAGGCCGACCTGCTGGCGGTGCTCGCGCACGACCATGCCCAGCAGCCAGCACGCCTCGGCCCCACCGAGGCCGAGCTGCTGCGGGCGGCGGTCACGGCGCGCCGAAGCCAGCTGGGCGACCGCGAAGCCTGGCCCGAGCGGACGCGCACCGCGCAGGCGGTGGCCCGCGCAGCCCTCGGCGAGTTGCTTGCCGAGGGTGCGATCGTGCGCGAGGCCATGCATCTGCGGTTGCCTGACCACGTGGCGCGGCTCGCCCCGGAAGACGCCGCGCGCCTCGCACGGCTGATGCCGCTGCTGCGCGATTCGCTGCTGCGCCCTCCGATCGCCGGCGAACTCGCGACCGCCCTGGGTGGCACACGCGACGAGATGATCGCGTTCCTGCGACGCATGGCCGCACTCGGCCATGTGCTGCCGATCGCGCCCAATCGCTTCTTCGCGCCCGAGGCCCTCGCGGCACTCGCGCAGGTCGCGCGGGAACTCGCGGCGGCCTCGCCCGACGGCAGCTTCGAGGCGGCGGCCTACCGCGACGCTGCGGGGATCGGCCGCAACCTCACGATCGAGGTGCTGGAGTTTCTCGACCGGGCAGGCATCACGGTCTTTGCGGGGGAACGACGCCGCATCGCCGGCGGTGCGGTGGTAGGCTGCGCGACACACTGAGCATCCTGCGGAAGGGCATCGTTGCCCGGTGGAGCGCCCGGACTTCAAATCCGGCGGGAGGCGCAACGCGTCTCCGGTGGGTTCGACTCCCACGCCCTTCCGCCCCGACTTTCCGGAATCGCGCGCCATGACCGGTCGGGCAGGGTTGGCCGCCGCAACGCTTCCGGCTATCCTTCGCGGGCTCGCGCGGCTATCGCCCGACGGGCCACGATAACGACCGATCCACACGTCAGGAGACTGCGATCATGCAGCTGCGCAACAGCCACGACCTCTGGTCGGGGGTCATGTTCATGGGCTTCGGCCTGTTGTTCGTGATCCTCTCGCGTCAGTACCAGCTCGGTACGGCGGCCAAGATGGGGCCCGGCTACTTCCCCACGGTTCTCGGTGGTCTCTGCCTGCTGCTGGGCTTGCTGATCACGGCGAGCGCCTTCATGCCCAACGCGGAGCACGCCCGGGTGGCCAAGGTGGGGTGGCGCGAACTGATCGTGATTCTGGTGTCGGTCGCCCTGTTCGCGGCGCTGCTGCCGCAGCTCGGCATCATCGTGGCGCTGCTGACGCTCGTGATCGTGTCGTCCACCGCCAGCCACGAGTTCCGCCTGCGCGACACCCTGATCGGTGCCGTGGCGCTGCTGGTGCTGTCCTACTTCGTGTTTGTCAAGGGCCTCGAGCTGCAGTTCCCGCTCCTGCCCAAGTTCATGACCAAGTAACCCCCTCAGGACTTGCGCGCCATGGACCAACTGCTTACCAATCTGGCCCTGGGCTTCGGCACGGCGGCTTCGCTCGACAACCTGATGTACTGCCTGATCGGCGTGGTGCTCGGCACGCTGATCGGTGTGCTGCCCGGCATCGGCCCGCTCGCGACCATCGCGATGCTGCTGCCGATGACCTACAAGCTCACCGACCCCACGTCCGCGCTGATCATGCTCGCCGGCATCTACTACGGCGCGCAGTACGGCGGTTCAACCACCGCCATCCTGGTCAACCTCCCCGGAGAATCGTCCTCGGTGGTGACCACCCTCGACGGCTACCAGATGGCGCGACGCGGCAGGGCGGGCGCCGCGCTGTCGATCTCGGCACTCGGCTCCTTCTTCGCCGGCACGGTGGCCACCTTCCTGCTTGCCGCCTTTGCGCCGCCGCTGGCCGAGGTCGCCTTCAAGTTCGGCCCGGCCGAGTACTTCGCGCTGATGGTGCTCGGCCTGATCGCCGCGGTCGTGCTGGCCAACGGCTCGATCCTCAAGGCGCTCGCGATGGTGATCCTCGGACTGCTGCTCGGGATGATCGGGACCGACGTCAACTCCGGCGTGGCGCGCTTTTCCTTCGATGTGCCGGAACTCTCCGACGGCATCGAGTTCGCGGTGGTGGCGATGGGGATGTTCGGCTTCGCCGAGATCATCACCAACCTCGAGCAGCGCGAAAACCGCGAGGTCTTCACGAGCAAGGTCGGCCGCTTGCTGCCCACGCTCCCGGAGTTCAAGCGCTCGATCGCGCCGATCTTCCGCGGCACGGCGCTCGGTTCGCTGCTCGGCATCCTGCCCGGCGGCGGGGCGGTGCTCGCCTCCTTCTCCTCTTATGCGATGGAGAAGAAGCTTTCGAAACGCCCCGAGGAATTCGGCAAGGGCGCCATCGAGGGCGTGGCCGGTCCCGAAGCGGCCAACAACGCCGGCGCGCAGACTTCCTTCATCCCGATGCTCACCCTGGGCATCCCGACCAATCCGGTGCTCGCGCTGATGGTCGCGGCGATGATGATCCACAACATCCAGCCGGGCCCGCAGGTCATGACCAGCAATCCCAAGCTGTTCTGGGGCCTGATCGTGTCGATGTGGATCGGCAACCTGATGCTGGTGGTGCTGAACCTGCCGCTGATCGGCATCTGGATCAAGCTGCTGACGGTGCCCTACCGTGTGCTGTTCCCGGCCATTCTGCTGTTCTGCTGCATCGGCTCCTACTCGCTGAACAACAACGTCTTCGACGTGTTCATGACGATTCCGTTCGCGATCCTCGGCTACATCTTCAAGAAGCTCAACTGCGAGCCTGCGCCATTGCTGCTCGGCTTCGTGCTCGGCAAGCTGATGGAGGAGTACCTCCGACGGGCGATGACCATCTCGCGCGGCGACTGGACGGTGTTCTTCACGCGCCCGCTTTCGGCCACCCTGCTCGGCATCGCGGCGGTGATGCTGATCGTGGTGTTCATGCCCGCCATCGCGAAGAAGCGCAAGGAGGCCTTCGCCGGCGACGATTGAGCGTCGCATCCGCGGCCCTGCATCGTCGGGGCCGCGTCCGGCTGCCGCCCGCAACCCGGCGTTCGATGACACGGCCCGCCCTCGGCGGGCCGTGTGCATTCCGGCCCGCCCGCTTTGCTAGACTCGCGAGTCGCGCAATCCGCGCGGGCGTGGAGCACGCCGCGCCGCGCCGCGCCGACACGGCCCGTTCAACCCAGCCCGCCAACGAGCCTCACCGGCCCGACCCCGAAGCCAGCCGATGCCGCCAAACGCTCCCTTGAAAATCCTCGCCTTCGATGTCTTCGGCACGGTGGTCGACTGGCACGGTTCCATCGTGCGCGAGGTCGAGTCCCTGGGGCTCGGGGTCGATGCCAACGCCTTTGCACTCGCGTGGCGTGCCGGCTACTTTCCCGCGATGGACCGGGTACGCCGCGGCGAGCTCGGCTGGACGCGCATCGACGACCTGCACCGCATGATCCTCGACACGGTGCTGGTGAAGTTCGGCATCGCGTCGCTGTCGTCCGAGGCAATCGCCGATCTCAATCGCGCCTGGCACCGCCTGGATCCCTGGCCGGATACGCTTGCCGGCCTGCACCGGCTGCGGGCGCGATACACGCTGGTCACCCTGTCCAACGGGAACCTGGGACTTCTCGCCAACATGGCGAAGCGGGCGCGCCTGCCCTGGGACCTGATCCTGTCGGCCGAGGTCTTCCGTCACTACAAGCCCGATCCCGAAACCTATCGCGGCGTGGCCGAGGTCTTCGAGGTCGAGCCCGGGCAGACCATGCTGGTGGCCGCGCACAAGGAGGATCTGCGCGCCGCGGCGGCATCCGGCATGCGCACCGCCTTCGTGACCCGGCCGCTGGAATACGGTCCCACCAAGCGGCTCGACATCAGCCCCGATCCGGCCTTCGATCACCACGCGACCGACTTCCTCGACCTCGCCCACCAGCTGGGCTGCTGAGAGCATCCACCATGAGCGCGATGACGCTTGACTTCGACTGGGGGGTTCGTTATCCGACCTACCGTGCCCCGGTCTTCGCCCGTAACGTGGTCGCGACCTCGCAGCCGCTGGCCGCACAGGCCGGCCTGCGCATGCTCGCCGCTGGCGGCAATGCGGTCGATGCGGCGATCGCCGCGGCGGCGGCAATCACCATCGTCGAGCCGGTCTCCAACGGCCTGGGCAGCGATGCCTTCGCGATCGTCTGGGACGGCTCGCAGCTGCACGGTCTGAATGCCTCGGGTACCGCGCCGGCAGCCTGGGATCACGCCTACTTCGCGAGCCGACACGGCGGACAGATCCCCAAGCGCGGCTGGGACTCGGTCACGGTGCCCGGCGCCATCGCGGGCTGGGCGGCGCTGCACGAGAAGTTCGGCCGCCTGCCCTTTGGCGATCTGCTGGCACCCGCGATCGAGCTCGCCGAGCGTGGTCACGGCGTGGCCACCATCGTGAACCAGAAATGGACGGCGGCGGTACCCGAGCTGCAGTCGCAACCGGGTTTCGCCGAAGCCTTCATGCCGCGCGGCCGTGCGCCCGCGGTGGGCGAGCGATTCCGGTTCCCCGAGGCGGCGGCCACACTGCGCCGCATCGCCGAGACCCGCGGCCGCGACTTCTACGAGGGTGCCACCGCGCAGGCCCTCGTCGCCCATGCGCGCGATCACGGGGGCTCGATGACGCTGGCCGACCTCGCCGGGTATCGGCCCGACTGGTGCGGCACCATCGCCAAGGACTATCGCGGCTACACGCTGCACGAGATCCCGCCCAACGGGCAGGGCATCGCCGCGCTGATGGCGCTGGGCATCCTGTCGCACTTCGACCTCGGCGCCGAGCCGGCCGACGCCTTGCGCACCCGGCATCTGCAGATCGAGGCGATGAAGGCGGCCTTCGCCGATGTCTATCGCTGGGTGGGCGACATCCGCCACATGACCGAGGTCAGCCCGGCACACCTGCTCGACGACACCTACCTCGCGCAGCGCGCCCGCCGCATCCGCGAGGACCGCGCCACCGATTTCACCCACGGCCTGCCGCCCTCGGGCGGCACCATCTACCTGAGCGCCGCCGACCAGGACGGGATGATGATCTCCTTCATCCAGTCCAACTACATGGGCTTTGGCTCGGGGGTCGTGGTGCCCGGCACCGGCGTCTCGCTGCAGAACCGCGGCTACTGCTTCGTCACCGAGCCGGGTCACCCGAACGTGGTCGCGCCCGGCAAGCGGCCCTTCCAGACCATCATCCCGGCCTTTCTGATGAAGGAGGGCAAGCCGCAGATGAGCTTTGGCGTGATGGGCGGCAACATGCAGCCGCAGGGTCACATGCAGACCCTTTCGCGCATGCTCGACCACCGGCAGAACCCGCAGGCTGCGTGCGACGCGCCGCGCTGGAAGGTGCAGCGCGGTCTCGAGCTCGACCTCGAGGCAACCATGCCCCCCGACATCGTCGAGGGCTTGCGCGGGCTCGGCCACCAGATCAAGCCCGCGCTCGACACTTACATGGACTTCGGCTCCGGGCAGTTCATCTGGCGCCTGAGCGATGATCTCGACGATGGCTACGCGGCAGCCAGCGACAGCCGTCGCGATGGTTGCGCCGCAGCATTCTGAGGGCCGCAGCGTCTAGAATGCGTTTTCGCCGCGCCGACCCCGTGTCGGCGCCAACCTGCGCCGGCCCTGTCAGCGACCGGCGCTCTCCTGGGAACCTCCGGCATGCATCCGCGAAGCTACGACCCCACGCCCGCCCGGAAGGTGGCCTTCCTGGGACTCGGCGTCATGGGCTACCCGATGGCGGGCCATCTGAAGCGCGCCGGCCACGAGGTCACGGTCTACAACCGCACGGCTGCCAAGGCCGATCAGTGGGCAGCCGAGTTCGGCGGCCGCGCGGCTCCCACCCCGCGGCAGGCCGCGCACGGCGCCGACATGGTCTTCGCCTGCGTGGGCAACGACGACGATCTGCGGTCGGTGCTCCTCGGCGAGCATGGCGCCTTTGCCGGCATGGGCCCCGAGGCGGTGTTCGTCGATCACACCACCGCGTCGGCCGAGGTGGCGCGGGAATCGTACCGGCATGCGCGGCACCAGGGTCTGCACTTCCTCGACGCGCCGGTCTCGGGCGGTCAGGCGGGCGCGGTCAATGGCGCACTCACGGTCATGGTTGGCGGTGATGAGCCGGTGGTCGAGCGTGTGCGGCCGGTGGCCATGGCCTTCTCGCGTGCCTTCACGCGCATCGGCGACAGCGGCAGCGGACAGCTCGCCAAGATGGTCAACCAGATCTGTATCGCCGGCCTCCTGCAGGGACTGTCCGAGGGCGTCAGCTTCGGGCTGGCCGCCGGCCTCGACATGAAGCTGGTGCTCGAGGTCATCGGCAAGGGTGCCGCGCAGAGCTGGCAGATGGACAACCGCGGCAAGACCATGGTCGAGGATCGCTTCGACTTCGGCTTCGCGGTCGACTGGATGCGCAAGGATCTCGGCCTGTGCCTCGACGAGGCGCGACGCAACCGCGCGCCGCTGCCGATCACCGCGCTGGTCGACCAGTTCTACGGCGACGTGCAGGCCATGGGTGGCGGACGCAACGACACCTCGAGCCTGATCCGGCGACTGCGTCGTCCCGCCTGAACCCTGACGCGCCCATGGCTCGATCGCTGCCCGCCCTGCTCGGCTTCGCCCTGGCGCTGGCCTGCGCACCGGCACCGGCGCAGTTCTCGGCCGCGGGCGGCGCTGCCGCCGAGTCGGCCGCCGAGCGTGCGCTGTCGCGCGACGGCGTGGCCTCCTATGGCAACCGCAACCTGTACCGGGCCGGACGTACCGTGCGCACCGGCACGCCAGTCGAGGGCGACTTCCATGCCGCCGGCTCGCGCGTGGTGGTCGATGCGGACGTCAAGGGCGATGCCATCCTGGTTGGCGGTGCGGTCGAGGTGCGCAATCCGGTGGGCGGCGATCTGCGAGCCGCGGCCGGCAAGCTGATCGTCGACGCCACCATCGAGGGCGATGTGCTGATCGCCGGTTCGGAAATCTCGCTCGAGCGCGGTACGCGCATCGGGCGCGACGTGCTGATCGCCGGACGTGCCGTGGACGTGCGCGGGAGCATCGAGGGCGAGCTCACCATCTACGCGCAGCATGTCGTGATCGCCGGCACGGTAGGCGGCAAGGCGCGACTGGTCGCCGAGGAAATCGAACTGCTCGAGGGCGCACGCATCGTCGGCACGCTCTCCTACACCAGCCCCCACGAGATCAAGCGCGCGCCGGGCGCGACCGTCGAGGGCGAGATCTCCCGCCGGGAAGCCGAGAAGAAGGTCGCACCGGCTCCCGCCGAGCCGGACGACGACGGCTGGGAGCTGCTCGGCGCGCTGCTCTGGATGCTCGGTCTGTTGCTGTTCGGCGTGGCACTCACCTGGCTGTCGCCGGTCTTCACGGCCGACGCGGCACGGCGCGCCTGGAGCGACCCGCTCGCCGCGGTCGGTCTCGGCTTCGGCCTGCTGATCGCGCTGCCGGTGGCTGCCGGTCTGGCGATCATCACCATCGTGGGCATCCCGCTCGGCGCGAGCGTGCTCGCGGTCTATCCGGTGCTGCTCCTCGCCGGCTACCTCACGGGCGTGGCCGCGGTCGCCCAGCGTCTGCGCCAGAGCCTCGGGCCCAGGTCGCCGCCTTCGGCCACGGCCCGCCTGCTCTGGCTCGCCGTGACCCTGTCGGTGCTGATCGTGATCGGCCTGATTCCCTTCCTCGGCTGGTTGCTGTCGATCTGGGTGCTGCTCGCCGGCATGGGCGGGCTGGTGCTCGCCGCGCGCTCGCGGCGGCTCGCCTGACAGCGCCAGCGGGATACCCACCACCCTCGCCCGGCAACCTTCCTCGTTTTGCATCGGAGATACTCCATGGCCTTCCAAACCCTCCCTTCGGGACTGCAGATCGACGACACCGTCACCGGCAGCGGTGCCGAGGCG
>Ga0315900_10004345_pt1 | contig 20053 bp, 17 predicted proteins | sample LakEriMetagenome_FD_203521 | JGI IMG/M metagenome (GOLD analysis project Ga0315900, IMG submission 203521) | Freshwater fungal communities from buoy surface, Lake Erie, Ohio, United States - Buoy 12 MA114 | ecosystem: Environmental > Aquatic > Freshwater > Lake > Lake biofilm | place: USA: Lake...
CTCGCCGTCGAGATCCGCGAGCATGCGCTGGCCTGGTCGGTGGCGCTCGCGAGCCCCGCTGAGATCGACACGCTCAACATCCTGCAAGCGACGCTGCTCACCATGCGTCGCGCGCTGGCGGGACTTCGGGTCGCCCCCGATCATGTCGAGATCGACGGCAACCGTCTGCCTCGGCTCGACGGGCTCGTCTGGGCGCAGGCTGCGCCGACGCCGACCGTCGAGACCGTGGTGCGCGGCGATGCCAGCCGTCCGGCCATCAGCGCCGCATCGATCCTCGCCAAGACGCTGCGTGACACCCTTATGGAACAACTGGATACGCGACATCCTGGATATGGATTCGCGGTCCACAAGGGCTACCCCACGGCCGCGCACCTCGCCGCGCTGCGTGCCCAGGGCATCTCGGCTGTGCACCGCAGGAGTTTCGGCCCGGTAAGATTGCTCGCGCCATGACCGCCTTCGTCCATCTGCGCCTGCACACCGAATACTCGCTGGTCGACAGCGTGGTGCGCATCCCGGAACTCGTGAAGGCGGTGGCCGAGGCCGGCATGCCGGCGGTGGCGATCACCGATCAGGTGAACCTGTTCGCGATGGTGAAGTTCTACCGCGATGCCATGGCGCGCGGCGTGAAGCCCATCATCGGCGTCGACCTGTTGGTGGCCGAGCGCGGCGAGCGCGCCCAGCCGAGCCGTATCGCGCTGCTGTGCATGGATGAGCGCGGCTACCGCAACCTCACGGCGCTCGTCAGCCGGGCCTACATCGACGGTCGCCAGCGCGACCTGCCGCTCATCGAGCGCGATTGGTTGGACGCCCAGGGGGTCGGCGGGCTGATCGCGCTGTCCTGCGGCGCCGACGGCGATGTCGGCCGCGCGCTGGCGCTCGGCAAGTCCGCCGACGCGGCGCGGCACCTCGCGTTCTGGCGCGAGCGTTTCGGCGACCGCTACTACCTCGAGGTCTCGCGCGTCGGTCGCGAGGGCGAGGAGGCGTTGCTCGCCGCCACCGTGGCGCTCGCCGCCGCCGAGCGGGTGCCGCTGGTCGCGACCAACGATGTGCGCTTCCTCGCGCCCGACGATTTCGACGCCCATGAGGCGCGGGTCTGCATCCACGAGGGCGTGCAGCTCGCCGACCCCGGTCGCTCCCGCCGCTACACGCAGCAGCAATACCTGCGCACGCCCGACGAGATGGCGGCGCTCTTCGCCGACCTGCCGGAAGCGCTCGCCAACAGCGTGGCGATCGCGCGCCGTTGCAGTCTCGCGCTGCATCTCGGCGAGTCGCGGCTGCCCGCCTTCCCGGTTCCGGACGGCATCAGCATCGAGGACTTCCTGCGCAAGGAGGCGGCGCTCGGTCTCGAGTCGCGCTTCGGGCGGCTTGCGCAGCTCGCGGAGGCCGACCGCGCGGCCTACCGGTCGCGGCTCGACAGCGAGCTCGCGGTCATCTGCCAGATGGGTTTCTCGGGCTATTTCCTCATCGTCGCGGACTTCATCCGCTGGGCGCGCGCCAACGGCGTGCCGGTGGGGCCGGGGCGCGGTTCGGGCGCAGGTTCGCTCGTCGCCTACTCGCTCGGCATCACCGACATCGACCCGCTGCAGTACGACCTGCTGTTCGAGCGCTTCCTCAACCCCGAGCGCGTGTCGATGCCGGACTTCGACATCGACTTCTGCATGGACGGCCGCGACCGCGTCATCGACTACGTCGCCGACAAGTACGGCCGACGGCGCGTCTCGCAGATCATCACCTACGGCACCATGGCGGCGAAGGCGGTGGTCCGCGATACCGGGCGCGTGCTCGGCCATCCGTTCCCGTGGGTCGACCGCATCGCAAAGCTGGTGCCGTTCGAGCTCGACATCACCCTCGACTCGGCGTTGGAGAAGGAGCCCGAGCTCAAGCGGCTCTACAAGTCGGACGACGAGGTGCGCGCGCTCATCGACCTCGCACGCTCGCTCGAAGGCCTGACGCGCAACGCCGGCAAGCACGCCGGCGGCGTGGTGATCGCGCCGTCGGTCATCGAGGACTTCGCGCCGCTCTACTGCGAAGCGGGCGGCGGTTCGGTGGTCACGCAGTTCGACAAGGACGATGTCGAGGCTGCGGGCCTCGTGAAGTTCGATTTCCTCGGCCTGCGCACGCTCACCGTGATCGACCATGCGGTGCGGACCATCGACGCCGCGCGCACCGCCGCCGGCGAGCAGGGGCCGCCGCTCGACATGGCCGAGCTGCCGATGGACGACGCCGCGACCTTCGCGTTGCTGAAGTCCTGCCGGACGACCGCCGTGTTCCAGCTCGAATCGCGCGGCATGAAGGACCTGGTGCGCCGGCTGCAGCCCGACTGCTTCGAGGACATCGTCGCCCTCGTCGCGCTGTTCCGGCCGGGCCCGCTGCAGTCGGGCATGGTCGACGACTTCATCGCCCGCAAGCACGGCCGCATCGACGGCCCGATCGACTACCTGCACCCCCGCCTGGAGCCGGTGCTCAAGCCGACCTACGGCGTGATCCTCTACCAGGAACAGGTGATGCAGATCGCGCAGGTGCTGGCCGGCTACACGCTCGGCGGCGCCGACCTGCTGCGCCGCGCCATGGGCAAGAAGAAGCCCGAGGAGATGGCCAAGCAGCGCAGCATCTTCGTCGACGGCGCCAAGGCGCAGGGCGTGCCCGAGCACCAGGCCGTGCACATCTTCGACCTGATGGAGAAGTTCGCGGGCTACGGCTTCAACAAATCGCACTCGGCCGCCTATGCGCTGCTCTCCTACCAGACGGCCTGGCTCAAGGCGCACCATCCCGAGGCCTACATGGCCGCGGTGCTGTCGGCCGACATGGCGCACACCGACAAGATCGTCACGCTGAAGGACGAGTGCGACAGCATGGGTCTCGAGGTGCTGCCGCCCGATGTCAACGCCTCGGGCTGGGCCTTCGTGGTCGCCGGACCGCGTCGCGTGCGCTACGGCCTCGGCGCGATCAAGGGCGTGGGCGAGGGCGCGGTCGAGTCCATCGTCGCGCAGCGCGAGGCGGGCGGACCCTACCGCAGCCTCGAGGACCTCTGCCGTCGCCTCGACCTCGACAAGGTGAACCGGCGCGTGTTCGAGGCGCTGATCCGTTCGGGCAGCCTCGATTCTTTGGGTGTCAACCGCGCCACGCTGATGGCGCGCCTGCCCGCCGCGGTGCAGCTCGGGGAGCAGTCGACGCGCGCCGCGGAGACGGGGCAGGTGGACCTCTTCGGTCTCGCCTCGGCACCGGGCGGCGGCGGGGGCGACGATGCGGCGGGCGCAGCACCGGCCGCGCCGCAGCAGCCCGAGTGGAGCGAGGCGGTGCGGCTCGCCGGCGAGCGTGAGACGCTCGGCCTCTACCTCACCGGGCATCCGATCACCCGCTACGAGCGCGACCTCGGCCGCTTCGTCACCGGCCGCATCGCCGACCTGGTCAGCGACCGGCCCGCGCAGGGCGCAGCGGAGCGCGGTTTCTTCGGCGGCCGCAGCGCCGCCGTGGCCGGCTACATCCACGAGGTGCGCAAGCGCGGCAACCGCACCTCGCTGGTGCTCGACGACCGCACCGGTCGCATCGAGGTCACGCTGTTCGACGAGGTGCTGCAGCGCCACCGCGAGCTCGTCGTGAAGGACGCGATGGTGCTGGTCGAGGGGCAGCTGCGCTTCGACGAGGTGGGCGATGCCTGGCGCATGTCGGCGAAGCGCATCGTCGATCTCGATCGTGCCCGCGAGGAGCAGGCGCAGCGCATCGTGCTGCTGTGGCCACGCGCGCCGGGCGCCGACCACGGACTGCTGCTGCAACGCCTCGCCGATGTGCTCGCACCGCACCGCCCGGGGCCTTGTGCCGTCGGCGTGCGCTACGCGGGCGAGAAGGCGAGCGCGGCGCTCGAGCTCGGGCCGGAGTGGCGCGTGCGCGCAAGCCCGGCGCTGCTCGAGGCGCTGGAGCAGCTGGTGGGTGCGGAGGGCCTGCGTGTGGCCTACGGTCCGCCGGGCGGTACCCCGGGGTCGTCCTACGGTGTAGTCTGACCCCATGGGACTCAACTTCCTCGATTTCGAGCAGCCGATCGCCGAGCTGGAAGCGAAGATCGACGAGCTGCGCCATGTCAACGCCGACGCCGGCGTCAACCTGCAGGACGAGATCCGCCGTCTGCAGTCGAAGAGCGACCAGCTGACCCGCAGCATCTTCTCGGGCCTCTCGCCGTGGCAGATCACGCAGCTCGCGCGCCATCCGCAGCGGCCGTACACGCTCGACTACCTCTCGCAGGCCTTCGGCGAGTTCCAGGAGCTGCACGGCGACCGCATGTTCGCCGACGATCCGGCGCTGATCGGCGGGCTTGCGCGGCTCGGCGGCGAGGCCGTGGTGGTCATCGGCCACCAGAAGGGCCGCGACACCAAGGAGCGCGTCCGCCGCAACTACGGCATGCCGAAGCCCGAGGGCTACCGCAAGGCGCTGCGTCTGATGCGGCTCGCCGAGCGTTTCGGTCTGCCGCTCATCACCTTCATCGACACCCCGGGCGCCTACCCCGGCCTCGACTCCGAGGAGCGCGGGCAGAGCGAGGCGATCGCCCGCAACCTGTTCGAGATGTCGCGGCTGCGCGTGCCGGTGATCAGCGCGGTGATCGGCGAGGGCGGCTCGGGCGGTGCGCTCGCCATCGGTGTCTGCGACCGGCTGCTGATGCTGCAGTACAGCACCTACTCGGTGATCTCGCCCGAGGGCTGCGCGTCCATCCTCTGGAAGAGCGCCGACAAGAAAGAGGCCGCCGCCGAGGCGATGGGCCTCACCGCCGATCGGCTGCAGAAGCTCGGGCTGGTCGACGAGGTCATCCCGGAGCCGCTCGGCGGTGCGCACCGCGATGTCGCGGCCACCTGCGCGGCGCTCGGCGCGGCGCTGCAGCGGCATCTCGCGGAGCTGCGCGCGCTGCCGGCGGAGCGTCTGCGCGCCGCGCGCCGTGAGCGCATCGCCGGGTTCGGCGTGTTCAGCGAGGACAAGAGCTGAGCCGGCGCGATCCGCTCGTCGTCGCGCTCGGCGAGCGGCTCGCCATCCTGTCGCGCGAGGCGCCTGTCTCCCGTCTCTGTGTCGCGTTGAGCGGCGGTCCCGATTCGGTCGCGCTGCTCGGTGCCTTGGTCGCCCTGCGACGGTCGTCGGCGCGTTGGCGGGCGCTGCCGCTGCGCGCGCTGCACATCGACCATCAACTGCAGCCGGCGTCCGCCGCTTGGGCACGACAGTGCCGCCGTCTCGGTCGCGCGCTCGGCGTGCCGGTGACCGTGCGTCGGGTCGAGGTGCGGCGCGGCAAGGGTCTGTCGCTCGAGGCCGAGGCGCGCCGCGCCCGCCGCGCCGCGTTCGCGGCGGCGCTGCGCCCCGGCGAGGCGCTGCTCACCGCCCATCATCTCGACGACCAGCTCGAGACGATGCTGCTGATGCTGATGCGCGGCGCCGGCGTCGACGGGCTCGCGGCGATGCCGTCGGTCATGCCGTGCGGAGCGGGGTGGATGCTGCGTCCGCTGCTCGGTTCGACGCGCGCCGAGCTCGAAGCGTTCGTCGCGCGGCGGCGCCTGCCCGTCGTGATCGACGAGACCAACCGTGACGAGCGTTTCGACCGCAACTACCTGCGGCGGCAGGTCACGCCGTCGCTGCGCGCGCGGTGGCCGGCGGCGGCGGCGGTGGCGGCGCGCAGCGCGCTGCGGCTCGGCGAGGCCCGGGCATTGCTCGCCGACCTCGCTCAGGCGGACCTTGCGAGGGGCGATCCCGCAGGCGCCGGAGCCGCGCTCGATCTGGCGGTGCTCGATGGGCTCTCGGCCGCCCGCCAACGCAACGCGCTGCGCGCCTGGTTGCGCGGGCAGGGTGCATCGATGCCCGATGCGGTGCATCTCGAGCGCATCCGTGTCGAGCTGCGCGCGGCGCGGGCCGATGCGCAGCCCGTGGTGCGTTGGGGCGGCGGCGAGGTGCGGCGTTTCCGTGGTCGGCTGTATCTTCTGTCGACCGACACGGCGCCGCACGCGGTCGGTCCCGTGGACGGCGTACCGGCCTCGCACGCCTGGGACTGGGCGCGGCGGCGCGCGCACCCGCTCGGTCCCGGTCGTGGCCGTCTGCGCTTGGTGCCGGACCCATCGGGACCCATCGCGAGGGCGGCGTTGCCGTCGCGGCTCACGGTCCTGACGCGCCTGCCCGGCGCGCGGGTGGCGCTGCGCGAGGGCGGCCCGCGCCAAGGTCTGGGTGAACTGATGCGCGCCGCGGGTGTGCTGCCGTGGGAGCGCGACCGCTTGCCCGTCGTGTGCGCCGGCGACCGCATCGTCGCGGTGCCCGGGGTGCTGGTGTCGGCGGCCTTCGCCGCCCCGTCCGACGCATCGGGCGCCGGGCGCTTGCGCCTCGTCTGGGAGGACGCGCCCGCGGTGCTCGCGGCGCGTTGAGCGACGGGCCGCGATTTGCTAATCTGACAACCCGTCGCGCCATGGCCGTCCCGGCCGCGGCGACACACAGCGGCGGTGCCCATGCCTCGGTTCGTATTCGTCACCGGCGGTGTCGTTTCCTCTCTCGGGAAGGGCATCGCCTCCGCCTCGTTGGGCGCCATCCTCGAGGCCCGCGGCCTGAAGGTCGCGATGGTCAAGCTCGACCCCTACATCAACGTCGATCCGGGCACGATGAGCCCGTTCCAGCACGGTGAGGTGTTCGTCACCGACGACGGCACCGAGACCGACCTCGACCTCGGCCACTACGAGCGCTTCGTGCGCACGGTCACCGGCCGCAACAGCAACTTCACCACCGGCCGCATCTACGAGCGGGTGATCGCCAAGGAGCGCCGCGGCGACTACCTCGGCGCGACGGTGCAGGTGATCCCGCACATCACCGATGAGATCAAGCGCAACATCCTGCTCGGCGCCGGCGACTCCGATGTCTGCATGGTCGAGATCGGCGGCACGGTGGGCGACATCGAGTCGCTGCCGTTCCTCGAGGCGATCCGTCAGCTCGGCGTCGAGCTCGGCCGCAACCACTGCGTCTTCATGCACCTGACGCTGGTGCCGGTGGTCGGCGGCTCGGGCGAGATCAAGACCAAGCCGACCCAGCACTCGGTCAAGGAGCTGCGCGGCATCGGCATCCAGCCCGACATCCTGCTGTGCCGCGCGCACGACCCGCTGCCCGCCGAGCAGCGCCGCAAGATCGCGCTGTTCACCAACGTCGAGGAGCGTGCCGTCATCTCGGCGGTGGATGCGCGCGACATCTACGAGATCCCGATGCTGCTCCACGAGCAGCATCTGGACGAGATCGTGGTGGAGAAGCTCCGTCTCGAGGCGCAGGCCAAGCCCGCGGACCTCTCGCAGTGGCAGGCCGTGGTCGATGCCAAGGCGAACCCCACGGCCGAGGTCGACATCGCGATGGTCGGCAAGTATGTGCAGATCCGCGATTCCTACATCTCGCTCAACGAGGCGCTGACCCACGCCGGTGTCCAGACCCGCACGAGGGTGCGCATCCACTTCATCGATTCCACCGACATCGAGGAGCGCGGCACGGCGCTGCTCGAGGGCATGGATGCGATCCTGGTGCCGGGCGGCTTCGGCGAGCGCGGCATCGAGGGCAAGATCGCCGCCATCAAGCACGCCCGCGAGCGCGGCATCCCGTATCTCGGCATCTGCCTCGGCATGCAGCTGGCGGTGATCGAGTACGGACGCAATGTGCTCGGCCTCGACGGCGCCAACAGCACCGAGTTCAACCGCAGCGCGCCGCACCCTGTGATCGCGCTGATCACCGAGTGGCAGGACGCCGCGCGCGGCGCCCAGGCGCGCGACGAGTCCTCGGCCAAGGGCGGCACGATGCGTCTCGGCGCGCAGGATGTCGACCTCGCAGCGGGCTCGCGCGCCCGTACGCTCTACGGCCGCGACCGGATCCGCGAGCGCCATCGCCACCGCTACGAGTTCAACAACACCTACATGGACCGCTATCGCGCCGGCGGGCTGGCCTTCACCGGCCTCTCGGGCGATGGGCTCGTGGAGATCGTCGAACTGGCGGGCCATCCGTGGTTCCTCGCCACGCAGTTCCACCCCGAGTTCACCTCCAATCCGCGCGACGGGCATCCGCTCTTCACCGGCTTCGTGTCGGCCGCGCTCGCGAAGCGCGGCACCGCGGGCAGGGCCTGAGATGCGCCTCGCTTCGTTCGAGGTCGGCGCCCGCGAACCGCTGTTCCTGATCTCCGGGCCCTGCGTCATCGAGAGCGCGGCGCTCTGCGAGGAGGTCGCGGGCCGCATGCTCGAGATCACGCGGCCGCTCGGCATCCCGTACATCTTCAAGGCCTCGTTCGACAAGGCCAACCGCAGCTCCCGCTCGAGCTTCCGCGGGCCGGGGCTCGAGGGCGGGCTCAAGATATTGGCCGACATCCGCAGCCGTTTCGGCGTGCCGGTGCTGACCGATGTGCACGAGGACACGCCGCTCGCCGAGGTGGCCTCGGTGGTCGATGTGCTGCAGACGCCGGCGTTCCTCTGCCGCCAGACCAACTTCATCGTCGGCGTCGCCTCGCAGGGCAAGCCGGTCAACATCAAGAAAGGCCAGTTCCTCTCGCCCTGGGAGATGCAGAACGTGGTCGACAAGGCGCGCTCCACCGGCAACGAGCAGGTGATGGTCTGCGAGCGCGGCTTCTCCTTCGGCTACAACAACCTCGTCTCCGACATGCGTGCGCTCGCGGTGATGCGCCGCACGGGATGTCCGGTGGTGTTCGACGCCACGCACTCGGTGCAGCTGCCGGGCGGGCAGGGCGGCTCCTCGGGCGGTCAGCGCGAGTTCGTGCCGGTGCTGGCGCGCGCGGCGGTGGCGGCGGGAGTCGCCGGCGTGTTCATGGAGACCCACCCCGATCCCGCGCGCGCGTTGTCGGACGGCCCGAACGCCTGGCCGCTGGCGCGCATGCCGGCGCTGCTCGAGACGCTGGTGGCGCTCGACCGCAGCGTCAAATCACGACCGTTCGAGGAAGACGAAGCATGAGCCGCATCAAGCACATCAAGGCGCGCGAGGTCATGGATTCGCGCGGCAATCCTACCGTCGAGGCGGAGGTCGTGCTGTCGAGCGGCGCGATGGGCCGTGCGGCCGTGCCGTCGGGCGCTTCGACCGGCACACGCGAGGCCGTCGAGCTGCGCGACGGCGACCCGAAGCGCTATCTCGGCAAGGGCGTGCTGAAGGCCGTCGCCAACGTCGACGGACCCATCCGCAAGGCGCTGCGCGGTCGTGACGCGCGCGACCAGGGCGAGATCGATGCGCGGTTGATCGCCCTAGACGGCACGGAGAACAAGTCCCGTCTCGGCGCGAACGCGCTGCTCGCGGTGTCGATGGCCAATGCGCACGCGGCTGCCGCGGACGCCGGCCAGCCGCTATGGCGCTACCTGGCGCGCGGCAAGAAGCCGCTGATGCCGGTGCCGATGATGAACGTCATCAACGGTGGCGCGCATGCCGACAACAGCCTGGATGTGCAGGAGTTCATGATCCTGCCGGTGGGCGCCAAGAGCTTCTCGGAAGCGCTGCGCCAGGGCGCCGAGGTGTTCCACACCCTGAAGGGCATCCTCAAGGGCCGCAAGCTCACCACCGCGGTCGGCGACGAGGGCGGTTTCGCGCCGGACCTCGCCTCGAGCGAAGCGGCGCTGAAGCTCCTGCTGCAGGCCATCGAGAAGGCGGGCTACAAGCCCGGTCGCGACATCTGCCTCGGCCTCGATGTCGCGAGCTCGGAGTTCTTCCGCGACGGCGTCTACACGCTGCACGGTGAGCATCGCAGCTTCAAGGCGGCGCAGTTCGCACGCTACCTCGCCAAGCTCTGCGACAAGTATCCGATCATCACCATCGAGGACGGCATGGCGGAGGGCGACTGGTCGGGCTGGGCCGGCCTCACCGACGCGCTCGGCGAGCGCGTGCAGCTGGTCGGCGACGACCTCTTCGTCACCAATCCGAAGATCCTCGCCGAGGGCATCGCCAAGGGCATCGCCAACTCGATCCTCATCAAGGTCAACCAGATCGGCACGCTGACCGAGACCCTCGAGGCGATCACGCTCGCGCAGGGCGCCGGCTATTCGGCCGTGGTGTCGCACCGCTCGGGCGAGACCGAGGACACGACCATCGCCGACATCGCGGTCGCGACCGGCGCGGGGCAGATCAAGACCGGATCGCTCTCGCGTTCGGACCGCATCGCCAAATACAACCAGCTGCTGCGCATCGAGGAGGCGCTCGGCGCGCGCGCGCGCTACGCCGGACGCGACGCCTTCCCGGTGCGGGTCTGAACGGTATGCTTTATTTCGGACCTTCACAGGGTTAATCTTCGCGCCATGGCCAAGTGGTTCGCCGGCGTCCTGGTCGTCGTTCTGGTGCTCCTGCAGTACCGGATGTGGCTCTCCGACGACGGCGTCAGCGAGACGCTGCGGCTCGCCCAGGCGGTCGAGTCGCAGAAGACGACCAACGACGGGCTCCGCGAACGCAACGCCCAGCTGGCCGCCGAGGTCGCCGACCTCAAGGACGGTTTCACCGCTCTCGAGGAGCGGGCGCGCAGCGAACTCGGCATGATCGCGCCCGACGAGACCTTCTACCAGGTGGTGCCGCGCGTAGCGCAGACCGTCGCGCCCGCGACCGCTCCGGCGCCGTCGGCGACCGCCGCACCCGCCCGCTCGGCGCAGCGCTGAGGCCTGCGGTTTGTCGCCTCCGCCGTACTGGCTCGTCATGCCGGCGGCGGGACGCGGCGAAAGGCTCGGCGCCGGCATCCCCAAGCAATACCTCCCGCTGCTCGGTCGCCCCATGCTCGAGTGGTCGCTCGCGCCGTTCCTCGCCGATGCCGCTTGTCGCGGTGTGGTGGTGGTCGCGGCCGCGGGCGACATCCATTGGTCCGCGCTCCGCGCGCGGCTTTCGCGCCCGGTGCGCGAGGCGGTCGGTGGTGCGACCCGCGCCGATTCGGTGGCCTCCGGCCTCGCCGCGCTGCGTGCGGCGCGGGCCGGCGACGATGACTGGGTGCTGGTGCACGACGCCGCGAGGCCCTGCGTGACCGCGGCCGAGATCGACGCGCTGCGCGCCGCCGTCGGGGCGGATACGCAAGCAGCGGGCGGTCTGCTCGCCTTGCCCCTCGCCGACACGCTCAAGCGCGGCGATGCCGCGCACGGCGCGCTGCGCAGCGCGGGTACGCTGTCGCGCGAGTCGCTGTGGCGCGCGCTCACCCCGCAGATGTTCCGGCTCGGCGCGCTGCAGCGCGCGCTCGAGGCCGCGGCCCGCGACGGGCGCAGCCCCACCGACGAAGCCCAAGCCCTCGAATGGCAGGGTCTCGCGCCGCGGCTGGTGGCGGGCGAGGCGACCAACCTCAAGGTGACGACGCAGGCCGATGTCACGCTCGCCGAGGCGATCCTCGCGGCGCGTGGCGCCGTCGCGGCGCGTCCTGCGGCCGTGTCGGGAGTGCGGCCATGATCCGGGTCGGTTCGGGGTTCGACATCCACGCCTTCGGTCCCGGCGACCATGTGATGCTGGGCGGGGTGCGCATCGCGCATGCCGCGGGGGTGCGCGCCCACTCGGACGGCGATGTGCTGCTGCATGCTCTGTGCGACGCGTTGCTCGGCGCCGCGGGGCTCGGCGATATCGGACAGCATTTCCCGGATTCCGATCCGCGCTGGCGCGGCGCGCCGAGCTCGGGCTTCATCGAAGCGGCGGTGTCGATGCTCCGCGAGCGCGGCTGGCAGGTGGTGAACGCCGACCTCACGCTGCTCGCCGAGGCGCCGCGCATCGGCGCGCACCGCGAGGCGATCCGCACCTGCGTCGCTGCGCTGCTGCAGGTCGCCCCTGACGCGGTGAACCTCAAGGCCACGACCACCGAGCGCCTGGGTTTCGTCGGTCGCGACGAAGGTCTCGCCGCGCAGGCCAGCGTGCTCATCGAGCGCGTGTCTTGACCGCGCGGCCCGTCTGAGCGGCGCCCGCGATGGCTGATTGGCAGGCGTTGGCGCTCGATCCACCGCGGGCTTTCGGGCCGCCGGTCGGCAGCGCGCGGTTGCGGTCCGTCCCCGAGGACTTCCAGGTCGATGAGCGGCTCGGCTTCGAGCCTTCGGGCGCCGGCGAGCATCTGCTGGTGCGGGTGCGCAAGCGCGGCGCGAACACGGCGTGGGTGGCCCGCGAGCTGGCGCGCGTCGCCGGGGTCCGTCCGCACGATGTCGGTTACGCGGGGCTCAAGGACCGGCACGCCGTCACCACGCAGTGGTTCAGCCTGCCCGCGCGTCGGCAGGAGCCGGCGGCGCTCGCGGGGGCGCACGGCGAGGGTTGGGAGGTGCTGGAGGCCCATGCGCACCGGCGCAAGCTGCCGCGCGGTGCGCTGGCCGGCAACGATTTCCGCATCGTGCTGCGTGGTTTCGACGGCGATCGCGAGGCCCTGGAGCGCCGCGTCGAGAAGCTGCGCCAGCACGGCGTGCCCAACTATTTCGGGCCGCAACGCTTCGGCCGCGACCTCGCCAACCTCGCGGTGCTGCGCGGCGGTGTGCCGTCGCGCGACGGGCGCGGTTTCGTGCTGTCGGCGGCCCGCAGCCTGATCTTCAACGCGGTGCTGGCGGAGCGCGTCCGCGAGGGCACCTGGAACCGGCTGCTCGCGGGCGAACGCGCCAACCTCGACGGCCGCAACTCGAACTTCCTCGTCGAGGCCTCGGACACCATCCTCGAGCAGCGCACCGCCGCGCTCGACCTGCATCCGACCGGGCCGCTGTGGGGCGAGGGCGACAGCGGCACGCGCGGCGCGGTGGCCGTCTTCGAACAGGGCATCGCCGAGCGCTTCCCGGCCCTGACGGACCTGCTGCGTGGCGCGGGTCTCGAGGCGGCGCGGCGACCGCTGCGCATGGCGGTGCCGGACCTCACCCTCGCGTGGCTGCCGGAGGGCGAGGGGCGCGACTGCGAGTTGCGCTTTTCGTTGCGGGCAGGCAGTTTCGCGACGGTCGCGTTGCGCGAACTCATGGTGCCGTCGTCGGCGGGCGACGCGGCGGTCGATGCGGAGGAAGAACATGGTTGAGATCCAGGACCACGGTCCGGTGCGCGAGATCCGTCTGGCGCGGGCACCTGTCAACGCGCTGTCCGCGCAGTTCGCGGGCGCGATCGATGCAGCGCTGGCCGAGGCCTATGCAGCGGGCGAGGGCGGCACGGTACGCGCGGTGGTGCTGTCGGGACAGCCCGGGATGTTCTCGGCCGGGCTCGATGTGCGCGAGGTGATGGCCTCGGCGGAGTCGCTGCGCACGCTGATGATCGCGTTCTGGCGCCTGCAGCAGCGGATCGCGCTCGGGTCGCTGCCCGTGGTGGCTGCGTTGACCGGACACGCCCCGGCGGGCGGCACGGTCCTGGCGGTGCTCTGCGACCATCGCGTGATGGCCGAGGGCAAGTTCCGCATGGGACTCAACGAAGTGCAGGTCGGACTCTTCCCCGGCGAGACCATCTTCCGCTGCTTCGAGCGGCTGGTCGGCCGGGGGCGCGCCGCGGCGCTGCTGCCGCGCGGCGCGATGCTCACGCCGTCCGAGGCTTTGGCGGCCGGGTTGGTCGACGAGGTCGTCGAGCCCGCCCGCGTGGTGCCGCGCGCCATCGAGCTCGCCGCCGAGTGCGCCGCGTTGCCGCCGCTGGCCTATCGGCAGACGCGCAAGATGGTGCGCAGCGATCTCGCGGAGCTCTTCGCGGCCTCGCCGGAGGAGATCGCCCGGCAGATGGGCGACGACTGGGTGACCGACGAGACGCGCGAGAAGATGTCGGCGATCCTCGCGCGTCGTTGACGACGCGCGGCGAAGGCATGTCGCGTCGTCGACGACGCGCGGCGGGATCAGCCCCGCAGCAGCACGTAGATCGCGCCGGTGCCGCCGTCGGTCTGCCGCGCCGAGCAGAACGCGATCACATCGTCGTCGCGGCGCAGCAGCACATTGACGGCGTTCTTGAGGACCGGGCCGCGCGACCCTGAGCCGAGGCCCTTGCCGTGCACGATGCGCAGGCAACGCGCCTGGCTCGCATGCGCCCGGGCGAGGAAATCGCGCAGCGCAGGCTTGGCTTCCTTGAGCGTCATGCCGTGCAGGTCGAGCTCGTCATCGACCCGCCAACGGCCGCGGCGCAGGTCGCGCAGCGTGGATTCACGCACGCCGTCACGGCGGTATGAGAGGGCGTCGGCCGCCTCGACATCGAGCTGCGCGGGCGTGAGCTCGAGGCTTTCCTCCAGGACCTCCTCGACGGCGAGCCGCGAGAACACGGCGCGGGCCGGCGGCTTGCGGCGCTTGGGCGTGCGCACGCGCGGCATGGCGGGCAGCGGCGTGACGCCACGCATCGCCTCGCGGAAGGCCTTGCTGTCCTCGTCGTCCTTGTCGCGCATGCTGTCCTGCACCGGCGCGCTGTCGCCGCTCCGCCGACTTCCAGTATATTGCCCGCGCCATGAAGATACTCGTCAGCAACGATGACGGCTACCGCGCCCCGGGGCTGGCCGCCTTGCGCGGCTCGCTGGAGGGCCTCGCCCAGCTCACCACGGTCGCGCCCGAGCGCAACCACAGCGGGGCGAGCAATGCGCTTACGCTCGAGATGCCGCTGCGGGTCACCGAGTTCGGTCCCGATGCGTATTTCGTCTCCGGTACGCCCACCGACTGCGTGCACCTCGCGATCTCGGGGCTGTTCGACCACGAACACGACATGGTCGTCTCCGGCATCAACAACGGCGAGAACCTCGGCGACGATGTGCTCTATTCGGGCACGGTGGCCGCGGCCATCGAAGGACGCTTCCTCGGGCTGCCGACCGTGGCGTTCTCGCTGCGGCGGCCCGCCGAGGGTGAGCCGGATTTCACCGCCGCGGGCAAGGTGGCGCGGCTCGTGGTGGAGCGGCTTCTGACGGCGCCGTTGGAACGCACCATGATCCTCAACGTCAACATCCCGCCGCTGCCCTTCGAGCGTCTGCGTGGCTTCCGCAGCACCCGCCTCGGCGCGCGCCATCGCGCCGACCGCGTGGTGCCGACCATGGATCCGCGCGGGCGTCAGGTGTGGTGGGTGGGCGCGGCCGGGGAGGGTGAGGACGACGGCCCCGGCACCGATTTCCATGCCATCGCCGAGGGCTATGTGTCGGTGACGCCGCTGCAGGTCGATCTCACGCGCCACGCGGCGCTCGACCAGGTCGCGCGCTGGCTCGATGGCATCGGCTGACGGCGCCGGCGGGTCTCGTCATCGCATGGACGCCCGCCTCGACGGCATCGGACTCACCTCGGCACGCACCCGTGAGCGACTGGTGCAGCGGCTCCGTGAGCAGGGCATCCATGACGAGGCGGTGCTGGCGCGCATCCTCGAGGTGCCGCGGCACATCTTCATGGACGAGGCGCTGGCGAGCCGTGCCTATGAGGACACCGCGCTGCCCATCGGGTTCGGGCAGACCATCTCCCAGCCTTACATCGTCGCGCGCATGACCGAGGCGATGCTGGAGCGCCGCTCGCCGCGCACCGTGCTCGAGGTCGGCACCGGCTGCGGCTATCAGACCGCGGTGCTCGCCGGACTCGTGCCGCGCATCTTCACCATCGAGCGCATCGAGCCGCTGCTGACGCGCGCCAAGCAGTCGCTGCGCGCGCTCGGCATCGAGAACGTGCGCTTCCGTCACGGCGATGGCTATGAAGGCTGGCGCGCCAACGGTCCCTACGACGGCATCCTGGTCGCCGCCGCGCCGCCCGAAGTGCCGGCCGAGCTGTTGTCGCAGTTGGCGCCCAACGGTCGGCTCGTGATGCCGGTCGGTCCCGAGGGCAAGCAGGTGTTGGTGCGCTACACGCGGCGCGAGATGGGCTGCGTGCGCGAGGAGCTCGGCCCGGTGTCTTTCGTGCCGCTGCTCTCGGGCGTGATCGGGCCCGGCGGCCGCTAGTCGCCCGGCCGCTCGCCACCCGGCCGCTCGCCGCCCGCGGACGGGAACAGCAGCGCCACCACGCGGCGGCCGTCAGCCGCGAGCAGGTTGAAGGTTCGGCAGGCAGGCCCGAGCGCCATCACCTCGAGTCCGATGCGTCTTTCCAGGAAAGCGTGGCGCTGTGCCGCCGGAAGGAACAGCTGGCCGCCCGCCCAGCCGAGGATCACCACTTCAGGCTTGGCCTCGAGCACCGGCGCGAGATCTGCGGCATCGAGCGCGTGCGGATGCTGCGCCACCAGCGGCGTGATCGCGCCCTGAGCGTCGAGCGCGAACGCTTCCCGCAGGCGTCGTTCGCCGATGCGGACCTCGCCGTCCGCATAGCCCTTGATCTGCGCCGTCGTCGGCGCTGCCGCATCGAGTCCCATGCTCCGGTACGATACGCGATGTGCGCGAGCTCGTGCTCATCCTCCCCGATCTCTACCTGACCGACGCCGACGCCGCGCTGCCTCAGCGCGGCGCATCGCGTCCGGACGGGCTCACGCGGCTGCGTTTCGCGCAGGCGACGCCGCTGCGCGGCGGCTGGCGCGGCGCATTGGCGCGCGGCATGGGTCGCGCGGACCTGGTGGCGGTCGACCCGGCCGAGGTGGTGGCCGCTGCGATGGGCACTGCCGCGCCCGGCGCGGTCGCGGGGGATGCCGCGTCGGACGGCGTGCCGCGCGACCCCTGGCTCGTGGCGCCGCTGCATCTGATGGCGGGCCTCAAGACCGTGCACCTCGCTCCCGATGGTCTGCTGCGCTTGCCCCCCGACGAGGCCGCCGAGCTCGCCGCAGCGCATGACGCCGCATTCGGTGTCGATGGGGTGGTGCTGCGCCCTGCCGGCATGGCGGGCTTCCTGCTCGAAGGCCTCGACGCCGCGGTCGGCGCGGTCACCGTCGAACCGCAGCGCCTGTTGGGCGGTGCGCTCGACGACGCGCTGCCGGGTGGTCCCGGCGGGCCGACGCTGCGCGCTTGGATCACCGAGATCGAGATGTGGCTGCATGGGCTGCCGCTCAACCGCCGACGCGAGGCGCGGGGCGAGCCGCGGGTGACGACGCTCTGGCCCTGGGGCGGCGGCGATCCGTTGCGTGAGCCGCTTGCTGCGTTGCCTGCCGGTGCGGCGGCCGAGGCCGCCCGCTGGCCGCGCGTCTGGAGCGACGATGTCTGGGTGGCCGCGCTCGGCAGGCTCGCCGGCGGTGTCGTCGAACCCTTGCCGCGCGCGGGCACCGCGCATCACGCGGGCGCCGCCGAGGACGCGCTCGAGCCGCTGCTCGCCGCCACGGAGGATTCAGGCTGCGTGGTGGTGCCGGTGCTCGGCACCGGCCTCGGACAACTCGATCGCCGCTACATCGCGCCGGCGGCCCGCGCCGTGGCGGAGGGGCGTCTCGAACGCTTCACCATCGCCGCCAACGACCGCGCGGTGCGCCTCGCGCGCGCCGACCGGTGGCGCGTCTGGCGGCCGCGTCGCGACCTGCTCGAGGCGGTGTCGGAGGGTGGGGCATGAAGCTGCGTGTGGTGCGCCGTGAGGTGGATGCGGAGCGGCTGGCGCGGCTCGCCCACCTGCCGCCGGTGCTGGCCCGTGCCTACGCGGCGCGCGGCATCGGCGCTGCGGACGAGCTCGAGCAGTCGCTAGACCGTCTGCTGCGGGTGTCGACGCTCGACGGTATCGATGCCGCCGTGCAGTTGCTGCTCGCGCATCGCCGGCCTGATGGGCGTGTGCTGGTGGTCGGCGACTACGACGCCGACGGCGCGACGAGTTCGGCGCTGATCGTGCGCGCGCTGCGCGCCTACGGTTGGCCGGAGGTCGACTTCCTCGTCCCCAACCGCTTCGAGTACGGCTACGGGCTGACCCCCGAGGTGGTCGCGCTCGCGGCGTCGCGGTCGCCGACGCTCATCGTGACCGTCGACAACGGCATCTCGAGCGTGACCGGTGTCGCCGCGGCGCGTGCGCGCGGCATCGAGGTGCTGGTCACCGACCATCATCTGGCGGGCGCCGAGCTGCCCGCGGCCGATGCCATCGTCAACCCGAACCTGCCGGGGGCGGCGTTCGGATCGCGTGCGCTCGCCGGCGTCGGCGTCGCGTTCTATGTGATCTCCGCGCTGCATCGCGCGTTGGGCGACGCCGCGCTGCCGAAGCCGTCGACCTGGCTCGACCTCGTCGCGCTCGGCACGGTCGCCGATGTCGTGCCGCTCGACCGCAACAACCGGGTGCTCGTCGCGCAGGGGCTGCAGCGCATCCGCGCCGGTCGCTGCACGCCGGGTGTGCGCGCGCTGCTCGAGGCCGGCGGCCGTACGATCGCCGGCGTCGTCGCCTCGGACCTCGGCTTCGCGGCCGCGCCGCGCCTCAACGCCGCAGGTCGGCTCGACGACATGTCGATCGGCATCCGCTGCCTGCTCACCGACTCGCCGACCGAAGCGCTCGCCATCGCGGCGCGGCTCGACCAGCTGAACGCCGAGCGGCGCAGCATCGAGGCGCGCATGCAGGAGGAGGCGATCGCGGCGGTGCGGCACCTCAAAGACCCCGACGCCGCCGATGGCGCCCCGTCCGGGGACGGGCGCGGCGCGCGTCGTCGCCACGGACTCTGCCTCTACGACCCGGGTTGGCATCAGGGCGTGGTGGGGCTCGTCGCGGGCCGCATCAAGGAGCGGGTGCGCCGTCCGGTCATCGCGTTCGCGGACGCCGGCGAGGGCGAACTGCGCGGCTCAGCGCGCTCGGTGGCGGGCGTCCATGTGCGCGATGTGCTCGATGCGGTCTCCAAGCGCCATCCCGGCCTGCTCGGCCGCTTCGGCGGCCACGCCATGGCAGCCGGGCTCACGCTCGCCCGCGAGCGGCTGGACGAGTTCGCCGCGGCCTTCGACGCGGAGGTCGCGCTCTGGCAGGCGGGCGGCTCGCTCGCCGACATCGTGGAGACCGACGGCGCGCTCGGCGTAGATGACATCTCGCTCGCCAACGCCGAGGCGTTGCGGGCGGCCGGCCCATGGGGGCAGGCCTTCCCGGAGCCCTCGTTCGACCAGACCTTCCGCGTGCTGCGCACGCGCACGGTCGGCGAGCGGCACCTGAAGCTCTGGGTCGAGGCGCCGGGTGAGGGGCGGCGGTTCGACGCCATCGCCTTCAATTTCCATCAGGGCCGCGACCCGGCCCGGCCGCTGCCCACCGAGGCGCATCTGGTCTACCGGTTGGATGTGAACGAGTACGCCGGCGAGCGGCGCCTGCAGTTGCTGGTCGACCATCTGCTAGAATGACCGGATGATCGAACTAGGACTCGTCAAGCGATCCCTCGCAGACCTCCAGGAGCGCGTCAGCTCCTTAAGGGGGTTTCTTTGAGTACGATCTGAAGAAAGAGCGGCTCGAGGAAGTCAGCCGCGAACTCGAAGACCCCGCCGTCTGGCAGAAGCCCGAGAAGGCCCAGGAGCTCGGCAAGGAGCGCTCGCGCCTCGCAGCCGAGATCGAGAAGATGGACGCGGCCACCCGCTCGGTGACCGATTCCGTCGAGCTGCTGGAGCTCGCCGAGGCCGAGGACGACGAGGACACCGCCCGCGAGGTCGAGCGCGACCTGCCGCAGGTCGAGGCGCAGGTCCGCAAACTCGAGCTCAAGCGCATGTTCCGCGGCGAGATGGACTCGCACAACGCCTATCTCGACATCCAGGCCGGCGCGGGCGGCACCGAGGCGCAGGACTGGGCGCAGATGCTGCTGCGCATGTACCTCAAGTGGGCGGCCACCCGCGGCTTCAGCACCGAGGTCATCGATTCGAGCCCGGGCGAAGTGGCGGGCATCAAGAGCGCCACCGTCGAGGTGCGCGGCGACCATGCCTACGGCTGGCTGCGCACCGAGACCGGCGTGCATCGCCTCGTCCGCAAATCACCCTTCGATTCGGGCAACCGCCGGCACACCTCGTTCGCGTCGGTGTTCCTCTCGCCCGAGATCGATGACGACATCAACATCGACATCAACCCGGCGGACCTCGAGACCGATGTGTTCCGCTCGAGCGGCGCCGGCGGGCAGCATGTCAACAAGACCGAGTCGGCGGTGCGCATCCGCCACATGCCCTCCGGCATCGTGGTCGCCTGCCAGAACGAGCGCAGCCAGCACAAGAACCGCGCCACCGCGATGAAGATGCTGAAGGCCAAGCTCTACGAGCTCGAGGTCAACAAGCGCAACGCGGCGGCCAAGGTGCTCGAGGACTCCAAGTCGGATGTGAGCTGGGGCCACCAGATCCGCTCCTATGTGCTCGACC